>Ga0105856_1000184_pt1 | contig 33228 bp, 30 predicted proteins | sample OrgsoiDNA_201060_FD_89681 | JGI IMG/M metagenome (GOLD analysis project Ga0105856, IMG submission 89681) | Permafrost soil microbial communities from the Arctic, to analyse light accelerated degradation of dissolved organic matter (DOM) -... | ecosystem: Environmental > Terrestrial > Soil >...
CCGGAACGCAGGCTGTGTTCGAAGGCGTCGAGGAACAACTGCTTGAGCTTGGCCGCGGTGATTTCGCGCATGTGCAGCAGGTTGATGAACAACGCGCGGAAAGTCTTGAGGCTCTGTTCGCTGGTGGAACGCAGCGGGATCAGGGTCAGGTCTAGCGGAATAGAAGTGTGGCCGCCGACCAGCAAACGTCGCAGTTCATCTGGCTTGAGTTCGTAGGCTTTCAGGCCCTCTCGCTCAAGGTTGGTGAACAACTCTTTCTGGCGCAGGCAGGTGTCGTTTTTCTGGTAATGGGCCAGATCCAGTTTGCCAGCGTAGGCAAAGAACTGGTGACCGAAACCACCACCCGGGCCGCGACCGACCACGCCGATCACGTGCGGACCATGGGGCAGCGAGACTTCGACCAGGATGTAGCTGGTGTCCGAGGCGAAGTAGAAACGCCGGGATTGTTCCAGGCTGTACTTGCCGAAACTCATGTCCGACATGCGCGCCAGGATCGGGAACTGCAAGGCGTTGATCGACGCGGATTTACCAAGGTTGTTCGCGCCGTAGACCGACAGCGGCTCTTCCAGCGGGAACAGACCGAGGCTGTAACCGGCGGTGTTCAAAAGGGCGAAGCGGCGAATGCCGTAGCGTTCCTTGCTCATGCGTCGGTCTCCTGTTCTTCGGCAATGGCGCGGGCCATGGCGTCTTCTTCGCTTTCTTCCGCGAAGTCACTGAGGTCCAGCGGGTCATCGGTTTCCAGCAGCTTTTCGTCGCTGTCATCATCGATCAGCACCGGTGCTGGCAGTGGCAGCACGCTGTGCAGGCTGGCCGCCAGATCGCGGTCTTGCTGGACTGACAGGCAAACGTCGAGGAAACGGTGCATCGGCGGCAGGAAACGGTAGATGCCGTTTTCTTCGCCGGCAAAACCGAGTTGGGTCATGCGGCGCATGATTTTTTCTTCGAGCTCTTCGACGGTCTGCACTTCGGCCTGGATGAACAGGTCGCGATACTTCTCCAGCAACGATGGCAATTCATCACGACCGAGGCTGCCACCGTCGAGCACGGCGACCGGGTCGCGGCCCTGGTCGGCCAGGTGCTCGACTAGGATGAAAGTGAACAACGCCAGACGCTGAGCGGTCTTGTTCACCGCTGCAGCGGCAAGGTCCGGCACAAAGTAGTAGAAACCACGGGTGTCGCAGACCAGTTCAAAACCCAACGCCTTGAACAGCGTGCGGTACTGGTCCTGGAAGTTCGACAGTTGTGCGTACAGCTCCGGATCTCGGCGGCTGACGTGATAGCCCTTGAACAGCTCGCGAAAGATCGGCGCCAGCTGGGACAGTTCGTTTAGATCAAGATGCATTTGGGATGCTCGCGGAATCCTCGGCGGCGGTGTCGCCGGCCGAGAGCAGGGCGAAGGAGCGCAGGCTGACCTGGTGCTCATGAGTGTGGTAATCGCGGCGTTCCAGACGCTCGCGTTTGAAGCGTTTTTCCCGTGACAGGCGCGAGAACCAATACAGCAATTCGTCGGTAGCGCCGTCCGGTTCCTGCTCCAGCAGCCAGGTCATCAGGTCCGGCATCGGCAACGCGTCTTCACAGCGTTCGAGCATTTCCCGAACCGTGCGTGGCGCGCGCGGGGCTTCGCCTTTCTGGCTTTTGTGAGCCTTGGGGAAACGCGCCGGTTTTGGCTCGAAACGCGCCAGGGCGTAGACGTAGGCTTCGACCTGACTGGCACTGCCGAGGAAGGTGCTTTGCGGACGCGTGAACATTGGCATCGCGGCTTGCGGCACCGCATCAATGCCTTTACGGCGGATGGCCGACAGGGCCAGCGCTGCGCCACGGGTTACGGCGTTGTGGCGGCGGGCTTCTTCACGCAGCGGCAATAGCAGTTCGCGGGCATGACGCAAGGTCAGTTGGGCGCTGGTCTGCATTTCGAGGATGCGTGCGTGGGTGCGCAGCAGCATGTCGTCATCGACCAAGTGGCCGAGGCGCTGCTGTTCGGTGAGCATGCGCAGCAGAACGTTTTCGACTTTGCGCACGCCTTGCTCGAAGGCGCCGTCGGCGTTCACCAACTGGATCATCGGTTCGACGTATTCGTCCCAGGTCGCCAGTACTTCGGCGTAACGCTGACGCAGCGGGATCTGCCGGTCGCTGGTCTTGGCCCGCTCGGCAACGGCCACCAGGGCCTGTTCGTCGTTGGCGAGTTTCTTCAAAACGTCCCGCACGCGCATATCGAGCAAGCGCAACTGGCGCGCCAAATCGTGGCCGTCGCGGATGTCGAACGCGTCCTGGATATAACCGGCCAGGCGCTCGAGATGGCGCAGATAGGCTTCGATTTCCAGGCACAAGCCCAAACGGTGCTCACGGCGCAGGTAAGCGAGGAAGTCGTGGATCTGCGCATTGAGCTCGAAACGGTTCGGGCTTTTCGCCACGGGCACCAGAATGTCGAGGCGGATCCACACGTCCAGCAGGCTGGTGATGTCCTGCGGTGTACTGTCCAGTTGCTGGGCGGTCAACTGTGAACGCAGTTCGTTGAGGCTCAAAGTGCCTTGGTCGAAGTGCTCGCACAGTGGCTCCAGAAGTGCCCAGTGTTCAGCGAGGGCGCGCAAGACGCGCTTGGGTTCGATCATCGGGATGGCCGGCTGGTTGACGATTAAAAGCGGCGATTGTACTGCATCGCGCCTGTTGCGATTCACTCTCGGGACGGGCTGTCGCTGTTTCTATGGATAAGAGTATCGATCAAGCGCGGGCGATCTTCGGCGAAGGGCGGTAGAATCAGCGCACTATTAGTTATCCACAAGTGGCCGACCTTTGCTTATCGAGTCTCGCCGCCGCGCTTATTTGACCGCCATGCAGGTGGTCAATTGGCTGCCGCGCACCGAATTGCCCTTTGCTGCGCCCTCGCGCCCCGAACTGCTGGAGGCGCTTGAGCCGTTGGTCATCGCCCCGGTGGCGCCGGCTCCAGTGGCTGAGACGCCCGTGGAACCGCCGGTCAAACCGGCCGAACGGGTGAAAATCGAGGTGCCGCGGCCATCGCTGGCCAGCACACGCACCAACGCCAAGGTTGAAGAAGAGGCGGCGCCGGTGGCCATCAAGGCGCCAGTTGTGCCGCCGCCGCGTTTCGCCCTGCAATTGTTGCGGGCCGGGCGCTGCCTGCTGTTGGTGGAGTTACCCACAGGCGAAACCTTCCAGACCCGCGATCCCGCCTATATGTTGCTCAAGGACATGCTGCGTGCCGCCGGTCTGCCGGACAGCCCGCAAATTGTCGGCGAGCCGGTGCGCTGGCCGCTGTTGTCTCGCGGCACCATGGATCAAGGCCCGGAAGCCGCTCGCGATTTCGTGCAAGGTTTCCTCTCGGCCCGGCTCGAAGACGCCCCGTGCGTCTGCCTGTGGCTGATTGGTTTGCCGGCGGTGCGGTTTGCCGGTGAGGCGAACGCCGAATCCTTCAACCGTGAACTCCAGGTCGAAGGCCTGGGCTCGGTCTGGGCCCTGCCGGGTCTGGAATTATTAATGGAAGAGCCACAGCGTAAGGCTGATGTCTGGCAAGCCATGCGTCGGCTGATGGCGCGCTGGAAAGAATCAAATGATTGATGCTGTATCGTTCCGCCCGATGACCGAGGCGGACATGGACGCTGTACTGAAAATCGAATACGCGGCCTATAGCCACCCGTGGACCCGCGGAATTTTTCTCGATGGCCTGGGCAAGTACCAGATCTGGCTGATGTTCGAAGGTTCGCAGCAGGTCGGGCATGGCGTGGTGCAGATCATTCTTGATGAAGCGCATCTGCTGAACATCACCGTCAAACCGGAGAATCAGGGCCGTGGCCTGGGTTTGACGTTGCTGGAACACTTGATGTCCCGGGCGTATGACGCCAAGGCACGCGAGTGTTTCCTGGAAGTGCGTGACAGCAACCGTGGGGCGTTTCGGTTGTATGAGCGGTATGGGTTTAATGAGATTGGACGTCGCCGGGATTACTACCCGGCGGTGGGTGGGCGTGAAGATGCCGTCGTTATGGCCTGCACTTTGGTCGACTGAACACCAATCCCCTGTAGGAGCTACCGAAGGCTGCGATCTTTTGATTTTTCTGTATCTCAAGATCAAAAGATCGCAGCCTTCGCCAGCTCCTACAGGGAAATCCGATCAATCAGATAGATCGGCGGTGTTAGTCCAAAAAATTGATCAACGATTCCCGTCAACCGGATCGCGATTCGCCATTTCCGCCTCATCCAACCCATTCCCGCCGCCAATGTCCTCCTCATCGACGATGCTTAAATCCCAATCGGCCGGTTCCCCTTCGCCTGCCTCGTGGGCATCCCGTGCGCCATCTTCACGGATCAGGGTTTCCGGGCTCATGTCATCGTCGGTAGACTCATGGTCGTCGGTCGAAGCACCGGTCATGCCGGCTTCACGGACACGTTCGCGGGGCATCAGTCGCTCGCGTTCATTTTCCGGCAACTCGTCACCGATTTTTGCGCTGGGTTCTTCCTCGTCGAAATCCAGCTCATGCATCGAGCCCATGCGGTCTTCGTTGTCGTCGATGGGCTCGGGTTGCACCGCATCGTACGGACGTCGTGATTCAGTCATGGCAATTCCTCATACTGTGGGCCTTACTAAGGTGGACCCACTGGGTTGCCGAGAATTCCCCCGGCATGGAGCTGCGGGCTAGCTGGTGTAAACATCAGGGCATCAGGGGTATCTGCATCGCGCGCGTGACCCCGACGGGCGGTCGTCTGTCAAAGCTGCGCATCATTCTTGAGGCTTCATTGCATGAACGAATTACAAGATCTGATTGATAACAACGAGCGCTGGGCCGACGCGATCACGAAAGAAGATCCTGATTTCTTCGCCAAGCTGGCGCGTCAGCAAACCCCGGAATACCTGTGGATCGGTTGCTCCGACGCCCGGGTGCCGGCGAACGAGATCGTTGGCATGCTGCCCGGCGACCTGTTCGTGCACCGTAACGTCGCCAACGTGGTGCTGCACACCGACCTTAATTGCCTGTCAGTGATTCAGTACGCGGTGGACGTGCTTAAGGTCAAACACATCCTGGTCACCGGCCACTATGGCTGTGGTGGCGTGCGTGCGTCTATGCAGGACCGTCAATTGGGCCTGATCGATGGCTGGTTGCGCTCGATTCGCGATCTTTATTATGAAAAGCGCGATGAACTGGCCAAGTTGCCGACCGAAGAGGAGCGGGTCGACCGCCTCTGCGAGCTCAACGTGGTCCAGCAAGTGGCCAACGTCGGTCACACCAGCATTGTGCAAAACGCCTGGCATCGTGGGCAAAGCCTGTCGATCCACGGTTGCATCTATGGCATCAAGGATGGTCGCTGGAAAAGCCTGAACGCCACGATCAGCGGCTTCGAGCAACTGCCGCCGCAGTATCGCTTGCGTCCAGTCGGGGCGTTGTAACGTCTTTCAACACAGACTTCGCCGACGCCAGTGCAGAAAAAACAGCTGGCCGTCGGCGTTGGGTGGCTCATCGTAGCCGGTGATCCAGCCGCGACAGTCCGCCGAGCCACACTGGCAGGCGAACTGGCGCAGCAGTTTGTCTTCGGTCGCGGCGTAATCCATTGTCAGCCTGTCGCCGTTGTTAATGTCCTTCAGTGCCCATAACCACAGCTCGCTCATATCGAGAAACACGTTCGGGTCGCAGGAGTGACTTAGCAGCCCGCAAAAGCGCGGGTCGTAGACGTGGATGCCGGGAGCCAGTTGCCGTGTATGCGCACAGCGATAAGGCAGCAGATGCCCTGAAGCCCGGCAGATTCGGCTGATGCGTGGAAATGACCGACGTGCCACCACGGCCTCGGCTGAGCCTTGGGCGTCGCAGATGATTTCAAAGTCGGCCCTGGAAGGAAATCCAAGGCGAATGGGTAATTCTGCAAAGGGATAGATGCCATCGGGTGTTGGCATTCGCATCCCGTCCAACGTTTGGGTTTTCATAACGATCCTTGTCGGCAAGGTGTTGCGACCTCTGAAAGCTGACGCTCCTGTCAGCCCTGCAACAGTTGGGAATGCCTCAAGCCTCTCGCAAATCAATCATTCGGTCTACTGTCAGAACTGACAGGCGAATAGTGCGCTTTTGCGCGTCAGCCATGGCTCACGCGCAAAAGGCTTTTATCGTTTCAAAGGTGCGGTTCAGGGATCGCCGCTGCGGGTGCCGGGGCTTGCAGCTGTTGGAGCTGGGACTTGACCGGTGGCGTGGCGCATTTGGCTGCCGCGTCTGCCGGCGTCAGGTTACGGATCGAGGTGTAGAACAGCTCACAGGTTTTTTCTTTCTGGGTCACTTGCCAGGTCTGGGTGCAGCTATTGAGCAGGGCACTCGGATCACTGCCCGGTTTGCTGCCCATCCCGGCTTGCCAGCAGGCAGCGCTCAAATCCTGGCCCATGACTGTCAGGCCCGCGGCATCCGCCTTGGCCTGGGCATCCGGACCGGTGTAGCTGGCCGGGTCGGCGGCGTACCAGATGTAACTTGGATGGTTGGAACCCAAGACCGGCACTTTTACGCCAGCGCTAGGGCTGATGGTTGCCAGGCCCAACACATTTACGGTCACCCCGTATTGCTGCTTGATCCAGTTACGCACCGGCGCACCGAAGGCGACCATTGGCAATGTTGCGCCTTTGGCGTTCTGGCTGACTTCCTTGACCATGGTGGTCTGGTAGTCCTTGAAGTAGTCGTAAACACCTTCCAGATCCTTGCCCGCGTTGGACGGCGCGGCAATTGGCGCGATGTCGATGATGGTTTGATAGGCCGGTGTCTGGGCGGCTGGAATACCGTTGTCGACCAGCAGCGTGGCCCAGCGATCGGTCGTGGCCGACTCCAGGTAATCCTGGGCCTGGGTCAACGAGTAATCCGGCGGGAAGTGCAGCAGCTCGACACTTTTGCGGTTTTCCAGCGCCATGCCCAATGGCAGGAACAGATACCAGCTGTAAGCCCACTTGCCGTCGGCGTTGAGTTTGCTGGCGCCGTTGTAGGCCAGATCCCCGGCATCGAGCAGCGCTGCCAGGGGTTTTTCATACCCATTGGGTACGCCGCTGATTTCGGCGTAGAGCTGATCGTTATCGGTTTTCACCAGGACTTTGGCGGCGCCGTAACCATCGCGCTGCACGCTTTGGGTCAGGTAATGCTCGACGGTCTGCTCCAGCGTCCAGTTGCGAAAGCAGATTACGTTGCAGTTGTTGGGGTAAGCGAAGAGTCGGGTGACGCGCTCGGTGCTGCCCAGCTTGAGATCGACATCGGCGTGGGCGGCGGCACTCAGGGTGAGGGCGGCGAGGGTAAGTCCTGCGAGTTTGAACATGCTCAGATCCTTTTCAGCGTGGGCCCTCGTAGGCGGGGCGCCTCCATACTGAAACCAGATGTGTCGAGCGGTCCAGTACCCACGCAAAAAATCGCAGCCGATGACATTCCCCCGTAAGAGTTGCCGAAGGCTGCGATCTTTTGATCTTCAATCAATCAACCCGGAAAATGCAGAGCGTTGGTCAAATCCCCCATCGGCTTCTGGCCCCGGGCGATCATCGCGTCATCACGCATTTTGATCCCGTCGAGGGTTTCCAGTTGAAAGGTGCGAGTGATCAGCCGCAGGATCGAAGCGGTGTCATACACCGTGTGATCCACCGTGCCCTTGCGCGAGAACGGTGAAATTACCAGGGCCGGAATACGCGTTCCCGGGCCCCAGCGATCGCCTTTGGGCGGGGCAACGTGGTCCCACCAGCCGCCGTTCTCGTCGACGGTGATCACCACCACCATGTTTTTCCATTGCGGACTTTGCTGCAGCACTTTCAGTGCGCGGACGATATGCCGGTCGCCCGACGCGATGTCGGCGTAACCGGCGTGCATGTTCAGGTTGCCCTGGGGTTTGTAGAACGTCACCGCGGGCAGCTTGCCGGCTTCGGCGTCGGCCAAGAACTTATTGGTGCTCGACTCATCGCCCAAACCACCATCGCGCAGGCGCTTGGCGCGCTCGGCCGGGTTTTCCGGACCTTGGCGCTTGAAGTAGTTGAACGGCTGATGGTGGTACTGGAAATTCGGGATCTTCGGAATGGCGCCCGAATCCTTGTACTCCTCGATCGTGGCTTGCCATGCGCCGCCGTACCAGGCCCAGTCGACGTTCTTTTTCGAGAGCTTGTCGCCGATGTGGTCGTGGGTTTGTGGTACCAGCACGCTCGGCAAAGGTTTGGCGTAGTCCGGGCGCTCGGGATCGCGGATCCAGGTCGGCCAATAGGGCGGCGCCATGGTGTTTACCGCGTAGCCATCCGGCGTCAATAGGCTTGGGCCGAACTGCGGCGGGCCAGTCATGGCGCTGGCGGGCGAGGCGTCCAGCGGCTTGAGGCGATTGTCGGTCGGGTCATCGCTTTGCAGCGTGGCGATCTGCGGCTTGGCGATCGAATTGGCAGCATCCGGGTAGAACGGCACCTGGGCGCTGATCAGGTATTGATGGTTCAGGTACGAGCCACCGAATGCCCCCTGGAAGAAGTTGTCGCAGAGCACGAACTCCTTGGCCACATCCCACAAACGCAATGAATAACGAGTCTGGGCGTAATGGCCCATCGTCAGGCCACCGGAGTCGGCCCAGGCGACAAAGCGGTCGTTCTTGCCGCCGTTGATTTGCATCTGGTTCTGATAGAACACGTGCCACAGGTCGCGGGTCACCAGACTCAGCGGCAAGTCTTCGCCTTGCGGGCCTTTGAGGGCGTACGGCGCATTCGGCAGGTGTTCCTGAAATTGCGTACCGGCGGGGTAAATCACGCCATCGAGGGTTTGCGGGCCAACTTGGTTAATGCCCCCCCAAACCGGCGGCAAGGTCGACAGCGCGCTGCCGTCGCGATCCTGCTGCGCGCCTTCCTCCGGCTTGAGCGCCGACAGCGGTTTTTCGACGCCCGGGAAGTCGGCAAACAAGTTATTGAAGCTGCGGTTTTCGCCGTAGATCACCACGACGTTTTTGACGTTTTCTTGCAGGGTTTTATCCAGCTCGGCAGGTGTCAGCGAGCGTTCAACCGGTTTGCCGGAACTGTCCCCTTGATTACCACAAGCACTCAGCGTTGCACCGACACCCAGTACGGCAACACCGCCAAGGAAGCGGCGGCGACTGGTATCCGTGGGTTGATCGGCTTCGGAGGAGGGGAGGTCGTTTCCGTCTTTGTCGTCGTTCATTCCAATTCCTTTTTCGCGAAATTGTTGCAATGTATTTCGGCGGGACGCTAGCAGCGCGATGTGACGGGGAGGTTACACGATGTCGGATCTGATCCGCAGTTGCATGCCTGACACAAAACCCGTGGCGAGGGAGCTTGCTCCCGTTGGGGCGCGAAGCGGCCCTGATATCAGCAACCGCGTTGTTTCAGGAGAAACGAGGTGGGCGCGTTACGACTGCTTCGCAGCCGAGCGGGAGCAAGCTCCCTCGCCACAGAAGCGGCGTTCATCGTAGAACCGATGAACGCCTGAGAGTATTTAAGGCATCACCGGCGCCGTATAAACCAGCGTCGTCCCCAACGCCCACAGCAGAAACAACACCAGAGGCGTGTGCACCAGCAACTGCACGAACGAAAACCCGATCAAGTCCCGCGCCTTCAACCCCAGCACGCCCAGCAGCGGCAGCATGTAGAACGGGTTGATCAGGTTCGGCAGGGCTTCGGCGGCGTTGTAGATTTGCACCGCCCAGCCCAGGTGGTAGTTGAGGTCAGTGGCCACTTGCATGACGTACGGCGCTTCGATGATCCACTTGCCGCCGCCCGACGGGATGAAGAAGCCGAGAATCGCCGAGTACACACCCATCAACAACGCGTAGGTGTCGTGGGACGCGATCTGTACGAAAAAGGTTGAGATGTGGTGGGCGAGGGTCTGGGCGTCAGCGCCTTTGACGGTGGTCATCAGTGCAGCAATTGAACCGTACAGCGGGAACTGGATCAGCACGCCAGTGGTGGTCGGCACCGCCCGGGACACCGCATCAAGGAAGCTGCGCGGGCGCCAGTGCAGCAGGGCGCCGAGCATCAGGAACAGGAAGTTGTAGGTGTTCAACCCAGAGATCGCGCTGATCGCCGGTTTGGTCGAGAACTCATGAAACAGCCAGCCGCCGGCCAACAACACCAGCAGAATCGTCAGCAATGGGCTATGTTCCAGCCATTCGCCGGGACGCGTTCGTGGTTGCAGCGGTGGCAGGTTGAAACTCGGGTCGATGCCGCAGGCCTTGGCGTCACGCGCGGTATTCGGGCCGGGCGCGGTGGCGTAGGCAATGATCAGCGAGACCACAATCAGCGCCAGCAACAGCACGCCGGACTGCCAGAGAAAGATCGTTTGAGTAAACGGGATGACCCCGGTGATCGATAGAATCGACGGCGGCAGGCTGGCCGGGTTGGCCTGCAATTGCGCGGCGGACGAGGACAGCCCCAGCGCCCAGACAGCGCCAAGCCCCAGATAAGCCGCCGCACCGGCCGCGCGGTAATCCATTTTCAGATCGGTGCGGCGGGCGAGGGCGCGTACCAGCAAACCGCCGAACACCAGCGACAGTCCCCAGTTGAGCAACGACGCGACCATCGAAATCAACGCGACCCAGGCTACGGCGGAGCGGCCGTTTTTCGGGATTCGCGCCAGGCGATCAATCAGCTTCACGGCTGGCGGTGAACTGGCGACCACATAACCGCCGATCACCACGAACGCCATCTGCATGGTGAACGGGATCAGACTCCAGAACCCGTCACCGAACGCCATGGCGGCGTCGGTGGGTTTGGCGCCCATGGCCATGGTCGCCACGGCGACGATGATCACTGCAAGGGCTGCGAATACCCAGGAATCGGGGAACCAGCGCTCGGCAAAACTTGAGCAGCGCAGGGCAAAACGGGCATAGCGGCTATCGTCGATATCAGCGGCCACGGGTGTACCTCGGATTTTTATGATTATTGTGGTGTTCCGGGCCGCTAAGGCCCGTCTGGTCAGGTGCCAACAGTAAATCAATCGAGGTTTTTTTGCGGGGCTGTTTTGCTGTTTTGTGCGGATTGCGTCATGTCCACCAAGGGAGGATGCTGCGCCGTGCCCAACCTCAGGAATGACCACGATTGAACAAGGACAGTGCTTTCGCCTACCAGGCCGTGTATCGCTATCTGGTCGAGCTGATTGACTCGGCCAGGACTGACGGCGAGTTAAAACTACCGTCATTGCGCCAGTTGGCGTTGCGCCTGAATGTCTCGGTATCCACCACCAAATATGCCTATGCCTTGCTTGAGGATGCGGGGCGCGTCTTTTCCCGACCCAAACTTGGCTACTTCTGCCCTGCGACTGCAATGCAACCCCCGGCACCTGCCGACAATCTGCTCGACAACGTTTACGCCTACGCGCGCCAGCCTGGCATGCTGGCGCTGTGCAGCGATGCGCCGTCGATGTTGCTGTCCCTGGAAAATCCACTGCTGATGATCGAACGCGAACTGGCGCGCCAATACCCGCGTTCGGCCGTGCCGTTGTATCAACCGTTTGGCGAGATCGAGTTGCGCACGGTATTGGCTGAGCGCTACACCCGTTCGACCGAACATTACTGGCGGCCGGAACAGGTGTACATCGGTGCCGACCTGCGCAGTGTCTTGGACATGTCGCTGGCCGCGCTGAACCTGCACGGGAGCGTGGCGTTGGTCGAGTCGCCGTGTTCCTGGGCGATTTTGCGGCAGTTGCACGCAGCGAATATCCGGGTAATTGAGGTGCCGCTGAACACCGACGGGCGCTTCGACCTGCAACAGATACACGAGGTGTTGCAGCGTGAGCCTGTGGCGTTGGCAGTGCTTTCTTCGACGGTGAACATTCCCCACGGCAGCCTCATGGCGGCGGCCGACAAACAACAGTTATGTGAATGGTTGAGTGAGCGCAATGTTTGGTTGTTCGAAAACGACAGCTACGGCGAATTCGGTTTCTTTGCCGAGCAGTCGCGCTACCGTGATTTCGCCAACCCCCAACGGCTGCTGGTGTTTTCCACCATCGATAAGGTCATCGGTTCGGAAGCACCGTTCGGCTATGTGCTGATTCGTGGACAGGAAGCGGCGATGCAGCGTCAGTGCCTGGACCGGGCCTTTCGCCTGTCGCCAATCCGTCAAAAATCCCTCGCCCGTTTATTCAGCTCGCGACGTATCGATCAGCACACACAGGTGTTGCGCGGCCTGTTGGCTGGGCGCATGGCGCAGATGACTCGTCTGCTACAAGAGCACGCCGCCGACCAACTCAACGTGGTGGCGGCAGCCGGGGGCGCGACGCTGTGGGTGCAATCAGTTCACCCGGTGGACATGCGCCGGGTGTACGAGCGTCTGTTGGCCAAACGCATCGTGATCGCACCCGGAGCGCTGTTCAGCCAGCAGGGGTTGTGGGGTGATTGCCTGCGCCTGAGTTACACCGTCGACTGGAGTAAGGACATCGGCCAAGCAGTGAAGTCGCTGGCCGAGGCGATTGATCAGGAGCTTCAGCTGACGCCATAACAATGCTGCATCTGCGGAAACTGGCCGCTGCGCACTTCATCGGCAAAACACTCGAAGGCCTGGCTGATCAGTGCGCCGACGTCCGCATAGGGTTTGACGAAGCGCGGCACATAGTCGCCGCCCAGTCCCAGCACATCCTCGGTCACCAACACTTGCCCGTCGCAGGCTGGCGAGGCGCCGATGCCAATGGTCGGCATCGGCGAGAAATCGCTGATGCGCCGGGCCAACGGTTCGGCCACACCTTCCAGCAACAAGCTGAACGCGCCGGCCGCGAGGTGCGCGCGAGCATCTTCCTCGATGGCCGCAGCGGTCGCATCATTCAAACCTTGAGTCTTGAAACCGCCCATGACGTTGACGTATTGCGGCATCAGGCCGATGTGCGCCATCACCGGAATGCCGCGCTGCACCAGGAACTCCACGGTGCTGGCCAAGGCCTTGCCGCCTTCGAGCTTGAGCGCATCGCAGCCTGTGCGGGCCAGCACTTCGGCGCAATTGCGGTAGGCCTGTTGCGGCGATTCCTGATAACTGCCGAACGGCATGTCGGCAATCACGCAGGCCTGCCGGGTGCTGGCCACCACCGCGCGGGTATGGCCGATGATTTCTTCCAGGCTCATGTCCAGGGTCGAGGTACGACCGTAGCCGACCATGGCGGTGGAATCGCCGATCAGCACGAAGTCGACAAACGGGTCCATCAACTCGGCCATCGAGCGGGTGTAGGCGGTCAGCGAGACGATTTTCTGTTGGCCTTTCATCGCTACCAGTTGGGGAACGGTCAGGCGTTTACTGCGGTTATGGCTGCTCATGGCGGCTTTCCTGTGGATTGGAAAGTGCCCGATTATTGGTGTCGCGCCAGTGAATTCAATGCACAGAGAACCGCTAAAAACCAACCCAGGGGCCTGATCGGGTTGTCCAGTGGCGCATTTGCGTAGACCATGGGCGCCTTGGTTTTTGCCTGTGCCAGAGTTCTTTTCATGACTGCCAATACCGAAACGCGCCCGGCGCCGTTCACCCGTGCTGACTACAAGACCCTGGGCCTTGCGGCGCTCGGCGGGGCGCTGGAAATCTACGATTTCATCATTTTCGTGTTTTTCGCCCTGACCCTCAGCCAACTGTTCTTTCCACCGGAAATGCCCGAGTGGCTGCGCTTGCTGCAAAGTTTCGGGATTTTTGTCACCGGTTACCTGGCGCGGCCGCTGGGCGGGATTCTGATGGCGCACTTCGCCGACAAACTGGGGCGCAAGAAAGTCTTCAGCCTGAGCATCCTGATGATGGCGCTGCCGTGCCTGCTGATCGGCATCATGCCGACGTACGCGCAAATCGGTTATTTCGCGCCGCTGCTGCTGTTGGCATTGCGCATCCTCCAGGGGGCGGCGGTGGGTGGTGAAGTGCCGAGCGCCTGGGTGTTCGTTGCTGAGCACGCGCCGGTCGGTCATCGCGGTTATGCGCTGGGTTTCCTGCAAGCCGGGCTGACGTTTGGCTACCTGATCGGCGCGTTGACGGCGACCTTTCTGGCGCAGGCATTCACTCCGGCAGAAATCCTTGATTACGCCTGGCGCTACCCGTTCCTGCTGGGTGGCGTGTTTGGGGTGATCGGTGTCTGGCTGCGTCGTTGGCTTAGCGAAACCCCGGTGTTCATGGCCATGCAGGCCCAGCGCGATGTGACCGTCGAACTGCCGCTGCGCACGGTTCTGCGCGAGCATCGCCTGGCCATGTGGCCGGCGATGATCCTCACCTGCGTGCTGACCTCCGCCGTGGTGGTGTTTGTGGTCATCACCCCGACCATGATGCAGAAAACCTTCGGCATGACCGCCAGTCACACCTTCGCCCTGAGTGCGCTGGGCATCGTGTTCCTGAACATCGGTTGCGTGCTTGCTGGCTTGCTCGTTGACCGCATCGGTGCCTGGCGCACGGTCATGCTTTACAGCCTGCTGCTGCCGCTGGGCATCGGCGTGCTCTACACCTGCCTGATCATTGGCGGTGACTGGATCGGTCTGGCGTACGCGATTGCCGGCCTCAGTTGTGGGGTGGTCGGCGCGGTGCCTTCGGTGATGGTCAGCCTGTTCCCGGCGCGGATTCGCGTCTCGGGGATTTCCTTCACTTACAACATTGCCTACGCCGCGTGGGCGAGTATCACACCGCTGCTGTTGATCGGTCTGATGCCGTGGAGTCCGTGGATCTGCGTGATGTTCTGTACAGTGATGGGAGCAGTGGGCGTGGGCAGCGCGGCATATTTCGGCGCGCGCATGCCCCATGTCGGGAGCCGCCGCGTAGCTCCCTGTCTGTAACTATCCCGGGGACGGAGCGGCCATCACGTCAACCAATGCCACCACAACAACGTCCCGACCAACCCCACCACCGAAACGATGGTTTGCAGAATCGACCAGACCCAGATTGTCTGTTTGAGCTGCAAGCCAAAGTACTCGCGCACCATCCAGAATCCGGCGTCGTTCACGTGGCAGAAAAACACTGAACCGGCGCCAATCGCCAATGCCACCAAAGAGCTTTGCGTCGCCGCCAGTCCCGCCATCATCGGCGCCAGAATGCCCGCCGTGGTGGTGGTCGCAACAGTCGCCGAACCGGTGGCTTGACGCAACGCTACGGCGATCAACCAGGCCAGCAGCAAGTACGGCATGTGTGCACCTTCAGCGACTTTGCTGATGGTCTGGCTGATGCCGGCATCGAGCAGCGTTTGCTTCAAGCCACCACCGGCACCGATGGTCAGCAGCAACACGGCAATCGGCGCCAGGGCTTTGCGCAACGTGCCGCCCACTTGTTCACGGGGCATGCCATTGGCCCAGCCGAGGCAGATCACCGCCGCCATCACTGCAATGCCCAACGCCACCAGTGGTTCACCGAGGAATTTCAGGGTCAGGGCGACGGAGCTTTCGGGGCTCATCGCGACTTTCGCCAACGTGCTGCCGAGCATCAGCAACACCGGCAGCAGAATGATCAGCAACGACATCCCGAAACTCGGCTGGCGCGGGGCCTTGGGCGGGGCGCTAAACAGTGCGCCGAGTTCCGCTGGCTCATCGACGTGCATGCGTTTCGACAGCCAGTTGCCGTAGATCGGGCCGGCCAGAATCACCGCCGGAATGGCGATGCTGAAACCCAGCAACATGGTCAGGCCCAGGTCGGCGTGCAACGCGCTAACCGCAATCAACGGCCCTGGATGCGGCGGCATCAAGGCGTGCAACGTGGTCATCCCGGCCAGCGCCGGAATGGCGATCTTCAGCAACGGCTGACCCGAACGGCGCGCCATCACAAAGATGATCGGCACCATCATCACCAGCCCGACTTCGAAAAACAGCGGCAGGCCAATCACCATCGCCACCAGCGCCATGACCCACGGCAAGGATTTGCCTTTGCCCAGGCCAAGCAGGGTCGAGGCGATGCGGTCGGCGGCGCCGGATTCGGCCATCAACGCACCGAGCATCGATCCGAGGGCAATGATGATCCCCGCTTCACCAAGAATCGCCCCCGCGCCTTTGCTAAACGCTTTGGCCACATCTTCGGGCGGCAATCCAGCGCCAACACCGGCAATGAACGTACCAATCAAAATCGAAAGAAAGGGCGGGAGTTTGGTGGCGCTGATCAACACGATAATCGTGGCAATCGCCAGCAGGCAGCAAAGGATCAAACGGGTGTCGTGAACCATCCAGGCAGCGGTCGATAAATCCAAAACGGGACTCCTTATCGGGCAGATACCGTCGCAACATGTTGTTGCAATTTGTTCGGAGAATACCTGATATGGGTGGGGCAGAGCGCTGGGTTTTGTAACCGGCTCGCAGGGGAGTTCGGCAAACTAAATGGCACGCGGCCATTATTTTTGTAGGACAAACCCAAAACACTCTTTAGAAAATATCCCGACGGCCGATGGTTAGGCTGTATGCCGCTTTCTACCCAGCCCTCGGTGCTTTCCCATGTTCAATAAACGCTTGAAGCAGGAGCTGTCCGCTCTTCGCGAAGAACTCTCCAGCCTCCTGCAAGTGAAGGACAGTCTGGAAAGCGAGATGCTGGTCCTGACGCTCGAACCGGACGGGCGGATTCAATCGGTCAACCAGAATTTCCTCGGCGAGATGCTCTACAAGAGCAACGATCTGATCGGGCGGCAGATCGAAGACATCGTGCCGGCTCATGTGAAATCCGACGAATTCCACAACCGCTTCAAGACTGCGCTGACCCGTGGCGAGCATTTTGCCGGCACCGTGCGTCTGCTGCGCGGCAATGGCGTCGAGGCCTGGCTGCGTTCGATCGTGCAACCTGTGCGTTCGGCGGACGGTCGCATCAAACACTTCTCGATTTACTCCAGCGACCTGACCCGCACCATCGAAGCCTCCCGCGAGCACGAGAACCTGATCGGCGCGCTGGTGCGTTCGACGGCGGTGATCGAATTCGACCTCAACGGCAATGTGCTGACCGCCAATGATCGGTTCCTCAGCGGCATGGGTTACAGCCTGGCGCAGATTCAGGGCAAACATCACCGCACCTTCTGCTTTCCCGAGGAGTACAACAGCGCCGAGTATCAGAACTTCTGGCGCCGTCTGAATAGCGGCGAGTTTGTGGCCGAGCGTTTCAAGCGCCTCGACAGCCATGGTCGTACGGTCTGGCTGGAGGCGTCCTACAACCCGGTGGTCGATGCCAACAACAAACTCTACAAAGTGGTGAAGTTCGCCACGGTGATTACCGATCAGGTGAATCAGGAGCAAGCGGTTGCCGAAGCGGCCAACATTGCCTACAGCACCTCGCTGCAAACCGACAACAGCGCCCAGCGCGGCACGGCGGTGGTCACTCAGGCCGTGAGCGTGATGCGCGACCTGGCCAAGCACATGCAAACCGCCGGTGAAGGCATCGAAGCCTTGAACGAGCAGTCGCTGGTGATCGGCACCATCGTCAAGACCATCAGCGGCATTGCCGAGCAGACCAACCTGTTGGCGCTCAACGCGGCCATCGAAGCGGCGCGTGCCGGTGAACAGGGCCGGGGTTTTGCTGTGGTGGCGGACGAAGTCCGGCAATTGGCGTCGCGCACCAGCCAGGCCACGGACGAAATTGTCGGTGTCGTGCGGCAGAACCAGGACATGGCGCGCAACGCCGTAAGCCTCATGACCGACGGCAAACTTCAGGCCGAACAGGGCCTGGCGCTGGCAGCAGAAGCGGGCACGGTGATTGTCGAGATTCAGGATGGCGCGCAGAAAGTGGTGAACGCGGTTGGGCAGTTTGCCAATCAGCTGTCGACTTGATTTGCAGGCTTAAATAGAAGTAAACGCGAAAAGATCGCAGCCCTGTAGGAGCTGCCGAAGGCTGCGATCTTTTCATAACGACACCGCCGTATCTCGTCATGGCCTGCATCACGGTTCCCGCTACAATCGGCGCTTTCCCCGGAGCAGACTTCCATGACCGTTTCCCATCGCCGTCCGGTGCCGTTGTCCAAGGCTTATCGTCTGCTCAATCACGGGCCGACTGTGCTGGTCAGCGCAGCCCACGATGGCCAGCGCAATATCATGGCCGCTGCCTGGGCGATGCCGCTGGATTTTGAACCGCCGAAAATCGCTGTGGTGCTGGACAAGTCCACCTGGACCCGGCAACTGCTGGAAGCCTCGGGCACGTTCGTGGTGAACGTGCCTTGCGCCGCCCAGGCCGACATCGTCCAGACCGTTGGCTCGACGTCTGGCCTGGAATTAACCCAAGGACAAGGCCAAGACAAGTTCCAGGCCTATGGCTTGCAGACTTTTAGCGGCGAGCTGATCGAGGCGCCGATGCTTGAAGGTTGCGTTGCGTGGCTGGAGTGCCGGTTGCTGCCGGAGCCGCACAATCATCAGCAGTACGACCTGTTTCTGGCCGAGGTGATTGCCGCCCAGGCCGATGAACGTGTATTCAGCGATGGCCGCTGGCACTTCGAAGGGCAAGACGCATTGCGCACGCTGCACCATGTCGCTGGTGGGCACTTCCTGAAGATTGGCGACCCGGTGGATGGCAAAGCGCTGGGCGAGTCTGACTAAGGAACGCTGATCGACGACGGTTCAAACTCTGCGCGCAACAACGAAAGTTGCAGCAAGTCGTGATGTTCACCCAGCCAGAAACCTGCCTGACGAAGCCGTCCTTCCTGGACGAAACCCAAACGTTCGAGCAACTTTAAACACGCTTGGTTCTCAGGGTTGACGGTGGCCTCGATCCGATTGAGCTGCATCTGCTCAAACCCCCTGACCAGCGTGGCTTGCAGCGCTTCGGACATGATGCCTTTGCCGAAGGCCGACTGCCCGAGCGCGAAACCCAGTGAGCAGCTTTTCCACTCTCGGTTCCATTTGAACAGGCCGCAATTGCCGAGCAACTCTTCGTGCTCTTTGTACTGAATGCCCCAGCGAATACCGGGGTTCGGTAGCGTGCGTGAGGCGGCGAAGGTGTCGACTAATGCCTGGGCCTGGGCGATTTCGGTAATGGGGTCCATGCCAAACCAGCGCATGGCCTGCTGATTACCGTGAATCGCCAGCAGTGCCGACGCATCGGCGCTTACGATTTCGCGTAGCCGCAGACGCGGGGTTTCGAGGCTCGGGAAGTTGCTCATGGAATGTCCTTATTCTTCGGCCGCGAAGTCGGTCAAGTGATCGCCGCGGTCACAGTCTGCGCATTTTCAGTGTTTTTCAAATCCACAGATCATTCACCGCCGTACGTTCTCCTCCCTCGCTTCCGGTGTTCAACACGCCTTTGGGTTCGATCAGCAGCAGTTTCACTTGCTGTTCAGCCGACGGTTTGTGCTCGACTCCCTTGGGCACGACGTACATTTCCCCCGCCGAAATCAGCACGTGACCGTCGCGAAAGTCGATGCGAAGTTGCCCCTCAAGGACGATGAAGGTTTCGTCGGTATCCTGGTGATCGTGCCAAATGAAATCCCCCAGCAGCTTCACCACTTTGAACTGGTAGTCGTTCATTTCAGCAATGACCCGGGGTGACCAGTGTTGGTCGATCAGGTCGATTTTCTGTGCGAAATTCAGGCTTTTGTAAGTGTTCATTCGGTGGCGCTCCGGGTTGATTTCGGGCCCACGATAACCAGCGCGTCGGTGTGATTCTTGAACGATTGTGCGTGGCTTAGCGCCGGTGCATTTTCATCCAGCGGGCCGGTGACAGGCCGTAGGTTTTGCTGAACTGCCGGGTCATGTGGCTCTGGTCGGTGAAGCCGGCGATCAGGGCGGCGCTGACCAGAGACTGGCCCTGAATCAGCAATGAGCGGACCAGGTCCAGGCGGCGCATGGTCAGGTAACGGTAAGGGCTGGTGCCGAACAGCAGACGGAAATCCCGCGACAGGCTCCAGCGATCCCGACCGCTGTGTTGCGCCAGTTCGTCCAGGGTCACGGGGCGATCCAGTGCACTGTGCATGAACGCCCGGGCGCGCTCCGCCGCCACATAGTCGAAGCCCTGGCGCTTGCTGGACGTGCCGGACACTGCGCTCAAGGCGTGCGCCAGATCGAACAGCGCGTCCTGTTCCTCCAGTGGATCGAGTGGGTCATCCAGGCTGCGCATCAACACATCGGTGGCCGCGAACAGGCGCGGATCGGTGGACAGGCCGGTCTTGATAAACGGCAGCGGTTGGCCGCCTAGGATCTGCTGGATCAGCGCCGGTTCGATGTACATCATTCGGTATTGGAAACCGATATCGCTGCCGGCCTCGCCATCGTGGACTTCATCCGGGTGCAGCACCAGTGTGCCGCCCGGCTGACTGTGACGCCGACTGCCGCGATATTGAAAACTCTGCACGCCGGCCAGGGTTCGGCCGATGGCATAGGTGTCGTGGCGGTGGAGTTCGTAGCCGTGACCCGCAAAAAACGCCTCGATACGCTCCAGCCCGCCAACGTTAGGCGCGCGATGGAACCAGTCGCTGGGTGGCGTGTGCTTGACCATGATGCTGTTGTCTTGAACTTAGATGCAGAACACGTTAACCCAGTGCCAACCCGTCTGTCTGCTGATGGATAGAGTCGCCAGGACAAGTGGAAATCAGTCAGCAAATATTGCAATGTACTGAACACTCTCTGAAGCCAAGCAGGCGACCCTTCCCATGGAAATCACTCACCTGAGTTACGCGGCACCCTTGTTGTCATTGGCGCTGTTGTGGACCGTCGCGGTGGTGACGCCCGGCCCCAACTTCTTCAACACCGCACAACTGGCCGCCAGTTGCTCTCGCAAGCATGGCGTAGTGGCTGCGCTGGGCGTCGCCACGGGCACGGTGCTGTGGGGATTGGCCGGTGGCCTGGGCATCAAGTCGCTGTTCAGCGCGGCACCGACGCTTTATCTGACGTTCAAGATTGCCGGTGGCTGTTACCTGATCTATCTGGGCTTGAAGCAGTTCAAGCGCAAACCGGCAGCGCTGTCAGGCGCTCACGATCCGCTGAATGGGGCAGGGCGTACGCTGCTGTCGGCCTATGGTCGCGGCTTTGTCGGCAACATGACCAACCCCAAGGCTGCGCTGTTCGTCGCGACGATTTTCGCCACTGCCATGCCGGCCTCACCGCCGCCGATGTTGCTGGCGCTGGCGGTGCTGACCATGGCAAGCCTGTCGTTCAGTTGGTATTGCAGCGTTGCGCTGCTGTTTGCCAGCCGCCGGGTCGCGGGCGTTTATGAGCGTTCACGCAAGTGGCTCGACCGTTTTGCCGGCAGTTGCTACTTGCTGTTTGGTGCGCATTTGGTGGCCAATCGCTGAAGCGTGTCAGGTCAGTGCCGTGGCTTTATCCGGCGATGGACGGGTGGCGGCGGGTGTCCGATTCAGCGTCTCGGGCATGGCCACGACAAGCAACACAAGGGCTGTCGCCGCCACCGCCGCCAGGGTCAGGAATGCCGCGCTGTAGCCTGCTTGCTGAACCACCAGTCCGGCTAGTCCATTGCTCAGTGCGGCGCCCAGGCCAAATACCGTCGACAGCGCACCCAGGCTTACATTGAAGCGCCCGGTGCCTTGGGTCAGGTCCTTGATCACCACCGGAAACAATGCGCCGAAGATCCCGGCACCGACACCGTCCAGCAATTGCACGGCCACCAGCCAGTACGGATCGTCCGACAGGGTATAAAGCACCCCGCGCAACGGCAGGATCAGGAAACCGGCGAGCAGCAACGGCTTGCGTCCCCACACATCGGCCTTCCATCCCACCAGCAAGGCCACCGGCACCATCACCAATTGCGCGGCGACGATGCAGGCAGATGTCAGTGGCGTGGCCATCTGCAAATTCACCAGGGACAATTTCTGACTCACCAGCGGCAGCATTGCTGCGTTCGCGAGGTGAAACAGCCCACAGCAAATACCGAATATCAGCAGTGGCCGGTTGTGCAGCAAAACATTCAGTCCGGAGGGCTGTTCGCCATGGGCCGGCCCTTGCGGGTCGAAGCCTCGCGCTACGTCGTGATCGATGGCGTGGGGTGAGATGAAGCTGATGGCGATCACGCTGGCCAACGCCATCACGGCCATCAGGTAAAACACCGCCACCGGGCCGAACAAATAGGCAAAACCACCAGCCAGCAGCGCCGCGACAGCATTCCCCGCATGGTTAAAGGTTTCATTGCGCCCGGTGCGGCGGGTAAAGGCCCGAGGGCCGGTAATGCCCAGCGAAACAGCGGAAATGGCCGGTGCGAACACCGAGGCCGCGACGGCGCTCAAGGACTGGGTCAGGGCCACCCAAGTGAACGAGGTAATGAACGGCAGCACCAGGCAACTCACCGTCACCAACAACGCGGCCACGATGATCACCCCACGCTTGCGCCGGGTGCGGTCGATCAGCGCACCCGCCGGGGTTTGGGTCAGCAGCGCGGCGATCCCGGCGAGGGTCATCACCAGACCGATACTCGCCGGGTCCCAGTGATGCACGGCCAGCAAATAAATCGCCAGGTACGGCCCGAGCCCGTCGCGTACATCGGCGAGAAAGAAGTTGAGCCCGTCCAGGGAGAGGCCATTGCGACGATCGGTAGGTGCGTTCAAGGGCGGTCTCTGGGTGACGGGATGCACATTAGCAATGACTGCTTGGGGCGGCGCGAAGTTTCAGTCTTTAACTTCGGCGCTTTGCCATGGTATGAAACAGCACGTTCACAATGAGGCCAGGTAATGAGCAAGCTGCGGGTAGGGATTATTTTCGGGGGCCGTTCGGCAGAGCATGAAGTGTCGCTGCAATCGGCGAAAAACATTGTCGATGCACTGGACCGCTCGCGCTTCGAACCGGTGCTGATCGGCATCGATAAACAAGGCCATTGGCACCTCAACGATCCGTCCAACTTTCTGCTCAATCAGGAAAACCCGGCCCTGATCGCTCTCAACCAATCCAATCGAGAACTGGCGGTGGTGCCGGGCAAGGCCAGTCAGCAATTGGTTGAAACGTCGAGCCAGGAGCTGCTGGGCCATGTCGACGTGATCTTCCCGATTGTTCACGGCACCCTCGGCGAAGACGGCTGCCTGCAAGGCCTGCTGCGCATGGCGGATTTGCCATTTGTAGGCTCCGATGTGCTGGGTTCTGCGGTGTGCATGGACAAGGACATCAGCAAGCGCCTGCTGCGTGACGCCGGGATTGCGGTCACACCGTTCGTGACGTTGAACCGTGCCACCGCCGCGCGTACCGGGTTCGCCGAGGTGCACGGCAAACTCGGCCTGCCGCTGTTCGTCAAACCGGCGAATCAGGGTTCTTCGGTGGGCGTGAGCAAAGTGAGCAACGAAGCCGAATACACAGCAGCCGTTGAATTAGCGTTGGGCTTCGACGAAAAAGTGCTGATCGAATCCGCCGTCAACGGTCGTGAGATCGAATGCGCGGTGCTCGGTAACGACCAGCCGATCGCCAGTGGCTGTGGCGAGATCGTGGTGCGCAGCGGGTTCTATTCCTACGACAGCAAATACATCGACGACCAGGCCGCCGAAGTAGTGGTGCCGGCCCACATCAGTGTTGAAGCGAGCGAACGTATTCGCGCCCTGGCCGTCGAGGCATTCCAGGTGCTCGGCTGTTCCGGGTTGGCGCGGGTCGATGTGTTCCTGACCGACAGCGGCGAAGTATTGATCAACGAGATCAACTCGCTGCCAGGCTTCACCCGCATCAGCATGTACCCCAAACTGTGGCAGGCCACTGGCATGAGCTACAGCGAATTGGTCAGCCGCTTGATCGACCTGGCGCTGGAGAAACATCAGGCGCGGCAGACGTTGAAAATCAGCCGCTAGGCTGTGTCTAAAAACTCAATCAAGGATGTATCGATGACGGCTTCAACTGTTTACCTGTTTTCCTACGGCACCTTGCAGGACAAAGCCGTACAACTGGCCAACTTCGGCCGCGAACTGACCGGCAGCGCCGACGCGATGCTGGGGTATGAGCAATCCTGGGTGGAAATCACCGACCCCGAAGTGTTGGCCACCAGCGGCAAGACCCATCACCCGATTCTGCGCCCCGGTAGCGACAACAGCGCGCCGATTCCCGGGATGGTGTTTCAGATCACACCTGAAGAACTGGTGGCTGCTGATAGCTATGAAGTGTCGGACTACCAGCGCGTTAGTGTGGTGCTGGAGTCCGGGATTGAAGCATGGGTGTATGTGAGCGTGTAGTTGCGTAGGGCGCGTTATTCATCTAGATCAAGGAAGACTTTAAATGGACCAACAAATCCATGATGTGTTGAAGTACATATACGAGCGTAATGAGGTTGAAGCGCGAGTGTTGATGTCACTTATGGTGCGGAAGACTGGAGATCATCGGGGTTTCTACCCCATGGCTGCGTTGATAGCCGACGGATTCATCGGCTTTTCTGGCCCAATTCCTAAGGCTGGAGAGAAAGACGCCCCCCTTAATCCGATGGATGCCTATCAACTTTCATGAGTATTGCAGTGTTACTTTCAAGGTTCCGGTCATCAGAATTACGGTGGTGTTGGAATTTTCACTGACGAAGGGCATGACTCCACATTTTTCATTGCTGCTAAAGGATTGCTCTATTTTCATGAGTACCTGGAGCGGCGACGTGGCTGGTGGTTAGCTCCAGGCTTGGGACTTGCCGCGTCCGTAACTGCGGGCTGCATCACAGGGTGGCTTGTGACCTTTTTCAAATGATCTGGTTGAAAGGTCAAGTTCGTTGAGAAAATCTATTTCAAGGGAGCGGGCTCGTAACCTGAACAGTTTCATGGTTTTCAATCAGTTTGATCATTAATTCAAATCGTTCGGCTTCAGGAGTGCCCGGTTCTGGCTCATTATCAAATTGCAAGGAAATCTCCTTTAGTGCTGAGCGATACTCCTGTTCGTTTGAGAGATCTAGGGTGTTCAACGTGCAGATCTTTTTGGTAGTTTTTGTTTTATGGATTTTCCAGTGGCGCAGGAATAAACCCTTGCTCTCTAAGGCTTTTTACTACGCCTCGGATCAGGTAGTTATTTGAGAAGCCAATGGTGTACTGTCTTGCTCCTTCGCTGATAAGCAGAAGCATCCCTTGGTTAACAAGTTTTTTGATGAGATAAGTGCGTTGCCCTGCTGATTGGCCCGGTAATGCTGTTACGAGATCAGCAGACTTAACGACTCCTTCAATGATCGCTTTATCCAGTACAGCCTCTTCCGTTTTGGTGATCCATTCACGCTGACGAGCGAATGCAACGGCGGGCGTAAGAATCGAGTGCTTGAGGTAGGTGTAGTCGGTTAGACGATCAACTTTGGCAATCTCCTCCTTCACCCCTTCCAACACATAGGTACACCATGCTTCCAGGCCTACTGTAGTGCCGGTGTCAGCAACGCCTAGCATTTCGTAATAGCGCTCTCGGTCGTTACAGAAAACGGCTGTTGGATTTAGCACTCTTCCGCCAGTGTTTACGTTAAATCCGTACTTCATCAGGAGTGCATAAGTGAGCAGTCTCACCACGCGACCATTGCCATTCCCGAACGGGTGAATCCATCCAAACCTATGGTGAGCCAAGGCGACTTTCATCAGATCGTATTTGGGCAGGTCATCGTGGTTAACGAAAGCCACCAGTTCTTGCATGTATCCCGGGACCTGAAAGGCTTCGGGTGGAAGATGCTGCGACTGTGCAATACGAACAGGGGTCTGGCGATAAGCACCTGGAGTTCTGTCACCTTCGCGCTCTAACTCCTGGACGGTCATCGCGTGGATTTCGCGAATGATCCGTTCTGTCAGAGGCTCACCCGGTTGCATGATTTCCTCGATGTAACCCATGGCTTTTTCGATATTGGCTACTTCGCGCAGTTGGTCGCTATCTGTCGCTTTTCCCTCGATTTTGTTGTCGAGGTAGTCAGCCAGGGTCGTGTGATTTCCTTCTATTCGCGCTGATCCCAAGCTTTCCAAAGTATGAAAAATAGCCTTGAGCTGAAAAAAAACAGGAGCAGGGGTATCGCCTTCAAGCCTGAGTCGGCGGAGGTGCTCCAGTTCACTCAGCACATCAACCAGCGGGGAGTCGAATGTTGGATTAAGCAGCTGAAGCTCATGGTGAGAAAATTCTGGCATGTGAAAATTATCTCTAGGTTTGCGGAAGATTATCTCTAATGAGGTCCTCAATAGGCCCTATTTATAAGGCCATTTATTACTTCGGTGTGAAAATTATCTCTATTCGTTCTCTGCGTTAAGTCAAAAACTGTAAGCAGATAAATGAAAAAATACGGTTGGTGGCGGCGTGCTCCACTCGAATCGTGGTGAGTAACAAAAAAAGGCCTACCTCCCGGTAAGCCCTTTCTCATTCCAGCGTACGACTCAATCCCCCAGCGCTTCCCCCTCACGCCGCGGATCCGCCCCGCCCGCCAACGACGCTTTCCCCTGCGCATCCTTCACCCGAACAATCGCCTGGGTTCCGCTGGTCATGTCGATTTCGTTCACCGCATGCCCCTTGTCTTTCAACGCCTGAATCAGCGCCGTGCTGAACTGCCCTTGTTCCAGTTCGGTCGGGCCGTTGCGGCTGCCGAAGTTGGGCAGGCTGATGGCGGTTTGTGGGTCGAGGTTCCAGTCGAGCAGGCCGATGGTGGATTTGGCAACGTATTCGATGATTTGCGAACCGCCAGGAGAACCGACGGTGGCGAGGAATTCGCCGTTCTGGCGGTCGAAGATCAGGGTCGGCGCCATGGACGAGCGTGGGCGTTTGCCCGGTTCGACGCGGTTGGCGACTTTCTGGCCGTTCTCTTCGGGGATGAATGAGAAGTCGGTCATCTGATTGTTGAGCATGAAGCCCTGGACCATCAGGTGCGAGCCGAATGCGGCTTCGACGGTGGTGGTCATGGACACCGCCCCACCCTCGTCATCGACGGCTACCACTTGCGAGGTGGAGATGCGCAGCGGCGAACGGTCCGGTGCGTAGGCCACTTGAATCCCCGGCGGTGTGCCGGGTTTGGCCGTGCCCATGCTGCGGTCGCCGATCAGGGCGGCGCGGCTGGCGAGATAAGCCGGGTCGACCAGGCCTTTGACCGGCACTGGCACGAAATCGGTGTCGGCGACGTATTGCGCGCGGTCGGCGTAGGCCAGGCGTTCGGCTTCGGAGATCAGGTGCACGGCTTCAGGCGCCGGTTCGATGCCCGCCGGTTTTGTGGTCTTGAGCGGTTTGAGCGGCGCCAGGGCAAAGCGCGGGTCGCGGGTTTCGAGGGCTTGCAAGGTGCCGAGGATCTGCGCCACGGCAATTCCGCCCGATGACGGCGGCGGCATGCCGCAGACCTGCCAGCGTTTGTAGTCGGTGCACAGCGGCGCACGCTCTTTGGCCTTGTAGCCTTGAAGATCATTCAGCGACAAGCTGCCGGGGTTTTTATGGCCCTGGACCTTGGCGACGATTTCTTCGGCAATCGGCCCTTTGTACAACGCATCGGGACCTTCGTTGGCGATGCGTTTAAGCACGGCCGCCAGTGCCGGGTTTTTCAGCAGCGTGCCGACGGCTTTCGGGCTGCCATCGGCATTCATGAAATACGCCATCATGTCCGGCGAACGCTGCATCGACGAGTCCGAAGCGATCAACTGATTCAGGCGCGGTGAGATCGCAAAGCCTTGTTCGGCGAGTTTGATCGCCGGCTCGAACAGCTTCGCCCATGGCAGGCGACCGTGTTTTTGATGGGCCAGTTCCAGTGCCCGCAACACCCCCGGCGTGCCGACGGAGCGACCGCCAATCTGCGCCTGGGTGAACGGCATCGGCTGCCCGTCGGCCTGCAGGAAAAGCTTTTCGGTGGCGCCGGCCGGTGCAGTTTCGCGCCCATCGTAGGTGCGCACGTTCTTGCCGTCCCACAACACAATCAACGCGCCGCCACCGATGCCGGACGATTGCGGCTCCACCAGCGTCAGCACTGCTTGCATCGCGATAGCGGCATCAATCGCCGAACCGCCCTGACGCAGCATCTCCCGCCCGGCAGCGGCCGCCAGCGGATTGGCCGCGGCCGCCATGTGTTTCGAGGCGTAGCGGGTCTGCAGGTCGGTGCGAAAACCGGTAGCGGCTTCCGGGGCGACCGGCAAGGTCGAGACCGAAGGCGAGGAGGGCGGAGCGTTGCAGGCGGTGAGGGTTAATGCGGTGGCGATCAGCGACAGGGCTGACAGGCGATAGCGGCTCAAGTGGAAGGCTGAGAACACGCGGGGCACTCCGTCCGTGGGATAAAAGATTGTGGGACTTTATCGGCCGACAGAGTGGGACGCAAACCGTGTCCTGCAGCCAAGGCACTTTTGTCCTTCATCAACGAGAGAATTTTCTGTAGGGTCGAGGTCAACAGTGCGGCCAGAAAACCAACAAGAGGCAGACATGCAGACCGAGTTTCCTACCCAGCCAAGTTACCGTGGGCTCCGTGAGCAATTCCTGGCAGCGGCCACCGCTGCCGGCGCGACGTTGACCGAATATCCGCATCCACTCAAAGGGCCGTTCGGTGAATCGTTGAGCACTGATGTGGCGGTACTCGGTGACCCGGGCGCCAAGCGTCTGCTGATTGCGCTGAGCGGGACCCACGGGGTCGAAGGCTTCTATGGCTCGGGGTGTCAGACCAAATGGTTGCAGGATTTGGGCAAGCGTTCGCTGCCGGCCGATGTGGCGGTGGTGATGATCCATCTGATCAACCCGTGGGGCACCGCGTGGCTGCGTCGGGTCAATGAAGACAACATCGACCTCAACCGCAATCACCTGAACTTCGAGCGGCCATTGCCGGACAACCAGGCCTACGCCGCGCTGCATGAGATTTATGCCAGCACCTAACTGCATGGCCCAGAGCGTGAGCGCGCCGATGCTTTGCTTGAGGCGCAGATCAATGAGCATGGCTGGCCGGCGGTGATGTCGATTGTCGAAGGCGGGCAGCACAGTCATCCTGATGGCTTGTTCTATGGTGGTCTGGCGCCGAACTGGTCGAACCGCATGCTGCACCAGATCATTCAGAAACACGTCGCCCATGCTGATGTCGCGATGTGCTTTGACTTGCACACCGGGGCGGGTGAGTACGGTCATCCGATGTTGCTGACCATTACCGAAGCGGCCTATCCGGCGCTGGCAGATGCCCAGGCCATTTATGGCCCATGGCTCTACACCTTGCACACCGGCGCCAACACCACCAGCGAAACCGGGGTGGCGGCGACCGCAACGGGTTACACCTCGCAGGCGTTGCTCAATGCTTTGCCGAACGTGCGATTGATGCCGTTTGTGATTGAGTGCGGGACGTATCCGGGGGCCGACGTTCATCGGCATTTGCGCGATGACCATTGGCTGCATCTGCATGGCAATCCGAGTGATGCGGTGGGGCGCGGGATAAAGCTCAATCTGCTGGAGCAGTTCTATCCGGCCGACACTGACTGGCAGTCCATGGTCTGGCTGCGCACCTGGCAGATTTGGGAGCGAGGGCTGTCCGCGTTGGCGACGCTTTGATACTGATCCGGTTCTCTGGAATGAGCGTTAGCGGAGAACCGGAATCCTGCGCATCTGCAGCTCTGCGCTAACGGTACTTTTCTCGAGGCATAAAAAAACGGCCTACCTTTCGGTAAGCCGTTTTTAGTACTTGGTGGCTACACAGGGACTTGAACCCCGGACCCCAGCATTATGAATGCTATGCTCTAACCAACTGAGCTATGTAGCCAAGTGGCGCGCATTATTGGCTCGTAACGACGATGTGTCAAGCGTAAATCTAAAATATTTCTCTACGCTTTCAACTGCTTATCGCCCCGGCCCGAAAAATCGGGGCAGGGCGGGGTCTCAACGCAGCTGAAATCTGCCGGTATTGGCGCTCAAGGCCTTGCTGCCCTGGCTCAAGGTGTCTGCCGCGAGGTTCACTGCACGCGCGCCTTCCAGCAATCTGACGGCGGCTTGATCGACCTGCTGGATGTTGCCGCTGACCTCATCAGCCGTGCTCGCTTGTTCTTCGACAGCGGTGGCGATTTGCGCCAGGGTGTCGGTGACACTCTGCACGGCGCTGGCGATTTCTCCCAGGCGTTCGCCCAGGCCAGTGACGGCTTCTGCGTCGGACTGAGCCTGTCCGCAGGCCGCTTCCATCAGACTTACCGCTTCATTCACCGTGCTACGCAGGCTGTCGACGGTGCCGGCGATCTGCGCGGTGGAAGACTGGGTGCGTTGGGAAAGACTGCGCACTTCATCGGCCACCACGGCAAAGCCGCGACCTTGCTCACCCGCGCGAGCGGCTTCGATGGCGGCGTTGAGCGCCAACAGGTTGGTTTGCTCGGCGACGCCCCGAATGGTGTCGACCACCAATTGAATCTGTTGCCCTTGCTCACTGACTCGGCCCAACGCCGCAGCCGTGTCGTTGAGCCGCTGATTGAGCTGCTGAATACTCGCCGTGGTGCGTTGGCTATCGCGGCTGCTGTCGGCGGCGATGCGTTGAGTGTGTTGCGCGCTGCCGGACGCTTGTTCACAACTCTGGGCGACCCCTTGCGAGGTGGCGGCCAGTTGCGTGGCGGCAGCGGCGATCTGGCTGATCTGAATTTGCTGAGCCTCGACTTCCCCCAACGCGCCGCTGGAGTGATCGTTGAGGGTGCGCACGGCATTGCTCAACTGCAAGGTCTCGTGATCGACCCCCAGCAAACTGTTGCGTAATTGCACCACGGCGACATTGAGCGCGGTGCTGATTGCCGCCAGTTCGTCGCGACCTTGTACCGGCACTTGCAGGCTCAGGTTGCCGTCGCGCAAGGCTTCGGCCAGCACGGTGATGCCGCTGGCGCTGCGACGGATCGAGGCCTGCAAGCACACGAACAGGTACAGCGCGGCCAACAACAGGCAACCCAGGATCGTCGCCACCAGGATGAATTGGCGGATGGCTGAGGTGTGGTAGTAATCCAGGCGTTGATCCAGCGACACCAGCGATTGCTGGCGTAGCGAGGCGAGGTCGGTGAGCAGCGAGTCGAGGTTGCGTTCGAAGTCATCCGGCTTGAGATTGATGCTGCCGCCGAACACGCCGTCGTCGAGGACTTTCAGGCTCGCGTCCAAATGTTTGAGGCTGTCATGGTACTGCCCGGCCCAGGTTTGCAGGGCGCTGGGCAGTCGTGCTTCCAGCAGGCTGGCAGTTTTAACAAGCTGCTCGCGGGCATCACCGATGCGACCGCGCAAATCCCGCAGTTGCAGACGGCTTTGCAGGGTGAACTGGCCGGATACCACCGACGCCTGGCCAACCGCCGCGAGGCGTCCGACCCGTTCGATCAGGTCTGGTGCGTGTTGGGTGGAGATCTGGGTCAGCAAATAGGTTTCAAGCCATGGCGCCAGGGTCAGGCGGTTGTCCATGGTGATCTGTTCGCGCAGGGCTTGCAGGGCGCTCAAGGCGTTGGTGAAGCGATCGTAACCGTCCGGCCACCAACCGACGCTGCTCAGGCTTTTTGAGTCGAGGCTGTTGAGGGCAGTTTGCAGGGCTTGATAGCGGGTCAGGGTTTCACCCTCGGCGCCTTCGGTTTTCAGGGCATTGCCCAGGTCCGAAGTGGCTTGGGCGACGGCAGGCTGCACCGCGTCGAACGCGCCCATGGCGGCGATTGTGGCGGGTGTCGGCTGGCGATTGGTTTCGGTGGCGCGCCAGCGGGAGGCGCGGTCACGCTGAGCGGCGAGCAGGTTGTCGAGCGCATCCAGGGCAAGCAGCTGGCGAACCCCGGCACGTTCGCCGGAAATCAGTTGGAGTTTGTCGCGATAGTCTTGGCCGATCATCCACAGGCTGCCGGCCAGCGGCAGGATAAACAGCAGAAACAGCAGCTGAAATTTGCGTGCGAAACCGAAACGCCCCAGCAGCCCGATCCCCGGTGATAAAAAAGCCTGCATGCCCCATGACTCCTCTGGACACCACGCACCATTGGCGTGCGCCGTGGTCGTTGCGACCGCGACTTGTGCCCTCTAAAAGGCCTCGAAAGTTCACCCTCGCCAGCTTGGTAGGCTGACTCTGTAGCGAAACTTCCCATTCTCGGTCGCCTTTGTAAGGCGGCCGCGTTGAAGGGGTTTAGCAAGGCAAGATTCAGACCATGGCGTTGCGCTATCACCCGTTCAGCGATGAACGTCGAGGTCGTTAGCAGGCTAAGGGGATGGCGCTGCTGCACTGAAAAATGGCACATTGGCGCACCTGCCCGTGTGCACCCATCTGCTGTACGGAAATTCTCATGGCTATCAGCAATGCCCAGACCGGCTCGACGCCGGCATCCGCGACACCGCAAAGCAGCCCGCTGGTCATGCGCATCATCGGCGCGGTGGCGCTGGCGCATTTGATCAACGACTTGATTCAGTCGGTCCTGCCGTCGATTTACCCGATGCTCAAGGCCAACTATGGCCTGACCTTTACCCAGGTCGGCCTGATCACCCTGACCTTTCAACTGACGGCCTCGCTGTTGCAGCCGTGGGTCGGTTACTACACCGATCGCCATCCCAAGCCATGGCTGTTGCCGGCCGGCACCGTCTGCACATTGATCGGCATTTTAATGATGTCCCAGGTCGGCAGTTTCCCGTTGATCCTGTTGGCGGCCGGGTTGATCGGTATCGGCTCCTCGACCTTTCACCCGGAAGCTTCTCGCGTGGCGCGATTGGCGTCTGGCGGGCGTTTCGGCCTGGCGCAATCGACCTTTCAGGTCGGCGGTAATGCCGGCTCGGCCTTCGGTCCATTGCTGGCCGCGGCGATCATCATTCCCTACGGTCAGGGGCACGTCGCGTGGTTTGGGCTGTTCGCGGTGTTTGCTCTGTTTGTGCTCTATCGCATCAGCCGTTGGTACGCCAATCACTTGAATCTGTTCAAGCTCAAGCAAGGTCAGGTGGCGACTCATGGCTTGTCGAAAAACCGGGTGATCAGTGCGCTGGTGGTGCTCGGGTTGCTGGTGTTCTCCAAGTATTTCTATATGGCGAGTTTCACCAGTTACTTCACCTTCTACCTGATCGAGAAATTCGACCTGTCGGTGGCCAGTTCGCAGCTGCATTTGTTCCTGTTCCTGGGGGCAGTGGCGGCGGGGACCTTCTTCGGTGGGCCGATCGGCGACAAGATCGGGCGTAAGGCAGTTATCTGGTTCTCGATCCTCGGCGTTGCGCCGTTCACGTTGATCCTGCCCCATGTCGACCTGTTCTGGACCAGCATCCTCAGCGTGGTCATCGGCTTCATCCTGGCCTCGGCGTTTTCCGCCATCGTGGTGTACGCGCAGGAATTGGTGCCCGGCAATGTCGGGATGATTGCCGGGGTGTTCTTCGGCTTGATGTTCGGGTTTGGCGGGATAGGCGCGGCGCTGTTGGGGCATCTGGCGGATGTCCACGGGATCGAATATGTGTACTTCCTGTGTTCGTTCCTGCCGCTGTTTGGGGTGTTGGCGATCTTCCTGCCAAGAACCAAAAAGCTCTGAACACCACCGACCTGTAGGAGCGAGGCTTGCCCACGAAGCTTTTAGCGTCAGTGATGACGCCTTCGCGGGCAAGCCTCGC
>Ga0105856_1000188_pt1 | contig 33156 bp, 43 predicted proteins | sample OrgsoiDNA_201060_FD_89681 | JGI IMG/M metagenome (GOLD analysis project Ga0105856, IMG submission 89681) | Permafrost soil microbial communities from the Arctic, to analyse light accelerated degradation of dissolved organic matter (DOM) -... | ecosystem: Environmental > Terrestrial > Soil >...
ACGTCAGACCGAGACCCAATGCTGTGGCAGCAGTTGGTCGATCTTACTCGCTCGCTGCGTCGGCAGGCGCGTCAGCACATCTTTGAGATACGCATAAGGATCATGCCCATTCATGCGGGCTGACTGGATCAAGCTCATGATCGCAGCTGCCCGCTTAGCATAAATAGGCCTGTGGTTGAACTGTCTTAAGGAGCCATCGTTGCCACATCAAAAAACGTCATCGTTTTGTAACTTTACAGCAGTGATACTTACAATGGCCGGTGTTATTACCCCCCAGAAGCCCTGAAGAGACACCAAGGCCTGCCCCTGTTCCAGTACCCGCGACGGCCCCACACCGACGCCCCGGCCTGCCCATGTTGAAAGCTGGACTCAACAGGTTCAGGAGGCCGTAGATGGCCTTCTAGAACAAGGAGCCCAAGGTATTCGGAAACTCTCGCAGGAAGTACAACAACATCTCGAAGACGCTGCAACATGGATCGGTGTTAAAGGTGAATGGGTTCGACGCGAATCACAAAAAGCTTGGGAGTGGGTCAGTGAAACGGGGGCTCAGGTTATTCGCTGGACAGATGAACAATTGAGAGCCGTCTGGAAAGAAATCCAGCACTTTACAGACATGAACCTCGACATGCTTCGGCGAGTCGACTGGGTGCAAATTTTGATCGATTTGGGGATTTTAGCTGTAGAAGTAGTTATCGTGTTTGCCATCGGAGCAGTCGTTGTAGCAATGGGTATTCCAGCAACCCTCCTTACCGGTCTGCTGGTTATTGTGCGCTTGGCTCAGGCTTCGTGGCTCTTGTTAGCCAGCATTTTGAGTGGTGTAGCGATTAATGAAGCAGCTGTTGCCGGATAGAAAAGATGACTATGAATGCATTGGAAAAATTGACTAAGCAAGCCCCAGATTTAGTCTTTGAGTTGCCGGATAACACGCCAGTGGTCAGGTTGGGGTTGATCGCTACGGTGTATTTCAAAGAAGGTTACTTGCTTGAAAACAAGAAAAAAGTCATGGAGTGCTTCGACCGCTTCAAGAAAGAATTTGGTCAACATCTAAAAGGGCAATTTGATGGTCGCTATAAAAAACTGACCGACGATAGTTTCAAAAAAACGACTCTGAAGATTCTTGAAACTGATTCGAACGAACAATATGAATGGCACATTAGCAGTGCTCCGACCGCAAATGAAGCCGCTGAATACAGCCTTTCGGCATTGAACTCCTTCGAAGTCCATGGCGACCAGAAACGCTCTTATCTGAAGATCACTTTGCCTTGGGCTTTTTTGCAGGAAGCTGATGGCGCTGCTCGATATCAGAACTGGCTGGTTTACCTCTCTAACCAGGTTAGGGCCGAACATGGTTATGGCGGCCTTTCCAGCATTCTACCCTATGACTTCGATAGCTACATGCCTATGGAATTTCAGCTTGCTCAGCGGTTCTCCGGACTTGAAGTGGACTCTATGGTGCACAACTTTAAGCGAGAACTGCTTGATCACATTAAGGGCGTGAACTGGTACACCGTTCTTGGAAAGCAGTTTGTGGAGCGGATCGGGGGCGAAGACCGACTACGTCATGCTTTTGGTGGGCGTGGCGATGTAGAAGTATTGAGTTACGAGAACGGACTGATCATCCGTGCGGGTGACCTCCCCCAGTTGGGTGCAGAAAATGAACAGCTTCCCTCTGCCTATGTGGCGGTCAATCGAGTCGTAAAATCGTTGCGCATCCCTAATCCAGATCAACTGCACACCTATTCTCCTTATGGAAACTGCTTCGAAGAAGACAGCACAGCCCGCTGGGGCGCTCGCTTCGACCAAGAAGATAGTCAATCAAAAACTCCTGCACGCCTTGAAGCCGGTCAACCGTGCAGCGTGGCAGGTTACTGGTTCAGTCCAGCCCAATCCGACTCCCTACGTTATTTCAATCAGGGAGAAATCCTGCCGAGTTTCAGCGGCTCAAGCTGGGGCGATACGCTTTGGTATTGGTCGGGTGAGAAGTAACGCAATGGTGGTTGCCGGTCAGAGGTCATTTCCGAAGGCTGGCAACGCGTCGCCATACCCGCTAGCGAATTTCTAACGGGCTCGTAGGTTGAAATGCATGCGAATCAAAGCAGCAAGAGGTTGATCGGGGCGACGCGGTTGCCCAAGCGTAAGGGGCCGGCGAACACACCTTCCGAACTCCAGCATTAAGGGCGATGGTGTCCACTTAAGCGGACGCGATAGCCCTTAACGTCAGGATTTCCATGCGCAACGAAGCTCTTATCCGAAACCCTTCAAGGCCCAGGTTGTTCAGGAATGCCTGCAACCTGGCGCAACCCTATCTAGGGTTGCCATCAGCCACGGCATCAACGCCAACGTTATCCGAAAGTGGCTACCACTTTACCGAGACCAGCCGCCAGCGGCGTTGCCGGCTTTCGTTCCGCTGAGAGCTACGCCCAAACGGCAGGCGGAAGCGTTGGCGATTATTGAGCTGCCGCTTGGCGAGCAATCGATCACAGTGAAATGGCCAACTTCCGATCCTGAAGGCTGCGCCCGCTTTGTCCGTGGACTCGCGCAATGATTCGCGTCGATGCCATCTGGCTCGCCACCGAGCCCATGGATATGCGCGCCGGCACTGAAACGGCGTTGGCCAGGGTGATCGCAGTGTTTCGGTGCGGCGAAGCCGCACTGCGCCTATCTGTTTGCCAATCGCCGCGCGACTCGGATGAAAGTGCTGGTGCACGATGGGATTGGCGTCTGGCTGGCTGCACGGCGCTTGAACCAAGGTAAACTTCATTGGCCAGGCGTTCGGCAAGGTAGTGAAGTGCAGTTGGATACCGAGCAACTTCAGGCCTTGGTGCTTGGCCTACCTTGGCAGCGTGTTGGAGCTGGCGGTGCAATCACGCTGCTTTAAAAACTGTAATTAGCGTGTTGGTTTGCTGTCCCAAGTGGCCTGCTTTGGTAAAATCCACGGCATGACTTCCTCGCCCAATCTCGACCAAATGACTCCCGACCAACTGCGTGCATTCGCTGCGCAGTTGCTGTCGCAAGTCGAGACCATGGGCAAGACGGTCGAAACATTGGGCAAGAAAATTAACCGCGATCAAACGGTGATCGAGAAACTGACTCATGAGATCGCACAACTCAAGCGTTTGAAGTTTGCCAAGCGTAGCGAGCAGATGAATCCTGAGCAGGCCAGCCTGCTTGATGACCTGATCGATACCGATATTGCGGCGATTGAGGCCGAGCTTCAGGCCTTGCAAATAGCACCTGCGGCGACCGAGAAAAAGCAAAAGCCCAAGCGCACGGCGTTGCCGGCAGAATTCCCACGTACATTGATCCACCACGAACCGGACAACACCCACTGTCCATGCGGCTGCGCACTCAAGCGCATCGGTGAAGATATCAGCGAAAAGCTGGATTACACGCCGGGCGTGTTTACCGTTGAGCGCCATGTTCGTGGCAAGTGGGTTTGCGATGACTGCGAAACGCTAATTCAGGCACCCGTACCGGCGCAGGTCATCGACAGGGCATCCCGACTGCCGGGTTACTTGCCCACGTCATGATCGCGAAGTTCGCTGATCATCTTCCGCTTTACCGTCAGGAATCGATTTTTGGTCGAGCGGGCTTGGCAATTCCACGTTCAACATTGGCTCAATGGGTTGGCATGACTGGCGTTCAGTTACAGCCGCAGGTCGATGCACTGCGCGACGTAGTGCTCGGGCAGCAGGTCATCCACGCCGACGAAACACCCGTGCAGATGCTCGCTCCGGGCTCGAAGAAAACCCACCGTTCTTATGTTTGGGCTTACGCCACCAGCCAGTTCTGCGAAACAGCCGCAGTCGTCTACGACTTCAGCCCCAGCCGCGCCGGTGAGCATGCTCGCAACTTCCTGCAAAGCTGGAAAGGTAAGCTAGTCTGCGACTAATGCACTGCAAACGAATAACGCCCAAGCATTAGAGCTAGTGCGTGTCGAATGGCCGCGGCCTTCGCTTCGGCCTTGATGGTACGGACATTGCCATATCATGTATCCGCCAAATTGCACGGGAATCAAATCCACCCTTATGTATGCCAGCACACAGAAGAATTCCTGCCAATTTGCTATCGTTTAACTGCCAGTCATCCATTTGGCTCACAGACACGAGTTCGTGTATCTAAACTACCATCGTAGCGGTTAAACCTTGGGGGTCGCTGGCACACATTTAAGCTGACCTCGGTGCACCGCTGCTATTGAGGTGAATCTCAAGTTGACAGTTCGCAGGGGATTGAAAGAATGTTTGCAAGGGCGAAAAATAATGTCCCGCGTCACGTCGGTTTCATTCCCGATGGGAATCGTCGCTGGGCTACGGATCATGATCTGCCCAAAGAAGCTGGATATGCTTATGGTATCGACCCGGGGTTACTGCTGTATGAGCAATGTAAAGAATGCGGGATCGAGGAAGCTTCCATCTACTGCTTTACCCAGGACAACACCAAGCGGCCTTCCGTTCAAAAACAGGCATTCATCGAGGCCACTGTGGCATTCGCTCTAGAGATTGCACGTCGTGGCGCGGCTCTGCTTGTTGTTGGTGATGAGACCTCGACGCAATTCCCCGAGGGGTTAACAAAATTCCGCCAGCGCCAGGGTGTCGGAATGAAGGTGAATCTACTGGTCAACTATGGCTGGGAATGGGATCTCGCCGGTCTTAAACACGGCGGCCTGCGTTCCGATGAAGTTTCACGTCTGGATTTGATCGTACGCTGGGGCGGGGGACGCAGATTGAGCGGTTTTCTCCCGGTGCAATCGGTTTATGCAGATTTCTATGTCAGAGACGAATATTGGCCAGATTTTGATCCGCAGCATTTTGAGGACGCACTCGCCTGGTTTAAAAACCAAGACCAGACACTCGGCGGGTAATGGCATCAACGGCCCCGTTGGCAAAACTTACGAAGAAGGAATCTATATGAATGGTTTTGTGCAGAATATCGAAGGTCTCGCCGTCAAAAATGAGGAGTCTCGTCGGGTATGGCCTGTTCATAACACGTAGACGTTGGAGTCAGGAAGGCGTATTCCCCAGACGCATACAGCTAGCAAGCATGGAGTGTTCAAAGTCAGGATGGAGGCAGAAGCCGTTTGTTCGCTTCTGAACGCCAAGCATCCATGTCAGAGTGATGTAGGTCGTGCTTCCACGAGCACCTGATCCACTCGTTTCGGAAACCGGGCGCCTGATGACTATGCGGGAGTGAATTCCTATGGCGCAGTCACGGATTCCCGTTCCGAAAGGACGCTTTGAAGCCGCTCAAGGTTAATCCGCTTACACTCTCCCTCAGCCTCTTCTCGGGTCTGATAGGTAATCTTCAGCCGAAGCTTCTCCTCATTGTCATAAAGGTTGAAGCCTATAGGTGCGGTCTGGCAGTAGAAGCGCGATCCTTTACGCATTGATCCCGTTTCCGTTGGGATTGCAGGGACAACAACAAATCTCGAAATCATCTTCACGCCCTCTCCAAGTACCTCCTCACTATTAGCGGCTATGAGCCACTATCGCAAGCGACCGCAGTCAGTTTCCGATGAGAAGCACGACCGGACATGAGTCGATTGGATGCATCGTAAAAAGGTTTGGGATCTGCCTTACCCCGGCACATCTACTTTCTTGAAAATAATCCATTTCTGAAAATTTTACTGGCGCTACGCTAACCCCTTCCACGGAGGAATCACAATTCCGAACGCAGATCTGCTCCCTTCCCTACTCGTCAAGATCAATCAAAATAAGTTAGCACTTGAAGCCGTGATCATGGAGCTGACGCTGTGGGCCGAGTAGCGCGGATCGCTGATGTCGCCGGCAACGCTAGTGGGACTGTGGAAACAATCAGCAAGAACGAAGAGCTCATCAACATGACGTTAGCGGTACTCATGACGCCTTAGTGAGCTGCTCTCCAGCTTGGCAGACTAGCCGGGCCCAAGGGTCGACTTACCCCGCTGACGCCACTTCATATCGCAGGTTAACTACGGGCAAGCGATGACTCGATCATCGAGGGATGAGGGATGGACGATGCCAGAAATGTAGCTTCAATCGTGAAAGAGATGCTCGCCTGACTACCTGCTTGAGCCGGGCCTAGGAATATGAGGGTTCGGTAGCGATGACTCATTGAGATGTGAACTCCAAACTGCATACGCGTCCGTATGTTGGGTTACAGCCGCACACCACCGTTCACCGGAAAGCTCGCGAGTTGCGACGAACATCATCATTTGGTTAATAGCTGCATCCAGATCTAAAAGCAGCTCATGAGATTTAAATCTAAAGTCGTCCGCTGCGTTCATGTCGGATCCTGTGCTCAGCGGGTCTGGCTCGAAGTTACGAGTCGCAGCACCCACCAAGAATCTTGATTGCGGTTTTTAATGGATCAGCCATAGCGATGGACGGCCGTCGTATTGTCTGGTGGGAACTGGGGCGTGCCCCTGGACTTAGATAAATCACTGTCCACGGCTTTTCAACCGTTTGAATGGATCACCAACGGTAACGTGACCACGAACTCGCTACCCATGCCATCACCCTCGCTCATACCGGTAACTTCGCCGCCGTGCGCCTCAACCAGCTCGCGGACTACTGTCAGTCCGATGCCCAAGCCAGATCCATTGAATCCGACGGCATGCACGTCTTGAACATAGGGGTCGAAAATAAACGGGAGTGCTTTAGCTGAAATGCCGATGCCATTGTCGGAAATGGTTATTTTCAAAACGTCGGACGCTACCGTTACAGACAGTTTGATCCTACCGTGGGTCGGAGTGTATTTAGCCGCATTCGCCAGAAGGTTGTGGATAATCTGCGCGAGGCGCCCCGGGTCACCATTCACCATCAACATGCCATCGGGAAGATGGGCGTCGAAACGCTGCTCCTGCGCGCTCATTAAAGGGCTACACGCATCAATGGCCTCACGTAGAACTTGAGTCATGTCGACATCGCGACGATTGAGTCGCAACTTTCCAGTGCTGACACGGGAGACGTCTAGCAGATCGTCGACCAGCTGTGACATATGTTGCACTTGGCCCTCGATCAACTCCCGCATTCGAGGCAGTTCGTCACTAGGCATCCGAACCATACGTTCTGCAATCATGCTGATAGGTGTTAATGGGTTACGTAGCTCATGGGCCACTGTCGCCAGTATGCTTTTTTGCTGACTCAGTGCGCGCTCGGCTACAGCTTGAAGGTCTTGAGCGCTGAGCGCAGCTATGACCAATTGCGCATTAGCCTCACGCAGTTCCTGATACATCCGCTGTTCTTCCAAACGAGGGGCGACTACTGCGTCTGACTGCACGAGGAGTTTAGCCGGTACTAACTGCTGATCGGCCTCAATCACTTGCTCGATCTGCTGACTGTCCACCAGCGGGTTGCTGGCGTCGCTCAACTCTTTTTGCAAGGCTGCCAGCACGGAGCTCGCTTCAACAGTTTTCTGGCCAAGCATGAAGAGCTCGTGAGCGGCATTAGCGATCTCACGCTCTTTCTTGCCATCGACATTACTCATGAGTCGGGCTCAAGCATTCTTATCTCCTGGATCTGATACACCTGAAATCCGCTTTGTAGGTCGGCCTCCGAGCAGACCTTCTTGGTCATGAAGCATTTCGCCAATCTGCAAGCCATTTTCATCGACGCGGTATAAGCGCAGCTCATCGGAGTGGGCACTGGCCCGCAACTTGACCACGGCCATGATCCGCAGTAACCGGCTCTCTACTTCGATATAGCGTTGGACAATGATCGCGTCAGTGAGAAATGCCGTGCCGTAAGGGCTGAAACGCAAGTCGGTGTAGCGGTCTTCCAGCTCGGAGGTCATCAGCACACTGACCCCGGCACTTGTCAGCGCGGTGACCATGCGCGACAGCGATTCACGGAAGTCTTCGCGGAAGGTCGGCGCCAGCGCCAGTTCGAAGCCCGACAACGAGTCGATCACCACACGGGTGGCTTTCAGTCGGCTGATCTCGCTGAGCAGCAACTGCACGATTTCGTCGATGGACAAGTCCGGTGCGCGACTGTCTACCAAGCCGACCTGACCGTCTTGGATCAATTGAATGAGGGCGGCATTTTGAAAATGATTGGGCCGTTGTTCGAACACCGCGATCACACCGGTTTCGCCGTTGCGTGCGCCTTCGGCCAAGAACGTCGCCGCCAGGATGCTTTTGCCCGACCCCGACGGCCCAGCCACCAGCAAGGAATAACCCCGAGGTAGGCCTCCACCGAGCATGTCGTCGAGCTGTGGCACGCCCATTTTCAGGCGCTTGATGGAGGTCTCCAGCGGCGCTTCAACCGGGTTGAGTGGCGCGGGGGCAAACACCTTGATCCCCGACGTCGCAATGCGGAAGGTATGCAAGCCCGGTAACGTGGGCTGGCCGCGCATCTTCATGATTTCAATCTTGCGTACCATGGAATTGCGCTGCACGCTCTGACGCAGCCAGATCAAGCCATCGGCCACGGTGAAAATCGGGTTGGTGTCGGTTTCGGTAAAGTATTCGCCAATCAGGAAGGTCGTTGCCTGCCAGGTGGTCATCAACATGCCCAATTGCTGAACGAACTGCGGCAGGTTGTTGTTGGGATTGTCCTGGGTCTGGCTGGCCAGCACTACGGAGCGGAACGAATCGACAAACACCAGCGCCGGCGAGTGAGCCTCAACCTCGCTGACGATGCGCCGCAGCACTTCGTCCAGATTCCCGGCCAGGGTGTCGTCGGTCAGGTTGATATAGCGGATCGACTGGTTGATCGCTTCGCTGTCGAAAAAGTCGAATTGCTGCTGATAACGCAACATCTTCAGCGGCGGCTCGCCCAATACGGTAAAGAAAAGCGCCGGGCGCTCGGGCGTCGCCAGGGCAAACATCATCTGATGCGCGAGGGTGGTTTTTCCGCAGCCAGGCGGGCCGGCGATCAGGTTGAACGAAAACTCCGGCAATCCTCCGCCCAGCACCTCGTCCAGCCCTGGCACGCCGGTGGCCAGGCGGTTGATAGTCACTTTGGTGCTCATGGCGAATTTTCCTGCGAAGGGGTGTCACTCAAAGAAGGTTCCCACATGCCACGAAGTAAACGTTCGGTGAGCGAGGGGCCGATGAGCGTGGTCAGCAGCTCGTAGAAAGTGGTCAGCAACACTTCACCGAAAAACAACGCATCGGCGTCGCTTTGCTCAACGATTAAGGACTTGAGGGCTGTCAGATCCATGCCCGACTGCACTTTGTCGTAGGTGCGGGACAGACGCGGATGAAGGGAGACGCACAGATGGAGGCTGCGGCGAAAAAGCGCGGCAAGCCCTTGTTTGCCGATGATGGGCGTGAGGGCTAAATCCATATCCCGCAAGGTTGAAATGATCGCCTGGGCGATCCTTGCAATGTCAGCGGTGGGGCCAACACGGTGCGCCAGAGAAGCTACGATCTGGCGGCTCTCTTCGCTTAGCGTGGACATGGCTCACTAATTTTTGATGGGCACCTATGGATGGTACACCCTATAACCTGTGATCGAGTTTTCATTTGGACGCAGAGCTGATGATGTCCGAATATCTCTCTCAAGCACCTAGTTTGGTGATTTGGATACAAACCGACCAAATGCCAAGCAATATCCAGAACGTCGCAAAGATCCAAGGTGTGCGAACCGAAAACAGCAACGCCTTTCGATACCCCTTTTGTGTGGACTCTCTCTCACAAAATAAAGGCGATTCGTCATACGCCAACCCCATTAAAGGCTCGCTATGCAATAGCTCACTCTGCTTGAAATGCCAATGGCCGATAATGTCGTATGCCGCACGAATACCGGGCCAAGCATTCAACGAACTTAGCACTCCAAGCAACGTAAGAAACGGTGGTACTACCAGCGTGAACAACTTGCCCCATTCGGGGTTGAGATTGCCCATAGAAGAGGCAAACGCGATGACCAAAAAAGACTGAGATGCCAGAAAGGCGTCAGTACGATTAGCCAAGATGCTGGTTTCGTACTGAATCTCTCTTCGGTAAAAATCCAAGCGCTCCTTTGGCGACCCGAACATCCTGGCATTGTGCTCGTTTAGTGCGGTGTCACTTATCTGGGAAGTCAAAATTCTCGGCATAGTGGGTTCATCCTCATCAAACATGTGAAGCCGGCTTACCACCCATCCCAACCTGCGAATTGAATTGGAAATTTTCCACGTTAGCATTGGTACTCACTAACATCTGTGTTAGCCGAACGTTTAACCGCATTCCTCCGCAACGCCAACAAAAATGGCCCAATCGGGCCGTTTTGTACTCAAACTAAACTCACTTGGAAAGCCAGGATTCGACGGTGTCGGAGCCGTGTTCAGCTTTCCATTCTTTAAGACAACTGTGGTTACCGCCTTTGGTTTCGATGACCTAGCCGGCCTGCAGATTTTTGCAGACTTTACCCGAGACGCTTGCACAGCATGTCGAAGATGACAACTTTCGCCACTTCGTACTCTTGATGTATTTCTAACGCTTTTGCTAAAAACAAACCTTGCCGATTCATAGGACTCTCCTGTATCAGACAAAAAGCACTGATCGAGATTGACGATCTCAGCTAGTGAGCCCGTCCTTTTCAGAACCTGCAATTTTAAATCATTGTGTTAGGCGTATTCATAAAGGCATCCCAGCTTTCATAGGCGTCGTGCTGCCTCTTGCTGGCAAAATCCCAGTCGGGGCCTGCAACGCATTTGGATGTCACCAGCGTCATCATTTCCATCGTAGCGGCGTCGAGCTCTATCAGGAGCTCTTGTGATTTCATCCTAAAATCTTCGATCGATGCCATTAGCTTTGCCTCGGCGCGGAGGTCACCGCCATTGAGAAACAACTGCTCCTCGAGCGGTGGAGTACGAACACGCCAAATAATTCATACCGTCTGATCGCTGGTTCGTTTAGAGGCTATGCGTCGACACGCCAAGACGCGCCGCCACATCAGCGAAAGGCAGCTTCTTTTCGGTCACTTGATTGACCGCTTGGATTTTGAATTCTTCGGGATAACGTGGGTTGCTCATGGCACCTCCTGATTGGCCTCAGTTTAAGGCAAAGAGGTGTCTACGTGTTGACGCCGACGCCAAATTGACCCACCTCCAAATCGAAACAAATTCAGCAAAGGAAATGGTTAGCGAGGAATCAGACTGGGTCAGTGGCATCTCGGTAACTAGATCAATTCGGCGTCGGCGCCAACACTGTGGGATTAAAAAGCTAAAGAAAACAGAAGAAAAAACCGGCGGCATCCTATCGAATAAAGGTGTGTGGGGGCAGCGCTGCTTTTCTCTTGCCTTCAAATATATAAACCCTGTTCCATCCTTGTATAAAGGCCCACTCTCACCATCAAGAATTTAATTCTGGAACCCGCTCCGGGTTTTATACTGTGGTTCCCAACAGGGTACCGACTCCTGCTGCCACCGCCATCGAAAGCGCACTCCAAAAAGTCACACGTAAAACCCCATTTTTAATATTCGCCCCGCCGACCTTGGCCGCCAAGCCGCCAAGGATAGCAAGGAAGACCAACGACGCGACGACGATGACTGGGATGAGATGTTCTTGTGGAACTACTACGACCACGAGTAATGGTAGTGCCGCACCTACGGCAAAGCTTAGCGCAGATGCAAGAGCAGCCTGTAATGGCTTTGCACTCATAGCATCGGTAATTCCCAACTCATCTCGGGCATGCGCCCCCAAGGCGTCGTGATCCATTAGTTTAGTCGCGACTTCTTTTGCAAGCGGCACCTCAAGTCCTCGCTCAACATAAATTCCTGTCAGTTCACGATTCTCGCCCTTCGGATTTTCCTGAATCTCAATTCGCTCCTTCTCTAGGGCAGCCGCTTCCGTGTCGGCTTGGGACTGCACGGAAACGTACTCTCCGGTAGCCATCGACATAGCACCGGCGACGAGAGCAGAGACACCCGCTATAAGGATGCTGTTGTGAGTTGCGTGAGAGGCGGCTACTCCCAGAATCAGACTTGAAGTTGAAACGATTCCGTCATTGGCCCCCAATACGGCAGCGCGCAGCCAACCAATGTTGTCTATTGAGTGTTTCTCTTTATGATGCGCTGCCATTCTGGAATTCTCCGTGTGAAAAATTGCATTAGGTCGGGTCACTCTGGCGTCATGAGCACCGTGAGATTCATGTTGATGAACGGAGATCCAATCACCGGCAATGACTGAATCAACCGATTAAATTTCAGAAAGATGCTTTACGCTGCCAGCATGTCTCAGAACATACCGATCACGGCAAAAAGCCATTACGATAGTACATCGTGTTTAACAAAAAAGGCCCTCGAAGGGCCCTTTTGTACTCAAACCAAATTCATTTGGTCGCCAGGACTCAACGGTCGCCGAGCCGCGCCCGGTTTCCCAGACCTTTTGCTAAGCTGAGCTCTTTCATGGAGGAATCGCGATGCCAAATTCAGACCTGCTCCCTTCCCTACTCTTCAAGATCAATCAAAACCAGCTTGCCCTTGAGGCCGCTATCATGGAACTGACGTTGTGGGTCGAACAGCGCGGATCGGGCGAGGTTGGAGGCAACGTGCGTAGTGCGCTGGAAACGATTAGCAAGAATGAGGAGTTCAAGTGCGGCGCAACAGATCTTCAAAGGCAGCCTGTGTTGCCGCTGACCGAAAACTGACCCAGTAAAGGCTGTTCTGCCGACTGAAAACTGACCCAGGTGTTCAACTGCTTCTGCTCACTTTCCAAGCTAGCCTCACAGTACACCCTATACTTAAATATGGAGTCCGTTCGCTTTGCCTTCCCCAAGCACGAAGGCGGACAGCTGAATTATTGCTCCGCTCACAGGTAAATCCAAAAAGCGGCGAATTTTTTTTACATCAAGTCGCGCACGCACGCTTGGTTGAACAGATAACATGGCCCACACTCAGTGATTGAAAATAGCTCCTCGATATATCCGCAAATAAACTTGAGAGTGAGCCTTTCGATTTATCATGATAGGCAAGCGAAATATCTAAATTACCTATTAGTGGAAAGCCTTCAGACTCTCCCAACACACGAAGCTCGTCATGAACAGTGCTCAACAACACAGCAGATACATAACAGCCAGACGACAAGGCCGCGAGAATCCCCGCATGGCTTGTACTATGATAACTTATCCGGTACGCCTTTTTGACTCGATTTAAAGCGTTTAATATTAAGTCTCTATCTCCGCAGCCCTTAGTAAAAAGCGCTAGAGGGACAGGATTTTTTTCAACAATTTTGCTCTCGTAAGTGCAAACCCATTTCAGGGGTTCTGAGTGAAGGAGTTCCGACGGCACGCTCGACGGGCATCCCTGCGTCAGCACAACATCAAGCTCGCCAGCTTCATAGCTCTGCCAAATTTGACTGCTGTATCCGCAATGCACCTCGATTTCAATATCAGGAAAGCGGTCTGCACAACACTTTATAATTTCCGAGAAGTAGTTAGATGCGTAAGTATCAGACGTCCCAACTCTAACTACACCCTTGTAAGATTTGTCAGTTAATTTTGCTACTGCTTGATCATTAACTTCCAAAATTTTTATTGCATAAGCAAGCATGCTATCGCCATGAGCAGTCAGCTCCAGCATTCGCTTACCTCTAACAAAAAGATCTGAACCTAGATGGCCTTCAAGTTTTTGTATCTGCTGACTGATAGCAGATTGGACGCGGCATAACTTCTGGGATGCCTTGGAAAAACTTTTAAGCTCGGCAACGGTGACAAATGCACGTAGCTGATTCATGTCCAAATTCATTTTGATAATCCATCATCACATTCCGAGATAGGGCGCATCATAATTATTAACGCGTAGATAGTCAATCTATGACTTACTATTGAAGCCTAAATTAACAGGGAGTCAAATGATGGCGTCGAAGATTATCGGAAAAATCAACATCAGCGCTTACGACTTAGAAAGTGACGTTAAATATCTTAACTCGGTCACTAAGCAGCCTGAAGAATATGATGAGTTTGGCCAAGGGTATTGGAAAAATCTTTCTGTTTATAACGCAAGCGACGACGCATCGGACACTCAATACAGGAATACCGATAAATGCTTTCCTACTGAACATGCGAAACTTTGTCCGGACATCCAAAATCTGGTATCGCAGCATTTTAAACTCGATAACCTCAAAATGATCCGCGCTAGAAGCCTCGTCGACGGTTTGGTTATACCGCACCGCGACTTTGTTGAGCGTGATAAAGCGACAACCTACTTCCGGGTTTTCGTAGCCCTTAAGAATAACGACGAAGCCTTCCACTCTGACGAGCGTGGCGTTTTCCAAATGATGGCAGGTGAAGTCTGGTTTTTGGACGCGGGGATCAGCCATGCAGCTGTGAATTTCGGACTGAAAAGCCGTATGTTTCTCTGCTTGGACTTCATGTATGAGGGCGAGTTTGAATATACCGATATTTTTGCTGCCCCTTCCTCGCTTGACCCCTATTGCAACTCCTTCCATATAAAACGCGAACCCTTCTCAGACATCAATAAAAAAGAGGTAATTTCCGCGACCTAAAAAATTATCAATCGCTTTACTTTCAAAGATATAATATTCGCTCTTTCCAAATATCATTTCATTTATGATTTGCCAGTATCATCTTGCTACGACTGGATAATTAGTGCCGCAGAGCAGGCAAACAATGGCGAAATCATTAAAAAGGCTAAGTCTTTGCGTCGATATCTTATTGAGAAAAGAGACATGGGTGAGCGCTACACAATAAACGACTGGAACGTGTAATCTGGAGCTTCGCTATGAACACTTTAGAAAAATATTCACCATTACTATTTCTCTTAATGTGGAGTAGCGGAGCCATATTCGTCAAGCTAGGGCTTGAGGATGCGTCTGTTTCCGTATTCCTCACTATACGCTCCGTAGGTGCTAGTTTGGCGCTGCTTATCGTATGCGCCTTAATTGCAGGCGAGCGCGGATTAAAAGAGACATTGCTTCTGCCAAAACGCTTGCTGCTACGAGCAATACTGATTGGTGTCTTGTTGCAAGTAGGCTATCAGACGGCTTACTTTTTAGCCCTCAACTACAAATTAACTCCAGGGGTTCTTGCAATAATTTTAGGCCTTCAACCAATTTTAACCCCGATATTCGCGAATGAAAAAATTGGCAAAATAGGATATTTTTATTTGCTTCTTGGATTGACAGGTTTGACAATCGCTATTTTTGGGGCGCGCGACCTTGGTGCCGTAACCATGCTTGGACTGTTCTTCGGCCTGATATCTGTCATAGCTATAAGCGCCGGTTCAGTTATGCAGAAGAAGTCCGTAATTGATCCTGTTATCGCAGCTTTCTACCAAGCTCTGACCGCATCTTGCATTTTTCTATTACTACTCCCTTTCACCGAGATAAAACTTAACTTAACTCCCACATTTATAGTTTCAGCCACATGGATGACGATTGTAGTATCAACATTGGCCGTATTACTTTTATTCCGTATGTTAGCGAAAAACTCAGCAAGCAAGGTTGGCGTACTTTTCTACATGGTTCCAGTAATCACAATGCTTTTGGACTACCTCACATTCGGAAATAAAGTCACTTGGATTACTATCATGGGAGCTTTATTAGTGATCGTAGCAGTAAAAGGCTTCGGAAAAGTCCAGCTTACCCCGGTCGTTCTCACATCTAAGGCTTAGAGCAACCACATAGTACAACTGATGCGAAAAACAGCTTGATGCGGGCGACCTCTCCTTTATTCATCTCGGCCCGCCCTTCGTTTTGCCGGAGAACTCAAAAGATCGACTCTCAATGATCTCCAAAAAAAGGGCCCAAAAGGCCCTTTTGTACTCAAACCAAAATCACTTGGTCAACCAAGCTCGAAGGTGGTGGATAGCCAAGACATTATTCGATGCGAATGATCTGCCTGGTACATAGGGGACGTCAGTGCGTATTCGCTTTAGGTTGAACCTCTGTTGCTTATGCGGGCTCCCAACTCTACATCCAGGAGAAACGTATGACCCAGACAGCATTGGTCGTGGGCGCCAGCGGCATCGTTGGCAGCGCCATTAGTCAGTTACTGATCGACAACAAGTGGCAGGTCGCTGCGTTGTCGCGACATCCGTCGCAGGCCCCCGGAATGATCCCTATCGCGGCAGACCTTCAGGATCCGGCGTCGCTGGAACATGCGCTGGCGGATTTGAAACCCACTCATGTATTCATTACCACATGGTCAAGGCAAGCCACGGAGGCCGAGAATATTCGCGTCAATGCCGCCATGGTACACAACGTACTCGCCGCCATTCGCCCGGCCAAGAGTGTTGAGCATGTAGCACTGGTTACTGGTCTCAAACACTACCTCGGCCCGTTCGAAGCGTATGGTTAAGGAAGCCTTCCTCAAACACCTTTTCGCGAAGAGCAGGGTCGTCTGGACATCGAAAATTTCTACTACGCCCAAGAAGACGAACTCTTCGCCGCCGCTGAAAAGGACGGCTTCACTTGGAGCGTGCATCGCCCGCATACCGTCACCGGGGTTGCCGTGGGCAACGCGATGAACATGGCCACCACCCTCGCCGTCTATGCATCGATTTGCAAACATACCTATCGCCCTTTTGTGTTTCCCGGATCAAGGATGCAGTGGGACAGCCTCACCGATATGACCGACGCGCGTCAGCTGGCGAAACAACAAATGTGGGCAGCCACCACACCGGCTGCGGCCAATCAGGCATTCAATGTTACCAATGGCGATGTATTCCGTTGGAAATGGATGTGGAGCAGAATTGCCGAATATTTCGGCTTGCCTCCGGCCGATTACCCCACCACCCTCTCGCCACTTGAAAAGCAAATGGCTGACGATCAAGTTGCCTGGACGAAAATCGTAGCGGAACACGGCTTGAAAGAATCCGATATCGGGCGCCTGGTCTCCCCGTGGCACACGGACGCTGACCTCGGTCGACCAATCGAAGTTGTCACGGATATGTCAAAGAGCCGGGCTATGGGTTTCACCGCCTACCAGGCGAGCGATCAAGCATTTTTCGATGTGTTCGACAAACTGCGCGATATGAACTTGATCCCTTAAGCCGTTCCAGAACGGATAATCGAGTAGGCGGCATAGTAGGGATCTCCTGAGGCCAAGCTTCGCCTTATCATGGTCTGCCAGGGCGTCCAAGGTGCGTAGGTAGCGCTTGGAGAGCGAGGCCTGGTGTGGTGGGGACGAGGCAGTCCCGACCTCAATAGATACCAAGCCTGCAATACCCCTATGGCGCCTGGTGCGATTCATTGGATGCTGACACCGCAAGACCCTTAGAGTCGAACTGAGCTTTAAAAGCGGCCAGCAGCCCGGCTGCAATCTCGGATCACCCCTTGGAAAGAGCTACGCTATCTCACCGAGAAATCTTCAACTAACACTCAATGCCAATAGACTGTCTTTAGATGGAGTGTGAATTGGAAGGTAGGAATATGGCCCCTCATCGTTCAGGAAGCGCGCGGCTCGTGCCACCAGGCGAAGCAGTCGTTCTATTCGATGGTACCTGCAAGCTCTGCAATGGGTGGGCGAGATTCATCATCCAACATGACCGGGCACATCGGATCAAGCTCGCGACGGTGCAGTCTCCTGAGGGGCAGGCCTTGCTCGAGTGGGCCGGCCTACCACAGCATGAGTTCAACACAATCGTATTAATCGCTGATCACCAATTCCACCTTCGCTCCGATGCGATGTTCAGAATTTTTGCTTGCTTACCTGCACCATGGCGCTGGCTGAGAGTCGCCCGAATTATCCCAGGCCCGTTCCGCGACTGGATGTACAACAAGATCGCCCTCAACCGTTACCGGCTATTTGGCCAATATGATTTCTGCCAATTGCCTTCTCCCGATCATCGCGGCCGATTTCTGAAACATGAATGAGTGCACACACATCACCACCATTGTCCTTCTGGCAGTTCGAACGTCGAAAGGCCATTAAAAGCTACCTTTATTTCCGATGGCCCCTGATGTCCTAACTCTCAGTTTGGGCAAGCTAGGCCTACTGGCCAAAATATGGAAACGATGAGGGCCGAGACCTGCAAAATCAAGCGAGATGTTTAAAGCGACTTTTTACCTTGCAGACGTTATTTTCTAATTCAACTCACAGAGTCCATAACGCATCTAATAAAAAAGGCCCTTGCGGGCCTTTTTTGTACTCAAACCCAACTCACTTTGTCAGCCAAGACTCGACGGTGTCGGAGCCGTGTTCTGCCTTCCATTCTTTAAGTCCCTTGTGGTTACCGCCTTTGGTTTCGATGATTTCACCAGTGTTTGGGTTTTTGTAGAGCTTCACCTGGCGAGGCTTACGGGTACCGGATTTTGATTCGGCTGCAGGGGCGCGACGACCCGCCTGTGGATCGAGCAAATTGATTACGTTTTGAAGGCTGTAACCGTACTCTGCCAGCAGAGCACGCAGCTTGGTTTCAAATTCGATTTCTTTCTTGAGGCCAGCGTCGCCCTTCAGGGCCTCGAGCGCTTGGAGCTGTTCAGCTAGGTGCTTTTCGAGTTGGCGGAATTCTGCGAGCTTGGACATGGTTAACCTCGTAAATGATTGCATGCAAATGTGAGATAGGGTGAACCAAAGAAGTTGTCTGTTCACCGCTTTACAGTTGAGGTCAGGATATCTCACAAAGCATCTGGCGTGCACTTCTATGTAATTTCGTGCACTCCACATCCAATTTTTTAAGACAGTGGACATCGGGCTTCAGAAAAAAGCATCCACCCGATGTGAGTCGATGACGAATTTACTTCGTAGGTTTAATCCAACTCGCTGATGCAGACCACTTTAGGCTGCGTCATGTCCTCATACGCAAATCGAACACCTTCGCGCCCCAAACTTCCGTACTTAAAACCACCGAAAGGCATGGCATCGAAACGATAATCGGAAGAATCATTGATCATCACGCCACCCGCTTCAATTTGACGCGCTAGTTTCAAAGCTTTGGAAATGTCACGTGTGAAAAGACCTGCATGCAAGCTGTACTCTGTTGCGTTGGCCAGAGCAATAGCGTCTTCCAGATGGTCAAAAGGCTCCAGGATAACCACCGGCGCGAAAACTTCCTGCTTCCAAATCGTACGGCTATGGCTCACATGCTCAAGCACGGTCGGCGCATAGCTTCCCACTTGGCGATGGTGCCCACACAGAAGAACAGCCCCCTCGGCTAGTGCTTCATTTACCAGTTGTTCGGTACGACGGGCCGCCTGTTCCGTAATCATCGGGCCTACATCCGTTGCTCGCTGCTCAGGATCACCCACTACTAAGGCGCGCGTTTGGCTGACAAAACGCTCACGGAAGTCCTCATAAATTGAACTATGTATAAGGATGCGCTGAGTGCCGATGCAATTCTGCCCTGCTGCCCAAAAGGCACCAGACACACAGGACTCTACGGTCGGTTCGATATCACAATCTTCAAGTACAAGAACCGGGGCATTTCCTCCCAGATCCATTGCTAGCTTCTTCAACCCAGCGCTACGAGCAATGGCCTCACCCGTGGCAAAACCACCCGTAAAGGAAATCATCCGAACTTCGCGAACCTCAACCAACGCTTTACCCAAGTCGACACCACCAGTAGCCGGGGTAATTACAGAGGGTGGAAGACCGGCTTTCACCAAGCACTCAACAAGCTTGAGAGCAGACAGCGGCGCGAGTTCCGAGGGTTTCAAAATCACGGCATTGCCACCGGCGATTGCCGGGCCGAGTTTATGGGCGACCAAATTCAGTGGATCGTTATAAGGCGTGATTGCGACGATAAGTCCCAAGGGTTCCCGTGTGAACCAACCTTGACGTGATTCCGATCCTTCATAAGCCCCGAATGGAATCACTTCCCCGGCGTTACGACGCGCCTCCTCTGACGATAGCTTCAACGTGTTCACGCAACGCTTCACTTCCTTCTCGGCTTGTCGCAGCGTTTTTCCCGCCTCTGCAACAATCAGCTTGGCAAATGCATCAGACTCAAGCTCCACACACCGGGCGGCATCCTCAAGAATGCGCGCACGCTGGTGACGAGGCATTGCCGCACTCTCGCGCACGCCGATTCGCGCACGCTCCAGCAAGCCAGGAACTGCGGCTGCATCGAGGCAAGGTACGCGCCCTACCAAACGACCATCGAATGGACTGAACACATCAATCTGTTTGGCTTCAACAAGCTGGATACTGGCCATGCTGGATACGCTCATGACTATCTCCTGTTATTTGCCGTGGACGGTGTGGATGGCGACGATGTCTGACAGCAATGCGAAGGCCGTCTCGATACGCCCTGCCCCAGGCCCGGACACCGTGACAGCGCCCAGCAGTTCGGTATTGAATGACACTGCATTCGTGGCGCCGGCAATACCTGCCAGAGGATGCGAGTTCGGCAGCAGCCGGGGCTCGACACTCGCTCGAACCGAGCCATTGGCTTCAAGATCGGCTGAGCCAATCAGTTTCCAGCTCGCGCCATTGGCACTTGCCTGAGCAATATCTTCCGCGCTGATATTGCTGATACCCGAGCACGCTACATCACTGACATTCAATCGTGCATTGAACAATTCGTTGGCCAGGATCACCACCTTTAGGCGTACGTCAAACCCTTCCACATCGGCGGTTGGATCTGCTTCGGCGTAGCCAAGCTGTTGCGCTTGTACGACGGCATCGTTGAACGCTAGGCCGTCTTTCATTTGGGTGAGCACGTAGTTGGACGTGCCGTTCAGGATGCCTTCGAAGCCTTTTACGTTGGCCCCCGCCAAGGCCTGCTTGGCCAGACGAATCACGGGGGTACCACTCATCACCGCCCCCTCGTATTCGAAAGCCACCTGGTTGCGACAGGCCAACGCCTTGAGCTCGGCACCGTGCAGCGCAATAGGCCCCTTATTGGTGGTCACTACATGAATGCCACTTTCCAAGGCCCAGCGGCAAAAGGTAGTTGCAGGCTCGCCATCCACCGGATTGGTGAAAGTGGCCTCAGCGATGATGTCTGCACCGGAATGCTTGATTACGGTTTCGTTGAAGGCCTCAGCATTGCCGCCGGGCAGTTGAGCGAGTGCGCCTTTCTCAATCGGTAGCGCGACCAACTGCTTTGCGTCCAGACCGTCTTTAGCAACGATGGATCCGAGGAACAGATCAGTGACACCGACAATTTTAACAGTGAAGCCAAGGGACTCTTTCCACTCGGCATTACGATCGGCGACCAATTGGGCGAAGCCACGGTTCACGCCACCAAACCCTACCAAGGCAATTTTGTACTCAGTCATGAAAGCTGTTCCTTTATTGATGTTGTTCGATAGGAACATCCTAAGAGCCGGGCTTTGGCAGTTGAATATGGCAGTCTGCTGTATTAGTTGGGCATTTTGCCCAAGCGCGCTTTTTAAAACACCGCAGAAAGGACGAACGATGTCACGGTGTTTTCCACCCCTGGCATGGCCGCGATTTCCTTCCACACGAGATGGACACGTTCAGGTGTGGCCGCATTCACGCGCAGCATTAAATCGAACTCACCACTGAGAACTTCACATTGCACGACTTCGGGAATGGAGCGCAGCGCAGCCAGTACTTCTTCGCCACGCATGCGGTCGTAGCGGTAGACGAAGATCACCGCGCTGATAAGCGACGTAGGCCGCCGCGACTCACCGAGAAGTACCGTATAGCCCTGGATCGCACCGTCGCGCTCAAGACGCTCGATGCGCTGGCGCACAGCATTGCGCGACAAGTTTATCTTGGCACCCAGTTCGATGTGGGCTATCCGGGCATTGGCGGTAAGTTCGGCCAGTATGCGTTCGTCCAACGGATCTAGAATGCGCTTCATGCAAGCGTCTGCTGCGCCAGACGAAGAGCTTGGCACAGCCCCTCCAGATCTTCCTTGGCCAGGTAAGGTGATTGCGCGCGCACCTCGACAGTGATCGGAACGCTTGCTTGCCAGACGCCCAGCTCTGCCAACAGCGCCGCCGACTTGGCCGGCGCAATTTGCCCGAAGGTGACCATTGGCGCCCCCAGGCTGCGTCGATGAAGCCGGCCGGCCAGTACACCAACAGCGGTGTGAGGATCGATGGCCGAGCCTGTCTCTCGGAATAATTCGACCACCTCATCGCGCACTTGGGATTCTTCTACCGCATAGGAATCGAAGAGTACTCGGGCACGCAGCCATTGCTGATTGCCGATGCTCATTTCTCCGCAACTTTCAAAGTGCTCCATCAACACCTTTGTTGAGCAGCCATCGTGCTCATAAATCTCCCAAATAAACCGCTCCAGGTTGGAAAACAATGAGAAGTCCATCGCCGGCGATACTGTTCGATTAGTCATCCGGGTGGAGTAGCGATTGCAATGAAAAAACTGGTGCAGGGCATCATTGCTGTTGGTGGAGATGATCACCTGATTGATGGGTAATCCCATTTTCTGCGCAATGTAGCCGGCGTAGATCTCGGCCGAGCTGGCAGCTGGAACGCTAAAGCCAACGGGACGCGAGCCACCGCCCAGTTGCAACGCCGCGTGGAAGTAAAAAACTATCTGGGCTAGGACGCCGATCCAATTGGTCGAGTTGAAACAAACCGGAATCACTCCGTCCAACGGCCACTCACGCAAGAGTCGGGAGACCAGCGTCTGGCAATCATCGAAATTACCGTCAACCGGAAACAACTGAACCCGCTGTGGGTCGGCTGCCTGCAAGGCACTGAGTTGCTCAGGCGCAAGCCCGTCGCGCGGATACAGTATCGCCATGCGGGCGGCCGGGCAGTTAGCAAAGGCTTCAAGCGCAGCGAGGCCGGTATCACCATTAGTTGCACCGACCACCAACGCTTCTTTACCAACCTCCCGCAGAAAATGCTCGACCAGGCGCGACTGCAACTGCGCGGCGAAATCCTTAGAAGATTGGGTCGGGCCATGAAACAGCTGGAGTATCCACTCGTTATGCCCGATCTGCTCAAGCGGCGTAATAGCGCGATGCTTGAATTGTTGATAACTGTCGCTGAGCAAGGCACGGAGGGTGCTTTCGTCTATGGACGAGCCAACAAAGGGCGAGATTACCCGCCATACCAGCTCATCAAACGGCAGCCATGACCAGCTGGTGATTTGTTGCTCAGTGAATAGCGGCAAACTGGTTGGGACATACAGGCCACCATTTTCGGCGAGCCCCGACAGAACCACACTGCGAAAATCCGCCCTCGTGTCACCGCCGCGTGTGCTTACGTAATCCATGACCACTCCCAATCGGTATTACTAAAGGCGATGAGCTTGGGCCACCAGCCAGGTAGAAAAATTTGCGGCATCAGGCGATAGCACTTCGCTCTGTTCGTGCACCAGATAAAAGGATTCGCTTGCCTCTATTCGATGACTGAATGGCGCAACCAATTGCCCACTCTTGAGCAAATCCTCGACCACCGATGACCGTGCTAGCGCAACGCCCTGCCCCAATTCGGCCATGCGGATCGTGGAAATCAGCGTGTCAAACTGAAGGCCACGGGAATAGTCGACGTCGTCTGCTCCAACTCGCTTCAACCAGTACCCCCAACCTTCTTCGTAACCCAACACATGAAGTAGGGAGTGATTCATCAAGTCGCGTGGCTCATGTATGGGTGAACTGGCCATGAGCTTCGGGGAGCAAACTGGCTGAAGGATGTCCCAGGTCAATCGCTGAGCGTGCAAGCCCGACCACTCACCGCATCCCCAGCGAATCTCCAGGTCATCCTCGCCATCCGGTTCTTTCACCCAAATATTGCTGATATATCGAATATCAATCTGGGGATACTCAAGACAAAAATCGGCGAGCCGGGGGGCCAACCAATAGTGAAGAAAGGAAAGGCTGCCACGCACCTTCAAATGTCTTCGATTGTGCTGACCGAAAATCTCGTTTGTGCCTACTGCAAGGCGACTGATCGCGTCTTGTACGACAGGCAGATACGACTGCCCTTCCTCGGTCAAGCCAAGGCCTCGAGGTAAGCGCTTAAACAGCGCCACCCCGAGGTGACTTTCTAATTGACGGATCTGCTGACTCACAGCCCCTTGAGTCAAATGGAGTTCTTCCGCCGCGTGGGTAAAGTTCAAATAACGCGCCGATACTTCGAATGCCCTCAACCAATTCAAGGGTGGTAGTGACTTTTGGCTCATCGGCGCAACCTCCTCAGGGCTTTATCTATGCTCAATCATTGCCTGAGAAATTCACGCGGTGCTAGAGGGATGAACAGCTGCGGCTAAAGCCAACCGCTCTGCTCTCTTGTTTAGAGTGATCCAGTAAACAAAATAACACCACGCGATAAAGGGGAGGCCGAAGTAAAGCGCCACTCGCTGCTCAGGATCAAAAGCGATACCTACACAGGCCAGCAGACAACACAACATTGCACCGATAGGCACCCATGGATAGCCACGTACACGGAAATGTAGGTCTTCAACTCGTCCGCCATTAGCGACGTATTGACGACGGAATGCGATCTGGCTTGCAGCAATGCTCATCCATACGACCACGACCGCCAGACCGGAAATGGACACCAAGGCTAAGTAAACCGTATCAGGGGCAAGGACACTGCTGAGCAGAGAAGCCACTGCACCCGCCATACTAAGGACGATGGCGTTCACGGGCGTGCCCCGACTGGAGAGTCTGGCGTAGCGCTTAGGCATATGACCTTGATCACTCAATGTCCACAGCATGCGAGATGCTGCATACAATCCCGAGTTAGCGGCCGAAATCAGTGCCGTGAGAATGACAAAGTTCATAATATCGGCAGAGTATGGGATGCCAATCAGCTCAAACACCATGACGAATGGACTTTCTACGAGCCCCGCTTGCTCGCGTGGCAGTAACGTGGCAAGGACGAAAATTGTCCCTACGAAGAACAGCGCCAAACGTACCACTGTCGTACGGATTGCCTTGGGCACACTTGTCTGTGGATCTTGCGCCTCACCAGCCGCAATCCCGATCAACTCAGTTCCGGAAAAGGCGAAGGAAACCGCCAGAAGGGTCATTACAATGGGCAGGAACCCGGTCGGGAAAAGCCCTTCACGCGTGAAGTTGGAAAGACCCGCACCCTGTAGATTCTGTACTTGAAAAAGACCGAATATTGCCGCGCCGCCAATCGCAATGAAAGTGATAACAGTCAGAACTTTAATCAGCGAAAGCCAGAACTCGGTCTCGGCAAACAACCGGACGGAAACAACATTGCTCAAGAATACCGCAATGGCAAACAGCGCACTCCATATCCACACCGGTGTGTCAGGAAACCACCGAACCATCAGTATGCCTGCTGCTGTAAATTCTGAACCGATAGCGACTGCCCAAGTGAGCCAGTAAAGCCACGCCACCGTGTAACCTGTCCCTGGCCCCAGGTACCGCGTTGCATAACTACTGAAAGATCCGGTTTCTGGCATTTGTACAGCCAACTCACCGAGGCAGACCATGACCAGATACACCATCACCGCACCGATGATGTAAGCGATCACCGCACCGAGCGGCCCTGCCTGATTAACCGTGTAACCGGAGGTAAGGAATAACCCTGTACCAATAACACCGCCCAATGCCAACATAACGATATGGCGGGTTTGCATTTCCTTCTTGAAGAGTGCGTTAGGATCCGATTGATTGTCATCTATATGCGTAGACATAGTTATATTCTCATGAAATGTTCGGACAATCGTCTTGTGACTGGCTGTTGGGCAGTACAATGTTGTTGTCGCTGGATTTTATTATTTTCATTCTTCATGAAGGGCTTAAGATGTAGATCGAAAGTCCCGCCCGTCTTCAGGCGCCTACTTTAATGAAACGTTGGGCACTGTCAGCGTGAAGGCTTGCATCGCCTTGTTTGGTTCGCACTAGAGCGAAGGCTTGCTGTAGATCAGCCAATAAATCTTCTGAATCTTCAATCCCTACAGATACTCGAACTAAACCTTCGGAAATCCCAAGTGCCTGACGTTCTTCCAGGGTATTTTCCACGTGGCTGGTTGTCCGTGCCGGCCCGTAGATAGTCTCGACAGCGCCCAAATTACCCGCCCGATGCGCATATCTGAGCAGCGGTAGCAAACGCGTCACTGTCTCCATGCCTCCCTTCAGCACGAAGCTGACGATGGCTCCGAATCCGTTCATTTGCGAACGAGCGATGTCATGACCTGAATGTTGAGGCAACCCCGGATAGTTCACAGACTCGACCAAGTGTTCGGTACAGAGGTACTCGGCCAAAAGCTGCGCGCTAGCCTGCTGCTGGCGAAGTCGCAGAGCCAGTGTCTTGATGCCTCGGATGATTAGATATGCCGAAAAAGGATCCAGCGAGGCCCCGTTGATTTCGCGGTAATGGCGAACTTGAGACATCAAATGCTCGGCGCCGCAAACCACACCCCCAAGTACATCACCATGACCGGACAGGAATTTCGTCGCGCTGTGTACAACCACATCTACGCCTAAGACGAGCGGATTCTGATTCAGAGGCGTCGCGAATGTATTGTCCGCAACAACCAAAGCACCCACTCGCTTCGCCGCTGCCACTAGGCGCCGTATATCAACGATTTTCAGCGTCGGGTTCGTGGGTGTTTCCAGGTACAGGACGCTACAGCCTTTAGCGATCTCCTGCTCAAGAGCCACAGTGTCGAGCGTATCGCACAGGGTTACCTCAACGCCCATGCGTGGAAGAAACTCCTCAAAAATTTTGTTCGTACCACCGTAGCTGTCACGTGTAGATATCACGCGCTGCCCATGGGATAGGAAGGTGTATAATACACCGCTGATTGCGGCCATCCCGGTGCTGAAAGCTACAGCCGACTCTGCGCTTTCGAGTTCACAGAGTTTGTCTTCCAAGACAGAGACAGTCGGATTGCCCATCCGACTGTAAATGAAGCCTGGCTCCTTTCCCAACGCCACGTCATACCACTTATCAATATCGTCATAGCCATAGGCGGCACTGACCACGATGGGTGTCTGGGTCGCATTGTAGGGATGTTTAACTTGCTCTCCACCCCAAACCACTCGAGTCCCCATCCCAACCTCTGAAGCTTGGATGGCGCATTTCTTATTTTCCATCAAATTGTCTCGCATCAAGGGAAACACAACCGTGTTCCAAGTGGGCTTGGGAGGACTATAAGGAAGGCTATTGCTTGTGAAAAATCATGATATCTGGGAGCAAGGGGTGCTTTTTTTAATGACTGGATGCGGGTCACAGAGCGTCAAACCGATACGTGACTAGAAGTCGTTACCAAAATGCAGCTTCGCGCCATCAGGAGCTCGCGTGTGCCGTACTAAGACATCTTGGAGTTGCAGGGATGAAGGTTGATACTTTCGTCCCCCTGCCCCACCTACCGTTTATGGCGTCTAACACGCCGATGACTCACTCGGTAGTTTCCGGCTGGGATATTGAAAAGAGATCTTCGATTTACTTGCGCTTTTGGCAAAGGTCAACAAGAAGCATCTCGGCTTTGCTGTATTTTGAGCCTGGTCGGTACACCCGATCCACCGTGTCCTCATCGATACCAACTAATCGATGAAGGTTAACCATCCTCTAGAAGAGACGGCGTATTATGGGCGTGCTGCAGACAGGCATCCTCACCGGCAATGTTTTCCCCGTCTGCTATAGACGAAGGCACATGCTCCCCACCATGAGCACGACTGAAGCCGTGCTAGGGAGCAATAAAGCCAAATAAAATTCAGAGATTAGCTGACGACGGCGCCTTTAGGGCCGCTGGCAATCAGTGCCGCCCCGCAGGCGGTTTTCATCCCGTCCAGAGCGATGGGGGTTCCATCAACGGTGTAGGTGCTGCTGCCCTCGGCAATAGGGAAAATCCCTTTGCACAACGGGCAGCTGACCTTGTGACCGACCCCGGCAATCGGCTTGCCGTTGAGATCGGTTCGGGAGAAGGCTTCGAGCACCTTGCCACCGTGTGTGGTGGAGTCGCCCAAACGGATTGCGTCTTTCATGTTGTCACTCCTTTGACTAAGTTACTCAGCCATCCAAACGTCTTCGTCAGCTTGGGTACCTAGTGCAACTCAAATGATCGGTATCGCGCCTGGCGTGGCGAGTCGCACCGGCTCACCGCCCTTACGGCCAAATATCAGGTTTTCCATCGCTTGAATAAAGTTCAGTCCCTGTATCCAAAGCCCGTCGTGAATGAGGCTCAAGACGTAGCAGCAACCCTGTTCGTCCATCAACAGCGCGCCATGGCCGTGTTGGACTTCGGCAATGCTCACCAATGTACTGCTTAGGCGTTGCTGCCACTCAAGGAATTCTTCGCTTCCATGCAGATGTTCAAATTTGCCAAAGGCCACATCACTGGTAGCACACTCCTCTCCTCTGCTGCAGATGCCCACCTGCACCCCGACAAGCTGTTCAAGTAAAGCAGCGGCAGGATGTTTGGGTGGAACGTAACGCGGTAGTGGTTCGGTGTAAGTGCTGGGCCAGCCTGCGGCGAGAAACAGTGGGCGCAGGCTCTCAGAAAGTTCTATTAGCGGGGGTACGTTCAGTGTGCCGGTCACGATTTCACCAAGCTGTTATTGAGGACTATAAAATCCACATTCGCTTCATAGTCGAAGTCTTCAACAATACCTTGAAGGTGCATATGCTCAAGACCATGCGTTGACATCTCATATGATGCATTAATGAGAAAAACGCCAAGTTCTCTAATCGTTTGTGGATCAGCAAGAATCGAAACTTCATCCAGCTGAATATTTTTATCACTCCCGATAGCAGTTCCGTGCACACTGAATTTATTCAACTTTCTCATAGATTGAAACCTTGTTCCCGAAGGGATTTTTTCTTTTCGCGTGAGTTCAGAGACGCTACCCCGCGTACCTCTGAGATTCCAACCTTATTCACTACAACTTCAGCCTTCCTTGTCTTGCATTGACAGGGAGCATGAACCTGTTGATTCGTATTTTCCACATGCGGGGGGTCTATTCGAATCCGGCCATTGCCAACCGGCCCCCAACGACCAGATTTTAAAAAGAACGACCTCATTCGCGCTTCAATTGCCACGGAACGGACGATGGGAGCCCGCGCCATGGAGATAGGCAATCAATGCACAAAATATCGATTCAGCTGACAACCGCCCCTTTTGGGCCACTGGCAATCAGCGCAGCACCACAAGCGGTGTTCATGCCGTCGAGCGCGATGGGCACGCCATCGACGGTGTAGGTGCTACTGCCCTCGGCAATCGGGAATACCCCCTTGCACAACGGGCAACTGACCTTGTGACCAACCCCTGCAATCGGTTTGCCGTTGAGGTCGGTATGGGAGAAGGCTTCGAGCACCTTGCCACCGTGTGTGGTGGAGTCGCCCAAGCGGATTGCGTCTTTCATGTTGTCACTCCTTTGACCAAGTTACTCAGCCATCCAAACGTCTTCGTACCCCTGGATATCGATGATGAATTTTGCGCCCGTGGGCAAACATAGATACTTCATGACCAGCGGTAGCATTTCGGGTAAATGCTCAATACAAATAGGCTGGTAAAAATCTATCGCTGTCGAATGCGTGCCGCAGTGAATGAACCAGCTGACATTCCCCCCATCCGGCAATCGAATGCGTGTGCCGTAAATGGGTGTATTTCCTAGCGACCCGATGGCGATAGCGACCATGTCCTCTGGTGGTAGCACTGACATCCCGTGTTTTTCGCATATCGCGCTCTGGACAGCGCTGGGATATCTGTGATTTTGTTTGCTCACAGCGACTCCTTGCTTATCGATCCTATACCATTCGATGGGTGGCTCGGGATCGTCAGTTTTCTAGCCACCAGTTCAACAACGTTTCGTCATCATCGTCATCGAGGTTTTTGTAGATATTCGCGTAGTACCATTGTGTCCCTGTTCTATCGCGAAACCGGTCAAAAAACTCATTGATCTTATCCATCCCATTGCCCGCAGGTACGGCCAACGAAAGATTGCCCTCAAACATACCATCCAGCGTGCCACCGAGCTCGCATCTGACATCCCTTTCAAGCTCGAAAATCTACTCAGCAGGGATATGGTCGGCGTAGATGTGGATGCAGAAATTGCCGCCTCGTTCAAGAACTACCGCATGAGTGTTTCTGTCCTCGATAGAGATGATATCTCCTCGGGCCATATTGAGCGCCAGACCTGGTGAGGACAGCAGCTCATAGGTTGCAGTATCCAACTGACGAGCCGGGAGCTCCTCGAATACTGGATCTTCGTCTCTGGTGCCTGCATATACTTCAATCAGCATAAAGCTTAAGAACCGATGTACTTATAATAAAGAGAAAGCTGCGAATCCGTTTCCGACACCTCCACATGGAGTATCGCTTCGCTGGGTTTTCAGTCAGCAAAAAGGATACATTCCAACCCAAGCGCACCATCGTCTGCTTCGTAAATATCAACAAACGGCCGTTGCTTTGTACGCGACACAAAGGCCTCCATCTCGGGACACATTGAAATCTTTGTACCTCTATCAAAGTAATGGTCAATGGCTTCGTAAATTTCGTCAGCCACTGCGGTAGAAATCCCAAAATCGCGTTGCAGTGCCTGAGAATCACGCTGGCTGATCGTAATGACGAGCTTCTTGACCTTCACGTAGGCTCGCAGCCCGTAAGCAAGCTGCCCAGGGTTCACTGGTGATTGCAAACGCGTCACCCCCTCATGCTCAAATTGGCTTGATGGCCGACCAAAGAACGCTTTCCAACGGCGTAAAATTTACTCCTTTAATATCTCTCGCAAGCTCTTTGAATTCACGCGAGCAAATAAGCGTATTACTCCCTGAAATCAACCCCTTGAATTTGAACAGATCGCGCTTGAAGTCGGGAGGTAATACCAATTTCTTGAACCTGAAAATCAACCCATCCTCTTCTATGAAAGTAGAAGCAGGATCGGTCTCCGAGCGCGCATCCAGCTCTTCAAAAAGTACAGCATTGTAGCTTTTGGATGAAATAGCTCCCCCATCTTTAGAAACCACCTTAATGGGCACAGCGTCAGTCACAACGACGTCCAAATCGCTGCAAACAGACATAAAATCATCACTGACAATGTAAAATCGAGCGACACTTCTTATATCAAAGTCATAGAACTTATCTTTAGAAATAAGCACCATCCCTTCTGGGTATGGCGTGTGCGTTTTGTAATGGATTTTCTCCGCATACCACGGAAAAAACCCATACTCGACACCTTTGGTATCTGAGTAAAATTTGTCGTAAAGATCGGCCTGCAAGAAGCCAGCCGGGCAACCAGGTTCTTCCTTTTGAGAAAGCACGTAATATTCCATAACCCCTTCTCCCTGCTTATCTAAGTCTGCGTTGTGTTGTGCCGGGCACCGAAAGGCTTGCTCTTAATCTCGTCTGTATCGCGGATATCTGAGTTCGCGCCTGTGATTCGTCGATGACACCAGCCTCATATTTGCTCCTGACGGTCGTTACCATGTTATTAACCATCGGGCTATAGACCTTACCATGCGATCCGCAATGGTAAAAAACGCGCTTGGTTTTCTTAGCCTGATCTGCACTGTCATGCATCAAGAGGCCGTTTTCCTTTTTATCCCGTTCTCCGCCCATCCCGATATCCGAGAAGAAGCTTGCTTGCCGTCCCCATACTTCCTCGGGGATGAGGTGATGTGCCTGCATTTTGTCATGGGCTTTGCCACCCAACGCCCGATTGAGCGTGCTACTGCATAATCCATTCGGATCGACCCACAGGGTCTGGCTGATGACATACTGATAGAAGTTGATACCGCCGGCGTATCCGATTGGATCGCGAGACACGAAGCGACCGACACCAGGGTCGTAGTACCGATGGCGGTTGTAATGCAGTCCAGTCTCATGATCGTGATACTGGCCCTGGAAGCGGATCGGGTTATTCAGCCCTTGTCGCTGGGCCGAGGATGAGCGTTGTTCAATCGCTTGTCCCCACACCCTGTAATGGGCGCTCCATGCTATTTCACCCTGCTGGTCGGTAAGCTCTTGTGGCGTGCCGAGGTGATCGCACTGATACCACGCAATCGCATCAAACGGTTGAGGAACAGGCGCGTGATTCCACAGCGGATCCTCGTCCGGTGTGTAAACATCACCGTAAATAGGTTGAGACACTAAACGAATAGGCTGGTGACTTAGCGCCTGTACCACTGGATTGAATGTGCCGGGCTCAAATACGTAATGAACAGTGCGTCCGGTATCACCATCCAGCTGAGCGGGACTGCTCTCCCACGCCAGATTGTCACCGTCCCAACCGAACATCGTGAAGCCGCAACCATACTCACGTTGTTTGCGTGCATGTTCATTGCGATTCCACAGAGATCCGGCCTCTGGACGATGCTTATAGTGCGCTCGGGAGTTTTTGTGCAAGCGACGACCGAGTGGGTCGTAGGCATAATCAACTGCCAGACGGTCATCTTCGAAATGCACTAGGCGATCGAACAGATCCCATCGCATCTCGCACACACTGCCATTACTCAAACGCTTGACCTGATTTCCGCGCTCGTCGTACTCATAGTGCGTGCCTGCGTACTCACGTAACAAGTTATCGAGAAGTTTGCTGCGCACGGGCTCCTGATCCAGGGGCCTGCGGATATTAAAGGCTTTTTCGTCCAGAAGGTTGCCGGCTGGATCGAAAGCAAAGGTTTCGACTCCAAGCCGCGTGACAGCACTGATTAAACGACCTACAGGATCATAGCGATAGGACAGTGGGCCTCGACGACTATCATTGATATCCGTCAGTTGACCGGCTGCATCGTATTTGTAGTCACGCTTGAGCAGCACGGACTTGTCATCGCTATGTACCAGCATCTGCTCTTGCAGTCGTCCGGCGGGATCCCATTTCTGCGTTTGCAGCAGGCGGTTACCCTGGTGACGGGCGACTTCACGATGTAAGTCATCGCGCTCGAAACCGGCCAACTCATGATCGTCCAGACGCAAGCCCAGTAAGTGTCCGCTACCGTAAGTCAGCCAGCTGACACGATGTCCATCGGGGCGAACAGTGGCAACCCTTTGATTGAGTGCATCGTACTCGTGCTGCCATACGGCGACCACCGGGCTCTCCAGGCCCAGATAATGTTGGTGTTCACGCAATATGTTGCCCGCCGGATCATGAAACCACTGCAAGCGGCTGTCGGCATTGCAAGCCATGATCAGCTTGCTATTGCCGTCGTAATTGAAAGTTTCGCTCTGCTGCTGTTCACCCAAAATGGCTCGACGTTCAACCAAACGATTCATTGAGTCAAAGCGAACCTCGACGCAATGCTCTCCGTTGTAGATTTTCGCAAGTCGACCGGTTTCGGGTTCATACAAGTAACGCGTTGAGCGCCCATCAAAGGCTGTTTCTTCCAGCAAGCGGCCGACCGGATCATAGTTGAAGTGGGCGCGCCGCTCATTCTCGTTTTCCAGCGCAACCAGACGACCGAGTTTGTCCCAGCGATAACGAACGGCATGC
>Ga0105856_1000191_pt1 | contig 33062 bp, 33 predicted proteins | sample OrgsoiDNA_201060_FD_89681 | JGI IMG/M metagenome (GOLD analysis project Ga0105856, IMG submission 89681) | Permafrost soil microbial communities from the Arctic, to analyse light accelerated degradation of dissolved organic matter (DOM) -... | ecosystem: Environmental > Terrestrial > Soil >...
GTCGAGATGATTCAAGTTCTGTTTCAAGGCGAGGATGCGGATTTAGCAGTTGAGCTGGCTATCGATATTCTGACGCTGCCCTATGATGGGAATGTGAAAGGGTAGATAGTCTTGGCAAAAAAAGAGCCCGCAGTGAAGGGCGGGCTATCAGAAGATACATTGACGGAACGGCAAATCTATGTTTGCTAGTTTAAGTGTAGTTAATGGGTTCTTATTAGGCAATTTTGCGCAAAAAAAGCCCGCGTTAACGGCGGGCTATAGGTAGGTAGGTCATAGCTGGTGTGCTGTTCTTATGTCAGCTAACTTGAGCTTAGTGCGTCCTGAGGGCATTGCCAGATTACAGGTACAAAAAAACCTGAGTTGAGCACTTATGAATTAGAGGGGATTTGAACCCCCACCAACTAACAGTGGAAACTTCATAATTTCAAGTCTTTGCCCATTGTAACTTGTTGACTTAGCTATACTAAATTAGATTGGGATATTATGAAATTATTGGCTAACTATATGGATCAACTATAAACCACGCAGGATTTAAAATCCCTCGGCCTTAGGCTGTACGAGTTCAAGTCTCGTCCCGGGTACCATGGGAAAATTAGCTGAATAATCAAAAGCAATATAGTAGTAATGTCGTTATAGCCACCTTCGGGTGGTTTTTTTATGCCTGCTTTTCATCCCCTCTTTTCATTATATTATTGCTCTCCTACTTAGGGGAACGATAGATAACTCATGGCAAAAATAAAGCCGGGCAGTTTTCACTGACCGGCTTGACGATGATACTGAGCGCGAGTTATCGAGATTAATTAATCTCTGGATGCTGCGCGATCAAATTTTTTCTCTTAGTTTCCAGTTCGACAATTTGCGCGTCGATGTCTTCGATCTTTTGCTCAATATTATCGTGGTGCTCCTGCAGAATCTCCTTGGCTTCGGCGCGGTCAGAAGCTGCAGGCGTGGCGCCTTTAAGCGGTTTATTCGCAGTTTCTTTCATGAACACACCGGTGACCAACCCGATAACGGAAACGGTCATCAGGTAATACGCAGGCATATAGAGGTTGTGAGTGGATTCAACCAGCCATGCGGCGAAGGTCGGCGTGATACCGGCAACCATGATGGAAATGTTGAAAGCAATTGCCAATGCACTATAGCGGATGTTCGTGGGGAACATCGCCGGAAGTGTCGAGGCCATAACGCCGATAAAACAGTTGAGTAATACTGCCAGAATCAACAATCCGCAGAAAATCAGGCCAATCACGCCGCTGTTAATCAATACGAAACTCGGTATTGCCAGTGCAAATAGTCCGATACTGCCGACGATAATAAAGGGTTTACGGCCGATTTTATCGCTCAACATACCAACGAAAGGCTGCACGAACAGCATACCAACCATGATAGCAATGATGATTAACACGCCATGATCTTCTGAATAATGCAGGCTGTGCGACAAGTAGCTCGGCATGTATGTCAGTAGCATATAGTAGGTCACGTTAGTGGTAATAACGATACCGACGCAGACAATCAGGCTTTTCCACTGTTTGGTGAAAATCTCGCGGAAAGAGACTTTTGGCGGCGCAGCAATGTTGTTGCGTGAATCGTTATCGATATTATCAACGTGCTGCTGGAATGTTGGCGTTTCTTCAAGTGCATGACGCAGATAGATGCCGATCAGGCCTAAAGGTGCAGCGACGAAGAAAGGAATACGCCAGCCCCAATCGAGGAAGTTTGCTTCGCCCACAATGCTGGATATCAAAATAACGACGCCAGCCCCTAACACGAAACCTGCGATGGAGCCGAAGTCGAGCCAGCTCCCGAGGAAGCCGCGCTTTCTGTCTGGAGAGTATTCCGCAACAAAAATGGCTGCCCCGGTATATTCGCCGCCAACAGAGAAACCCTGAGCTAATTTTGCTAGCAACAGCAGAATGGGTGCCCAGATACCTATCGTGGCGTAGCCCGGTATCAACCCAATACAGAATGTACTAACTGACATAATGATGATGGTGATAGAGAGGACTTTCTGCCGCCCAAATTTATCGCCTAAGGCACCAAAGAACACTCCGCCGAGTGGTCTGACGAGGAAGGGAACGGAGAAGGTAGCCAACGCAGCGATCATCTGAATACCGGGATCTGCGCCCGGGAAAAATACTTGTCCTAACGCGAAAGCAACGAATCCATACACGCCGAAATCAAACCATTCCATTGCATTGCCCAATGCTGCGGCAGTGATGGCTTTTTTCAATTTCTTGTCATCAATGATTGTAATGTCATTGATTTGCATAGGTTTAACGCGTTTTTTTCTTAATCTCATTATTACGTCCTTTGTTCAAATAAATTCACGGCGTAACGCGTGAGAAATTTAACTGCCAAATTACTTTTTAGAAAATTCAAATCATTATAGGACGCTTTTAATCGTAGGTGCAAAGAGCGGCGGTTTTATGAACAGGAGTAGCACGATATGAGAATGGGGGGATCGCAGAGGGAGCAGTGTCGATACCGTTGATGAAAGAGGGCGTAAAAGGAGCAGTAGCTTTCTCGCTCCTTTATCGCCCACTGACGAATATACGACATTAATTAATTAACCGAAACGACAGGGTTCATGGTGAAAGTTGGGGAGGGGGGGATGAAAACAGAAACCGGTCAAAACAGCCCCGAGGGGCGTTTTTAGGGCTAGAGTTCACCCGATGTATCAATGTTGCTCAGTGCTCTGATTGACAGCGGTAGGTGGTAGTTTGGCTGGCTGGTGAAGAACGCCTGCAAAGCTACGCGCTTTTTACGATCAATCGAGATTTCTTCCATTGTCTTGCGGAAGATGCTGTACCGGCCGCATGAGGTACAGGTCACGGTAACAATTTTCGCCGACAAATTGACCGACGTCTTATTGGTGCTTTGGCACAAGGGGCACTCATCACGAGTGTTTACTGCTATGGAACTCATAAAACCTCCGGTTTTATTCCGAGCGGCCCATAGTATAGCGCGAAAAGGCGTCAATCACTTAGCGGTAATTTTTTTATTAGTGGATTTTAATCGCGACAACGTGTAAGCACATTCCTAATTTGTCTGGCTAAAGCCTGCTAGGCCGCCTTTTAGCGAGTATTGAAGAAGATTGATCTCTTATGAGGGCACTTAAAAATTTCTCAGCGAGGAGCCCTTCTTCAGCTATACATCTATACGTTACACTGAAAGCATTCACCATATATATGGATTTCCAGCATCATCATGACTCCGATCCTCTACCAGCGAATTGAAGGTGCCGAATACCGGCACATCTATATTGTCGGTGACCTGCATGGTTGCCTTTCCATGTTGAAAGATCAGCTTGCGCGCGTGCGCTTTGATGCGGCCAGTGATTTATTGCTTTCAGTCGGCGACCTTGTTGATCGCGGCCCAGACTGCATTGGCTGTCTTGCGCTTATCGAGGAACCCTGGTTTGCCAGCGTTCGCGGAAATCATGAGCAAATGGCAATCGATGCTCTGAACGAAACCAATGTCGAACGCTGGCTACGAAACGGTGGAGATTGGTTTTATGCGTTGGAGGGCGAGAGGGAACAGGAGGCTCGTCGTCTGATCGGTCTTACGAGTGAGTTACCCCACGTGATAGAAATTAGCACGGTAAGAGGAAAGATTGTGGTGGCCCATGCGGATTACACTTCAGACAGTTATGAATTCGGTAAGCCTCTGGATGGTTATGAAGTAATTTGGAATCGCGATCGCATTAATGCCGCCTTGGCTGGGCGCCATAAAGAAATCACCGGCGCTGATGCGTTTTATTTTGGTCATACTCCCGTTGAGCATCCACAAGTGTATGCCAATCAACATTATATCGATACGGGTGCCGTATTTGATGGCTATTTAACCTTGCAGCAAATTCAGTAAATGAAGGCACTGATTGTGACCGAAAAAGACGTGTAGCGATTTGCCGCTGATGTTGCTCAACGGTATAGTGGCCGACAGCCTTATCAGAGGACAGATTGAGATAACATCATGGAAAAAAAGCGCGAAGATCGGATCCAGCGTCTGTTAATGGCGCTGAAGAAGACGGATAAAATTCATTTAAAAGAAGCCGCGCTGCTACTCGATGTGTCTGAGATGACTATCCGGCGTGATCTCAACGCAGCGCCATCGGCTGTGATTTTGCTCGGTGGATATATCGTTGCTGACCCCAAAAATAACCCCGCGACACATTATTTTGTGAGCGAGCAAAAGATGCGTCAAGTTGACGAAAAGCGGCGGCTAGCAGCTTACGCAGCCAGCCTTGTCGAAGATAATGATACGGTTTTTTTCGACTGCGGAACCACAACGCCTTACATCATCGAAAGTATTGCTGACTCACGTATTTTTACTGCGGTCTGTTATTCGCTTAACACTTTTCTCGCTTTGCAAGAGAAGCCGCAGTGCGACGTGATCCTCTGCGGCGGCGCGTTTAAATCCAGCAACAGTATTTTTACGCCCATTGGCCGTAGCAATGAGCTGGACTACATTCGGCCCAATAAAGCCTTTATTTCGGCAGCGGGGATCAGCATCGAACACGGGGTGAGTTGTTTTAATTTTGATGAATTGCTGATGAAACATCAGGCAATGGAGAGAACGGGACAAAATATTCTGGTGCTTGATAGTAGCAAGTTTGATCAGGTGCGACCGGCAGCCATCGCACCTCTTGCTCGCTTTAACACTCTCGTTACGGATAAGCTGCCACCGCAACCCTATATCGATTTTTGTCAGCAGTCTGATATCACCTTGATTGCCTGAGGCCGCTTAGCGAATCATCGGGATTTTTTCAACATGCTGATAAAAAACCACTTCCCAAATACCATTTGCTGTCCCGTCATTCAGATAATGCTCGAAGCAGGCTTTGCCATCAGGCCGGTAGCCACTTTCTGCGATGTGATGCGTATAGAAGTCGTTCCAGGCTTTCGCGAAGTTCCCATCGGCAATGGTGGTGTGGAGCGCAGCATAGGTTCCACCCGGCAAGGTCTGAAGTGCAAGTCCTTCAGCATCATCAAGAATAAAATTATCGGCAACGCAAATCGACGGATCGGCGCGTAAGGCGTTGGCTGGGGTCGTCTGAGGATTATCATGAAAAAGGGTCAGCCATTCGAGATGCTTTTGATGGTGGCGCTCTGACCATGCCATCAGATGGCGGAATCCTTCTTGTATCGACTTTTCATACGGCCCGACTACCCGGTAACTCACCAGTTTTTTCGCCGGTCGTTCAACAATCATAAATGCCATAATGTGCTCCTTGTGTTACATGTCTACGAGTCGGTTCCTTTTGTGAGAAAAAGGTTGAGGTATAACAGTTTCAACCGCAACAGAAGGTAACTGCTCTACGCGCTATAACAGTGACCATGATAAAATCGTATTATCAGAGGATATTATAGTCGTACCTGCCGTGAGGTTATGAGATGGACGTAATCAAAAACGTACTAAACAGTGAAATTGAGCGAATTAATCGCCTTGAGGGACGTGACGGAAAGCCGCGTCTAAACACGGAGTTCTTTGTTAATCATCCTTGGCTGTGCCTTGCCATGCTCGCGGGTTACATTCTGGTGGCGGTGGTGATGTACGTTTCGCCTTATATGGGACTGGGCTGGTTTGCGGGGTTCACGGTATTCCTGCTATTTATGTCAGGCATGCTGTTAATGGAAATCAAACCGACCTATCGCTATGAAGATATCGGCGTGCTAGACCTGCGCGTTTGTTATAACGGCGAATGGTATTTTATGCGTGAGATCTCTGACCACGCCGTACAGCAGCTCTTAGCATCAAGCGAGGTCAGCCCTGCGGTTAAGAAACGTATCGAAGCCATTGTGCGTAATAAAGGTGCAATAGATTTTTATGACGTTTACGACCTCGCCCGTCAGGACAGACAGCAAATGATCTCGACTTCTGTTGTGCAGGGCGCGCACTAAAGGTTGATCGACCCTCTAGTTAAGTTGTGGTTTCCGCCTAAAAGTGAGTTTTCACGTGTCCAAATGTGCCCTGATAGCTGACGTTACGCGCTACAAAGGTGAGTTATGACGTGATGACAGGTAGAATAAGCGGAGATCGACAATTCTTAAGGGGGCGATGATGACGTTTATCAACAATGAATTTGAATACCGCAACTGGATCATTGAAGAGATCTTTCAGGTGAGTGCGGTGAGCGAAGCCTCTGAGTTCGCCGATCAAGAAGTTGACGATTTTATCTTTGACGCGCGTCCTGTCGCTTACCCTTGTATCGCGGTGATGATTCAAACCCCAGGGCAGCCGGGCGTATGCGAACCTCGTTTTGTTTACAAAGAGCAGATTTTTGAGTGGGCGCATCTGATGGGATTTGGTTTCGATAGCTAAGTCTCGTCACTGATGTTGTATCATTCAGCCCTGAGCACTGCAGGCTCAGGGTGATGTTTTCCTACCTTTGACAGGTCATTCAGACATTTTTACGGTCAATCTTCTCTTCTCCCCAAAACAGGTGATCGTCCTTGGTTTTCGCAAAAGCGATCGGCAAGACTTCATCGTTGCCTTCTTCCCAAATTTTCTGTGCCAGCACTTCATCGTTCTTTGCGAGTTCAAAAATGGCTTCTGCTATTTCATGTGACGTTTCACGCGTATTTGCCCAAGCTTTGATATTTGATGTGGTCATTCGACCCTCCGTCAGGTAGTCAGATTTTTCTAAACAGCTTACCCTTTAACTATGGTTGCCAATGGCAGGCTAGGCAAATCTGTTCGTCTACAAAATACTCGACATGGTGTCTTTTTCTTCATGTGACACTATATGTAGTGACAAAATGTGCCTGAGGGAAGAGAAAAAAGAGCGGCGGAAGGGACCGTAGTTTATACTCAACGGGCTTTTGATAACTTAAGGTGAAGAGAATGAGCGACGATATTTTTGATTTTGACATTGATGCTGCCCTGGAAAAAGCGGAAGAGAAAGCGGCTGAAAAAGCCTCTGCCGTGCCTGACGTTGTTCAGGATGAAAGCGATTGTGAAGGCTGCAAAATCTAGAGCCTGTCGACAGCAGCTTAAGCCTGCTTTACATATTCAATAAAAGAACCGCTTCGGCGGTTTTTTTTATGTCTGTTATTCGCGTCTTGCCGACAAATTATCGTTAATTGTTAGCGAGTTGGAGAGGGTGATCTCATGTCAATATTGATGCAAATGTAAGGAGAGTGTGAGGCCTGAGTAAATGGGATAAATTCCTATAGAACAATAAGATAGCTGGCAGTAATTTGAACCTACTTGATAAGCAGGCCGTGAGGTTTCGAATGAAAAAAATAATCTTAGTTCTCGCTGTAATGCTGAGTTTGCCAACACTTGCTCATGCCAATGTGGAAATCGGCGTGAGCGTTCCGGGCTTGTCGTTCCATGTAGGTGACCGTGACAATCGTGGATATTATTGGGACGGCGGTGGATGGCGTGATCCGGGCTGGTGGGGAAATCATTATCGCAATAATGGCTATGGTCACTGGGTTTACTACGAGCCCGCTCCACCGCCACGTTACTGGCATCATGATCACTACTGGCGTGAAGGACCCCCACCAAGATATTGGCATGAAGGCCCACCTCCTGGCTGGCATGAAGGTCCGCCTCCAGGCCGATGGTAACGCGCATAAACGCTTAGTTTTCTGATTCTAAGGACAGGGTCGGCGGTGGTGATGCTTCGGCATTATCAACGTCGATTCTGTTCTTTTTTTCCTTCTCTTTTCTTTCTTATATTACTTTCCCTCCCACTTTACTGTCTGAATGTATTCATATGATTTATCTTTATAAAAGATAAATAATTGTCTGTTATATAAAGTAATTTTATTTCCTTTTAAGACAAAGTGCTGCTTGCAACTGACCCTTTCTATTGTTAATTTTATGTTGCAGGAATCAGCAACGGATGGCTTGATTTATTCTCGCCCCTTGTCTTTATTTCAGTGTGAAACAGGTAGCCGACAGGGCAGGCGATCATCACTAAATAATGAGATCCATCCTATGTTTATGATTAAGAATGATTTTGAATACCGCGATTGGATGATGAAAACGTATTTTTGTCTGGACGATATTCAAGGAGAGACGCTCCTTACCGCAGAAGAGCTCGAGGACTTTCTGTTTGATAGTCGGCCGGCCAGCTACCCATGCTTGGGCATGGTGACGCCTTCAGTGGGAATGCCACTTGAAAATGAAATCTCATTCGTTTACAGCGATCAAGTCAGTATCTGGGCTAAAGAGATGGGTGTGATTAAGTGCTGAAAAACTTTCGCTAACGCCCGACCTCTTCCACCAACAAAAAAGCGCTCATTGAGCGCTTTTTTGTTGGTCACGAATACGGACTTAACACGGTATCAGGAATGCTGATTTTGGGGTGGTGGAGTGTCACCGCTGCTTTTAAGCGGGTGCTGTGGTTTACCTGAGAACAAGAATCGCAGCACAGGAATGCGTTTGTGAATTTCATACAAGATGAAAGCAATACCAAAGACAAACACCAGACCCACTAAGAAGCCAACCCAGTCATTATGGATGCGTGGCGTGATAAATGCGCCATAAATCAGCGTTAACGGATGGTGAACCAGATAGATAAACAGTGACGAGTTCACCAGATAGGTTATCCACGGAGACTGGAAATTCAATACATAGTGGCTGAAGGAGAACACCACATTCACCATCAAAATGCCCAGCAGATAGGTGATGATGGCATCCAGCTCCATCGAATAAAGCTGGGGGGTATTGACGTGCTGGTTAAGCATGTAGGCGACAAACAGGAACAAACTGGCCACACCTGCCCAAGCAGACGGCTTGATGAACAATTCTTTTAGCCAGGCGAACTTGTAGGCGAAAGCACCGATAACAAAAAAGGGCAAGTAAAACAGCGTTTGCATCACTACAAAATTAAATGCGCCATTTGATAACAGTTCAGGGGCGAAAATAAATAAAGCGCGATTGAATGCAGCATAAATTAAGCCGATAAATAAAAATATAATTGAGACTTTTCCTAAGCTATTTGTCTTATTCATAATGGCGTTAATGCGATTATTCTTAATTTCTTTAATAAATTTGAATAAGTAAAAACCGATCGTTGTTAGGATAACTAGCGTCAATAAGAACCATAAATGAGAAACCATTTCCCACACGGTAATATTAATCTTCTGGTACATGCCCAGCGTGTCCCAGTTAGAGAATTTGTCCGTAAACTTCATCAGGAAATAGAGCTGTGGCAGGGTGATCAGCGGGAAGGCCGCTGCCAGCGGGATTGCCACCCGTTCCAGCCTGACTTTCAGCCACTTCTGTGGGTCGTAACGCTCATAGAGCATATAAGAGAAATAGCCTGAAATTACAAAGAATACCTGCATACGGAAGGCGTGAATAAAGTCATTGAATATCGTCAAGCCATCCGACGGTACCGCACTGTTTACTGCCCATATATGGCTAGAGTAAATCAATGAGATATGGAACGGGATGCCGAGCAGCATAAGATAGGCTCGGATTGAGTCTAAAAAGAATTCGCGCTGGTTGGTTTGTGATTTCATAACGTATCCATTGTATGAAGCTTGTCCTGATTTTAGAGCGTAAATCGCCAACAGGTAATTTATGTCTGGTAAGAAAAAGTGTTGCATCCTTACATTAGTTTAATTTCGCTGAGGTGAAACCTACTATGTTATCGGACAAGTTTCCATAGCCGGAGTTTCAACGAATTGATATCCTTGTAGGGTTGTGCGCTAAAACGGTTCATCACTGGGATGAACCAACAATTTCTCATGTTGTCGGAATCCTAACAGTTCCTTTAAAATAGAATGAATGAGTTCAGCGCACGTAAAGGAGGGGATGTGCCGGGTAAAAATTTTTCCAAAGGGCCACGTATGACTAAAGTCCGTTTGCTGAGTGCCGCAGTGTTGATGTCTTTGATCTCTTCATCTGCCTGGGCTTTCTCTATTGATGATGTTGCCCAACAAGCAAAAGCGTTGGCCGACAAGGGTTATGAAGCCCCAAAAAGCAATTTGCCGTCTCAGTTCCGTGATCTGAAATTTGCGGACTACCAACAAATTCAATTCAATCATGATAAAGCGTATTGGAAAAACCTGAACACGCCGTTCAAGCTTGAGTTCTACCATCAGGGTATGTACTTCGATACCCCGGTGAAAATTAATGAAGTGACGGCCAATTCCGTCAAAGAAATTAAATATAACCCTGATTACTTTAACTTCGGTAACGTGAAGCACGATGCCGATACCGTCAAAAACCTGGGCTTTGCGGGTTTCAAAGTGCTTTATCCGATCAACAAAGCGGATAAAGACGACGAAATCATGAGCGTATTGGGCGCGAGCTATTTCCGTGTTATCGGTAAAGGACAAGTCTATGGCCTGTCTGCACGCGGTCTGGCGATTGATACCGCGTTGGCTTCAGGCGAGGAATTCCCACGTTTTCGTGAATTCTGGATTGAACGTCCTAATCCAGATGAAAAACATTTAGTGATCTATGCACTGCTGGATTCCCCACGCGCGACAGGCGCTTATCGTCTCGACGTTTACCCGGGCAAAGAAGCGACGGTTGACGTGCAGTCGAAGGTGTATCTGCGAGACAAAGTGGGCAAGTTGGGTATTGCACCACTGACCAGTATGTACTTGTTCGGCGCGAATCAGCCTTCTCCAGTGATGAATTATCGCCCGGCGTTGCATGATTCAAACGGTCTGTCGATCCAAGCCGGTAACGGTGAATGGATTTGGCGTCCTCTGAACAATCCGAAGCATTTAGCTGTCAGTCAATTCACGATGGAAAATCCTAAAGGCTTTGGTTTACTGCAACGTGGCCGTGAATTCTCCAACTTTGAAGATCTTGACGACCGTTACGACCTGCGCCCAAGCGGCTGGGTTGAAACCAAAGGTGATTGGGGTAAGGGTAAAGTTGAGCTGGTGGAAATTCCGACAGCCGATGAAACCAATGACAATATCGTTGCGTTCTGGACGCCAGACCAGCTCCCAGAAGTTGGTAAGCCGTTAGACCTCAACTATCGTCTGCATTTCAGCCGTGAAGAAGAGAAACTGCACTCTCCTGATTTGGCGTGGGTGCAACGCACCATGCGTTCTACGGGTGATGTGAGACAGTCTAATCTGACCCGCGATGCTGATGGCAGCGTAGCCTTCCTGGTAGATTTTGTTGGCCCGAACTTGAAAGCCCTTAAAGATGATACTCCAGTGGCGTCACAGGTGAGTGTCGGCGACAACGGTGATCTTGTTGAAAATAATGTCCGCTATAATCCAGTAACCAAAGGCTGGCGTTTGACGCTGCGTCTGAAAGTGAAAGATCCGAAGAAGCCAATCGAAATGCGCGCTTCTTTGGTTAATGGCGAAAAAACACTGAGTGAAACCTGGAGCTACCAGCTGCCTGCCAATGAATAAGTCAACGCATTCTACCCAAGACTACGTGAAGGCTTTGCCGCTTCCTGAAGAACAGAAAGCGGCACTTACTCAACAGCTTCCTTCTGATGAAGGAGAAGCCTTCGCCACCGTTCACCGCCGTTTAGGCGGTGAATCAACGCTGACGACGCCTGTTTCTGACACTGATGCTCCTTTGCTTTCAGTGCAAGCCCGCGTAGCAGGTGGCTGGCCAGATGCGATGGAAAACGGCAGTTTGTCCGAAGTGGACAACGAGGGTCGTACCATCGTCAGTGCCATGCCGCCGGTGAAACGTTCGAGCATGTTCCCAGACGTCTGGCGCACTAACCCAGTGGGTCGTTTTTGGGATACCTTGCGTGGACGCAGCGCTATCCCTCGTCGTAACGGGGCTGCTGAGATACCTGAGTCTGAAAAAAGATGGCGTCACGCGGGCTCGGTGCGTCGCTATACCTTGTTGGTCTTGATGCTGGTGCAAACCGCCATCGCCACGTGGTACATGAAAACTATTCTGCCTTATCAGGGTTGGGCGCTTATCGACCCTTCCGATATGTTTAATCAGGATATATTGCAATCGGTTCTCCAGTTATTACCTTATGTATTGCAAACAGGGATCTTAGTGCTGTTTGCTATCCTGTTCTGCTGGGTGTCTGCGGGGTTCTGGACTGCATTGATGGGCTTTTTACAATTGCTTATCGGTCGCGATAAATACAGCATTACTGCGTCGACGACGGGCAATGAGCCGCTGAATCCCAATAATCGTACAGCGCTTATCATGCCGATTTGTAATGAAGACGTAGAGCGCGTATTTGCGGGTCTGCGTGCGACGTACGAATCTGTTAAAGCGACGGGCGATTTAGATCAGTTCGACATCTACGTGTTGAGCGACAGTTATGATCCTGATATCTGTGTGGCCGAGCAGAAAGCGTGGATGGAAGTGTGCCGTGATGTCGATGGCCATGGCCGCATTTTCTACCGTCGTCGTCGTCGTCGTGTGAAGCGTAAAAGTGGCAACATTGATGATTGGTGCCGTCGTTGGGGGGGAGATTACGCCTATATGGTGATTCTCGACGCCGACAGCGTCATGAGCGGCGAGTGCCTCACAGGCTTGGCGCGCTTGATGGATGCTAACCCTAACGCGGGTATTATTCAGTCTTCACCAAAAGCATCAGGTATGGATACGCTTTATGCACGCTGTCAGCAGTTTGCGACGCTAGTCTATGGTCCATTATTCACTGCCGGTCTGCATTTCTGGCAATTAGGTGAGTCCCACTACTGGGGCCATAACGCGATCATTCGCGTTAAACCGTTCATCGAGCACTGTGCGCTGGCACCGTTGCCGGGTGAAGGTTCCTTCGCCGGATCTATCATGTCGCATGACTTCGTAGAAGCGGCGTTGATGCGCCGTGCAGGTTGGGGCGTCTGGATCGCTTATGACCTACCGGGCAGTTATGAGGAGTTACCGCCTAACTTACTCGATGAGCTAAAGCGCGACCGCCGCTGGTGCCACGGCAACTTGATGAACTTCCGTCTGTTCTTGGTTAAAGGCATGCACCCGGTTCACCGTGCGGTCTTCCTGACAGGAGTGATGTCTTATCTTTCTGCTCCACTGTGGTTTATGTTCCTTGCGTTATCGACTGCGCTGCAAGTGGTGCATACGCTGATGGAACCGCAATACTTCTTGCAACCACGACAGCTTTTCCCTGTTTGGCCGCAATGGCGACCTGAGCTGGCGATTGCTTTGTTCTCGACCACTTTAGTCCTGCTGTTCTTGCCTAAACTTCTCAGCATCGTGTTGATTTGGGCAAAAGGCGCGAAAGAGTTCGGTGGTGGCATTCGTCTATTCTTGTCCATGCTGCTGGAGATGTTGTTCTCAGTCTTGCTGGCCCCTGTGCGCATGCTGTTCCACACGGTGTTTGTGGTCAGCGCGTTTCTGGGTTGGGAAGTGGTGTGGAACTCACCGCAGCGTGATGACGATGACACTCCATGGGGAGAAGCCTTTAAGCGTCACGGTTCACAGCTGCTATTAGGCGCCGTGTGGGCTGGTGGTATGGCGTGGCTGGATCTGCGTTTCCTTTGGTGGTTAGCGCCAATTGTCTTCTCGTTGATCCTATCGCCGTTCGTTTCCGTACTGTCGAGCCGTGCAACATTAGGTATCAAGAGCAAGAGAGCCAAACTGTTCCTGATCCCTGAAGAGTACAATCCACCCCGCGAGCTAGTGGCGACGGACGAATACCTTCAGTTGAACCGCACACGCTCACTGAAAAACGGCTTTATGCATGCGGTGTTTGATCCGAGCTTTAACGCATTGGCGAGCGCGATGGCGACCTCACGTCACTTATTGCGTCCAAGTGTGGAAAACGGACGTCAACAGCGTCTGGATCAAGCCTTCAAAATTGGGCCAAAAGCATTAAGCAAAGCCGATCGTCTGGTGCTGCTCAGTGATCCGGTTCTGATGGCGCGCTTACATTCAGCGGTGTGGACGCAGCCTGATCAACATGCATGGAGCGCGTATTACAGCGAATTACCGCGTAATGTTCAGGCGTTCCCAGAGACACAAACGCTCGAGCCGCAGCCTGCTCTCTAAGGTGGTTTTCTCGAGGCGTTGATCTAAATAACGGGCAGGATGCATAGACATCCTGCCTTTTTTTATGCAAATCAATAGGCCAGAAATGTGATTAGACATTTGCTCTTACGTAGTGTGATCGTGGCGGGCGTGGCGATAACGCTGACGGGGTGTGGCAGTATTATCAGCCGAACGATCCCAGGGCAGGGGCATGGTAGCCAATATTATCCAGGGGTGCAGTGGGATTTACGTGACAGTCCGTGGCGTTATGTCACCGTCATCGATGTCCCGCTCTCAATGATTGTCGACACTTTTATGCTGCCAATTGACGCACGCCACGGACCTTATGAATAGAAAATAATCGGAATCTAGTCTATATCGCGGCCAGGATAATCATCTTCATCATCCCATTCGCTGGCAGCCCCTTCACCTTCTTCGGTATCCAGCGGCGGCACGTGTTGAAATTCCCCTTCTTCCCATTCATAGAGCGTACTTTCCTCAACCCACTCCTCTTCCAACTCTTGCGTGTCATAATCGCCGCGATAAACAGCCGCAGCGGCCTCTCCACTGAGGAAAGGTAGGCTTTCAACGGGTGCCTCATCTTGAGCCAGAAATTCTGCCTGCCACATAATTTCGCCGTCCTGCATGATGTATTTTTGCAGATTGAATTGCTCTGGCGCCAGCGGCTCATCGTCGGTTAAGTCTTGTAATGACTCTTCAAAGGCTTCGCGGGCGGTATCAACAGCTTCTTCCAGGGTTGCATATAGGCTCATCTTTTTCTCCTGAGTCGCTTTCATGAAGGGGAGCGATATTGTTTAATGAATGCGTTAGTTATTAGACGCTAACGAATAAAAATACCCGATTATCGGCAGTTGCTTCCACCACCAGTAATTGTTGACGCTATTGCCGAGGATGCAAGTTTTCAACTCGCGATAGCGCAAAAAACGTCTCATTCCCTGCTTTTTAGGAATACATCACCCGAGGATAAAATCCCGAAATGATCCCACGTAACAGCGTTTTGCGCATTGCTCGGCCCACTGACAACATTCAGACCCTAAGTCGGATGTACTCGGAGGGATTAGGGTTTGAGATTTTAGGCGGATTTGATAATCATCAGGGATTTGATGGCGTACTGATTGGGCACCCGGTACATCACTATCATCTCGAGTTTACCCATCACCGTGGAACGTCCGTAGGGCGTGCGCCGACTCAAGACAATTTGCTGATATTTTACGTTCCCGACGAAGAGCAATGGCAGCAGCAATGCATAAAAATGTGTGAGGCGGGATTCCTCAACGTGACGTCTTATAACCCGTACTGGGATGACGTAGGTGCCACGTTTGAAGATATTGACGGCTATCGAGTGGTACTGGCTAGGCGGGACTGGGTTGTCTAGGGTAGCAACCCAGTGGGAACATTATTCTGCGGTGATTTGCCGCTGACGGCGCTGCAGACTCCAATAGGAGTAAAAAGCGTTGAATAACACCACCAATGCCGTGACGCAAAACACCGTGCGAAAGCCATAACTGGCAGAAACGGCGGCACCAAGCAAGGGGCCCGTCACGTTACCTACGTCGCGGAATGATTGGTTATAGCTGAATACGCGCCCGGCCACCTGATTGGTACAGTTGTAAATCAGGAGTGTTTGCACTGCGGGTAATAAAGCGCCATCTGCCGCGCCAAGCAGGAAGCGTAAGATCCCCAATTGCAGCGGGTTTTGTACAAAGGCCATAGGAATTAACAACAGAACCGACACACCCAGCATGGCGACCAGAATTTTCTCCGGGCCAATCTTGTCCCCCAATTTGCCCAGTCTTGGCGCACTCATCAATGCGGCCACGCCCGGCACCGACGCAATCATGCCGCTGATAAACGCTAAGTTCTGAGTATTTCCGGCTAATTCACGGACATACAAGGTCAGGATCGGGGCGATAGAACCGGTAGCCACCTGAATAATCATCGTCGTGACGAACAGGCACAGCACCAGCTTGGGATTTTTAAGCGAGGCGAAAACTTGCTTGCGGTTGAGCATGTCCTTTTTATTTACGGGAACAAACTGCTCACGAATAAAATATAACGTCATGAGAAAACAGAGGAAAAGGACAAAGGCCGTAATGAAGAAGACCGGACGCAGGCCATAACTGTCGGCTAAGAGCCCGCCCACCAGTGGTCCAATTAAGGCTCCGCTGACTGCGCCTGTCGACAGGGTTCCTAGCGCCCAACCACTTTTATTACGCGGAATTTGTGTGGCGATCAGTGCATTGGCATTGGGGACAAAACCACCGAGCAGGCCTAGAAGCGCACGCAGCACCAGAAATTGCCAGATATTCTGTGCAAATCCCATCAGTGCCATCACGATTGCCATCCCCAGTGCCGAACGCAAAAGCATGATCTTGCGGCCTTTGCGGTCAGCAAGACTACCCCAGAAGGGAGAAGCAATGGCGGAGAACAGGAACGTGATGCTAAACACTAGCCCAGACCACATGTTTAAGGATTCGTGGCCGGTTACACCCAGCGTTTCGATATAAAGAGGCAGGAAAGGCATAATCAGGCTAAATGCGGCACCGGTTAGAAAACAGCCTATCCAGGCGACGAACAGATTACGTTTCCAATTTATAGGAGCAGGTGCTGTTTCTAATGCAGGTTCCGAAGTCATAAATTACCGATGAAAGAGGTCCATTGACTCTGAAGGGCTGCTGAAAGTCGCTCAGAGAAGAATTAACTATCATTTAGCTTGAGAATTATGCGCCTATTAATCAGTCACATCAATGATGTTACAGAAAAGTTAACGCGAAAAATAAAATACAGGTTCAGGAATTTTTGCGCACAGGCAGGGATCAAGAATGAAGCGAATAGGAGGTAAAACGATCTGAAAACGTAGGTGGAGAGGGGGTACCTTCAGGGTCATAAGCCACCCTGAAGGTCAAAGCAGAATTTATTTGACTGCCTGATACAGTGACGGCTCACCTTCTGGCCGGGTTTTAAACCGGCGATGCAGCCACATATATTGGTCAGGAGCTAAGCGGATCTCGTTTTCTACCACTTTATTCATGTAGGTCGCCGCGACTACTTCGTCATCAAGTGGGAAATCCTCGACGGCAGGATGCAGCAATAATTCATAACCTTTACCGCCATCGAGACGACGCGGTGTAAAGGGAATGATCGCCGGTTTGCCCATGCGTGCCAGCAGGTAGGTTCCTGTTGTCGTTGCCGCTTTATCAACAGCAAAGAAGGGCACAAAGACGCTGCTGCGCGGACCATAATCGTGGTCAGGTGCATACCAGATAATATCGCCCTGTTTCAGGCTGCGGATCATCCCTTTAAGGTCTTTACGATCAATCATCGCTTTATTCGAGCGCATGCGCCCTTTGGTCTGGATCCAATCCATCAGCTTGTTGTCGTGCGGACGGTAAACGCCAACGCCGGGATTATGGATACCGAAAATTCGCGCACCTAATTCTAGCGTCAGGAAGTGGACACCAATCAACAACACGCCCTGTTGGTTGTCACGTGCTTGCTGAATATGTTCAAGACCACTGACTTTAAACCAGCGTTCAATTCGGTGATCAGGCCAAAACCACGCCATACCGGTTTCAAACAGGCCCATGCCGACGGATTCGAAGTTCTTGAGCACTAAATGGTCACGCTTTTCACTGCTCATTTCAGGAAAGCAGAGCTCCAAGTTACGTTGAGCAATATTAAATCGGCGCTTTAAAAAACGCATAGAAAAGCGACCCAGTCCTGTGCCCAGACGAAAAATCACTGGATACGGCAGAAGTACCAGTAAGTAGAGCAAGCCCAGCCCCAGCCAAGTCAGCCAGTAACGTGGATGCAGTAATGAAAGAGAAAACGTCGGTACCTGAGTCATAAAATCTCTGCGTCAATGTGTCGAAGTAAGAAGATATAAGCTCTGTCTTTGCAGTAGCCAGCCACAGAAAATATGTCACAGTCGGTTTTGATTGCCGATGTCATTCATTCTCTAAAGCGAAGTGACATATTGTTGCACTTTTTGGGGTTCAGGTGAAAATTCACGGCATCAATAGCTCATTTAGGCCATATCTGCTCATGAATACCCCAATGACAGGTTTTTTTGTGAGCAGATATCCTGAATACGCCACGATGTAGTTCGATTGAATATCGGCAGACGATGCGATTTTGTCAATTTTACAGAGCGTATAATTTGAATTTAAAATGCTATGTGTGTCGGTTATGTGAAATTGTAATGATTTTTGGGAATAGAAAAGGGCAGTCTTAACTGCCCTCCCCAAGAGAATTTCACTATTAAGATTATTTATTCAGGAAGGAATAAGCCTTTAACATTGTGAGGCTCGCTGCGCCAATACTGCTTAGGAGCAGACACTTTTGCTCCCAGTTTGGCCGCTGCATGCCACGGCCAGCGCGGGTTATAAAGAATGCCGCGCGCCAGAGCAATCATATCAGCCTGGCCAGTGCCGATAATGGCTTCGGCCTGATCCGGCTCAGTAATAAGGCCGACGGCAATCACCGGCATCCCAACTTCCTGTTTAATCCGTTGTGCAAATGGCACCTGATAGTTTGGCCCGATACTGATATTTTGCTGTGGGCTTAAACCACCACTGGAAACGTGGATGTAGCTACAACCCAACTTCTCCAGCTCTTTGGCGAGCACCACGGTTTGCTCAAGATCCCAGCCGCCCTCAACCCAATCCGTCGCAGAGACTCGCACACCGATAGGTTTCTCTGCTGAGACAGCTTCGCGAATTTCCTGATACACCTCGAGCAGCAGGCGCATGCGGTTCTCAAGCGACCCGCCATATTGGTCAGTTCGCTGGTTGGAAAGGGGGGACAGGAATTGATGTAGCAAATAGCCGTGGGCGCCATGCAATTCAAGCAAGTCAAAACCCAGACGGTCAGCACGTTTGGCTGATTCGACATAAGCGGCTTTTAATTGGGCAATACGCGCCAATGAAACGGCCTGTGGCGCTTCATCGGTTTGTGCGAAAGGCAGGGCAGAGGGCGCAATATTTTCCCAACCGCCTTCTTCACGCGTAAGTTGTTTACCGCCTTTCCACGGCACATGGCAAGAGGCTTTACGTCCCGCGTGGCCCAACTGCAATCCGAGTGGGATATCGCTGTTCTCACGAATTGAAGAGATCAGACTTTTCATCGCCTCCTCGGTTTCATCATCCCACAGACCCAGGTCCTGCGGCGTAATGCCGCCAATACGTTCAACGGCGGTGGCTTCTAGAATCAATAATCCGGCACCGGAAAAAGAAAGTTGCCCTAAATGGGCGTGATGCCAAGACGTTGCCTTGCCCTGATCAGATGAATATTGGCACATTGGTGCGATGATAATGCGGTTACGTAAAGCTAAATTACCCAGTGAAATCGGTTGGAAAAGCTGACTCATAGTTTCCTCATTATCTTTGCTGAATCGGTGATAAACACAGAAATCGTTAACGATCACTGATTTGAGGTTATCGTATTTTTCCGCGTCTGCCTTAGCAACTTGTTGTTTTTTGTCGTCGTATAGGATGAAATTTTGCAACGAGAGATGTCGTTATTGTTGCTTTAATGTATAATCTTGCCGCTTGAAAAGTGGCTGTCCTTTGGTCATCGACACTGCATTTTTCATTCAAGAATTCCCTCCACGAAAGACAGGAACGTACACCATGCCAGTGTTACATAACCGAATTTCTAATGAGGAGCTGAAGGCGCGCATGTTGGCTGAAACTGAGCCGCGCACCACAGTTTCTTTTTATAAATACTTCCAGATAGAAGATCCGAAAGCCTTCCGCGATTTGCTCTATGTCAGTTTCACCAAGTTGAATGTGTTTGGTCGCATTTACGTGGCGAAAGAGGGCATAAATGCGCAGATCAGCGTGCCGCAAGGTCAGTTCGATCAATTCAAAACCGAGCTGTTTGCCAGCCATACGGCTTTAGACAATATCCGTCTGAACATCGCGCTGGAAGACGATGGGAAATCTTTCTGGGTGCTCCGCCTAAAGGTGCGTGACCGCATCGTTGCTGACGGTATTGACGACGACACGTTTGACCCGTCGAACGTCGGCCAGTATTTGAAAGCCGAACAAGTTAACGCCATGATTGATGATCCTGACGCATTATTTGTCGATATGCGTAACCACTATGAGTATGAGGTGGGGCATTTTGATCAGGCTATCGAAGTGCCGTCAGACACTTTCCGTGACCAATTGCCGATGGCCGTTGATATGCTCAAGGAAGATAAAGACAAAAAAATCGTTATGTACTGTACCGGCGGGATCCGCTGTGAAAAGGCCAGCGCCACATGTTGCATAATGGTTTTAAGAATGTGTATCACGTCGAAGGTGGGATCATTGAGTATGCTCGTCGTGCAAAAGAGCAAGGTTTGCCGGTGAAGTTTAAAGGCAAGAACTTTGTCTTTGATGAGCGTATGGGCGAGCGTATTTCTGATGATGTCATCGCAAACTGTCATCAGTGCGGTGCAGAATGCGATAACCACACCAACTGCAAAAATGACGGTTGCCATTTACTTTTCATTCAATGCCCGACCTGTGCAGCGAAATTTGACGGATGTTGTAGTGAGATTTGCCAGACTGAGTTGAAATTACCGCTTGATGAGCAGCGCGCATTACGTGCCGGTCGCGAGAATGGGATCAAAGTCTTCAATAAGTCCAAAGGGCTTTTACAGACCACAATGCATATTCCGGCACCGGAAAAAGAGTAAGCACTTTTATTGCATGATAAGGGCCAGAGCATGAAGTATGCTCTGGCTTTTTTATGTCCCACATCCTCAAAATTACCTATCGTCCCTTGCCTGCCAAACGGGGTGCATCATCGTTCACCTTCCTATGCTAATATTCCTAGGGTTCAAGGCGTTAAAACAGTGTGCAGGAAAGCTGGATTTTCTTTATTTAACGCTGGCTCAGATTGAGCATTTTAAGGTTGACAGCCAAAGGGAGAAATTAATGGCGAAGTCGATAGTCACCGTGAAAGGCCTCAAAATCGCGATTATGATGGCGATGTTAGTGATCATTTTCGCCGGTATTAAATCTGCTGCAGATATCATCGTACCTTTTATTCTGGCGCTATTTTTAGCCTTTGTTTTCAATCCGCTGATTGTGATGTTGGAGCGGTTGCGAATTCCTCGGGCGCTAGGTATTTTTATGCTAGCAATATTGGTTGTCCTGCTTATGATCCTGCTCAGCAGTGCGCTGGTGGTGACGTTAAATGAGTTTGCACGAACGTTGCCGCAGTATCGCGGCATGATGACGGAAAAGATGAGTGAGTTTCAGCAATTAACGCCTATGCGTGATTTGCCTCTCTCTTTTGAACGATTGACCGGTTATTTTGACCCGGCTTTTGCCCTCAATATTATCAGCAGTTTGATAACCCAACTTTCAAACGCCATGGCCGGGGTTTTTCTGTTGATGATGACGGTGGTATTTATGCTGCTCGAAGTCCCTCAACTCCCTTATAAGCTCCAGCAGTTGTCAGACAATCCGCAAGCGGGACAGGGGCATATTCAGCGAGCACTCGATAGCGTGACGCGTTATTTGGTGATTAAAACGTTGATCAGTATCGTTACGGGTTTGGCTGTCTGGGCAATGCTGGCACTGCTTGATATCCGCTTTGCTTTCCTGTGGGGGGCATTGGCATTTGCGCTCAATTACATCCCTAATATCGGATCGATTCTTGCCGCGATACCTCCACTTATTCAGGCATTTCTGTTTAATGGTATCAGCGATGGGATAATACTCACCTCGGGTTATCTGGTAATCAATTTGGTTTTTGGCAACATTATTGAACCGCGAATTTTGGGGAAAGGGTTGGGTCTATCAACGCTGGTGGTATTTATTTCATTGATATTTTGGGGATGGCTGATGGGCCCGGTTGGGATGTTGCTCTCTGTCCCTCTGACTATTGTGCTGAAAATTGCGTTCGAGCCAACGGCCGCTGGTCACAAAATTGCTATTCTTCTGGGTGAAGGTAAGAAAGCTTGAGGGTGACGCTAACCAAAAATAAGCAAGGCGAAAGGCCGCTAATCATAGCGCCTTTCATTGAGCCAGCCTTGTAGGTCTTTATTTAGAGGAGGCTATTTATGCAGGGTCATAATATCTTCTTTTGTCTGACGGCTTAATGGTGCAGGCACAGCCTCATTAATAGGCCAGAAAAGATATTTGATGAAGTTATAAATAAAGCAAAACTCAAGGCGGTTTCTGGCTTTTATTTTCTGTGCCAGATGCCGCTTATGCACATAGACGGTACGACTGCTTATGTCTAGTTTACGCGCAATTCGATGGTTAGGCATTTCCGACATCCAATAATCCATCACCAGAATTTCCTGATCACTAAAAATTGGGCGACTGTAGTTTGGCATATAAACGCTACAGCTGCTTTGACTTTCCTGCGCAATTTCTTTCAATAGGGTCGTCATCAGTTGCTTATTCAATATGGAGACATTGCGTGTGACGGCGATCGGAACCAATGTCACTGGATATTGTGCATCTATGTAACAATACATAGGTACCCCCTCCATGACGTCGATAAATTTTTTCAACTCGGGTGAGAATTGTGAACTATTGCAGAAACGGGTGATATTGATGAGTATCAGGTCGGGTTCGAAGACAGGCGCTAAAAGGGTGGCTTCGTTACTATTAACGCAATCCACTATTTCAATACATTTGCTTTCTCGCAAAAAAGAAAATATACCAAGACGGGTAAAACTACAGGCCTCAACGATCAATACCTTCATATGACTTCCTTGTTCATGCGCATTCGTTGCGCGTCAGCCATCACTCCTGTGATGGTTATCGGCAGCATAAATTCTTAGCCATAAACATGTCAATTCGAAAAAGCTGGGGTATTGGTGCCCGTAATTTGGTCTAAATAAGGGAAAGGGTAATACATAGCCGGCCATGGTGGCCGACTATAAGTAGGAGTTATCGGTTGAAACGCGATAGAGAGAAGGGAGCAAGATCAAAATTCGAGGGAACGCCCAAACCAAATTTAGCGACAATTTCACCTAATACACTAGCAAATTTAAAACCGTGCCCACTTAAGCCGGTGATCACTAATGTATTTTGCTGGTCAGGTAATGTATCAATGATGAAATCTTCATCTCGCGTTACATCATAAGTACAGGCCGCTCCGTGCAGGCAGACACCCACACCCGGCAAATGATGGCGTAAGAAATTAAATACCTCGGTTCCATCCTCACTGACTGTCCCAAATGGTTTACGCTGTTCAGCAGCGTCGATAGGTTGCCCACCGTTGTGTTTTCCGAGTTTTAAAGCGTCTTTGATCGACGGAAAACCGTAAAACTGATCGCCGTTTAGCGTTTCGAAAGTAAAGGCAGGAAAGTGATTCTCTTCGCTATAGCGTCCATCCGCATGATGCCAGGAAAATACTTTTCTCGTCGGCGTGATAGGAAGCGCGGGCACCAATTTCTTGACCCAAGTACCGGCGGTCAGCGCGATTTTTGGCGCGCGATAAACTCCCTCGTGGGTGGTCACCACGGCAAAACCTTCTGCATCATACCCAATGGATTCAACGGGACATTTGAATAGCTGAGCGCAACCGGACTCACGTGCTAAACGGACATATGCCGCAACGGCTAATTCGCTCTGTAAGTAGCCAGAGTCAGCTTCAAAGACACCGCAATAATCTTCGGAAATGTTGATCAGCGGCCACTTCGCGCGAATGTCAGCGGCGCTCATTGAGAGCGTATTGAGAGAATAGTCAGCGGCAGTATTTTTAACATTATCAATAAACTCAGAACCTTCAGGCCCAATGTTGATAACACCACTTTTATGAAAGATTTTTTCACCGCTTAACGACGCGAGTTCATCCCACAATTGCTGGGCGCGAAGCACCATCGGTACGTAACGCGCTCCTTCACCGTAAGCATGTCGAATAATTCGGGTTTCGCCATGATGGCTACCTTCCTGATGAGGCGGCATCGCACTGTCAATCATCAGCACTTTTAGGCCTGCGGACGTAGCGTAATACCCAGCAGCAGAACCGACTGAGCCACTGCCGATCACAATGAGGTCATACTCCATTTTTCTGGTTCCCCTGAAGATGTTGTAAAACAAAGTGAAGGCATAATAGAGAGTCAGGCAGGGGGAAGGCAAGTGAAGGGCTGTGGGGGACGAATGAAAAAGGCACCCTGACGTGTATCGAGGATGCCTTTAGGTTACAAAGTAAAAATTAATGTTTGCGATGGTCAATGTACTCATACTCGTTGGATTCAATCTTTTCTATGCCGGCTTCAAGAATGTTAATAAGTTGCCGGGCAACATCGGTGGTCAACCACAGTGTTCTATCTACCTGAGCATCCTCTGGCGGCTGGTCTTTTGAAGATAGGTAATGAAGACGTATCATCATGGCGTCATAAGAGTCTACGGTACTGATATCCCAACCTACAAGCGGGTGCGTCTGAATAACTTCATCATTTCTGTCCATATAGACCCCTTAATGTGTAGTGACTAACATGAGTGACTAGCGAGGATCAATGCGGCTCATTATCTTGTGAGCCATTTCAGTATAAACATTTAATGTCGCTTTGGGGGGAGATAAATGTATTTAAGCGTAAATAAAGTGTGATTAAAGATGAATTATTGAGGAGAGGAAAAGCTCGGTTTGGAGATGTGTTCTGAGTCATTATCAGGAGAAGAATTTAAAAAAACCGGACAGCGACGCCCGGCACGAATGTGCCCCGAGGGGCGTGGTTTTATCAACCTGATTATTATTAATCCTATTTTTTCGCCATACAATCCAGACAGCGCCTATATAGCGAAACGTATTTTATTCTTCGGTAGAGAACCATTCATCGGCACTTTCCCAAGTTTCCTGCAAAATTTCTTCGATACGGTCACGATCTGTTTTAGGTGCCCCCATGACAGAAAGGTTATTTGACCCAGCATAACGGACTTGAATCTTATTTTCGGTGTCAGAAAATTGCTGATTAATTCGTTTACTAAATTCACCTGACAATGCTTCGATAGCACCGGCTGGCAGAGGTTTGGTTTTATCGATAGTGACTTCAACACGCATACGACCTCCTAAATAAACATGACTGTATATTTATACAGTCATGTCATGTGGGAAGCAAGTGTGTCTGAATAATTAATGTTGAAATGTCCTGAAGGGCAAGATCTAGACGCTTCAGGATAAAGCCTTAACAGCGGGTCACTTTCCAGTTTAACGTTTGCCCGGCGAGGAAAGGTACGACGCACTCATCACCTAATGCGATCTCTTCGGGCTGAACCACTGTGGTACGCGTGATTTCAATGAAGTCCTCGTTAACGGGTAACCCGTAGAAGCGTGACCCATTCAGAGAACAAAATGCTTCGAAGTGCTCCAGAGCATTCATTTCTTCGAACACGGTCGCGTAGGCAGGTATGGCGAGCGGTGCGTTGAAACAGCCTGCGCAACCACAGCTGGATTCTTTACGATCTTTGGTATGTGGTGCGGAGTCAGTACCGAGGAAGAAGCGATGTGAGCCACTGGCAATCACTTCGCGCAGCGCTTGCTGGTGAACATTACGCTTCAAAATAGGCAAGCAGAACAAGTGAGGGCGAACACCACCGACCAACATATGGTTACGGTTAAACATTAAGTGCTGCGGGGTGATCGTGGCACCAATGTATTGGTTCCCTCCGAGAACATACTGTGCTGCTTCTTTCGTAGTGATGTGTTCAAAAACGATTTTAAGTTCAGGGAAGTGGTGGCGTATTGGATCCATCACTTCATCAATAAAACGTGCTTCGCGGTCAAAGATATCCACATCCTGGTGAGTCACTTCCCCATGAATCAGCAGAGGCATCCCGATTTTCTGCATGCGCTCTAGAATGGGGTAGATGGCTTTGACATCTGAAACACCGTGTTGCGAGTTTGTCGTCGCATTGGCGGGATAGAGTTTTGCGGCAGTAAAAACACCTTCCTGATATCCACGTGCAACCTCATTAGGGTCGAGTGAATCGGTCAGATAGCAGGTCATCAGCGGTGTAAATTTATGCCCGGCCGGTATAGCTGCGTTAATACGATTGCGATAGGCAATGGCCGCTTCAACACTGGTGATCGGTGGCGTCAAATTTGGCATGACGATGGCACGAGCAAAAACTTCACTGGTAAACGGCAGGACGGTATTGAGCATATCGTCATCACGAAGATGAATATGCCAATCGTCTGGGCGGCGGATCTTCAAAACTTGCGATGTTGCGGTCATCAGGCAGAACTCCGGCGTTGAGAGCAATACATAAAAGTCAGGTGCAGTAACGGCGGGGAACAAGGATAAGCGCAAATCTGTTTGGTTGCATCTGTTTAATAAAGTTAACGTTGAAATCAATGTGCAGGTAGGGCCATAGTAAGAGACGGATTGCATTAAATCATCGCGTTCATTGCCTTGAAGGCTTGAGTAATATCACAGGAGTTGTTATGGAAATCAGAGTTGTTGCAACGATCATCGTTAAACCAGAATTTTTGGTCGAAGTTAAATCTGCTTTGCACCAATTGATTGAACTAAGCCGTCAGGAGTTAGATTGCCTACAGTATGATTTGCATCAAGATATTGATCATCCTGAAACCTTTGTCTTCTATGAGCGCTGGACGTCGAAAGAGGCCCTGTCGAAACATAACGAAACTGCCCATCTGGAGCATTTTGCTCGCTTCATCGAAGGGAAGGTGACACGTTTAGACATTAAACGTTTGAAAAAAGTGGCCTGACTTTTCCGCAGCAGATTTGATCAGTGATTTTATGAGTAACAAAAAACCCGCCGAAGCGGGTTTTTTCTTTTAACTGAATACTGCCACTCACTTATCTAAAAGAACATGAGTGATAGTTTTACTCAGTTGGCATTACGGGTTTGGTTGCCGGAGCTGTCGCAGTACTTACTGCAGCGTGACCGCCAGCAGAGCCTTTACCTTCGAAACCAAACTCTGGGCGTACCCATTCGCTTTGGCGCGTTGGTTCAGGAACGTAGGCCGGAGCCGGTGCTTTAGTCATTGGTGCAGTAGCATGATGTTTGAAGCGAGGTGCAACAACATTAGCTTGCGCTACAGACGTCACAGCAACGGGTTCAATTTTCGGCTCTTCAACCTTTGGCACTTCAACAACGGCAATAGGCTCGACCACGATCGGCTGTTGAATCTCAGGCGTTACTTCAACCACTGGCGCATCCTGTTCGACAGGCTCAACGGTATTGGCTTCAACCAGAACAGGTTCATCGGCGACAGGTTGTTCAGCGGTAACTTCTGGAGTTTCAGCCTGTGGCTCGGCAGTCAGTTCAGAGGTCAGGGGCTGAACTTCAGGTTCTGCTGCTTGAGGTTTTTCTACCGCTTTAGGTTCTTCTACAACTGGGACCACCTCAGGCGTTGCAGAGACTGTTGCTTCTACAACAGCTTCAGAGATGACGTCAACGGTATCAGCAGCAGGAGTATAGGCTTTTGCAATCTCAACCTGATCAGCCAGGATTTCAGTACTGTCCGTTGCCGTTTCCTGCACATCCAGCGTTTCAGCAGCTTGAGCAACAGGGTAGGTGATCCACACTTTGCCTGAAGCCATCTCAGGTGAAGCAAACGCACCGGCTAATGGCATTGGTGATTGAGATGGATAACGCTCATCACGATAACGGCGACGACGCTGACCGCTGACGCGTAAATGACGTGGGGAGCGACGTGAACGACGTGGCATTCCACCTTCACGCGTATTATCGTTTTGCCCTTCATCATTATCAGCAGCTTGTTCAGGCTCTGGCGCTGGGCGTGTTGCCTGAGCGGCAGGGACTGTAGGCATGACGCCGGTGATCAACTGTTGAGCTGCCGCTTCGACTTCCTGATCCACTTCAGATTCGAAACGAATTTTCTGTGTAACAGGACGACGCTGACGACGTTGCGCTGGTTGGCGATCTTCTTGTTCAGTTTCTTCAGGTGCAGCAACAACCGCTTCCTGAACAACAACTTCCTGAACCTTATCTTCCTGCGGGCCTTTGCGTTTGTCATCTGAACGACGACGCGAACGATCGCCGCGCTCACGACGAGGAGCCTGCTGCTCTTCACGAGGAGAGACAACGTCAGCCTCTTCATTGCGTGTTTCTACAACAACGGCGGGTTCAGCGTTGCGGCGATTACGACGTTGGTCATCGCGTTGCTCACGATTATTCTCGCGGTTATCTCGGCCTTCGCCACGATTGTCACGATTATTTTCGCGACCTTCGCTGCGGTTATCTCTGTTACCGCGATCGCCACGATCATTCCGTTCGCCATTGCGGTCACGGCGACCATTGCCTTGACGACGTTGATTGCGACGATCACCGTTACGGCGATTTTCACCTTCGGCCGCTTCAGGTTCTGTTTTCGCAACTTCAACAGGCTTAACTTCTGTCTGTGGCTCGGATGCAAAAAGACCTTTCAAGCCACTGAGCAGACGGCTAACAAAACCGGTTTTCGCAACAACGGGGGTCGTTACGGTTGTCGTCCGTGTTTGAACCGGCTGTTCAACCGTTTCAGTACGCTCGAACGATGCTGGGGGGGCTTCACTTTGCAATGCAAAGGCAGCAAGCGCCGGTTGTTCAGGGCGTTTACGTTCTGCTGGTGCTTCTTCAGAAGGTTGCAGCATTTCTGCTTCATGGTGCTGAGGCAGCAAATAGCTCAATACTGAAGACTCTTCACCTTTACGAACACGAAGAACAGAATAGTGAGGCGTTTGCATTTGATCGTTAGGAACGATCACAGCGCGAACACCGCCCTGACGTTTTTCGATGGCATTCACAGATTCACGTTTTTCATTGAGCAAGTACGAAGCAATCGGTACTGGGACAATAGCGTGAACTTCTTTGGTGTTTTCTTTCAGCGCTTCTTCTTCGATCAAACGCAAAATTGACAGTGAGAGGGATTCGTTATCACGAATTGTTCCCGTACCGGCACAGCGTGGGCAGATATGATGCGTTGATTCACCCAATGAAGGGCTCAAACGTTGGCGTGACATTTCCAGCAGACCAAAGCGGGAAATACGACCAATTTGAATACGAGCACGGTCCTGACGGACGGCGTCACGTAAGCGGTTTTCAACTTCGCGCTGATGACGAACCGGTGTCATATCGATGAAGTCGATAACAATCAGGCCGCCGAGGTCACGAAGACGCAACTGGCGAGCAATTTCATCCGCCGCTTCCAGGTTGGTATTGAATGCGGTTTCTTCGATATCGCCACCGCGCGTTGCACGAGCGGAGTTAATATCAATCGCCGTCAGTGCTTCGGTACTATCGATGACGATAGAGCCACCGGAAGGCAGACGCACTTCACGCTGGAAAGCAGATTCGATTTGCGATTCTATTTGATAGTGGCTGAACAGCGGGATCTCACCGATATAAGGTTTGATTTTGCTGCTGAAATCTGGACGACCTAATGCTGCGATATGCTCTTTAGCCAAATCGAGGATCTTAGGGTTATCAATCAGAATTTCGCCGATATCAGGGCGCAGATAATCGCGGAATGCGCGAACGATGACGTTGCTTTCTTGATGGATCAGGAAAGGAGCAGGGCGACCTTCGGCGGCTTTCTTAATGGCATCCCAATGTTTGAGACGGAAAGTCAGATCCCACTGCAGTGCTTCTGCTGATTTGCCTACACCAGCAGTACGCACGATAAGCCCCATGCCATCTGGCAATTGCAGAGACGACAGTGCTTCTTTAAGTTCAGTACGGTCATCGCCTTCAATCCGGCGGGAAATTCCCCCAGCACGTGGATTGTTCGGCATTAACACTAAATAGCTACCGGCCAGGCTGATGAAAGTCGTCAGAGCTGCGCCTTTATTACCACGTTCTTCTTTATCAACCTGAACAATAACTTCCTGACCTTCGCGCAAAACATCTTTGATGTTAGGGCGGCCATGCGAAGAATAATTGCTAGGGAAGTATTCGCGGGAAATTTCTTTGAGAGGAAGGAAACCGTGTCGTTCAGCGCCGTAATCTACGAATGCCGCTTCCAGACTCGGTTCAATGCGGGTGATTTTACCTTTGTAAATATTGGCTTTTTTTTGTTCATGACCAGGACTTTCAATATCCAAATCGTATAGCCGCTGTCCATCTACAAGGGCAACGCGCAACTCTTCTTGCTGAGTCGCGTTTATCAACATTCTTTTCATCTTAACTTACTCGTTATTTTTGCATTATTGACAGAGCTGCGGGCAAAATAACCTCATGACCGGATAAACCGTTGGCCCCGAGTCTTCTCGCAAAGTCGTCAACCTCACGGCTGTCGCTTGCATAGGGGCGCATTATTTCGGTAAGTCTGCTTTTGCCGTATATAAGAACACCAGCGTTATGAAAGCAGTACTTTTATTAGGGGAATAGCGTCTGAATTTAGGTTAACAGAGCTCATTCCATTTGCCGGTCAAGCTGCGATCCGCAGCCCGCTAATTGCTTGATTTCACATTACGTCTTACGCCATTGCTGCGCTTTTGTTCGATCAGACAAATCTATAATTCCTGCGTTTTCCCTAACTTAAGGAGAACAACGCGGAAAGTGACCTCATTATTCCATTGCATGTACGGTGATAGCAAGGTGACTTTAGTGGTTGCAGTAAAGATTCTTGTTCATATGCGAGATATGCCGCAATGATTATCCTTTCATTTATAGAGTCCGTTGGGTTTTCCTCGTCTGTTGCTGGTAAACTAAAAGTTAAGCACACAAAAATCAGTGGCGCGAACCGTGCCGGATATTTAGAATCGCGAGCCATGAAAACTGAGAATCCATCTGTACAATTAATCCCCATTTCCGAAGATGAAGCCGGACAACGCATCGATAACTTCCTGCGTAACATCCTTAAAGGCGTCCCTAAAAGCATGATTTATCGCATCGTGCGTAAGGGAGAAGTGCGGGTTAACAAGAAACGTATTAAGCCAGAATACAAATTATTAGCCGGTGATGAAGTCCGAGTGCCGCCTGTTCGGGTTGCTGAACGTGATGAGGCACCTGTCTCTGCCAAATTAGATAAAGTGGCTGCTCTGGCCGATTGCATACTGTTTGAAGATGAGCACCTATTGATCCTCAATAAGCCTTCCGGTACTGCCGTGCACGGCGGAAGTGGATTGAGTTTTGGTGTGATTGAAGGCTTGCGTGCGCTTCGCCCCGATGCTCGCTTCCTCGAACTGGTTCATCGACTCGACCGCGATACCTCGGGCGTTTTACTGGTTGCCAAAAAACGCTCTGCACTGCGCGCCTTGCACGAGCAGCTGCGTTTAAAAGAAATGCAAAAAGATTATCTTGCGTTGGTGCGTGGGGAGTGGCAGTCGCATTGTAAAGTCGTGCAGGCACCGCTGCTGAAGAATATTTTGCAAAGCGGTGAGCGAATTGTTCGGGTTAATGCCGAAGGAAAACCTTCAGAAACGCGCTTCAAAATTGAAGAACGTTATGAATTCGCTACCTTGATCAAAGCCAGCCCGGTTACCGGGCGAACGCATCAGATTCGCGTGCATGCCCAGTATGCCGGTCACCCGATTGCCTTTGATGATCGTTATGGCGACCGTGAATTTGATGGTCAGCTTGCAGGGACGGGATTAAACCGCCTCTTCTTACATGCTGCGGCTTTGCGCTTTGTGCATCCTGGTACGGGGGAAACCTTGCGCATTGAGGCCCCATTAGACCTCAAGCTACGCAATTGCCTCAAGAAGCTACGCCTCAAACCCGCCAAAAACTAAACGTTTTTGGCAGCAATACCGCACTCCATCAGAATCAGCGCAGAAGGGGGTTTACTCCCTTCTCGCGTAGTAAGTCGAGCAATGCTATCAGCGGCAGGCCAATTAACGTATTGGGATCGCGACCGCTTAATTTGCTAAATAAACTGATACCTAAACCTTCGCATTTAAAACTTCCGGCACAATCGTAAGGTTGCTCGAGGTTGAGATAACCCCGAATTTCATCGTCGCTCAGCTCTCTGAAAGTAACCTCAAAGGTTTCACAAAGTGTCTGTGCTTCTCCTGAAGAAGCATCTAACAGCGATAACCCTGTATAGAAGGTGACTGTTTTTCCACTGGCAGCGCGCAATTGACGCTGTGCTCTTTCGAAATCATGAGGTTTGCCGGTTATGTTTCCCTCAAGTACGCAGACCTGATCGGAGCCAATAATTAAATGTGTGGGATATAGATTCATCAGGGCGCGAGCTTTACTCTCTGCCAGCCGGGTGACCAATGATTCCGGCACTTCACCAGGATAAGCCGATTCGTCGATGTCAGGGGCTGCGCAGGTAAATGGCAGCGTTGTTTTTTCCAGCAGAGCCCGACGGTAGTGCGAGGTCGAGGCAAGTAAGATATTTTTAGCGGCAAGTGGCATAATTTTTTTCACAAAGCGTAGCGTTATTGAATCGACCATTTTAAACTGTTGGCCGCTGTGGAAGCGAATATTGGTGAAAGGTGCGGTTTTAAGGCCTTTTTCTTTGACTCTATCTCGTTACAAAGTTAATATGCGCGCCCTATGCAAAAAGTAAAATTACCCTTGGCCGTTGATGCGGTTCGTACAGCCCAAAAGCGTTTAGATTACTCCGGTGTCTATACTGCTGATCAGGTAACACGAGTAGCGGCATCTGTGGTTAGTGTTGATTCTGATGTGGAAACATCGATGTCTTTTGATATCGACAACCAGCGTCTGGCTGTTATTAAAGGTCAGTCTAGTGTTGCAGTAACTCTGGAATGTCAGAGATGCGGCAAAACGTTTGAACATCAGGTTCACACAACATATTGTTTTAGTCCTGTTCGCAATGATGAACAGGCTGAGGCATTACCGGCGGCATACGAGCCGATTGACGTCGATGATTTTGGCGAAGTTGATCTGCTGGCAATGATTGAAGACGAAATTATTCTTTCATTACCCGTTGCTCCGGTACATGAATCTGAACACTGTGAAGTGTCCGACGCGGACATGGTATTTGGCAAACTGCCTGAAGAGGCGGAGAAACCTAATCCATTTGCCGTATTAGCGAGTTTAAAGAAAAGTACTTAAGGAGTAAGGTCCATGGCCGTACAACAGAATAAACCAACCCGTTCTAAACGTGGCATGCGTCGCTCTCACGATGCTCTGACCACTTCCACTCTGTCTGTGGACAAAACTTCTGGTGAAACTCACCTGCGTCACCATATCACTGCCGACGGTTTCTACCGCGGTCGCAAGGTAATCGGCTGA
>Ga0105856_1000196_pt1 | contig 32375 bp, 28 predicted proteins | sample OrgsoiDNA_201060_FD_89681 | JGI IMG/M metagenome (GOLD analysis project Ga0105856, IMG submission 89681) | Permafrost soil microbial communities from the Arctic, to analyse light accelerated degradation of dissolved organic matter (DOM) -... | ecosystem: Environmental > Terrestrial > Soil >...
TGACGTCAGTGAGTATCGCGGCGAACTGAAGATTGGCGCGGTGGCCACGGTCCAGACCGGGTTGTTGCCTCAGGCGTTATTGCGTTTGAGGCAGCAGGCGCCGCTGCTGGAGCCGAAACTGGTACCTGGGGTGTCGCTGAACCTGTTGAGTCAGGTCGACACTGGCGAAGTGGACTTGGCGATCCTGATCAAGCCGCCATTCGAACTGCCCAAGGAGCTGTCGGCACAGGTCATTCGCAAAGAACCGTTTGTGCTGATCGTGCCGGCGGACCTGGAAGGTGATGATCCGCTGCAACTGCTCGCCGAGCATCCTCAGGTGCGCTACGACCGCAATTCGTTCGGCGGGCGGTTGGTGACGCGGTTTCTGCGCGAGCAACAGATTGACGTGCAGGTCGGGCTGGAACTGGATGAGCTGGAGGCCATCGTGAAAATGGTCGAATGCGGCTTGGGGGTTTCGCTGCTGCCGGAGGCGGGGTTGTGGGTTGAGCATGGGGCGAAGGTGAGGGTGATTCGGTTGGGTGAATTGACGTTCTATCGCGAGATTGTGCTGTTGCAGCGTTATAGCCAGCGGATGCAGCCGATTCAGCAGCTGTTTGCGCAGTGTCTCATGCAAAATACATAACCCCCCTGTGGGAGCGGGCTTGCTCGCGAATGCGGTCTTCCAGTTGATAGAAATGTCGACTGACACACCGCATTCGCGAGCAAGCCCGCTCCCACAGTGGATCGAGTCAGTCTTTAAATTGCAGGCATAAAAAAACCCGCCTGACTCGGCGGGTTTTTTATTGGCTAACCGAAGATCACTCTTCGATGTTGCCCATGGCGGTCGTGTTGAAACCACCGTCTACGTACATGATTTCGCCGCTGATGCCGGACGCCAGGTCCGAGCACAGGAAGGCGCCGGCGTTGCCGACTTCGTCGATGGTGACGTTGCGACGCAGCGGGGTTTGCGCTTCGTTGGCGGCCAGCATCTTACGGAAGTTCTTGATGCCGGAAGCGGCGAGGGTGCGGATCGGGCCAGCCGATACAGCGTTGACGCGGGTGCCTTCCGGGCCCAGGGAGCCGGCCAGGTAACGAACGCCAGCTTCCAGGGAAGCCTTGGCCATGCCCATTACGTTGTAGTTCGGCATGGTGCGCTCGGCGCCCAGGTACGACAGGGTCAGCAGGCTGCCATTGCGGACTTTCATCATTTCGCGACCAGCCTTGGCCAGGGCCACGAAGCTGTAGGCGCTGATGTCGTGAGCGATGCGGAAACCTTCACGGGTGGTGGCTTCGGTGAAGTCGCCGTCCAGTTGGTCGCCCGGAGCGAAGCCGACGGAGTGAACGATCACGTCCAGGCCATCCCACTTCTTGCTCAGTTCTTCGAAGACCTTGGCGATTTCTTCATCGCTGGCCACGTCGCACGGGAAGCACAGCTCAGGGCTCGAGCCCCAGCCTTGTGCGAATTCTTCGACACGACCCTTGAGTTTGTCGTTCTGATAAGTGAAGGCAAGCTCAGCGCCCTCGCGATGCATGGCGGCAGCGATGCCGGATGCGATGGACAGCTTGCTGGCGACACCGACGATCAGTACGCGCTTACCGGCGAGAAAACCCATGTGTTGCTCCTCTTTTCAGGTTATTGCGCAGTGGCTGGTGCCAGGAAAGCGGCTTCCAGCAACTGCTGTGTATACGGATGTTGGGGGGCGGCAAAGATACTTTGCGCGTCTCCCTGTTCGACCACTTGGCCATGCTTGACCACCATCAACTGGTGGCTCAGCGCTTTGACGACAGCCAGGTCATGGCTGATAAACAGATACGTCAGGTTGTACTTGGTTTGCAGTGAACGCAAAAGCTCCACCACTTGGCGCTGGACTGTCCGGTCGAGGGCCGAAGTCGGCTCGTCCAACAGTATCAACGCCGGTTTTAGCACTAATGCCCGGGCAATGGCGATTCTCTGCCGTTGCCCGCCGGAAAATTCATGGGGGTAGCGGTTCCGGGTTTCCGGGTCCAGGCCTACCTCCTTCAATGCCGCAATAATCGCTTGTTCCTGTTCCGCCTCGGTGCCCATCTTGTGGATTCGCAGGCCTTCGCCGACGATCTGGCTCACGCACATCCGTGGGCTCAGGCTGCCGAACGGGTCCTGGAACACCACCTGCATCTCCCGGCGCAACGGCCGAACCTCGCTCTGCGTCAGGCAGTCTAGCTGCTTGCCTTCAAAACGGATGCCGCCCTTGCTGCCGATCAACCTCAAAATCGCCAAACCGAGTGTCGATTTGCCGGAACCGCTTTCTCCCACAATCCCCAGAGTCTGGCCCTGGGGCAGGCTGAAATTGATCCCGTCGACCGCTTTGACGTAATCCACCGTGGTTTTCAAGAAGCCTTTCTTGATCGGAAACCATACTTTCAGGTCCTCGACTTGCAGCAATGGCGGGCCGATTACATTGGTCGCCGGCTTGCCGCTGGGCTCCGCTGCCAGCAGTTCCCGAGTGTACGGATGCTGCGGCGCGCGGAACAACTCTTCGCACGATGCCTGTTCGACGATGCAACCGCGCTGCATGACACATACGCGATGCGCAATTCTTCGCACAAGGTTCAAATCGTGACTGATCAGTAACAACGCCATGCCCAAACGGGCCTGTAATTCCTTGAGCAATTCGAGGATTTTCAGCTGAACGGTCACGTCCAAAGCGGTGGTTGGCTCGTCGGCTATTAGCAGTTCCGGCTCGTTGGCCAGGGCCATGGCGATCATTACCCGTTGCCGCTGGCCGCCGGACAATTCGTGAGGCAGGGCCTTGAGGCGCTTGTGCGGCTCGGGGATGCCGACCATCTCCAGCAGCTCCAGCGTGCGCTTGGTCGCGACTTTGCCGGTCAAACCCTTGTGAATGCCCAGCACCTCATTGATCTGCTTCTCGATTGAGTGCAGCGGATTGAGCGAGGTCATCGGCTCCTGGAAGATCATCGCGATCCGGTTACCACGGATGTGACGGATGGTTTTCTCTTTCAGGCTCAGCAGGTCTTGCCCGGAATATTCGATGGTGCCGGACGGGTGCCGGGCGAGCGGGTAGGGCAGCAGGCGCAGGATCGAGTGCGCGGTCACCGATTTTCCGGAGCCGCTTTCGCCCACCAAGGCCAGGGTTTCGCCGCGCTTGATATCGAAGCTGACGCCTTCGACCACCCGCTGCACGCGCTCGCCGACGACGAATTCGACGGCGAGGTCGCGCACTTCGATCAGATTGTCCTGATTCATTTCACTTCCTCGGGTCGAAGGCATCGCGAGCGGATTCGCCGATAAACACCAGCAAACTCAACATCAACGCCAGTACCGCAAACGCGCTCATGCCGAGCCACGGCGCCTGCAGGTTGGATTTGCCCTGGGCCACCAGTTCGCCGAGCGACGGGCTGCCGGCCGGCAAACCGAAACCGAGGAAGTCCAGCGCCGTCAGCGTGCCAATGGCGCCGGTCAGGATGAACGGCATGAAGGTCATGGTCGAGACCATGGCGTTGGGCAGGATGTGGCGGAACATGATTCCGCCATTCTGCATCCCCAGCGCCCGGGCCGCGCGCACGTATTCAAGGTTACGGCCACGGAGGAACTCGGCACGGACCACGTCCACCAGGCTCATCCACGAAAACAGCAGCATGATCCCCAGCAACCACCAGAAGTTCGGCTGGACGAAACTGGCGAGGATGATCAGCAGATAGAGCACCGGCAGCCCGGACCAGATCTCGAGGAAACGCTGCCCGGCCAGATCGACCCAGCCGCCATAGAAACCCTGCAAGGCCCCGGCGATCACGCCGATGATCGAGCTGAGAATGGTCAGCGTCAGGGCAAACAACACCGAAATCCGGAAGCCGTAAATCACTCGGGCAAACACATCACGGCCCTGATCGTCGGTGCCCAGCAGGTTGTCCGCCGAGGGCGGTGCCGGGGCCGGGACTTTCAGGTCGTAGTTGGTGCTCTGGTAGCTGTAAGGGATCGGCGCCCACAGAATCCAGGCGTCCTTGGCCTTGAGCAGTTCGCGGATGTAAGGGCTCTTGTAGTTGGCTTCCAGCGGGAATTCACCGCCGAAGGTGGTTTCCGGGTAGCGCTTGAGTGCCGGGAAATACCAACTGTTGTCGTAATGCACCACCAGCGGTTTGTCGTTGGCAATCAGCTCGGCACCGAGGCTGGCGCCGAACAGGATCAGAAACAGCCACAGCGACCACCAGCCACGCTTGTTGGCCTTGAACAATTCGAAACGACGGCGATTGAGGGGAGACAGGTTCATCTCAATGCTCCCGGTGTTCGAAGTCGATACGCGGATCGACCAGGGTGTAGGTGAGGTCGCCGATCAGTTTCACCACCAGCCCCAACAACGTGAAGATAAACAACGTGCCGAAGACCACCGGGTAATCGCGGTTGATCGCCGCTTCAAAACTCATCAGGCCGAGGCCGTCGAGGGAGAAAATCACTTCCACCAGCAGCGAGCCGGTAAAGAAAATGCCGATGAACGCCGACGGGAACCCGGCGATCACCAACAGCATGGCGTTGCGGAATACGTGGCCGTAAAGCACTCGGTGATTGGTCAGGCCCTTGGCTTTCGCGGTGACCACGTACTGCTTGTTGATTTCATCAAGGAAGCTGTTTTTGGTCAGCAAGGTCATGGTCGCGAAGTTGCCGATCACCAGCGCCGTCACCGGCAGGGCCAGGTGCCAGAAGTAATCGAGAATCTTGCCGCCCATGCTCAATTCGGCGAAGTTGTTCGAGGTCAGGCCCCGTAGCGGGAACCAGTCGAAATAACTACCGCCAGCAAACACCACGATCAGCAGGATGGCAAACAGGAACGCCGGGATTGCGTAACCGACGATGATCGCCGAACTGGTCCAGACGTCGAAATGGCTGCCGTGTCGCGTTGCCTTGGCGATCCCCAGCGGGATCGACACCAGGTACATGATCAGCGTGCTCCACAGCCCGAGGGAGATCGACACCGGCATCTTTTCCTTGATCAGGTCGATGACCTTCGCGTCGCGGAAGAAGCTGTCGCCGAAATCCAGGGTCGCGTAGTTCTTGACCATGATCCACAAGCGTTCCGGCGCCGATTTGTCGAAGCCGTACATGTGCTCGATTTCCTTGACCAGCGCCGGGTCCAGGCCCTGGGCGCCGCGATAGGCCGAGCCTGCCACCGAGACTTCGGCACCGCCACCGGCGATGCGGCTGGTGGCGCCTTCAAAGCCTTCGAGCTTGGCGATCATCTGTTCCACCGGGACACCGGGAGCGGCCTGGATGATCAGGAAATTGATCAGCAAAATACCGAACAAGGTCGGGATGATCAGCAGCAGTCGCCGAAAAATATACGCCAGCATCTGATTACTCCGTGCCCGCAGGGTCGGCTTGCAGTTTGGTTTCGACTTCTACAGCCGGTTTTGCGTCAGGCTTGACCCACCAGGTGGCGATGCCGACGTCGTACTTGGGTGAAATTTTTGGGTGGCCGATGTGGTTCCAGTAGGCCACGCGCCAGGTCTTGATGTGCCAGTTGGGGATCACGTAATAACCCCATTGCAGCACGCGGTCCAGCGCCCGGGCGTGGGCCACCAGGCTTTTACGCGAATCGGCGTTGATCAGTTCCTCGACCAATTGGTCCACCACCGGGTCTTTCAGGCCCATGGAGTTGCGGCTGCCGGGTTTATCGGCGGCGGCGGACATCCAGAACTCGCGCTGTTCGTTGCCCGGCGAGCTGGACTGCGGGAAGCTGCCGACGATCATGTCGAAGTCCCGGGAGCGCACGCGGTTGATGTACTGCGAGACGTCAACCCGGCGAATCACCAGATCGATGCCGAGGTCACTGAGGTTACGCTTGAATGGCAACAGCACCCGTTCGAATTCGGTCTGGGCCAGCAGAAATTCGATGCTCACCGGTTTGCCGGTGGCATCGATCATTTTGTCATCGACGATCCGCCAGCCGGCCTCTTGCAACAACTGATAGGCCTTGCGTTGCTGGGTGCGAATCATGCCGCTGGCGTCGGTCGTCGGGTTTTGGAACGCCTCGCTGAACACCTCGGCCGGCAGCTTGCTGCGGAACGGATCGAGGATTGCCAGTTGATCGGCGTCCGGCAGGCCGGTGGCGGCCATTTCCGAGTTTTCGAAGAAACTGCGAGTGCGCGCATAGGCGCCGTTGAACAGTTGCTTGTTGGTCCATTCAAAATCCAGCAGCAACGTCAGGGCCTGACGCACGCGGATGTCCTGGAACACCGGGCGACGCAGGTTGAACACGAAGCCTTGCATGCCCGTCGGGTTGCCGTTGGGAATCTGTTCCTTGATCAACCGACCTTCGGTAACGGCCGGGATGTTGTAGGCATTGGCCCAGTTCTTCGCGGTCATCTCCAGCCAGTAATCGAACTGCCCGGCCTTGAGTGCTTCGAGGGCCACGGTGTTGTCGCGGTAATAGTCGGAGGTCATCACGTCGAAGTTGTAGAAACCACGGTTTACCGGCAGGTCTTTGCCCCAGTAATCCTTGACCCGTTCGTAACGCACCGACCGCCCGGCCTTCACTTCGCTGACCTTGTAGGGGCCGCTGCCCAGCGGGATTTCCAGGTTGCCCTTGTTGAAGTCGCGGGTCGCCCACCAATGTTTTGGCAGCACCGGCAACTGGCCGAGGATCAGCGGCAGTTCGCGGTTGTTGTTGTGCTTGAATTTGAAAAGCACCGTCAGCGGGTCTTCGGCGACCACCTCCGCGACGTCGCTGTAGTAGCCGCGATACAGCGGGGCGCCGTCCTTGATCAGGGTCTCGAAACTGAACACCACGTCTTCGGCGCGCACCGGGTGACCGTCGTGGAACCGCGCTTCCGGGCGCAGGTAGAAGCGCACCCAGCTGTTGTCCGGGGCCTTCTCGATCTTGCCGGCGATCAACCCGTATTCGGTGAACGGTTCGTCCAGGCCTTGCTTGGCCAGGGTGTCGTAGATCATCCCGATATCGTCGGCCGGCACGCCTTTGCTGATGAACGGGTTGAGGCTGTCGAAGCCGCCGAAACCGGCCTGGCGGAAGATCCCGCCCTTGGGCGCGTCCGGGTTGACGTAATCGAAATGCTTGAAGTCGGCCGGGTATTTCGGCGGCTCGTTGTACAGGGTCAGGGCATGTTGCGGGGCGGCGCAGGCCAGCCCGGCGAACAACAGACCGCTGGCCTGCAAGAGCAGGGCGCGTACGGGGTTCATTGACCTTTCTCCGAAGATTTCAGCCACCACGCAGAAATGCCCAGGGTGTAGGGCGGCGTGGTGACGAAGGCGAACCGGTTGCGGTAGGCCAGGCGATGATAATTAAGGTACCAGTTGGGAATGCTGTAGTGCTGCCACAGCAGCACCCGGTCGAGGGCCTTGCCGGCGGCGACCTGTTCATCGCGAGTCTGCGCGGCGAGCAGTTGCTCAAGCAAATGATCGACCACCGGGTTGGCGATGCCCGCGTAGTTTTTACTGCCCTTGACCCCGGCCTGGCTGGAATGGAAGTACTGCCATTGCTCCAGTCCCGGGCTGAGGGTCTGGTTGAGGGTCATCAGGATCATGTCGAAATCGAACTGATCCAGGCGTTGTTTGTACTGGGCGCGATCCACCGTACGCAGCCGGGCGTCGATGCCGATGCTGGCGAGGTTCTCGACGTAGGGCTGAAGGATGCGTTCCAGGTTTGGGTTGACCAGCAGAATCTCAAACCGCAGCGGCTGGCCTTTGGCGTTTTCGACCCGTTGGCCGTTGAGCTTCCAGCCGGCCTCGTTGAGCAGGCCCAAGGCTTTGCGCAAGGTTTCCCGGGGGATGCCGCGGCCGTCGGTCTGCGGCAGGCTGAAGGGCTCGATGAAGAGCTTGGCGGGCAACTGTTCGCGATAGGGCTTGAGCATCAGCCATTCGTGACCAACCGGCAGGCCGGTGGCCTCGAATTCACTGTTGGGGTAGTAACTGGTGGCGCGCTTGTAGGCGCCGCTGAACAGCGTGCGATTGGTCCACTCGAAATCGAACATCAGCCCCAGCGCTTCGCGGACCTTGACCTCGGAAAAAGTCGGGCGCCGGGTATTCATGAACAGGCCCTGGCTCTGGGTCGGGATCTGGTGCGGGATCTGCGCCTTGATCACATCGCCACGGGTGACGGCCGGGAAGTTATAACCGTTGTCCCAGTTCTTCGCCTGATGCTCGATGTAGATGTCGAATTCGCCGGCCTTGAAGGCTTCGAAGGCCACGTCGCTGTCGCGGTAGAACTCGACTTCCATGCGGTCGAAGTTGTACTTGCCGCGATTGACCGCCAGGTCCTTGCCCCAGTAATCCTTGACCCGTTCGAAGATGATCTGCCGCCCCGGTTGCACCGAGGTGATGCGATACGGCCCGCTGCCCAGCGGCGGCTCGAAGGTGGTGGCCTTGAAGTCGCGACCTTTCCAGTAATGCTGGGGCAGCACCGGCAACTCGCCCAGACGCAGGATCTGCAACGGATTGCCGGCGCGCTTGAAGACAAAGCGAATGCGTTGCGGGTTTAGGATGTCGACCCGCAGCACTTCCTGGAGGGCGGTGCGGTACTGCGGATGGCCTTCCTTGAGCAGCAACCGGTAGGAAAACGCCACGTCGTAAGCGGTGATCGGCGTGCCATCGTGGAAACGCGCTTCAGGGCGCAGGTTGAACACCACCCAGCTGCGGTCCTCGCTGTATTCCACCGATTGGGCGATCAGGCCATAGCTGGACGTTGGCTCGTCGCCGGACTGCGCGTACTGGCCGGTGCCGACCATCAGCGGTTCGTTGAGCTCGTTGATGCCGTATTGCAGGAAATTCGGGGTGGAAACCGGGCTTGAGCCCTTGAAGGTGTAAGGGTTGAGCGTATCGAAGGTGCCAAACGCCATCACCCGCAACGTACCGCCCTTGGGCGCTTGCGGGTTGACCCAGTCGAAGTGGGTAAATCTGGCCGGGTACTTGAGCGTGCCGAACTGCGCATAACCATGGCTTTCGCTGATCGTTGCGCTTGCGGGTGAGCTCAAGGCCAGGCTGATCAGGAGCAGGAGGAGGGCGCGCTTCAAGTCAGAGATCCGATCCAGGCGGCTTGGGCTTTGTGGGCCGTACAGTAACAGCTTGTATCGACAGGAAAAAGACAGGGGGTTAATGCGCTGTTAATTGCTGGCGTGGAGGTCCGGCGACTCGCAGAACCTGTGGGAGCGAGCTTGCCTGTGGCGAGGGGGCTTGCCCCCGTTGGGTCGCGAAGCGGCCCCGGCATTCTTTCAATTAAACCGTGCTAATAGGTTTAGCGACTGCTTCGCATCCGAACGGGGGCAAGCCCCCTCGCCACAAAAGCCACCACAACCCTCAAATCGCAGGCAAAAAAAAGCCCCTGGATCCAGGGGCTTTTTTTTAGCGTGGCGAAGACACCGTCAGCATCTGACCTGGCTTCAGCGCCTGGCCAACCCGCGGGTTCCAGCGCTTGAGGTGTTGCATTTCAACGTTGAAACGCTTGGCGACCATGTACAGCGAGTCGCCTTGCTTGACCTTGTATTGGGTTTGCTCCGTCTTGCTGGTGGTCTTGCCGTTCGCCTTGGAGTTGGCTGCCACGACGGTGTTGACGCGACCGGCGCTACGTTTGGTGGTGTCCCGCATGACCAGGGTCTGGCCGACCTTGAGGTTCTTGCCGGTCATCTTGTTCCAGCGTTGCAGGTCTTTGACATCGACCTTGTTCGCTTTGGCGATGGTCGCCAGGTTGTCGCCACGTTTGACGCGATAGGCGCGCTTGAGTTTGGCGATTTCGTTGTCGTCGGCACCTTCGAACACTGGTTTGAGTGGTCGCGAGCTGATCAGCTCTTCGGGGCGCATGGTCGACAGGCTGGCAGTCAGCAGTTGCGCCTTGGACGTCGGCACCAGCAAATGCTGGGGACCGTCGATGGTGGTGCGCTGCTTGAAGGCCGGGTTGAGCTGGAACAGTTCGTCTTCGTCGATGTTGGCCACCGCGGCAACCTTGGACAGGTCCATGCGCTGGTTGATTTCGACGACCTGGAAGTACGGTTCGTTGGCGATCGGGCTGAGGTTCACGCCGTAGGCTTCCGGCGACAGCACCACTTGCGACAGGGCCAGCAACTTCGGCACGTAGGCCTGGGTTTCGGCCGGCAGCGGCAGGTTCCAGTAGTCGGTTGGCAAACCAAGCTTCTCGTTACGCTCGATGGCCCGGCTGACCGTGCCTTCGCCGGCGTTATAAGCAGCGAGGGCCAGCAACCAGTCACCGTTGAACATGTCGTGCAGGCGGGTCAGGTAATCCATGGCCGCGGTGGTCGAGGCGGTAATGTCGCGACGGCCATCATAGAAACGGGTTTGACGCAGGTTGTAGTAACGCCCGGTGGAAGGGATGAATTGCCAAAGGCCCACCGCGTCGGCCCGGGAATAGGCCATCGGGTTGTAGGCGCTTTCAATCACTGGCAGCAGCGCCAGTTCCAGCGGCATGTTGCGTTCTTCAAGGCGTTCGATGATGTAGTGGATGTACAGGCTGCCGCGTTCGCCGGCGTTTTCGAGGAAGGACGGGTTGCTGGCGAACCACAGTCGTTGTTGCTCGATACGCGGGTTGACGCCCAGGCCATCCTGCAGTTGGAAGCCTTGGCGCATGCGCTCCCAGACGTCCTGAGGTACTTGTGGAGTAGGTTTTTCGCTGAGCCAGATAGGTTTTTGCTTGGATCGAGCGGCGATATTCGGAGTGTGGGCCGCGTCGGTCTGCGGCACATGGCTTGAACAGCCCGCCAAAGTGGCGGACACAGCCACCGCTATGGCTTGAGCCAAGCGGGTCAATGCGTCTGAATTGATGGCTTTACGAATAGATGACGACATTGGCTGGAAGTAAGTTCCGGGCAAAAATGTCGGGGGATTCTAGAAAGCGTACCCGTCGCGGTCAACCATTCAGAATTTTTGTACCAATAGGTAGCCTGCTTAGAACTTATCTTTCCACGCTCGCAAGGCAGCAAAAACCGCACTCGGGACCCGGTTATTGGTTCCATTCCGTTCGTCCACTTTTTCTTTAACGGATGTTTCGCTGACACGTAAAAATGGGTTGGTGAGCTTTTCCAGGGCGATTGTCGAAGGCAATGTCATGACCCCGGCTTCGCGCTGAGCAGTGACTTTGGCCAGCCGTTCGGCGGTGTCCGGATTACCCGGTTCGACTGCTGCGGCAAACTTCAGGTTGCTGAGGGTGTATTCGTGGGTGCAATAGACCAGCGTATCCTCAGGCAAGGACGCCAGGCGCGTCAGCGAGGTGTGCATCTGCTCCGGCGTGCCTTCGAACAACCGGCCGCAACCGGCGGCGAACAGGGTGTCGCCGCAAAACAGCAGGCCGTGGTGATAAAAGGCGATGTGCCCCAGAGTGTGGCCGGGGACGGCGAACACATCGAAGTCCCAGCCGAGCACGTTGATGCGGTCGTTGTCCTTGAGCGCGACGTCCCGTGCCGGGATGGTTTCGCTGGCGGGGCCGTAGACAGTTGCGTCAGTCGCTTTTTTCAGCTGTTCGACGCCGCCGACATGGTCATGATGGTGGTGAGTGATCAGAATATCGCTGAGCACCCAGCCCGGATGCGCCGCCAGCCAGGCCTGGACCGGCGCGGCGTCGCCCGGATCGACCACGGCGCAGCGTTGGGTGCGGTGGTACTGCAACAACCAGATGTAGTTGTCGGTGAAGGCGGGTAGGGCACTGATCTGTATCATCGTCGGATTCGCCAAGCGGAAAACAATGGCGCATCTTAGAACTTCCTGGCGCTTTGGAGAATGCAATGACCGATAAAGCGTTCGCTCAGGCTGATCCTGACTGGCTGGCATTGATCAGCGCGGCCCGTGAATGGCTGTCCGGCCCCATTGGGCAATTTCTGCTGGACGAAGAACGGCGCATGCTCGAAGACGAGTTGGGTCGGTTCTTCGGCGGCTACCTGGTGCACTACGGCCCGCAGGCCGAGACACCGCCGTCCGCGCCGCAAGTGCAGCGTAACGTACGCCTCGGCGCGCCATTGCCCGGCGTCGAGATCGTCTGCGAAGAACAGGCCTGGCCCTTGAGCGAGCACGCCGCGGACGTGGTGGTGTTGCAGCATGGGCTGGATTTCTGCCTGTCGCCCCACGGTTTGCTGCGCGAAGCGGCGAGCAGTGTGCGGCCCGGCGGGCATTTGCTGATCGTCGGTATCAATCCATGGAGCGCTTGGGGCTTGCGCCACGTCTTTGCCAACGACGCCATGCGCCAGGCCCGTTGTATTTCGCCATCGCGGGTCAGCGACTGGTTGAACCTGCTGGGCTTCGCGCTGGAGAAACGCCGCTTCGGGTGCTATCGTCCGCCGCTTGCGTCGCCCACATGGCAGGCCCGTCTGGCGGGTTGGGAGCGCAAGGCTGGTGACTGGCAGCTATCGGGCGGCGGCTTCTATTTATTGGTCGCGCGCAAGATCGTGGTCGGCCTGCGGCCGGTGCGCCAGGAACGGCGCGAACCGATGGGCAAGTTGATTCCATTGCCTATGGCCAAGGTCAATCGTCGCCACATCGAGCCATAAACACTCTTTATTTCCCGGCCGGGCTTGCCCGGCCTCGGGCATCGTCGATCCTGGATCGGCGAGCCACCGCATTTTCTGGATAGATTGGCATGAGCGATAGCGTAGAACTGTTCACTGATGGCGCCTGCAAAGGCAACCCTGGCCCCGGCGGCTGGGGCGCACTGCTGGTGTGCAAGGGCGTCGAAAAGGAACTCTGGGGCGGCGAAGCCAACACCACCAACAATCGCATGGAACTGATGGGCGCGATCAAAGGCCTGGAAGAACTCAAGCGTTCCTGCGACGTGCTGCTGGTAACGGACTCCCAGTACGTGATGAAAGGCATCAACGAGTGGATGGATAACTGGAAGAAGCGTGGCTGGAAAACGGCTGCCAAGGAACCGGTTAAAAATGCCGACCTGTGGAAACTGCTGGACGAACAGGTCAACCGCCACAACGTGACCTGGAAGTGGGTCCGCGGCCACATCGGCCACCACGGCAACGAACGGGCCGACCAGTTGGCCAACCGTGGTGTGGATGATGTGCGTGGTTACAAACAAGACTGACGGCTGATCACGATTCCCGTATAGGGGCTGCCGAAGGCTGCGATCTTTTGACGTTGCTTTTAACAGCGAAGATCAAAAGATCGCAGCCTTCGGCAGCTCCTACCGGGATCGGGTTCACAGCATCAAGATGGCGTTCGCCAATTGCTGATCTGTGTAGGAGTTCTCTGTAATTACCCTACGAATCCGCGCAAACGCCGCTTCAATCCTCACCCCGCGAATATCCCCGTCACTGGCTACAAACGCGGCCGCATCATCCTTCGCCGCCAGTACAATTTTATCGTCCTTGAATGAGCCGCTGGTGCCTTTGCTTGAGCTCAGAATCAGGCTCATGGTGATATCGGTGCTGATGACAAAACTGGTGGCCTGGGCGCCAGAACCCAGCAGGCAGGTACTCAACAAAACAAACCGTGCAGTCTTCATGACGCGTTCAAACCCCTGGAATACAAGCCGCCCACGCTAACAAGCGGCTTGCGTCCAGACTTTATGAACATTGCTAATGATTGTTAAAAACTGCATGAGCGTCGGCCACCTGGCGGCGCGGGCCGGATCTCGCGAGCGCGTCAAGATCGCCACGAACTGTCGCAAACCCGATTTTCCTTAACCCTGGCCAAACCGACCATTGACTCTCCCGTTAGGGGCACACTCTACCCTCAACGCTCCACTTTCAGGATGCAGTGAAGATGAGCAAGCGAGTACTGGTGATTCTGGGTCACCCTTCAACCGACAGTTTCTGTGGTGCCTTGACTGAGACCTATGTCGAGGCGGCAAAAAGTGCCGGGCATGATGTGCGTCTGTTACGACTGGATGCGCTGAGTTTCGATCCGGTGCTGCGCGATGGCTATAAACAGATTCAGCAATTGGAGCCCGATCTGCTCAAGGCCCAGGCCGATATCACCTGGGCTGAGCACTTGGCATTTGTCTATCCGATCTGGTGGGGCGGCATTCCGGCCTTGATGAAAGGCTTCTTCGACCGGATATTCCTGCCCGGTTTTGCCTTCAAGTACCGCGAAGGCCAAGCCTTTCCCGACAAACTCCTGAAAGGACGAACGGCTCACCTGCTGGTCACGATGGATACGCCACCGTGGTACTACAAGTGGGTCTATCGCATGCCTGGCCTGCACCAGATGCGCAAGACCACGCTGGAGTTCTGTGGCATCAAGCCGTTGAAGACCCTGACGTTTGGACCGCTGCTCGGTTCCAGGCCCAACCAGCGGGATGCCTGGCTCAAGCAAACCCAGGCAATCGCCAGCCACTGATACGTACGTTGTGCAGCATCGCCTTGCAACAGGCGATGCCAGCTTCATCCCTGCCATCCCCCCCCGCCATTTAACGTCTTCGGGTTCCCGCCTTCGCGCACCTATGTGAAGATGCCGCGCGCGCCTCTTTCTGGCCATAAAAAGGACTTTTCATGTATATCGGCAAAGCCGCCCAGTTGTCGGGTACGACGATCAAAAGTATCCGTCACTATGAAGACATTGGCTTGTTGCCGCCGCCCCAGCGCGAAGGGAAATATCGTGTCTATAGCCTGCAGAGCGTTGAGTTGCTGAGTTTCATCAAATGCGCTCAGCAATTGGGCTTCAGGCTCAAGGAAATGCAGGCGATCCTGCAGGATCACCGGGGCCAGGAGTTACCCTGGGACCTGGCCAACAAGGCGATCGCCGACAAAAAACAGGAACTGATGACCCGGATCGAAGGGTTACAGAAGGTCTACGCAGGGCTGGCGGAGTTCGAAGCCAGTCTCAAGGATGCCCGGGACCAATGTCAGTTCGAACACCTTGCCAAAACCGCTTGAACGGTTTCATTGCATGACCTGGTGAAGCGCTTTGCGCTGCCTGGCTACGCCGGCAACAAGTCATCGCCGGCACCGCCCCGCTCGGAAACAGCGTTCGTTTTCGTATTGATCGGGTGTGTTAATATCGCCGGCCTTCGCAGGGTGACGGCAGGGTGATGAGAGATGAGGATTTAACAGAATATGGCTCAAAGGATGGTTGTACTCGATACCGAAACCACCGGCATGCCGGTGACCGACTGCCATCGTATTGTCGAAATCGGTTGTGTCGAGTTGATCGGTCGGCGTCTCACGGGCCGGCATTTTCACGTTTACCTGCAACCGGACCGCGAGAGTGATGAAGGCGCCATCGGCGTCCACGGCATCACCAACGAATTCCTGGTGGGCAAGCCGCGTTTCGCTGAAGTGGCCGATGAGTTCTTCGAATTCATCAAGGGTGCGCAGCTGATCATCCATAACGCGGCGTTCGACGTTGGCTTCATCAACAACGAATTCGCGCTGATGGGTCAGCAAGATCGCGCTGACATCACGCAGCACTGCTCGATCCTCGACACCCTGATGATGGCCCGGGAACGTCACCCGGGGCAGCGCAACAGCCTCGACGCATTGTGCAAACGCTACGGCGTCGACAACTCCGGCCGCGAACTGCACGGCGCGTTGCTCGACTCCGAGATTCTCGCCGACGTTTACCTGACCATGACCGGCGGCCAGACCAGCCTGTCCCTGGCGGGTAATGCGTCTGACGGTAATGGTTCGGGTGAGGGCGCGGACAACTCCGCCACCGAGATTCGCCGCCTGCCTGCCGATCGCCAGCCAACCCGGATCATCCGCGCTAGCGAAGATGACCTAGCGCAGCACTTGGTTCGCCTCGAAGCGGTGGCCAAATCCGCCGGTGCGCCGTCGTTGTGGCAGCAGTTGGTGGATGCGAAGGCTCAGGCCTGAGGCTTATTTCTCAGAATGTCGGGCTGTTTTGGGGGGTAGGGCTGTTGTGGCGAGGGAGTTTACTCCCGCTCGGCTGCGCAGCAGTCGTCAATCCCGCGAACGCGGTATCTCTGAAAAAATGCAGGGGGCCGCTTCGCGCCCCAGCGGGAGTAAACTCCCTCGCCACAGGTAACCCTCCCACCACAGGTCTTGCGACAGCCAAAAATTCTCCATTTCAGATTGAGGTTGATGGCCACATGATGGTGCGCCCACTGACCCTCTTCGGGGCATTGGCGCTCGCCACATCCGCCTCAACCCTCTACCCTGAGGTGATTGGCAGGCCATGGTCTGCCGCCTCAGGACACTGAGCCCCATGTATAAAGATTTGAAATTCCCGGTCTTGATCGTCCATCGCGACATCAAGGCCGACACCGTTGCCGGTGACCGCGTGCGTGGCATCGCCCGGGAGCTGGAACAGGAAGGCTTCAGCATTCTCAGTGCGGTGGATTACACCGAAGGGCGGCTGGTCGCCTCGACCCATCACGGCCTCTCGTGCATGTTGATCGCCGCCGAAGACGCCAGCACCAACTCCCATCTCTTGCACAACATGGCCGAGCTGATCGGTCTGGCGCGGGTGCGAGCGCCGGACCTGCCGATCTTCGCTCTCGGCGAGCAGGTCACCCTGGAAAACGCCCCGGCTGACGCCATGGCCGAGCTCAATCAGCTACGCGGCATTCTGTATCTGTTCGAAGACACCGTGCCGTTCCTCGCCCGTCAGGTGGCCCGGGCGGCGCGCAAGTACCTGGATGGTCTGCTGCCACCGTTCTTCAAGGCCTTGGTGCAGCACACCGCCGATTCCAACTATTCCTGGCACACTCCGGGCCATGGCGGTGGCGTGGCGTATCACAAGAGCCCGGTGGGGCAGGCGTTCCACCAGTTTTTCGGGGAAAACACCCTGCGTTCCGATTTGTCGGTGTCCGTGCCGGAGCTTGGTTCGCTGCTCGATCACACCGGCCCACTGGCTGAAGCCGAGGCCCGAGCTGCGCGCAATTTCGGCGCCGATCACACCTTTTTCGTGATCAATGGCACCTCGACGGCGAACAAGATCGTCTGGCACTCGATGGTTGCCCGGGATGATCTGGTGCTGGTGGATCGCAATTGCCACAAATCGGTCTTGCACTCGATCATCATGACCGGCGCCATCCCGTTGTACTTGTGCCCGGAGCGCAATGAACTTGGGATCATCGGCCCGATTCCGCTCAGCGAATTCAGCCGCGAATCAATCCAGGCCAAGATAGATGCCAGCCCGCTGACCAAGGGCCGTGCGCCCAAGGTCAAGTTGGCGGTGGTGACCAATTCGACCTACGACGGCTTGTGCTACAACGCCGAGTTGATCAAGCAGAGCCTGGGCAATAGCGTCGAGGTCTTGCACTTCGACGAGGCTTGGTATGCCTACGCGGCGTTTCACGAGTTCTTCGCCGGCCGTTACGGCATGGGCACGTCGCGCAGTGAGGACAGCCCGCTGGTGTTCACCACCCATTCCACGCACAAACTGCTGGCGGCGTTCAGTCAGGCGTCGATGATCCACGTGCAGGACGGCGGTGCACGGCAACTGGATCGCGACCGTTTCAACGAAGCGTTCATGATGCACATCTCCACCTCGCCGCAGTACAGCATCATCGCGTCGCTGGACGTGGCTTCGGCGATGATGGAAGGCCCGGCCGGGCGTTCGCTGCTGCAGGAAATGTTCGATGAAGCCCTGAGTTTTCGCCGCGCACTGGCCAATCTGCGTCTGCACATTGCGGCGGATGATTGGTGGTTTTCCATCTGGCAGCCGCCGTCGGTGGAAGGGATCACTCAGGTCGTTACCGAAGACTGGCTGTTGCAACCCGACGCTGACTGGCACGGCTTCGGCGGCGTGACGGATGACTACGTGCTGCTCGACCCGATCAAGGTCACGCTGGTCATGCCCGGCCTGACTGCCGGCGGCGCCTTGAGTGAACGCGGGATTCCGGCGGCAGTGGTCAGTAAATTCCTTTGGGAACGCGGATTGGTGGTCGAGAAGACTGGGTTGTATTCGTTTTTGGTGCTGTTCTCCATGGGCATCACCAAGGGCAAATGGAGCACGCTGCTGACCGAGTTGCTGGAGTTCAAGCGCAGTTACGACGCCAACGTCAGCCTTGGCACCTGCCTGCCCTGTGTCACTCAGGAAAATCCTGCGCGTTATCAGGGCATGGGCCTGCGCGACCTGTGCGATCAACTGCACGCCTGCTACCGCAGCAATGCCACGGCCAAACACCTGAAGCGCATGTATACCGTGCTGCCGGAAATCGCCATGAAGCCCGCCGACGCCTATGATCAATTGGTGCGAGGTGAGGTTGAGGCGGTGTCGATCGATGCCCTGAATGGGCGAATCGCTGCCGTGATGCTGGTGCCGTACCCGCCGGGGATTCCGTTGATCATGCCTGGCGAGCGCTTCACCGAATCGACTCGATCGATCATTGATTACCTTGCATTCGCCCGTACCTTCGACAGCAGCTTCCCCGGGTTTGTCGCCGATGTGCACGGATTGCAACACGAAGATGAGGGCAATGGGCGGCACTACACCGTCGATTGCATCAAGGAATGAGGACCTTTCCCAGTATGCAACCGGTCATGAATCCGAAATACCCAGGGCTGTCGGTGCGCGTTGCCGACGATGGTTTTGCGGCCTACATCTGGGGCAGCGACTTCAGTTTTGAAGTCGCCGCCTACGGTGCCGCCGAAATCGGTAAACCGGTGGCGCAGTGGCCGGTAACGCCGATCACCCCTTATCGAAAGTGCTACGGAATTGATCCCGAGGAGTTCAGCAGTTTCCGCGATGCCGCCGACAGTGCGATTTTCATGGCTTATCTGGATGACGAGCCGGTCGGCCACCTGGTGGTCAGCACCAACTGGAACGGCTTTGCCCACATCGACGAACTGGCGGTGCATGCGCCAGCCCGTCGTCACGGCGTGGCCAAGTCGCTGCTGGATGTGGCGCAGTTCTGGAGTCGCAAGAAGAAACTGCCGGGCATCATGCTCGAAACCCAAAACAACAACCTGGGCGCCTGCCGGCTCTATGAGCGCTGTGGTTTTGTGATTGGCGGGATCGATCATCTGCGCTATCGCGGCATCGACCCGAACACCGCCGAAGTGGCGTTGTTCTGGTATCGGCTGTTCGATAATCCGCTGGAAAATCCGATCAGTTCGCCAGCATCGCCACGGCTTGTTCCGTGATGATCGCCAGCAAGGCCTGAACGGCGGGCGAGGGCTCGGCGTTTTTCAAGGTCAGGGCGTAGAGGCTGATCGGCACGGCCGGCGCCAGCGGGCAAACATCCAGCCCGGACGATTTGGCCCCGAGGGCGGTGAAGGGGTCGACGATGGCCAGGCCTTCGCCGGCTTCGACCATGCTGCGCATCATCTGATGGGTCTGGACTCGCGTTTGGATCATCAGCGCCGGGCGTAGTGCTTGCAGCTTGATTTCCAGCGCCGGGCTCAACGGATCATGGCCGTCGAGACCCACCATCGCCTGGCCGGCCAGGTCTTGCACCGACACATACTTCTGCTTGGGTTGCAGCCAGCCATGAGGCGCCAGCAGCTGAAGTTTGCCCTGGGCAATCACTTGGCAATCGATGTCGGCGTGATCGGGGTCATGCAGGCTCAGGCCCAAATCGCTTTCGCGCAACAGCAGGCTGCGGACAATCTCGCGGGTGGGTTGGTTGAGGAGGGTGCAGGGTGCATCGGGAAAGCGTCGGCGCAGGGCCGCGATGCTGTGAGGCAATAACTGTTGAGTCAGCGGCGGGGTGCCGATGATGCGCAGCGGTGGCGCCAAATATTGCTTGAGGCTGTTGGCCAGGCGTTGCACCGGTTCGAGAGCTTCATAGACATGAGCGATCTCGACCTGCAACTCCCGCGCCTCGCGCGTGGCCTGCAAGCGACCGCGCACGCTGGAGAACAGCATGAAGCCCAACTGACCCTCGGCGTCACGCAAAATCCCTTCGACCTCGGTCACGGGCAACTGCAGCCATTCGGCGGCGGTGCCCAGGTGACCGGTCTGCAAGAGCGCCTGGATCACTTCGATATGACGTAAACGCATGCATGAAGTCCATGTTCAGCAGGTGAGGGAGTCAGTGTCTGAATCCTAACTCAAGTGCGCGCATATGACTTCTGCTCATAACACAGGGTTATGAGGCAATGGTGGTTTCCGGCAGGCTGCCGACATAAGTGTCCGGTTCGCGAGTGAGGGTGATATCCGACTGGATCAACTGGAACCGGTTGTCATCGAGCTTCTTCATGCGATCGCCGATGGCCAGTTTGTAGGTGGTGACAGGCTCCGTGCCTTCGACACCGTCTGCCGACGGGGTGGATTCCTGGAACTCATGCACGGAATAAACGCGGCCTTCCGCGTCTCTTGCATGGAACTGACCGACGAGTACTGCTGCCATCTGCTTAGAACCTCTGGAGATAAATCACTCAATTTGCGGCTCAGTAGACCGTGGTTGGGCGAGGTAAGTTTTCCTACAGGAAAAAAATAGTCAGGGGCGGCGATTTTCGCTCGCCCGCTGAATGAATCGTCATCTATAACTACAGGCTCTTTCCATCGATAGTCGAGAACCTTCCATGAGCAACGTCTACACGATCGCCGTCATAGTCGGCAGCTTGAGAAAAGAATCGATCAATCGCAAGGTCGCGCTGGCCCTGGCTGATCTGGCGCCTGCCAATCTGAAACTGAACATCGTCGAAATTGGCGACTTGCCACTCTACAACGAAGACATCGATGGTGCTTCACCGCCGGCAGCCTACAGCACTTTCCGACAACAAGTGAGCTCATCCGACGCAGTGCTGTTTGTGACCCCTGAATACAACCGTTCGGTGCCGGCACCGATGAAGAACGCGATTGACGTGGGTTCGCGTCCATATGGCAAAAGTGCCTGGAATGGCAAGCCGGGTGCAGTGATCAGCGCTTCGCCGGGCGCCATTGGCGGTTTTGGCGCCAATCATCATCTGCGTCAGTCGATGGTGTTTCTCAATGTGCCGTGTATGCAGCAGCCAGAAGCCTACCTCAGTGGTGCCGGGACAGCCTTCGACGAGGCGGGCAAGCTTAGCGAATCGGTGAAGCCGTTCTTGCAGAGCTTCATCAATGCTTACGGGCAGTTCGTCGAACAACACAAAAAAGTCTGACACCACAAAAACCTGTGGGAGCGGGCTTGCTCGCGAATGCGGTTTTACATTCAACATTAATGTTGGCTGATACGACGCTTTCGCGAGCAAGCCCGCTCCCACAGGGGTTATTCGGTGCTGGTCAGCCGGCTACAAATCATCATCTCGATTTCCGACAGCCACGCGGCGGTTTGCTCCGCCGTCGGTTGTGCGGTCACGCAATAACGCCGGCCGCCCCAGGCCATGATCACCCAGGCGTCGATGCAAACGTCTGTCGGTTGCGTAGGCAAGTCACCACACGCTGCGAAGGCCTCACGCCATTTCTGCGACAGTTCCTGGAACAGTCGTCGATGGTGCTTGGGTTCGGTGAACTGATGTTCAATCACAAACACTTCATGGTTGAACAGTGGCTGGCGCACCTCGTCCGGCTCGCAGGTCAGGCGTATCAGGCGTTTGATCCGGGTTCGCCAATCCAGATCGTTGGCGCGTACGACCTGTTCTTCCAGATCCAGCAATAAACCCTCCAGGGCATGCCGGATGTAACCTGACAGCAAGGCTTCTTTGCTCGGGAAGTAGTCGTACAGCGTCCCAATGGCCACGCCGGCTTCCAGCGCCACTTCGCGGGTGGTCAGCCCCGACCAGCCGTCACGCTGCCAAATCCGAACAAACGCCTGGTAAATCGCTTCCACGGTGAAGATCGCCCGCGCTTGACTCGGCCGTTTCAACGGCTTGGCGCGAGGGTTGAAGGCTGGCGTGCTGCCCTTGGTGTTTCCGAACCCGCTCTTCATTGGCTGCCGTTACTCTGGTGCTACCCGCCACTCACTCGCAGCAGGAGTCTGAAAGATGCAAAGCCTGAGCACGGTAACACGGCTGATCCCCCGTAAAAACGCCCTCGACCAGAGCCGGATCGAGCAGGAACAACGCAGCCTGATTCCGGCGGCCGGCGAGGTGATCCTGAAGATCGACCGCTGCGCGCTGACCACCAACAACATTACCTACGCCGCGTATGGCGATTCGATGAACTACTGGGGCTTCTTTCCTACGGGGCAGGCGGAATGGGGCCACATTCCGGCCTGGGGTTTTGCCGATGTGGTGGCGTCGGATGTCGTCGGCATCAAGGTCGGCGAGCGCTTCTACGGCTACTTCCCGCTGGCCAGCTATTTGTGGATGCGTCCGGATCGGGTCACCGAGCGGGGTTTCTATGACGCGGCCGAGCATCGCCAGGCGCTGACCTCGGCTTACAACCAGTACACCCGTTGCAGTTGGGATGCGTACTACACGCCTGAAACCGAAAACCTGCAGATTTTGCTCAAGCCGCTGTTTCTGACGTCATCGATGTTGGCGGATTTCCTACAAGACAAGGAGTTCTTTGGCGCCACTCGACTGGTGTTCTCCAGTGCATCGAGCAAAACCGCTTTCGGCACGGCGGTATGCCTTGAAAATAATCCGGATATTGAGCGGATCGCGCTGACCTCTTCCGGTAACAAAGCCTTTGTCGAAACGCTGGGTTGTTACGAACGTACCGTGTCCTACGAGGAACTGGATAGCCTGCCGAATGATCGTCTGACGCTGTATGTGGATTTTTCCGGCGACCTGAAATTGCGTGATCGGGTGCATCAGCATTTCGCCGGCCAATTGGTTTACAGCTGCTTCGCCGGTTCCGCCCAAAGCACCGACAAGGCGCAGCTGAGCGCCATTGCAGGGCCGCAGCCCGTGTTCTTTTTTGCTCCGATCCAGATCCGTAAACGCAATGCCGAATGGGGGCCGGAAAAGGTCAGCCAGCATATTGGCGAAGGGTTGCAGCGGTTTTATAAGTTGCTGACAGCGAAATCCACGCCATTGCTTGAAGTGGTCGAGAACGAAGGCTACGAAGCGGCACAACGTGTACTATCCCGGCTGTTTCATGGGCAGGTTGCGCCGGGCGAGGGGCATGTCATCAAGTTGTAGTTTGCTGACTCAACGACAATCCCTGTAGGAGCGAAGCTTGCTCGCGAAGGCGTCGTATCAGTCAACATCATCGTTGAATGTACAGCCGCCTTCGCGAGCAAGCTTCGCTCCTACAGGGGATTGAGGTGTGGCGGGGATTTTTGTATCCCTCCACGGAATTATCTCCCTGGCCATTCACTCTGTTACAAATCCCCATCCCGATTGTCTGTTCAAGGTTGCTGTGCATGCTCATCGCGTCGTTGATTTTCCTGCTGACCATCACCCTGGTGATCTGGCAACCCAAGGGCCTGGGCGTTGGTTGGAGCGCGGTGTTTGGCGCGATTCTGGCGCTGCTCTTCGGGGTGGTGCACCTGAGTGACATCCCGCTGGTCTGGCAGATCATCTGGAACGCCACCGGTACCTTCGTTGCGCTGATCATCATCAGTTTGCTGCTGGACGAGGCGGGGTTCTTTGCCTGGGCGGCGTTGCACGTGGCGCGCTGGGGCAAGGGCAATGGGCGCAAACTCTTCGCGTTCATGGTGTTGCTCGGGGCGCTGGTGTCGGCGTTGTTTGCCAATGACGGTGCGGCGTTGATCCTCACGCCAATCGTGATTTCCATGCTGCTGGCATTGCGGTTTTCGCCCGCTGCGACCCTGGCCTTCGTAATGGGTGCCGGTTTCATCGCCGACACCGCGAGCTTGCCGTTGGTGGTGTCGAACCTGGTGAACATCGTTTCTGCCGACTTCTTTCATATCAGCTTCAACCGTTATGCGGCGGTGATGATCCCGGTCAACTTCGTCAGCGTCGCCGCCACGCTGGGTATGTTGATGTGGTTCTTTCGCAAGGACATTCCCAAGGCTTACGACCCAGAGCAACTGGACGACCCGGCCACGGCGATCCACGACAAAGCCACGTTTTATGCCGGTTGGGTGGTGTTGGTGATTTTGCTGGTTGGCTGCTTCGCCCTGGAGCCGCTGGGCATTCCGATCAGCGCGATTTCCGCCGTCTGCGCTGCGTTGCTGCTGGGCATTGCTGCTCGCGGCCACAAGATTTCCACGCGCAAGGTGATGAAAGAAGCGCCGTGGCAGATCGTGATTTTCTCCCTGGGCATGTACTTGGTGGTCTATGGCCTGCGTAATGCCGGGCTCACCGACTACCTGGCCGGTTGGCTGAACGGCTTTGCCGGTTACGGTGTCTGGGGCGCGGCCATGGGCACTGGCGTGCTGACGGCGTTGTTGTCATCGATCATGAACAACTTGCCAACGGTGCTGATCGGCCTGCTCTCGATTGATGCCAGTCAGGCCACGGGCGTGGTCAAGGAAGCGATGATCTACGCCAACGTCATCGGCAGCGACCTGGGGCCGAAAATCACCCCGATTGGCAGTTTGGCGACTTTGTTGTGGTTGCATGTGCTGGAGCGCAAGAACATCACGATCGGGTGGGGTTATTACTTCAAGGTCGGGATTGTGCTGACGGTGCCGGTGTTGTTGGTGACGTTGGCGGCGTTGGCTGTGCGGTTATCCATTTAAACCGCGTCGGCCCATTCGCGAGCAAGCCCGCTCCCACAGGGGATTTGCGGCGTACACAAATCCAATGTGGGAGCGGGCTTGCTCGCGAAGAGGCCAGTCCAGGCACTACAAATCCTCAACCACTACCCGGCACATTCGGCCAAAGATCCGCCACCAGAAACAACCGCTCGGCTTCTTCCCAATCCCCACTGGCATTCTCGGCCAGCCGCACCATCAGCTGCGCCGGGGCCAGCGGCTCCAGCTCACTGATCCACGTATCCAACTGCTCAGTGGTCCAGGTCTGTTCCGCCGGATAGTGCGCCGGTGCCAGCCAGGCATGGCGGGGCAGGGGTTGCCAACGACCTGGCGGGCGCTGCACGACAAAGTCCGCCCAATCCTTCTGATGCAGCCAGCTACCGCGCAAATGCTGCGGATGCGCGCCACTCGGCGACTCGGACTGCCCCGGCCACGGGTACAGCAGATAGCCGCCTAGCCACAAATGCGCACTGAACTGCTGAATATCCAGCGCCGCCAGCACTTCGCGGCTTTCTGGCCGGGCAGATATCGGTAATTGATGCTGGCTCAAGTGCGCCAGTTTACGGTCCAGGCGATCATGACAACCGGGGCCGAGCCACTGGGCGGTGTCGTGTCCATCGCCATTCTGCGGGCCGAGGTAGAGTTTGATCGCCAGCTCCAGGTGATGCACGCCGTCACGATCACGTAGCAGCATGTCCAGTTCGCCCAAGGTGTGACCCTCGCGGCGAATCGGCAAATTGGAGGCGATCAGCTCGATGCCCGGCGCATGGCGCACGGCGTATTGCCACAGGCGTTCGTAATACAGGCCCAGACGCCGGGTCCGGGCCTGCGCCAGCCAGTGCAGCAAGTCATAACTGTCACGATCCAGTTGCCGCAGCCAGTGCTCCAGGCGTTCCGGCGCCTGCACCCAGTCGCTGCCGGCCAGTGGATGGCGCTGCGGCCACGGCACTTCATCGAGCATCGGCGGCGCGAGGATGACCCAAGCCAGGTCGCGCACTTCAGGGTGGCGCAACTGGTGGGGTAGCTGGAGCAAGTCCGGGAATAAGATCATTCTGCGAGCATAGCCTCTTAAGTCATGGCTGAAAGGGTTTTGTCTACGCCGTGCTTTCGCCCATAATCGTCGCTTTAGCCCGTCGCAGAAACTCGCAGGAGCCCCATGGAGCAATTTCGTAATATCGGCATCATCGGTCGCCTGGGCAGTTCGCAGGTGCTGGATACCGTCCGCCGACTGAAACGGTTTCTGCTCGATCGTCACCTGCACGTGATCCTCGAAGACACCATCGCCGAAGTCCTGCCGGGCCATGGCCTGCAAACCTCGTCGCGCAAGATGCTCGGCGAAGTCTGTGACATGGTGATTGTGGTAGGCGGTGACGGCAGCCTGCTAGGCGCCGCTCGTGCGCTGGCCCGGCACAATATTCCGGTGCTGGGGATCAACCGCGGCAGCCTGGGTTTCCTGACCGATATTCGCCCCGATGAGCTGGAAGTCAAAGTCGCCGAAGTGCTCGACGGCCACTATCTGGTGGAAAACCGCTTCCTGCTGCAAGCCGAAGTCCGTCGCCATGCCGAGGCCATTGGCCAGGGCGATGCGCTGAATGACGTGGTGCTGCATCCTGGCAAATCGACGCGAATGATCGAGTTCGAGCTGTACATCGACGGCCAGTTCGTCTGCAGCCAGAAGGCCGACGGCCTGATCGTCGCCACACCGACTGGTTCGACCGCTTATGCGCTGTCGGCAGGCGGGCCGATCATGCACCCCAAGCTCGACGCTATTGTGATTGTGCCGATGTACCCCCATACCTTGTCAGGCAGGCCAATTGTGGTCGATGGCAACAGTGAGCTGAAAATCGTCGTGTCCAAGGATATGCAGATCTACCCGCAAGTCTCCTGTGATGGGCAGAACCACTTCACCTGCGCGCCGGGCGACACCATCACCATCAGCAAAAAGGCCCAGAAGTTGCGGCTGATTCACCCCCTCGACCACAACTACTACGAAGTGTGCCGGACCAAGCTCGGTTGGGGCAGTCGATTGGGTGGTGGAGGCGACTGATGCTCGATCCCGCGCGAAGCTACGACCTGATCGGTGACGTGCACGGTTGCGCTCTGACCCTTGAGCACTTGCTCGACCGGCTCGGTTATCACAAACAAGGTGGCGTCTGGCGGCATCCGTCGCGTATGGCGGTGTTCGTCGGTGACATCATCGACCGTGGCCCGCGGATTCGCGAAGCGCTGCACATCGTCCACGGCATGGTCGAGGCCGGCCAGGCGCTGTGCATCATGGGCAACCATGAGTTCAACGCGCTGGGCTGGAGCACTCCGGCACCGCCCGGCAGCGGCAAGCATTTCGTGCGTGAGCACACCCCGCGCCACGCCCGGCTGCTGGGGGAAACCCTGACGCAATTTGAAGATCATCCCGGCGACTGGCATGACTTCCAGCAATGGTTCTACGAGTTGCCCTTGTTCGTCGATGCCGGACGTTTCCGCGTCGTGCATGCCTGCTGGGACGCCGGCCTGATCGAGCCGTTGCGCGCGCTGTTTCCCAATGGTTGCGTCGATGAGCATTTTCTCCAGGCCTCGGCCGTGCCGGGCAGTTTCGCCTGCACCGTATTCGATCGCCTGCTGCGCGGCACCGATATGCGCCTGCCCGATGGCCAGACCATGACCAGTGGCGATGGCCTGACGCGTTCGTTCTTCCGCACCAAGTTCTGGGAAGACGACCCGCAAACCTATGGAGACATTGTGTTCCAACCCGACGCCTTGCCTGAACCGGTGGCCCGTACGCCACTGTCGTCCAGCGAAAAAAACACTTTGCTGCGTTACGGCATCGATGAGCCTCTGTTGTTCGTCGGCCACTACTGGCGCAGCGGCAAACCGGCGCCGATCCGGCCGAACCTCGCTTGTCTGGATTACAGCGCGGTGCTTTACGGCAAGCTCGTGGCCTATCGCCTGGACCAGGAAACCCATCTCGACCCGCATAAATTTGTCTGGGTCGATGTCGAACGGCCGGAGGTGCTGCAATGAGTACCGTTGCCGTATTACGCCTGCCGCTGACGGCGGACCTGAGCGGGTTTGTCAAGCTGTTGCAGCGCATGCAAGTGCCGCATCGGGTCAGCGAGGAGGCGGGCGAGCAGGTGCTGTGGGTGCCTGCCAACATCAGCGAGGACGTGCGTTCGCTGTATGAACGCTTCCCGGCCGGTGATCCCGATCAGCAACTTGACATTCCGGTAGCGCAAACTATGCGTCGCCCGGGTTTTGTCGAACAGTTGCGCTACAGCAAGGCGACCGCATTTGTTCTGTTGCTGAGTGTGATCGTCGGCGCCATCACGCTGCTGGGCGAAAACCTCGACACGATGCGCTGGTTTACCTTCCTCGATTTCCGCGTGGTCGGCGAGTACATCCATTTCAGACCGCTGGCCGACAGCCTGGCAGCGGGGCAGTGGTGGCGTCTGGTGACGCCGATGCTGATCCACTTTGGCTTCCTGCACCTGGCCATGAACGGCATGTGGTACTGGGAACTGGGGCGGCGCATCGAGGCGCGTCAGGGCAGCATCAACCTGATTGGCCTGACCTTGCTGTTCAGCCTTGTTTCCAACTACGCCCAGTATTATTACAGCGGTGCGAACCTGTTCGGCGGCTTGTCCGGCGTGCTGTACGGCTTGCTCGGGCATTGCTGGATCTTCCAGTTGCTGTCGCCAAACCCGGCCTATCGCCTGCCGCGCGGCGTATTGGTGATGATGCTGGTGTGGTTGGTGTTGTGCATGTCCGGACTGATCTCGATGATCGGTTTCGGTGAAATTGCCAACGCGGCCCACGTCGGCGGGTTACTCATCGGATGCTTCACCGGTTTGTTGGGCGGTTTGTACAACCGCCGTAAACTCGCAGTCTAAAACCGTATTTGAATAAAGAGCGCGGAGACCCTGATGTCCTCTTTTAACGAAATGATCAAAAACATCACCCCCGATATCTACCAGAGCCTGAAACTGGCGGTGGAAATCGGCAAATGGTCCGACGGTGGCAAACTCACCGCCGAGCAGCGCGAACTGTCCCTGCAAGCGATGATCGCCTGGGAAATCCAGAACCTGCCCGAAGAAGAACGCACCGGCTACATGGGCCCGCAGGAATGCAGCTCGAAGTCGATCAGCGTGCCGAACATCCTGTTCAAGTCGGATGCCATCCATTGATCGAGATTGGCCGCGGTGCAATCAGCAAAATGTCGGCGCGCCTTGACGGGCCGAACGTGCAGTACGCTTTTCGTCTGGGCGACACCGAGGTGCCGGTCAATCCAATGATCGGTACGACCGTGCGCCTGGAGTATCTGGGGGGGATTTTCTGCTCCCATTGCGGACGCAAGACCAAAACCAGTTTCAGCCAGGGATACTGCTACCCGTGCATGACCAAACTGGCCCAGTGCGACATCTGCATCATGAGCCCGGAGCGTTGCCATTTCGACGCCGGCACCTGCCGTGAGCCGGAGTGGGGCCAGACGTTCTGCATGACCGATCACATCGTCTACCTGTCCAACTCGTCGGGGGTGAAAGTCGGGATTACCCGCGCCAACCAGATGCCGACTCGCTGGATCGACCAGGGCGCCCGTCAGGCCTTGCCGATCATGCGTGTCTCGACCCGTCAGCAGTCCGGTTTCGTCGAAGACCTGTTCCGCAGTCAGGTAGCTGACAAGACCAATTGGCGTGCTTTACTCAAGGGCGATGCTGTGCCAGTGAACCTGATGGAAATCCGTGATCAGCTGTTTGATAGCTGCGCCGAAGGTTTACTAGGTTTGCAGGAACGATTTGGACTACAGGCAATCCAGACTATTGCCGACGTAGACGTCCTCGAGATCCGATATCCAATTGAGCAATACCCGGCCAAAATCGTCAGCTTCAACCTGGACAAGAACCCGATTGCCGAAGGCACGCTGCTGGGGATCAAAGGCCAATACCTGATCTTCGACACCGGCGTGATCAATATTCGTAAATACACGGCTTACCAGCTCGCCGTGCATCAGTAAGGACTCCAGTATGCGCACCGAACAACCGAAGATGATCTACCTGAAGGACTATCAGGCGCCCGAGTACCTGATCGACGAGACACACCTGACCTTCGAGTTGTTCGAGGACCACAGTCTGGTCCATGCGCAACTGGTGATGCGCCGCAATCCCGAGCGTGGCCCGGGCCTGCCGCCGCTGGTACTGGACGGCCAGCAGATTGAGTTGCTGTCGGTCACCCTGGCCGATAGCGAATTGACTGCTGCCGACTACCAGTTGACGGAAAATCACCTGACCCTGCACCCGACCAGCACCACGTTCACAGTCGATACCAGTGTCAAGATCCACCCGGAAACCAACACGGCGCTGGAAGGCCTGTACAAATCCGGCACCATGTTCTGCACCCAGTGCGAGGCCGAAGGCTTCCGCAAGATCACCTATTACCTCGACCGCCCGGACGTGATGAGCACGTTCACCACCACCGTGGTCGCCGAGCAGCACAGCTATCCGGTGCTGCTGTCCAACGGCAACCCGATTGCCAGCGGCCCTGGCGAAGACGGTCGGCACTGGGCGACCTGGGAAGACCCGTTCAAGAAACCGGCCTACCTGTTCGCGCTGGTGGCCGGTGACTTGTGGTGTGTCGAAGACACCTTCACCACCATGACCGAGCGCACCGTGGCGCTGCGCATCTACGTCGAGCCTGAAAACATCGACAAGTGCCAGCACGCGATGAACAGCCTGAAGAAGTCGATGCGCTGGGACGAAGAGGTCTACGGTCGCGAATACGATCTGGACATCTTCATGATCGTAGCGGTCAACGACTTCAACATGGGCGCCATGGAGAACAAGGGCCTCAACATCTTCAACTCCAGCGCCGTGCTGGCCCGGGCCGAAACCGCGACCGATGCTGCGCACCAGCGGGTCGAGGCGATCGTTGCCCACGAATACTTCCACAACTGGTCGGGCAACCGCGTGACCTGCCGCGACTGGTTCCAGTTGTCGCTCAAGGAAGGCTTCACTGTGTTCCGCGATTCCGGCTTCTCCGCCGACATGAACTCGGCCACGGTCAAGCGCATTCAGGACGTGGCATACCTGCGTACCCACCAGTTCGCTGAAGATGCAGGTCCCATGGCTCACGCCGTGCGCCCGGACAGCTTTATCGAGATTTCCAACTTCTACACCCTGACCGTGTACGAAAAGGGCTCGGAAGTGGTCGGCATGATCCACACCTTGCTCGGTGCCGAAGGTTTCCGTAAAGGCAGCGACCTGTACTTCGATCGCCACGACGGCCAGGCCGTGACCTGCGACGACTTTATCAAAGCCATGGAAGACGCCAACGGTGTCGACCTGACCCAATTCAAACGCTGGTACAGCCAGGCGGGTACACCGCGACTGGCGGTGAGCGAGTCTTACGACGCGGCTGCGAAAACCTACAGTCTGACCTTCCGCCAGAGCTGCCCGCAAACTCCGGACAAGGTTGAAAAGCTGCCGTTCGTGATTCCTGTGGAATTGGGGCTGCTGGATTCCAAAGGTGCGGCCATTGCGCTGCGTCTGTCTGGCGAAGCTTCGGCACAAGGCACTTCGCGGGTCATCTCGGTGACTGAAGCTGAGCAGACTTTCACTTTCATCGATATCGCCGAGCAGCCGTTACCTTCGCTGCTGCGCGGTTTCTCTGCACCAGTTAAATTGAGCTTCCCGTACAACCGCGATCAACTGATGTTCCTGATGCAGCACGACAGCGACGGTTTCAACCGCTGGGATGCCGGTCAGCAGTTGTCGGTGCAGGTGCTGCAAGAGCTGATTGCCCAGCAACAGAAGGGCGAGAAACTGGTACTGGATCAGCGACTGATTTCGGCATTGCACACTGTGTTGACCGACGAGACGCTGGATCAGGCCATGGTCGCGGAAATGCTTTCGCTGCCGGGTGAAGCCTATCTGACGGAAATCAGCGAAGTGGCTGATGTCGATGCGATTCACACCGCTCGCGAGTTCGTTCGCAAGCAACTGGCGGAAAACTTGTTCGAAGCGCTGTGGCTGCGTTATCAGGCTAACCGCGACCTGTCGAAGAAAACCCCATACGTGGCCGAGGCCGAGCATTTCGCTCGTCGCGCGTTGCAGAACATTGCGCTGTCGTACCTGATGCTCAGCGGTAAGCCTGAGGTGTTGGCGGCGACGCTGGAACAGTTCGAAACCGCCGACAACATGACCGAGCGCCTGACGGCGTTGGCAGTATTGGTCAACTCATCGTTCGAAGACGAGAAAGCCACGTCCCTGGCCAGTTTCGCCGAACACTTCAAGGACAATCCGCTGGTTATGGATCAGTGGTTCAGCGTTCAGGCTGGCAGCACGTTGCCGGGTGGTTTGGCGCGGGTTCGTCAGTTGATGGAGCATCCGGCGTTCAATATGAAGAACCCGAACAAGGTGCGGGCTTTGGTGGGCGCGTTTGCCGGGCAGAACCTGATCAACTTCCATGCGGCGGATGGTTCGGGGTATCGCTTCCTCGCTGATTTGGTGATTGAGTTGAACGGGTTTAATCCTCAGATCGCTTCTCGACAGTTGGCGCCGCTGACTCGCTGGCGCAAGTATGACGATGCTCGTCAGGCGTTGATGAAAGGTGAGCTGGAGCGGATTCGTGGTTCGGGTCAGTTGTCCAGTGATGTGTTTGAAGTGGTCAGCAAGAGCCTGGCTTGAGTTTGGTCTTGTTCCCTCAGGGTTCACTCGAACCCTGTAGGAGCGAGGCTTGCCCGCGAAGGCGGCCTGATAGCCGACCTATTATTTGTTGACTGAGTACATATCCATTTCTGCGGTAACGGCGGCTTAGGGTTTCGCCCTTACGGCGACTCACTTTTTTTTCAAACGCCAAAAAAAAGTAAGCAAAAAAAGGCTCGCCCCGAGCGTCCGGCCCCTCGCTTAGGCTCGTCGTGCCTTCGTTCCGGTATTCATCTGGGGGCATCGCCTACGGTCGGCTTCGCTTCGACCTCCTCTCGATGTGTGCGGCTTCGCCGCACGGCGCTACGCGCCA
>Ga0105856_1000198_pt1 | contig 32345 bp, 31 predicted proteins | sample OrgsoiDNA_201060_FD_89681 | JGI IMG/M metagenome (GOLD analysis project Ga0105856, IMG submission 89681) | Permafrost soil microbial communities from the Arctic, to analyse light accelerated degradation of dissolved organic matter (DOM) -... | ecosystem: Environmental > Terrestrial > Soil >...
CGAACAGAAGAAGATCTACCGCTTTCTGGCCACAGAGCAGCTGATCATCAGCCGTGATGAGTTCTCCGATTATCTGCGTTGGGCTTGCGCCCGCATTGACCGCCTGCACTTCTCGCAGCCCGTCGATGCAATAGATTTTGATGATAAGAAGCAGGAATTTATTGTCCATACCCAAAAAGGCGAGCACCGGGCGCGCAATATTTGCCTTGGTACCGGTCATGCGCCCTGGGTGCCTAAATCGGCACGTTCGGCGATTGGCGAAAATTGTTTTCACGCCTCGGAAATGGAGCTGCGTGAACCCGATTTTACCGGTAAACGGGTGATGGTAGTGGGTGGCGGGCAGAGCGGCGCTGACATTATTCTTAACGCGCTGGACAATCACTGGGGGGAATTCGCTGAGCTGAGCTGGCTGTCACGCCGGCCGAACTTCCAGCCGCTGGATGAATCCATTTTTACCAATGAGTATTTCACGCCGGAGTACGTCAACTATTTCTATACCCTGCCGGAAGATATCCGTGAGCAGGAAATAAAAACCCAGAAGCTGCCGTCGGACGGCATCAGCTATCACACGCTGGAGGCTATTTATAAGCAGCTTTACCATCGTTTTGACGTACTGCACCAGCCGCGCAATGTGCGTTTATTGCCGCACCGCGCACTGGACAACATCACCGTGGACGCTGACGGCAGCTACCGGTTACAGGCGCTGCACGGACTGGAAAATTGCGAGGAGCACTTCGGGGCCGATATTGTCATTCTGGCGACGGGTTACCGGCCGGGACTGCCGGATTATCTGGAGCCGCTGCTGGAACGCATCCCTTACGATCGCGAACAGCATCTGCCGTTGCGGCCCAATTTTAATCTCGATTGGGAAGGCCCGGCGAATAACCGGATTTACGCGGTTAATGCCGGGATCCACAGCCACGGCAGCGCCGAGGGACAACTGACGCTCACCGCATGGCGATCGGCTAAGATCCTCAACCATCTGCTTGGCGAAGAGCATTATGATCTCAGCCCCGGACCATCGCTGGTGCAGTGGTGGAGCGGAGATTAGTCCGCTCTGGTGTGCTTTCCTTTCGCATTGAGTAAATCCACATAGGCCTGATCGATCAGCTCCTGACGGTCTATGTGTAATTTCTCCAGCAAATCTTCTGCTATCGCGATGCCCTGCTCAGGGGTTTCGTTATCGGCCAACACCACTTCAAATTCAAGATAATCCCCGAGTCCCTTCACGCGATCCAGATGCAGGCGGGTCTGCCCGACCATAAACAGCGTGCGCTGTTTGATAACGCGTCCGGCCGCACCATAGGCCAGCGTCAGGGTATTACGTAAACCATCGGGATCAGCCGTTGCGGTCAGAACATAGAAACTGGGTTTAGGACCGGCCTGATCCGGGCGCTGATAAAAAATCAGTTCACCGCGATCGACTGCCAGCGTACGCAGTTTGAGGCGGCCATGCGGGCAGACAAAGAACGTATCATCCTGGTCGATAAGATCCGGCAACCCTTCAGCCATCAGGCCGATTTTTTCGTACATCGCTGAAAAGTCATCAATTCTGGCTTTGATCTCAATATTTCTGGCCATGCTATTTCCTTTTATACAGCACGTGGATACTGCTTTTTACCCTATCACCATGAGGCCAGAGTGACATCTGCTGATTTGATCTGGGACGCTAAAACAGCGAACAAATGCCCCGTTTATTTTGTCAGGTGCTAGGTTGGAGATCGGATTTACTCTTTGAGGGAAAAATCATGATTCAGAAAGCTGAAACCCGCATTGTCACCCTGACGCTGGCCCCTTCGCTCGACAGCGCGACTATCACGCCGAAAATTTATCCTGAAGGTAAATTACGCTGCAGCGCACCGGTGTTCGAACCGGGCGGTGGCGGGATCAACGTGGCGCGCGCCATCGTGCATCTTGGCGGTAAAGCGACGGCGTTGTTCCCGGTTGGCGGACCGACAGGCGCGCATCTGGCGCAGTTGCTGGAGCAAGAAGGCATCACCACCGAGACGCTGGAAACTCAGGACTGGACCCGGCAAAACCTGCACGTTCACACCGAAAATACCGGTGAGCAGTACCGCTTTGTGATGCCCGGCGCGAAGCTTACGGATGAAGAGTTCGCCGCCCTGAGCGCCAAAGTGACGCAGCTTCCTGCCGGTTCCCTTCTGGTGGTCAGCGGCAGTTTACCGCCGGGCACAGAGGTCGCCGCGCTGACCGGGCTGCTGCATAAAGCCCAGCAGGCGGGGCTGCACTGTATCCTCGACAGTTCCGGCGATGCGCTGGCTGCCGGTTTAAAACTGGGCGGACTGGCGCTGGTGAAACCCAACCAAAATGAGCTGGCGCAGCTGGTGGGACATCCGCTGGAAAAACCGGATGATGTACTTAATGCCGCAAGGCAGATCATCCGTGAGGGTGGCGCTAAACGCGTGGTGGTTTCCCTTGGGCCACAGGGTGCGCTGGCGGTGGATGCAGAACGCTGGTTTCAGGTCATTCCGCCACCGGTGAAGAAAATGAGCACCGTGGGCGCAGGCGACAGCATGGTCGGCGCGATGATGCTCAAACTGGCCGCCGGTGCAGACCTGCTGGATATCGTGCGTTATGGCGTGGCGGCAGGCAGCGCGGCGACGCTCAATATCGGCACCCGTTTGTGTTCGCATACCGACACGCACGGCATTTATGATTACCTTTGCCACCAGACACCGGCGCATTAGTTTAATACCGGGAACCCACTTCGCGCCCCGCGATCGCGTCGGGGCGCAAATTCTTCGTCTTTCCCCTTAGGCTTTTCAGGTGATAACCAGATAAACTCGCCGCATCGGGTGTCGCGCGCACCTTTTCCGTTACGCCAGATTAGGCCGGAGGCCAACGTCCAGAATGATATGGATTATGCTTGCAGCAATTGTTGTGGTTTTCATCGTTGGGTATTGGTTCATGACCGCAGACACCCGCAAGGCCAATGATTCCCTTGCCAGTCTGCTGAAAATTAAACCGGTGTATATTGATTCAATGCTGCTGGAAATGGGTAAACGCCAGAGCCAGATGTTTATCCGCTCCATCAGCGGAGGCTATGCTGAGGAGATCCGCAAAGCCGCCTATATTGTGTTTATCTATCATACGTTTATTAAAGATCCTTCTGACGAAAACGTCGTCAAATGGCGTGAGATTCTGATCCGCGCGCATCTTTCGCCGCAGCTCACCAGCGAACATGCCGAACTGGCGCTGTTTTATTTTGCCGAGCTGGAGCTTGAGCCTTTCGAGCTGGCGCAGTTTCGCCGTCATTACAATGAAACCTATAACCAGATCCATCTGGTTTGAGTTTGCCTGGAAGTGATCACATCAGACTGAACGCGGCCCATTACGGGCCGTTTTCTTTTCCCTTCCCAAAGAGCAATCTCAGTCAGGAAATAAGCCCGCCGCACAGGCAAAGTGGAGGCCTTGAAGAGAGGGAAAATGAATAACGACAAAAGTGATCTTTATGCCCGGCGGTTCAAACAGGTGTTTGCCTATATTGAACGACACCTCGACAGCACGCTGACCGTTGAACAACTGAGCGACGTGGCCTGTTTCTCACGGTTTCATTTCCACCGTCAGTTCAGCCAATACTGTGGTGTCAGCGTCAGCCGGTACATTACGCTGATGCGGTTAAAACGCGCCTCATATCGGCTGGTTCAGCCGTCGCCAGAAAAGATCATCGATATTGCGTTAGATGCAGGGTTTGAGAATCCTGAATCATTTTCCAGAGCCTTCAAAAATACCTTTGGCCTGACGCCCAGCGAATTCCGTAAGGAACCGGTTTGGGTTGACTGGCACAGACATTTCCAGTTTCCCGGCACGGGAAATCAGAAGAGGATGGACAATATGGATGTAAAAATTATTGAGGTTAAACCCATGCAGGTGGCGGTGCTGGAGCATCACGGCGAACCAATGCGGGTGACTAATTCGGTGGCGACGTTTATTGAATGGCGAAAAGCGTCTGGGTTGTCCGATTATACAACACAGGGCACTTATGGCGTTCCTCACAATGACCCATTAACCACGCCGGGCGAGGAGTTTCGCTTTGATATCTGCGGTGAATTAAGCGCCGCAGCCAATGGTAAGGTTCCTGCTAACCCACAGGGCGTTATCTTAAAAAGCCTGCCGGGCGGACGTTGCGCCGTGGTGCGACACGTGGGTTCCTACGACTGCATCAGCGAAAGCGTCTACTACCTTTACCGCCAATGGTTACCACAAAGTGGTGAGGAGTTACGGGATTTCCCTGTCTATTTCCGCTATCTGCAACTTGATGAAGAGTTGCCTGAACATGCACAGCAAACGGATATTTTGTTGCCGCTAAAGTAAGAAAAGCAGGAAGTACAAAGAAGAACAGCGCTGAGAAATCAGCGCTGTTGGTCTATTACCGGAAGACGTTTTCGAGATAGCTCGCCAGGATCTGACGTGAGCTGAAACCATGACAGATACCGTAATAGGCTTCGTTGTCACTGGCGACATCCAGAGGAAAACGGGTGTAAACCTGGCTGCTTCGAAAGGAAGCGGTTGGATCGGCAAAACGCTCACTGCGCTCTTTCAGCGCCGGGTGAATAACCAGGGCAGTCCGACCAAACCGCGCTTCCCGGTTCACATAAACGTAATGCTCGCCCCGGCAGTAGCCGTAAGCTTTATCATCAACAAAATCGCGCTCAAATCCTGAATTCTCTAACACACGCGCTACTTCATCTGGCCGTAAATACATGGTTGCTCCTCGCTTCTTTAACCGCAAGGGACCATAACGTATTCATACTTGTGAATAACCCCTTTATCCTGCGATTTGGCACATTTAGGAATTATCTAAGCCAGATAACATAAATTCTCAGACGTTATACGCTATATGCCTTCAGATTCGCGCAGGGCGATATTCACACATCGGGTTCACGCGTACGTTGTTGAATTTTATACAGGCGCAGCGTCAGCAACCACGCCAGCACCACCATAATGGCGGCGGCCAGATAAATAGAGGGCGTTCCCGCCTGAGCAATCAGTAAACCTGCTACCGGCCCGGTAAGCCCCAAACCCAGATCGAGAAACGCCGAATACATTCCCAGCGCCGTTCCCTGATTCTGCGGAGGCACTTGTTTTACCGCTTCCACACCCAGCGCAGGGAAAATCAGCGAGAAGCCACAGCCGGTCAGGAATGCCCCAAGCTGAACGATAAGAGGATCACTGCCCTGCCAGATCATCAGCAAGCCAATCGCTTCGAAAACAAAAGAGAACAGCGACACACGCAGTCCGCCGAAGCGGTTAATGGTGTTGGCAAACACCAGACGTGCTCCGACAAAGCCCAGACTGAACAGCGTCAGCGTGAAGGCGGCCCCGCTCCAGTTTTTATCCGCGTAGTAGAGCGTGATAAAGGTGGCGATCACCCCAAAACCGATCGTGCCGAACCCCAGCCCGAGGCCGTGCAACCAGATACGCCCGACCACCGCTTTAAAGGCGATACGTTTACCCGTGCTGACCGAAATGGCCGCTTTCTGCGTGGCGAGCCAGACAGCAACGGCGACGCATACCACAATCAGCACCGCCACGCCCATCAGCCCGAAATGGGCGTTCAACAGTACGCCCAGTGGTGCACCCACCGCCATAGCGCCATAGGTCGCAACACCATTCCATGAAATGACCCGCGCGGTGTGCAGCGCGCCGACAGCGCCAATGCCCCACAGCGTGGTGCCGGTACTGGCAAAACTTTCGCCCACGCCGAGGAAACCCCGCCCGATGCACAACAGCACTAAACTGATCGGCGGATGCCCGGCAAAAATGAAGGCCAGTGCGTAAAACAGGCCGCTGACGCCGCAGCAACTCAGGCCAAAGATCACCACTTTTTTCGGGCCAAGCTGATCGGCATAACGTCCGGCATGGGGACGGCTGGCGAGCGTGGCGAAATATTGCACGCTGATAATCAGCCCAGCGAGCACCGAGTTATAGCCGAGTGTGTTATGCACAAACCCCGGCAAAACCGCCAGCGGCAGACCAATCGTCAGGTAACAGACGAAGGTAAATGTCATAAATGACAGGATGCGTTTATTTAATTGCAGATTGGAGCGCAGCGTACTTAACGACATGGACGGACCCGGACGGAGATCACAGTTTGAGGAAATAACAGCATAGACAGGTTTATCTGCTGAGGGAACGTAAAATCCCGGAAAAATGTTATTGCCTGTAAACCTGTACAGACTTACAGAAAAATCTGATCTGCGTCACGCTAAGCCGCGCCGCGCCTGCGTTGGGCTGACAGTCACAATGACTATTAACGCCGAAAATGGCGGGGGTTTTGACTGAGGATCTTCACCTCGCAATATTTTGGGCTATGCTTAAAGCACAGTTCAAACAAGGAGAGGCACATGTTTAAGAAATCAGAAAAAGTCGAACGCGACATTGATCAGGACGTAACTCTGCTGGCCGATACCCTCGATGAGGTACTTCAGTCATCGGGTGCCAAAACGAAAGATGAGCTGGAAAAAATTCGTGGTAAGGCAGAGGGCGTATTACGTGATGCCCGGGCCCGCTTCAGCGGCAACAGCAGCCTGAAACAACATGCCCGCGATGCTGCCGATCAGGCCACCAGCTACGTGAAAGATAATCCGTGGCACGGTGTGGGTGTCGGTGCCGCCGTCGGTATTGTCCTCGGAGTCCTGCTGGGACGTCGCTAAGACGTTCTGGTAAACAAGGTGCTATTTTCCTGTGTCGGGTACCAGCACCTAAGCGGATTTTGGTTTTAAGAGTTAAGTAATCCCTCATTAATAATCCGCTTTGACGACGGGGCCATCTGGCCCCGTTTTCTATGGCGCTTATCCCAAGAGTTCATATCCCACGGATGGTCAGCCGGTACACACTGTCGCCAGCCGCCTCACCAGCTCATGCGCCTGCTCCTGAGAGCTGATATTCGGAAACCCCATCAGTAAACCATTAGGCCGCAGCGGATCCTCTGCGTTACGCCAGTTGATCTGCCAGTCTGACACCGCCTGCACCGCCAGTCCGTTTTCACGGGCTCGTCTGGCGATGTCGGCATCATCCAGATGTTTACCCAAACGAACGCAAAGCTGGATGCCACCAATTTGTTCGGTGACCTGTAAAACCTCTGCGGGAAAAGCCGCCGTCAGCGCCTCAGCCAGATAACCGCGGCGTTCAGCGTACAGCTGGCGCATGCGCTTGGTATGGCGGTAAAAATGCCCCTGTTCGAGAAATTCAGTAATGCTGGTTTGCAGCAAAGGCGGCGTGGCGCAGGGGCGCAGCGGGCAGTACGCTTCCACCTTGTCTACCAGACTTTCCGGCACCACCACATAGCCGCAGCGCAGCGCCGGAAACATCGTCTTGCTGAAGGTGCCCGCGTAAATCACCCGCCCGCGGGTATCGAGACTTTTCAGCGAAGGCAGCGGCTGGCCGTGGTAGCGGAACTCACTGTCGTAATCATCTTCGATGATCCATGCCTGTTGCCTGGTCGCCCACTCCAGCAGGGCCATACGGCGCGATAAACTCATGGTCACGCCAGTCGGGCTCTGGTGCGCAGGCGTCACCACGGCAAAGCGCGCCTGCGGAAATTCCGCCACTGCCTGCGGGATATTCATGCCCTCTTCATCCACGTTCACAGCTACGGGCACTGCACCGGCAGCGCGGAAAAAGGCCTGCGTCACCGGATAACCGGGATCTTCCAGCCAGACACCATCACCTTTGTGAAACAGGCTGCCGATAAGTAAATCCAGCACGGCAGCGTAGCCAGCACAGATAAATATCTGCTCCGGCTGGCAGGTAAAACCGCGGGAGAGTTGCAGGTAGCGCGCAATGGCACTGCGCAGCGCGGCGACGCCGGTCAGCGGCGGATGGCCGAGATCGTTGATGCTGGTGTGACGGATCTGGCGAGCGACAATGCGCGACCAGATAGCGCGCGGAAAGGCATCCAGCGCGGGCAGCCCAAGTTGAAAAGGCAGCGAAGAGAGCGAGGGCAACATCGGGTTAATAGGTTTAGAGGCGGGCTTTCTGTCCGCCGCAGAGAAGGACGCAGGGATCGGCCCGAGCGACGCACTCACTACTGTCCCCGCCTGCCCGCGGCTTTGCAGAAAACCTTCTGCGGTCAGCAAGCCATACGCATTTTCCACCGTGGCCCGTGCGACGCCCAGCTCACTTGCCAGCGTGCGCACTGATGGCACGCGGCTACCGGTCTTCAGTTTTCCTTCCATGATAGCCGTCTTTACCCGTTGATAAATCTGCCGGTACAGCGGCGCGTTGTGCTGAGGGTCGAGGTGAAAGGAGAGGCTGAAGCGGCTCATCATGACCTGCTTAAAAAGACATTTTATGGCCCTGTAGTATAGACCATGCGCGGCGTAAAGTAGCGATCATTGAGGCGCGCTGTGCGCCCCTGTGTTTAACCGGGATTATAACTATGAATACGCTTCGCCTGCCTTACTTCACCCTCTCTTCTTCCGTAATGGAGCCGATGGTTGCTGCACTTGGCGCACTGGAAAAAGGCCCGCTGGATAACGTGATTATCGAACTGGCCTTCCTGCGCGTTTCACAAATTAACGGCTGTGCATATTGTCTGGATATGCACTCAAAATCATTGCGTAAAATGGACGTATCCCAAACCAAGCTGGATCAGCTGGCGGGCTGGCAGGTTAGCCATGCATTTTCTGAGCGAGAACGCGCGGCGCTGGCGTGGGCTGACAGCGTCACATTAATTGCGGCAACCGGTGCACCGGACAGTGTTTATGAGCCACTGAAAGCGCATTTCAGCGACGTGGAAATCTCGGAACTGACCTTCGCTATCGGCCTGATGAATGCATTTAACCGTCTCGGTGTCGGGATGCGTCAGTAATCTCTCAGAAAACAGGCAGTGCAAATTTTAACCACAAACCTGCATTGAAAAAGTTTTCATCTCTTAGCCCGCGCCCTGCGGGCTTTGCCGTATTTGCAATAAGCAAATTTAAAATATCTACATATTGTATGGTTGATAATTTAAATTACCACATCTAGTATTCAATTCATCGGAACGCCACAAGAGCACCGATACTCGTCGCCCCTTTCATGCTGAAGCCATCGCCACAGCGACCGGGCAAAAACCGTCTCTGATTTCTTTACAGATGGAAATACGAATCATGAGCATTATTATTTACAGTAAACCTGACTGTGTCCAGTGCAACGCCACCTACCGCGCCTTAGATAAACACGGCATCGCCTATGAAGTGATCGATCTGACTTTAGACGCTGTCGCACTCGGGCAGGTTCGCGCCATGGGTTATCAGCAGGTGCCGGTCATCGTGGCCGGTGACGATCACTGGTCAGGTTTCCGCCCGGACAAAATCAGCGCCCTACGCCAACTTCAGAACGCGTTCTGAGGACCGGCGGATGAATCCGTTGGTCTACTTTTCCAGTAGTTCAGAAAACACCCATCGTTTCGTTGGCAGGACAGGTTTGCCGGCGATACGCATCCCGATTGACCGGCAGCCTGAAAAACTGCGCGTCACGTCGCCGTACATTTTGGTGGTACCAAGCTACGGCGGCGGTTCGGCCAAGGGTGCGGTGCCGACGCAGGTGATCCGTTTTCTGAACGATGAACAAAACCGTTCACTTATCCGCGGCGTTATTGCCGCCGGGAATACCAATTTCGGCGCAGCGTATTGCATTGCCGGTGACATCATCGCCCAGAAGTGTCAGGTGCCTTACCTGTACCGCTTTGAATTGCTGGGGACGCCGGAAGACGTTGCAAAGGTTACACAGGGAGTTACTGAATTTTGGCAACGACAGAACTGAATCTCACCGAGGCGGACACCTCCAGCCCGGACTATCACGCGCTCAACGCCATGTTGAATCTGTTTGATGCCGAAGGCCGCATCCAGTTCGACAAAGACCGGCTGGCCGCGCGTCAGTACTTCCTTCAGCACGTGAATCAGAACACCGTGTTTTTCCACAATCTGGCGGAGAAGCTGCGCTATCTGGTGGAAGAAGGTTATTACGATGCGCTGGTGCTGGATCAGTACGCTTTCGATGACATCAAGGCGTTATTCAAACAGGCTTACGCCAAAAAATTCCGCTTCCAGACCTTTCTGGGCGCTTTCAAGTATTACACCAGCTACACGCTGAAAACCTTCGACGGCAAACGCTATCTTGAGCGCTACGAAGACCGTGTGTGCATGGTGGCACTGACGCTGGCACGTGGCGATATCCAGCTCGCCGGGTATTTTGTGGATGAGATCATCTCCGGGCGCTTCCAGCCAGCGACGCCGACCTTCCTCAACTGCGGTAAAAAACAGCGCGGCGAACTGGTCTCCTGTTTCCTGCTGCGTATCGAAGACAATATGGAGTCGATTGGCCGTTCGGTGAACTCTGCGCTGCAACTGTCCAAGCGCGGCGGCGGCGTGGCTTTCCTGCTGACGAATATCCGTGAAGTCGGCGCGCCGATTAAGCGTATCGAAAACCAGTCCTCCGGCGTTATTCCCATCATGAAGATGCTGGAAGATGCGTTCTCTTACGCCAACCAGCTCGGTGCGCGTCAGGGTGCGGGCGCGGTATATCTGAACGCCCACCACCCGGACATTCTGCGTTTCCTCGATACCAAGCGCGAAAACGCCGACGAGAAAATCCGCATTAAAACGCTGTCGCTTGGCGTCGTGATCCCGGATATTACGTTCGAACTGGCGAAGAACAACGAAGATATGTACCTGTTCTCGCCGTATCACGTCGAGAAGGTCTACGGCATGCCGATGTCAGAAATCAGCATCACGGAGAAATACCGTGAAATGGTCAACGACAAGCGCATCCACAAAACCAAGATCAACGCCCGTGAGTTCTTCCAGGTGCTGGCCGAGATTCAGTTCGAACCCGGTTATCCGTACATGATGTTTGAAGATACGGTCAACCGCGCTAATCCGATCAAAGGCCGCATCAATATGAGCAACCTGTGCTCGGAGATTTTGCAGGTCAATACCGCGACGGTGTATGGCGAAGATCTCTCCTATCATCAGGTCGGCAAAGATATCTCCTGCAATCTCGGCTCGCTGAATATTGCCTCCGCTATGGATTCACCGGATTTCGGTAACACGGTAGAAATGGCTATCCGCGCACTGACTGCGGTGTCGGACATGAGCCACATCCGCTCGGTGCCGTCCATTGATCAGGGGAATCAGGATTCGCACGCCATCGGCCTTGGCCAGATGAATTTGCACGGTTATTTGTGCCGCGAGCGGATTTATTACGGTTCCGAAGCCGGACTGGATTTCACCAATATCTACTTCTACAGCGTGGCATATCACGCGGTGCGCGCTTCGAATCAGCTGGCGATTGAACGCAAACAGCACTTCAAAGGTTTTGAAGATTCGACCTACGCCAGCGGTACCTATTTCGATAAGTATGTGGATGAAGCGCAGGCACACCTTTGGCTGCCGAAAACCGAGCGCGTGCGCGAACTGTTTAGCGATGCCGGTATCGCGATCCCGAGCGCTGACGACTGGGCGCAGCTCAAAGCGTCGGTGATGCAGCATGGGCTGTATAACCAGAACTTGCAGGCGGTGCCGCCGACAGGTTCGATTTCGTATATTAATAACTCGACGTCAAGTATTCACCCGATTGTGTCCCGCGTGGAGATCCGCAAAGAGGGCAAAATTGGCCGCGTGTATTATCCGGCGGCATTCATGACCAACGACAATCTGGATTACTACCAGGATGCCTATGAAATCGGACCGGAAAAGATTATTGATACCTACGCCGAAGCCACGCAGCACGTCGATCAGGGGCTGTCGCTGACGCTGTTCTTCCGCGATACCGCCACCACGCGCGACATCAACAAAGCGCAGATCTACGCCTGGCGTAAAGGCATCAAAACCATTTATTACATCCGTCTGCGTCAGATGGCACTGGCAGGCACCGAAGTGCAGGGCTGTGTGTCCTGCACGCTTTAAGGAAAAAATTATGAGCGCAGTAAAACAGTTGCTGGTGCCACAACCCATCAGCAAAGCCATTAACTGGAACAAGCTTCAGGATGAAAAAGATCTGGAAGTGTGGAACCGTCTGACCTCCAACTTCTGGCTGCCCGAAAAGGTGCCGCTGTCCAATGACATTCCGTCGTGGGCGACGCTGAGTGCGCAGGAAAAGCAACTCACCATCCGGGTGTTTACCGGCCTGACGCTGCTCGACACCGTACAGAACGTGGTCGGCGCGCCGACGTTGATGAAAGATGCTGTGACGCAGCACGAAGAAGCGGTGTATTCAAATATCTGCTTTATGGAAGCGGTACACGCGCGTTCTTACAGCTCGATTTTCTCGACGCTGTGCGCCACCGTGGACGTAGATGAAGCCTACCGTTGGAGCGAGGAGAACGTTGCTCTGCAAAACAAAGCGGCAATCATTCTTTCTTATTATGACGGCGAAGATCCGCTGATGAAGAAAGTCGCCAGCGTGTTCCTCGAATCCTTCCTGTTCTACTCCGGTTTCTACCTGCCGATGTACTGGTCGAGCCGCGCCAAGCTGACCAACACCGCCGATCTGATCCGCCTGATCATTCGCGATGAAGCCGTCCACGGTTATTACATCGGCTATAAATTCCAGAAAGCGCTGGCACAGGAAAGCGAAGAGCGTCAGCGGCAGATCAAAGAGCAGGCGTTTGATCTGATGCAGGACTTGTACGACAACGAAATCCGCTATACCGAAGAGCTGTACGACGGCGTTGGCTGGAGCGAAGACGTGAAGAAATTCCTGCACTACAACGCCAATAAAGCGCTGATGAATCTCGGTTACGAAGCGCTGTTCCCGGCCAGCATGGCGGACGTGAATCCGGCGATCCTCTCCGCATTATCGCCGAACGCCGACGAAAACCACGACTTTTTCTCGGGTTCGGGTTCATCGTATGTGATTGGTACCGCGGTCAACACGGAAGATGAGGACTGGGATTTCTGATTTTTACGGGAGGAGCCTTTCCTCCCTTTCCCGATTTATCCTGTTGCCGTAATTCCTCTCCGCGCTACTATAGAAACAGTGTTTCAAAACCCTACATCTATAATAATGAAAGGAGAGAAAATAATGCCATATCAGGCCTCACCCTCCCGCTATGAAACCATGCAATATCGCCGCTGCGGTCAGAGCGGTCTCAAACTCCCTGCACTTTCCCTTGGCCTGTGGCACAACTTCGGCCATGTCAATCAGCTGGAATCACAACGAGCCTTGCTGCAAAAAGCCTTTGATTTGGGCATCACACATTTTGATCTGGCGAATAACTACGGGCCACCTCCGGGTTCGGCGGAAGAGAATTTCGGAAAACTGCTACGTCAGGATTTTTCGTCCTACCGTGATGAGCTGATCATCTCCACCAAAGCGGGTTATGACATGTGGCCCGGCCCTTACGGCGCGGGCAGCTCGCGCAAATACCTGCTGGCGAGCCTGGATCAAAGCCTGCAACGCATGGGGCTGGATTACGTCGATATTTTTTATTCGCACCGCGTGGATGAAAAGACGCCGATGGAAGAAACCGCCGCCGCGCTGGCTTACGCTGTGCAAAGTGGTAAAGCGCTGTATGTCGGGATTTCCTCTTATTCAACGGAACGCACGCAGAAAATGGCAGAGTTGCTGCGCGAGTTGAAGGTACCGCTGCTGATCCATCAGCCCTCATACAATCTGCTGAACCGCTGGGTGGAAAAGAATGGTTTGCTGGATACGCTGGAGCAAAATGGCGCGGGCTGTATCGCGTTCACTCCGCTGGCGCAGGGCTTGCTGACCGGTAAATATCTCGACGGAATTCCGGACGGTTCGCGGATGCAAACCGAAGGCAACAAGGCGCGTGGCCTGAACGCCAAAATGCTGTCTGAAGATAACCTCAACAGCCTGCGTTTGCTCAATGAGATGGCGCAGCAGCGGGGTCAGAGCATGGCGCAGATGGCGCTGAGTTGGTTACTGAAAGATGATCGTGTGACGTCTGTGCTGATTGGTGCCAGCCGTCCTGAGCAACTGGAAGAAAACGTCAAAGCTTTGGATAATCTGCATTTCAGCGCCGAAGAGCTGACGGCCATCGATAAGCACGTTTCTGATGGACAACTGAATTTATGGCAGGCGTCGTCGGATAAATAACATAAACCATAAAAAAGTGCCCTTCTTAAAATAAGGGCACTCCATAATATATTTAAATGACTAATCCTGCCGACTGGCTTTATAAATTATTGTTTAGTATCGGCGGATTCAGGAACAGGTTGTGGCTCAGCCTTTTGCGTAATTGTTGGCAGATCGCCAAAATTTACTTTCTCATTTTTAAGTTGCGCAATCAGGTCTGCACTTACATCCAGCTCTTTAGAATAACTTAAAGCAGTCTGAGCGGGCATGATGGCATCAATTTTATGCGCAGCACGGTATTGTTCAGCGGCCTTCGCCACCTGTGCAATGACCACATTACGCGCAGCACGCTGCTCTGCCTGCCACAATCCATTCAGCACGTTAGCATCAGCCTGCCGTGCCTGTGCTAACTTATCTTGCGGCAGAGATTTATACGCTTCTTCAGCCAGCGTTGCGCCGCTCTGAAGGCTCTGATGCACAGCTTCAAGATGTGTTTTTTCCTGAGCTGCAAATCCTGAATCAATAATTACCTGCTCTATATTGACGAATTTCATTGTTTTTTCTCCGGTAGATTTAGAATCACAGCCAGCGAGCAGGCCGCCCACAATAACCACCACCGCGAGAACTCCCGCGAGAGGACGAATAAAAGCAAACTTCATTAGATCTTCCTGACGGCTGTATTCAATCGTGTAAAAAACAATTGTCCGCTTCAAAACTCATTATTTCAAGTTAGAAATACTAAAATGGTAATTAACTATTACTGAAACTGCTGATATCAATGAAAATGCATTCCGATTATAGTTTGTTTTGTAGAAAATGGCATCATCAAATCAACTGGTTAATTCCAAACGTCGCGCCGTTTCGTAGTGGTCTGCCCAATATTGATTATACAGAGAAGAAATTGTGACACCTTCTATTTTGGACGCGTGAATGAACTGGCTATCACCAATATATACACCGACGTGGCGATCGCCCGGCGTCGTTTTAAAAAAGACTAAATCCCCCGGTTTAAGATTATTTTTACTCACCTTTGTGCCATTTTTGATTTGTTCAAATGTCGTTCGCGGCAACTCGGTGTGCAGGGAGTCATTGAAAATATGCTGCATCAGCGCTGAGCAATCGACGCCGCTGTGTGTGGTACCACCCCAGTGATACTGAGTGCCTTTCCACCGGGCATACTGGGAAAGTAAGGCTGTTTTGATAGTTTTCGACTGGCCCGTATTGCTTTCATAGACCGGGGATTCTTTTACATCAAAAAATTCTTTTTGAGAAAAATGATGGTTGTCGATTTCCGAGAATTCCTTCGGCAAATCAAAAGAAAAAGAATAGGTACTGAATAATAAGGAAGATGCTATTAATAATGCAGAGTTGAAAGTCTTAAAATTAAACATGTGCGAGATCTTTTATTGAAATATAACTCTTCCTTACCTGGGAACCAGCAAACGGGGCGGGTGACTCGTCGTTGAGAGCGCAAATAATAACCGCAGAACAAAAAATAACCACCCCCTGGAATTACCATAAAGTGGCATTTACATTTTTTCCTCACGAAACCAATCCCTTCACTCTGAAGGGATTGGCATAAGTTTGTTTTAGATCAAGTAAAGAATTTCGCCAGCACAAGTAAACCGACGGTGACATTGATTGCTCCGCCGATGCGGGTGGCAATTTGCGCGAACGGCATTAATGCCATTCGGTTGCCTGACGTAAGAATAGCCACATCGCCGGTACCGCCCTGCCCGCTCTGACAACAGGAGACAATCGCGACGTCAATCGGGTGCATACCGATCTTTTTGCCGACAAAGAACCCGGTGCCGACCAGCGCACAGACGGTCGTGACGATCACGCACAGGTTCTGCACCGTAAAAGCGTTCACCAGCTCCTGCCATGGCGTGATCGCCACGCCAACGGCAAACAGCACCGGATAGGTCACGGCGGTGCGGAAAAATTTATACACCACCATCGAACCTTGCTGAATGGTCGGGGAAACCCCATTAACCAGTTTGAGTACCACCGCCGCAAACAACATCCCCACCGGCGCAGGCAGGCCAATCAGACGCTGCCCAAGCATCCCTACCATATATAGCAGGATCGCCAGCAAGGCGCCGCAGGCCAGCGAATTCACATCAGGCTTACCGGAAAACTCCTCCAGACCGTGGTCAAGCAGGCCTTTTTTCGCCGGCATCAGTTGACCTTCACCGGTCAGATGCGGATAGCGTTTCCCAATTCTATTCAGCACGCCGGCCAGCACAATGGCCGTCAGACCACCGAGCATTACAATCGGTAAAATGCGTCCGAGCGCCACGCCCTGCTCCATATGCAGGATCGTCGCATAACCCATCGACAGCGGGATCGCCCCTTCGCCCACGCCGCCCGCCATGATCGGCAGGATCAGGAAGAAGAACGTCTGGAATGGCGGCAGACCCAGCAGCGTACCCATCGCCAGCCCCGCCACCATACCGACAACCTCACCGCACAGCATAGGCACAAAAATCCGCACGAAGCCCTGGATCAGCACCTGCCGGTTCATGCTCATGATGCTGCCGACAATAATGCAGCAGATGTACAGATAGAGAATATTGGTGGATTTGTAGAATTTGATGGTGGAGTCCACGACCACATCCGGCAACAGCCCGTAATGCACCATCGCCGAGGGAATAAAGGTGGCACAGATTGCTGCCGCACCGAGTTTTCCTACCAGCGGCAGGCGCTTACCCAGTTCGCCACAGGCGAAGCCAAAGAAGGCCAGCGTTGCCACCATGACCACGATATCGCTCGGCAGTTTACCGTTCAGGCAGTCGAGCAAAATCAGCACCCCTGCCAACAGAAACAACGGCAGCGGAATGATCCCTATTTTGTAATTATCCAGAATATGCCACCAGCGTTCTTTGGCTGACAGGACCGACTTTTCGGAGTCTTTGGCGACCAGATAGGAGTCATCGGATGTGCTCATGACATTGTTCTCTTTTTATTAATAACGTTATAGAGAGTGAGCATAGAAATCGCCGCGCAGGCAGGTTGTGAGGTTGCTCAAATTAAATCCGCTGATTTAAAGGTTGTAATGGTGTTAATGACGTTAATGCTACTGCGGTTGCAATCCTTATCAGCTTTGTAGCAAATCACACGCTTACCCTTATTATTCGTAGGTCTATCTGCAGCATTCCGTGCGCTCTATGCGCTTTTGCTCACAACCTGATTGCGCGGGGAATGTTACCGGTGAAAAACGCGTGTTAGGCTTATTCTTCAACTTTCGCCCCGGCAGCCCGAATGAAATTACGATTAACCTTCCAGATAAAACTTTTCCTCAGCCTGGTAGCCTTTTCCTCTGTGCTGCTGGCTCTGGTCGGTGCCTTTCTTTTTCACACCATCGATCGCCAGCTGAACCATGATCTCGGCAACCGCGCCAAGGTACAGGCGGCGCAAATCGCCCTGATGCCCGGTTTGTCTGCGTTGGTCGAAGCCCATGACAGCGCAGGGATTGCCCGTTTAGTGGCGCCGCTGCGGGCAAAAAGCGACGCCAGTTATATTGTGGTGGGTGACGTTCACGAAAATCATCTGTACCACTCGCAGTCGCCGGATCGCGTTGGCAAACCGATGGTCGGCGGGGATAACGCCGGCGTGCTGGCGGGAAAAACGATTATTTCGGTGCGCCAGGGTGGCATCGGTATTTCGCTGCGCAGCAAAGCGCCGATACTGGATGCGCAGAACAAGGTGATCGGCATTGTCTCTGTCGGTTACCTCACGTCGTACATCGATGACATTACGGTCAGACAGTTAGCGCAGGCGGCGCTCTCCGGCGTACTGCTGTTGGTATTACTGTTTATCTTCTCGTGGCTGTTCAGTAAAAATCTCAAAAAGCAGATGTTCTGGCTGGAGCCCAAAGAGATCGCCCTGCTCGTTCGCCAGCAAAAAGCACTGCTGGAAGCCATTTATGAAGGGGTTATCGCCATTGATGATCGCCAGCGGATCATCTCGATAAACCATGCCGCCCGCGAACTGCTGGAACTCTCCCGGCCCGAAGATGCGCTGATCGGCCAGAACATCCGCGACGTGATCCACACCGATGACGGATTTTTTGCCAGCGACAGCGCAACTCCCAACCGCCACGATGAAGTGGCCCGCTTTAATCAGCGCCTGGTGATCGTCAACCGGGTGCGCATCGAACTGGAACCCGCTACGCAAACCGGCTGGGTATTCAGCTTTCGCGATAAAAATGACATTAATACGCTCAGCAGCCAGCTCAGTCAGGTGAAGCGCTACGCCGATAACCTGCGCATCATGCGGCATGAACAGCTCAACTGGACCGCCACGCTGGCCGGTTTGCTGCACATGAAACGTTACGATGAGGCCATCGGCTATATTCAGGCGCAGTCCGAAGGTGCGCAGGCGGTGCTGGATTTTGTCTCCGCGCGTTTTGCGTCGCCGACGCTGTGCGGCCTGCTGCTGGGCAAATTTGCCAGCGCGCGTGAAAAAGGCGTGACGTTGAATTTCGATCCGGCATGTCAGCTGCGCCGCCTGCCTGCGGCGTTGACAGAGTCCGAACTGATGTCGATTATCGGTAACTTGATCGATAACGCGGTCGATGCCACGTTGGCAGCACCGGCACCTCATCAGCCTGTCGAGTTTTATCTGTCGGACAGTCATGATGAACTGCTGATAGAAGTGGCCGATCAGGGCTCGGGGATCCGGCCTGAAATCCGCCCGCAGATTTTTGAACAGGGTGTGACCACAAAGCCGCTATCGGCCGCTGACGACACCGGAGGCGAACATGGCATCGGTCTCTATGTGGTTGCCCGTTATGTCCGTCAGGCGCACGGTATAATTGAAATTTCGGACAATGCGCCACGTGGCACTGTGTTTTCACTGTTCATCCCTAATCCGCCGCAGGGCGTGTGAGCCAGTCAGGAACGATAATGAATAACAATAATGTACTCAACAGCAGCATCAATCAGGGCAGCGCGCTGGACGTGATGATCGTCGAAGATGAACCCTATCTGGCGGGGCTGCACCGCGATTTTATCGAACAGAACTTTAACCTGCGGGTGGTCAGTATTGCGGCGACGCTGGCGCAGGCCAAAACGCAGTTACAGCTCTACCGGCCGCGTCTGGTGCTGCTGGATAACTATTTACCTGACGGTCAGGGCATTGATCTGATTGACAGCGCACTGCTGAAAAGCCTCGACTGCTCGGTGATTTTCATTACGGCGGCCAGCGATATGCATACCTGTAGTCAAGCCATGCGCGGCGGCGCGTTCGACTACATCATCAAGCCGGTCTCCTTCCAGCGTCTGCGCAATTCACTTGAGCGTTTTTTGCAGCTGGTGCATCAGCTGCGCCATGTCAAAGTGCTGGATCAGCAGGCACTGGATCGTCTCTATAATCTGCCCGCCAGCGACACCCCCGCAGCCCCTGCCACAAAAGGGATTGAGCCTAATACGCTGGAACTGGTTCAACGCGTTTTCAGCGAAGGCGACGACCGCAACTGGTCGGTCGATGAGGTTGTAGAACAGGTGGGGATCAGTAAAACCACCGGCCGCCGCTACCTGGAATATTGTGTGGAAATTGGCTTTATTGCCGTGGAAATGCAGTACGGCAATATCGGGCATCCACGCCGCCTCTATCGCAAAATAGCAGGCGTAGAAAAATCCGTATCCTGATGCTGAATTCCTGCCGTTTACCCTGACGAATTTCCCCCTCCCTGCCGGTGGCAACACCGGCCAATTTCCCGCATATCACCCGGCATCAGGTTATTAATTCACTGAATCCTAAAATTTCAGACAACCGGTAAATTCACCTGTTTCACATACGGCTGAAATCCCTAATTACACCTGAAAATATACGTTCATTGTTCCGTATAACACCGCTCTGCATCTGGTAATTGTTGACGGCTAAATCCCCGCAAAAACAAAAGATATTAAACACTTTAAAATCAGATAATTAGATATATTTCAATCACAACTGAATGCCGGAATAATTAGCAGAAATCGTGAATCACCGGCACGCGATAATTTGTCATTAAATGTCAACGATACGGGCACAAAATTAGACGCGTCAGATACGCACATATACACAACCGGAATCGCAATCATGAATATTCTTCAGAAACATTGAGACTTGTCTCAGAATTTCGATGTGTTAGGGTATAACGCGTTCACTATTTCGTTACAGGTAAGACTCTATACGGTCCAACAAAAAAACTAGACATCGAGCCGACATGGCTACTTATATCCAAGGAATGCACATTGCATGGCAATTAAAATTGAAGTAAAAAATCTTTATAAGGTATTTGGCGAGCACCCTGAGCGCGCATTTAAGCTGATTGATTCAGGCAAAGGTAAAGAAGAGATTTTCGAGAAAACCGGGCTGTCACTTGGTGTGAAAAACGCCAGTCTGGCCATTGAAGAAGGCGAGATCTTCGTCATCATGGGGTTATCCGGTTCCGGAAAATCCACCATGGTACGCCTTCTCAATCGTCTGATAGAACCTACCCGCGGCGAAGTGTTGATCGACGGCGAAGATATCGCCAAGATCTCCGAGTCGAAACTGCGTCAGGTACGCCGCAGCAAAATCAGTATGGTGTTCCAGTCGTTTGCACTGATGCCACACATGAATGTGTTAAACAACACGGCGTTCGGAATGGAGCTGGCCGGTGTTCCGGTGCAGGAGCGTAACGAAAAGGCCCTCGACGCGCTGCGTCAGGTGGGTCTGGAAAATTATGCCCACTCCTATCCGGATGAGCTGTCCGGCGGGATGCGTCAGCGTGTGGGCCTGGCCCGCGCCATGGCTAACAACCCTGATATCCTGCTGATGGATGAAGCCTTCTCTGCACTCGATCCCCTCATCCGTACCGAAATGCAGGATGAGCTGGTGAAATTGCAGGCGCAGCATCAGCGCACCATCGTGTTTATTTCCCATGACCTTGACGAAGCCATGCGCATCGGCGACCGCATCGCCATTATGCAGGGCGGTGAAGTGGTACAGGTCGGTACGCCGGAAGAGATCCTGAATAATCCGGCCAACGATTATGTGCGCACCTTCTTCCGCGGCGTGGACATCAGCCAGGTCTTCAGTGCCAAAGATATTGCCCGTCGTCGTGGCACGTTGATTCGTAAAACCCCCGGTTTTGGTCCGCGTGCAGCCCTCAAGCTGCTCGAAGACGAAGACCGCGAATATGGTTATGTGCTGGAGCGCGGTCAGAAATTCATCGGCGTGGTGTCGATTGATTCTCTGAAAGTTGCGCTCAAAGCCAATCAGTCTCTGGACTCCGCGCTGCTGGAACTTCCCGCACCGGTGCAGGCAGATATGCCGCTCAGCGAACTGATCTCTCATGTCGCCGCCGCGCCTTGTGCCGTGCCGGTGGTTAATGAGGACAATAACTATATCGGTATTATTTCCAAGGCTATGTTGCTTCGTGCCCTGGATAAAGAAGGGGGTAACGAATAATGAAGAATTCCATTAACGACAGCATCGTGCAACATGCTCAGGCCGCGTCACAAACGCTGGATGCCACCATTGATCCGTGGAGTGCAGATAACGCCAGCGGCGGTCATGCCGCAGCAGCACAACCCGCGGCTGACGCTGCAACCAGCAGTGATCCGTGGGGCGGTGCCAGCGATGCTGCCACCAGCGCTCCTGACACCACCCACCACGCTGCCGCACAAGCTAATGACTGGCTGACTGTGGCTCCGGCGCAGCATGACCAGTTCAATATTCTGGATCCGTTCCACACCACGCTTATCCCGCTGGATCGCTGGGTAACTGAGGGAATCGACTGGCTGGTAACGAATTTCCGTCCGGTATTTCAGGGTATTCGTGTACCGGTCGATTTCGTCCTCAGCGGTTTTCAACACGGGCTGGAGTCACTGCCCGCGCCGATTGCTATGCTGATCTTTGCGCTGATCGCCTGGCAGATGGCCGGCCTTGGTATGGGTGCCGCGACACTGGTTTCACTGGTGATCATCGGTGCCATCGGTGCCTGGTCTCAGGCCATGGTTACGCTTGCGCTGGTGCTGACCTCGCTGTTCTTCTGTGTACTGATAGGACTTCCGCTCGGCATATGGCTGGCGCGCAGCAAAGGCGCAGCGAAAATTATCCGTCCGCTGCTCGATGCAATGCAGACCACCCCTGCGTTCGTCTATCTGGTGCCCATCGTTATGCTGTTTGGTATCGGTAATGTGCCGGGCGTTGTCGTCACCATTATCTTCGCCCTTCCGCCTATCGTGCGTCTGACGATTCTGGGTATTAATCAGGTGCCGGAAGATCTGATTGAAGCCTCACAGTCCTTCGGGGCCAGCCCGAGCCAGCTGCTGTTCAAAGTGCAGCTGCCGCTGGCGATGCCAACCATCATGGCCGGTATTAACCAGACACTGATGCTGGCGCTGTCGATGGTGGTTATCGCCTCGATGATTGCCGTTGGCGGCCTCGGCCAGATGGTTCTGCGCGGTATCGGCCGTCTGGACATGGGTCTGGCGTCGGTCGGTGGTGCAGGTATCGTTATTCTCGCCATTATTCTCGACCGTTTGACTCAGTCGATGGGCCAGGACAGCCGTAGCAAAGGCGGCCACCGCTGGTTCACCCGCGGGGCGGTTGGCCTGCTGGCAAAACCTTTTGTGAAAAAAGCCTGATCACCAGAAGTACCTTCCCGGCGGTTTCGCCGCCGGGAACTCTCTACTAAGCAGAAGTCCACTCTTACGTATTCCTAAGCCATAAACTTATATAAGAATAAGGGTTCACCATGCGCATCAACCATTTCAGGGCCATCGCTCTCGCTGTATCCATCACCACTCCCGCCGCGTTCGCCGCTGACCTTCCGGGGAAAGGCGTTATCGTCAAACCGTTGCAAAGCACCATCGCTGAAGAAACATTCCAAACCGAGCTGGTTAACCGCGCCCTGCAAAAACTGGGTTATGACGTGCAGCCCACCGGCGAAGTCGATTACAACGTGGCCTATACCGCTATTGCTGCCGGTGACTCGACGTACATGGCGGTGAACTGGGATCCGCTGCAAGTCGATATGTACGCCGCCACCGGCGGAGACAAAAAGTTCTATCGTCAGGGTACGTTCATTAGCGGCGCAGCGCAGGGTTATCTGATCGATAAGAAAACTGCTGACAAGTACCACATCACCAGCATTGATCAGCTAAAAGATCCTAAACTCGCCAAACTTTTTGATGCTAACGGCGATGGCAAAGCCGATCTCGCGGGCTGCGATCCGGGCTGGGAGTGCGCAAAAGTCGTCACCAGGCAGATTGAAGCTTACGGTCTGAGTAATACCGTGCAGCAGAATCAGGGGAACTATTCGGCCATCATTGCCGACACCCTGACCCGCTACAAAAGCGGCCAGCCGGTGCTCTATTACACCTGGACACCGTACTGGGTGAGCAACGAGATGAAACCGGGGAAAGATGTGGTGTGGCTGACGGTGCCGTTCTCGGCGAATCCGGGCTCGAACAAAGATCTCGATACCACTCTGCCTAACGGTAAAAACTACGGCTTCCCGGTCAATAACGAACACATCGTGGCAAACAAGCAGTGGGCAGAAGCCAACCCTGCCGCCGCCAAGCTGTTTGCCATCATGAAATTACCGCTGGCAGACGTGAATGCGCAGAACCTGCGGATGCACGAAGGTGAGTCTTCTTCAGCGGACATTTCGCAGCATGTCGATGGCTGGATCAAAGCGCATCAGGCTACCTTTGACGGCTGGATCAGTGAAGCCGCCGCTGCCGCTAAAAAATCATAATCGGAACAGCGCTGCCCCGCGCGGCGCTTTTAAAACATAACAACGACGATAAACAGGACATTATTTTATGCGAAAGACAAACCTCTGGGCGGTTGCCGCCCTGACCACACTGGCATCAGCTTCGACCTTCGCCGCTGACCTGCCGGGTAAAGGCGTGACCGTTACCCCGATTCAGAGCACCATCAGCGAAGAGACCTTCCAGACGCAGCTGGTCAGCAAGGCGCTGGAAAAACTAGGCTATGACGTTCAGCCGATCCGCGAAGTCGATTACAACGTCGGCTACACCACCATTGCCGCCGGTGACGCCACCTTCACGGCGGTAAACTGGTCGCCGCTGCATGACGAGATGTACAAAGCCGCAGGCGGTGACAAAGTCTTCTATCGCGAAGGCACCTACGTTAACGGCGCCGCTCAGGGTTATCTGATCGATAAGAAAACTGCTGAGAAATACCACATCACCAATATCGAACAGCTGAAAGATCCAAAGATCGCCAAGCTGTTTGATACCAACGGTGACGGCAAAGCCGATCTGACCAGTTGTACGCCGGGTTGGGGTTGTGAAGCCGCGCTGAATGAGCAGCTGAAAGCGTACGATCTGGAAAAAACCGTAACGCACAATCAGGGGAATTACTCGGCGATGATTGCTGACACCATCACGCGTTACAAAGAAGGTAAACCTATCTTCTATTACACCTGGACGCCGTACTGGGTGAGTGACGTGCTGGTACCGGGTAAAGACGTACTGTGGATGCAAGTGCCTTTCTCTGTCGTACCGGGCGATAAAAATGCCGACACTGCCTTACCGAACGGTAAAAACTACGGCTTTAAAGTCAGTACTATGCATATCGTCGCCAACAAGAAGTTTGCTGAAGCTAACCCGGCTGCCGCAAAACTCTTCGCAATCATGCAGCTGCCGTTAAAAGATATTAACGCGCAGAACTCTGCGATGCATGCCGGTCAAAGCTCTGAAGCCGATATTGCCAATCAGACTGACGGCTGGATCAAAGCCCACCAGGAAACCTTCGATGGTTGGGTAAAAGAAGCGGCTGCAGCGGCGAAGTAAGCCAGTAATATGACTTAGTAAAACCCGCGGGCGGGGGATGGCACATACCACCCTGCCCGCGTTTTTCTATTCTGCTAACTTATCGACCACACCACGCGCCTGAGCGAAAAGCTTCTGATAGTGGCTTTCCCTGTCAGTAATATCTTCTTCCACACCAATCGTGTTGTAGAGGAAATCAAGGCTGCTCTCCTTAATACCCAGATAGCTCCCGGCACCTTGCAGATAATCCGTCATATTTTTCTTCCAGCCGTACTTCTCAAATCCTGCTTCTGAACCACCAACCAGCGCTAACCAACAAACTTTTTTGGCCGGGAATCCTTTGCCACCATAAGCCAGACCGAAATTCCAGACCCTTTCCAGATACCCTTTAATCATCGCCGGGAAGCTGTACCACCACAGCGGGAACACCACGACCACGGTATCTTTTCCTTCCAGTTCGCTAAACAGTCGATGCACTTCAGGCGAATACCGTTTATCCGGGTTATTCCAATCAGGTTCATCTTCCACGCCCAACACGGGATTAAACCCGCTTCGATAGAGATCAAGCGTGGAAACGCTGATGCCGTGATGTTCCGCCTGAGTGTGGATTGCCTCCACCATTTGCGCAGTTAAAGAATCGGTACGCGGATGCGCCCACACGATATACATTTTCTCTGATTTCATAATCTGGCCTCGTATTTAAGAATGTACGGGCGACTTTACGACTCCGGAATAGTTCTGTAAAACGTGGTATTTGAGATGACTTAATGAAGGATTTTCACTAATGAGGTTGAACTTATCCGACTTCGCGACGTTTATTGCCGTGGCCCGTCACAAAAGCTTTCGCGCGGCCGGGGATGAAATGGGGCTCTCGCCCTCAGCTATCAGCCACGCTATCAAACAGCTGGAGCAGCGCCTGAAATTGCGGTTGTTCAACCGCACCACGCGCAGCGTGTCTCTCACCGAGGCCGGGCTGAATTTATACGAACGCCTGCGCCCGGCGTTTGAAGAAATCAGCACCATGCTGGACGAAGTAAACTGTTTTCGCGATACACCGATGGGTACCCTGAAGATCAATGCGGCGCGTTTGTCCTCCCGCCTTTTTTTGATGCCACTGGTAGCAGGGTTTAGCCGCCAGTATCCAGATATCAAAGTGGAAATCACCACCGACGACCGGCTGGTGGATATTGTGAAAAGTGGATTTGACGCCGGGGTCCGGCTTCAGGCCACGGTTGAGAAAGACATGATTTCAGTACCACTTGGGCTTGCGGTCAAGCTTGTCGTGGTGGCAACACCGGAGTATTTCTCCACACATCCCGTCCCAGTTCATCCCCGTGAACTGGTCGATCACCAGAGCGTCGTTTTCCGCTTTCATCACGGGCGGGTCTATCACTGGGAATTTGAGCGGCCGGAAGAGAAACTGGAAATCGTTCCGTCGGGCAACATTGCGGTGGATGATTTCGATTCCGTCCTTGAAGCCGTTCTCAACGGCGCTGGCGTCGGTTATCTCTATCACGAACAGGTAAAGACGTATCTTGCGTCCGGCCAGCTGGTTTCAGTGCTGGAAGACTGGTTACCTGAGCGGCCAAGCCTTCAACTTTACTACCCTAACCGCCAGTATATGACCTGCGGTTTACGCGCATTTCTGGATTATATAAAAGTTAAAGATCATCCTTCACGATCGTAGTCATTTCCTCGTTATGCCAGCGAGTAAAGATCGATTCGCAAATGTCATTAGGCCGTTACTCCTCTTCCTGCGCAAAAGCCAGAAAGCGCTCGGCAGCGGCGGAGAGGCTGTGTTGCCAGACGCAGAATACCTGGCGGCGTGGCGCATTTTCTATCGGGATCGCCACCAGATCGGCAGCATGACGAGCGCGGGACAACGGCACGATGCCTGCGGCCAGAGATCGCCGAACGATGCTTTCCAGCCATTCAATATGGTCGATTTCAAAACTCACGTGGCGGGTGACGCCCGCCTCACCAAACGCGTTATCAGTCTGACGCCGCGCACCGGCACCGGCGTAGAAGTCCACCAGCGGCACCTGGGCGAGTTCGTTGAGTGTGATAGTAGGACGTAAAGCATAGGCATGTGTCGGGCTGACCAGCGCCACCAGCGGCTCATCGGCCAGCTGACGATGAGGAAGACGAAGCGTGGCTTTGTCTCCCGGCCAGATGCCGACGAACGCTACGTCCGTACGCAGTTGCTGCACATCTTCCAGCAGTTTCTCACTCATGCCGACATACATACGAATATTGACCAGCGGGTAGCGCCGGGTGAATTTCGCCAACTGGCCGATGACATCAATCGCGTTAAGCGTTGAAATAATCCCCACCGTCAGGGTGCCGGTCACCTCACCTTTCAGCGCTTCCATGGTATCGAGCAGATGGTTGTGCGCCGCCAGCAGCTGTTCCGCAGGGGCTAAAAATGCCCGCCCGGCCGCCGTAAGATTGACCCGCCTTGAGGTGCGTTCAAACAGCGCACTGCCGAGCTCCTCCTCCAGTCTGGCTATCTGATGGCTGAGCGCTGACTGCACCGTGTGGCAGCGCCGCGCCGCCTTGGTGAAATTCTGTTCCTGCGCCACGGCAAGAGCAAAGCGGATCTGTTTGAGATTCATCGATTAATCATAAAATGAGATAGTTGAGATGAAAATTATACATTGGTTTAGTCTTTAAGGCTGAGCGATACTCGCCGCGATCCAACAGGACAATGCTGATATTCAAATAAAACCTGCAGCTTTATCTGACACGCTTCACTTAAACAAAAACGCAAAACAAAAACGTAAAACGAAAATATTATGAAAAATTCGACTCAACATTCTCCGCTAACGCCGGGACTGATCGTTCTGATGGCTGTCGCCACCGGACTGGCCGTCGCCAGTAACTATTATCCCCAACCTTTACTCGAAACCATTGCCCGGGCTTTTGACCTTTCCGTTAATCAGGCCGGTTTTATCGTCACCATTGCTCAGCTCGGCTACGCTTTCGGATTGATGTTCCTCGTGCCGCTGGGCGATATGTTTGAACGCCGCAGCCTGATCGTGGTGATGACCATCCTCTCTGCCGCCGGTTTACTTATCACCGCGATGGCCCCGACACTGACGGTCATGCTGATAGGGACCGCGCTCACCGGTTTGTTCTCGGTGGTCGCGCAGATCCTGGTGCCGCTGGCGGCTACGCTGGCAGAACCAGAACGGCGCGGTAAAGTGGTCGGCCTGATTATGTCCGGACTGCTGCTCGGTATTTTGCTGGCACGAACCGTCGCCGGCTTGCTCGCCACGCTCGGCGGCTGGCGTACGGTGTACTGGGTAGCGAGTGCGTTGATGCTGGTGATGGCGCTGATCCTCTGGCGTCGTCTGCCCACGCACAAACAGCATACCGGCCTGAATTATCCGCAGTTGCTGAAATCTATTTTTAGCCTGTTCCTGCACACGCCGGTCTTACGTACCCGTGCGCTACTTGGCTTGTTCTCCTTCGCCAACTTCAGCATTCTGTGGACCTCCATGGCATTTCTGCTGGCGGGCCCGGCGTATCACTACTCCGAAGGCGTGATTGGTCTGTTTGGTCTGGTCGGCGCGGCAGGTGCTTTAGCGGCCACCCGCGCCGGACAGCTGGCGGATAAAGGCAAAGCTCATCTGACCACCACCGTGGGACTGGTACTCTTGCTGCTGTCATGGGCGGCGATTGCTTATGGTCAGCATTCGGTGATTGCGCTGATCGTGGGAATTATCGTGCTGGATCTGGCCGTGCAGGGCGTGCATATCACTAACCAAAGCGTCATCTATAAGTCGATGCCCGAAGCGCGTAACCGCCTGACGGCCGGTTATATGACCACCTATTTTATCGGCGGTGCGATAGGCTCCCTGGTGTCGGCGTCGGCGTTTCAGTGGGCAGGCTGGTACGGTGTTTCCGCCGCAGGCGTGATCATGAGCGTCCTGAATTTGCTGACCTGGTGGTCGGGCCATAAATATAAAATGGCCTGATGGTTCAACGCTTATTCCCACCCGCTGAAGAAAACTGACAACACGGGGCGATCATCACGCCCCCTGATTAGCTTGCGAATAATCATCGCTGAAATTTATTTCCCGCTGAGGGTATTATCACTACTGACAGTCTGGTAATGTTTGCCCCATAAATTATTCACGGGTGAGATATCCCGTCTTTACTGCCCTGATTGCCTAATGCCAACCCACACAACACAAGACACTTCAGCCCCTGTTCGCGTCTCCACGTTTACGCAAGGCGTTGTCGACAGTCTGCCTATTGTTATCGGTTATCTCCCTATCGCGTTTGCTTTCGGTCTGAGTGCGGTGAAACTGGGTTTCACGCCGCTGGAAAGCACCCTGTTTTCTGTGCTGATTTATGCCGGTGCCAGCCAGTTTGTGATCACAGCCCTGCTGAGTGCCGGGATGTCGTTATGGGTCTCAGCCCTGACGGTGATGGCGATGGACGTGCGTCACGTTCTGTACGGCCCTTCCCTGCGCAACCGCCTTACGGGTGGACGTCTGAATGGTAAGAAAACCGCGTTGTGGGCTTTCGGCCTGACCGATGAGGTGTTTGCCGCTGCCACTACCAAACTGATTAGTGATAAACGCAGCTGGAGCGAAAACTGGATGTGCGGCATCGCGCTCACGTCCTGGCTGGCCTGGGTTTTTGGTACGGTTATCGGCGCGCTGTTCGGTAATGGCCCGCTGGAAAACTATCCTGCCGTCGAGGCTTCTCTCACCTTTATGCTTCCGGCCCTGTTTCTGAGCTTCCTGCTGGCGGCCTTTAAACGTCAGCAATGTCTGGTGTTCGTTGCCTCTCTGGCCGGTGCACTGGGCGGTTTGCTGTTCTGGTCTATCCCTGTAGCGATTTTGTGCGGACTGGGCGCGGGTTGTATCGCCGCGCTGCTGCAACGTCCCGCCGCTGAACTGGAGGCTGCCAATGAAAACTGAAGTGATCCTGGTGTGCGTGGTCGTCGGCATCGCGAATTATCTTTTCCGCTATCTGCCGCTGCGCCTTGGCGCGGGCCGCAAAGCGGGCGCGATGAAAAGTGGCCCGCTGGCGCGGGTACTCGACAGCATTGGTATTGCCTCTATTTGCGCCCTTCTTGTGGTCTCCAGCACGCCGGAGATCCTGCGTGACAGCTAGCGTTTATTGCCCACACTTGCCGGTTTCGTGGTACTGACGCTGGTATTCTGGCGCAGCAAAAGCATCATTTTGTCTACTTTGGTTGGCGCGGTAGCGTACGGACTGATCTTCAAAGTGATGTTACCAACTGGCTGAAAATTAAGCGCTTCGGTCATCTTCCGCGGTGCAGAACAGAAGCTTTAAATTTCGAATAATTCACCGTCGTTATGAATCACACTTAATGCTAAAGCTTTGGGGGTTCATAACATTGATATTATTAATTACCGTCGTTACTATGTCATTCGTAACTAATGAGGTTTCTCGTCATGGACAGCTCCTTCGCGCCAATTGAACACATGCTAAATTTCCGGGCCAAGAAACAGAAAGATTTTCCTTATCAGGAAATTCTGCTGACCCGGCTCTGTATGCACATGCAAAGTAAATTGCTGGAAAACCGCAATAAAATGCTGAAAGCACAGGGGATCAACGAAACGCTGTTTATGGCGTTACTGACTCTTGATGCACAGGAAAGTCACAGCATTCAGCCTTCCGAACTGAGTTCTGCACTGGGCTCTTCCCGTACCAATGCAACGCGGATTGCGGATGAGCTTGAGAAGCGCGGCTGGATTGAGCGCCGTGAAAGCGATAACGACCGTCGATGCCTGCATTTGCACCTGACGCCGGACGGGGAAGCCTTTATCCAAAAGGTTCTGCCACCTCAACATAAGAGCCTGCATCTTCTCTGGTCTACCCTTGACGCTGATGAACAGAAGCAGTTAGAAACCCTGACCCGCAAACTGTTATCTCGCCTCGATCAGATGGATGTCACTGCGACACAATTACTTTAATTTCTGTTCAGGTAACCCAAACATGTCACTCCAAGCCAGCTGGAGACTTACGCCGCTGTTCGCCGTTTTACTATTGGCGGGCTGTGCCTCCAGCGATAACATCGCGCCTCAGTCAACGTTGCTGGACAACCAGCAACTGAAACTGGCCCAGCCCAAAGTCAGTTCGCTGTCCATCAGTTCACAGTGGTGGCGCAGCCTTAACGACCCGCAACTTGATAGTCTAATGACGACGACGTTGCAAAACTCGCCGTCATTGCGTCAGGCGGCGGCTCGTGTGCGCGAAGCGCAGAGCGTGGCCGGTGAAGCCAGCGCAGCCAATGGGCCCTACCTGGATTTGAACGGAACAACCAAGCGTGAGCGTGTTTCCAAAAATACGATCCCGCCGTTCCTGACGAGCTATCCTGACGCGCCGATCTTCGACAGCACCAATACGCTGGGGCTTAACCTGAGCTATGAGTTTGACTGGTGGGGTAAATACCGCAATCAGGTCAATGCCGCGAAGGCTCAGGTGGATTCAGCCCGTGCCGAACAGGCACAGGCGGCCCTGACGCTGACCAGTTCTGTCGCCTCGGCTTACTATCAGTTGCAGGCCAATCTGGCGGTGCAAAAAGTCCTGCAACAGGAAGTGGATAATAATCAGCATCTGGCCGATTTGCGCAAAGCCCAGTACAAAGCCGGGATTTATGGTATCGATGTGCCGCAGCAAACTCAGGCACAGGCTGACAGTGCACGCCAACAGATTATCGAATCCCAGTCACAGATTGATCAGCTGAAGCATCAGCTGTCAGCGCTGGCGGGCCTCGGTCCGAACGCAATGGATAATCTGCACGCCGTTCCCCTGCCTGCCGCGGACGCCATCTCCCCGAAAGGTGAGCTGACCATAGACCTGCTGGGTAAACGCCCGGATATCGCCGCGCAGCGTGCGCTGGTTGAGTCCTATTCACAACGCATTCAGGCGGCGAAGAAAGAGTTCTATCCGAGCCTGTCAATCAGTGCGTTTGGCGGTTTCAATACCACGAACTATGGTGGTACCTCGCCGAACCTGCTGGACGCGGCCAGTAAAGCCTGGAATATCGCGCCGGCGATTTCGCTGCCAATTTTCCATGCGGGTGCCCTGCGCGCCAAGCTGGGCGAAGAATCTGCGCTCTATGACCAGTCAGTCGAGTCTTACAATCAGACCATCCTGTCAGCTATCCAGCAGACTGCGGATGCGATGACCATCGCAAAAAGTAGTGTCGATCAGTTGCAGCAGGCGTCGTCAGCTGTGAAGTCGATCGAAGATGTGTATCGGGTTGCCGATGCGCGTTACAAAGCTGGCGTGATAGGACGGGATGAGTTGTTAACCGGCCAGTCAGCGCTGTTGCAACAGCAACAGGCCCAACTGAACGCCAGCAGCAATTTGTTGCAGGCAAAAATCAGTTTAATCCGCGCGCTTGGGGGGGGTTATCAGGCCCCGGCAGCGGAACAAAAATCATAAAAAAACAAGACTCAGCGTGGAGAAAACCATGAGCGAAAATGCGGGCATTCAGGCGACGCCACCGCAGGATTCGGTTGTTGC
>Ga0105856_1000210_pt1 | contig 31329 bp, 25 predicted proteins | sample OrgsoiDNA_201060_FD_89681 | JGI IMG/M metagenome (GOLD analysis project Ga0105856, IMG submission 89681) | Permafrost soil microbial communities from the Arctic, to analyse light accelerated degradation of dissolved organic matter (DOM) -... | ecosystem: Environmental > Terrestrial > Soil >...
AGCGCTCAGGCGTGATGGCAATTGCAACATCTCTTCGCGGCTGTATTTGAAACAATGTAGCGCACAGTGATTGGCGTACATAAATATTGGATCCGGCCCCCGTCCATGCGCCAAAATGCTGTAGGGTGCTTGCTCATGCAGCCACAGATAGCGGTCCTCCACGTCTGCCGGGCAATACAGTCCCTCGCCGGTTAACTGGTGATAACAGGCGTCAATTTTCTTCAGTAATGCTAAATCCTCTGCCACTGCCATACTTTTCTCCCCCTCTTTAGCCTGCCGATTCACGCCCTGACTGTGTTGCGCCTCGGTGATAAAATCAATCCGCACGCTATCAGTAATGTGTGACAAAACATCAACACCCTCTTCAGTGATGATCGGTGCCGAGAGGTTCCCCACTAAAATGCCCGACATAACACATATGCTTTACTGAATATGAATTCGGCGTTATGCTGCGGCCTATTCACAGTTAACGATAGGCAAGGCCATGTCTTCTCTCAGCGCATTACAGTTGTTTAAAAATTTGTCCGACGACACCCGCCTGACCATCGTCCTGCTGCTCAAACACGCCAATGAACTTTGCGTTTGCGAATTGACGGCCGCACTTGAGCTGTCGCAACCGAAGATCTCCCGCCATCTGGCGATGCTGCGAGAAAGCGGCCTGCTGCAAGACCGACGCAGCGGCAAATGGATCCACTACCGCCTGTCGCCACATATTCCCGCTTGGGCTGCCGCCATCATTGATAGCGCCTACCTCAGTCAGCAATCGGCGATTGCGGCACTGGCATTACGCGCGGCGCAAAACTGTGCGCTTCCTGTCGCGTAAAAAAATTTAACCATACATATACGATATTCCATATATAAAACTTTCGGAGACAGCATGGTACTGGCAATCGCTATTTTTGTTCTGACCCTGATATTGGTGATCTGGCAGCCCAAAGGGTTGGGAATTGGCTGGAGCGCCCTGTTTGGCGCGGCCTTGGCCTTAATGTCCGGCGTGGTGCATTGGGGCGACATTCCCGTCGTGTGGGATATTGTCTGGAATGCCACCGCGACCTTTATCGCCGTGATCATCATCAGCCTGTTGTTAGATGAATCCGGTTTTTTTGAATGGGCCGCGCTGCACGTTGCCCGCTGGGGGAAAGGCAAAGGCCGCTGGTTGTTCACCTACATTATCCTGCTCGGTGCGACGGTCGCGGCGCTGTTTGCCAACGACGGTGCGGCGCTGATCCTCACGCCGATTGTCATCGCCATGCTTCTGGCTCTGGGGTTCAGTCAGGCTGCCACGCTGGCGTTCGTGATGGCCGCCGGGTTTATTGCCGATACCGCCAGCCTGCCGCTGATTGTCTCGAATCTGGTGAATATCGTCTCGGCCGACTTCTTCAAACTAGGCTTTAACGACTATGCGAAGGTGATGGTACCGGTCAATATCGCCGCCATTATTGCCACGTTAATCGTGCTGCATCTGTTCTTTCGCCGGGATATTCCGGCCACCTATGACCTCGCCAAACTGCGTGCACCGCAGCAAGCCATTCGTGACCCGCTGACCTTTAAGACCGGCTGGGTTGTCTTGGTGATTTTACTGGTCGGATTCTTTGGGCTTGAGCCGCTCGGCGTGCCGGTCAGCGCGGTGGCGGCCATCGGTGCGCTGATTCTGTTCGCCGTGGCGAAACGTGGAAAAGTGATCAATACCGGCAAGGTGTTGCGCGGTGCGCCTTGGCAAATTGTGATGTTCTCACTGGGGATGTATCTGGTGGTGTACGGCCTGCGCAATGCCGGTCTGACCGAGCTGCTTTCCGCCTTATTAAATCGCTTTGCCGAACAGGGCCTGTGGGCCGCGACGCTCGGCACCGGTTTTTTGACCGCGTTCTTGTCTTCCGTCATGAACAATATGCCGACGGTGCTGGTCGGCGCGCTGTCGATTGACGGCAGCACCGCCAGCGGCGTGATTAAACAGGCGATGATTTATGCCAACGTGATTGGCAGCGATTTAGGGCCAAAAATCACCCCGATTGGCAGCCTCGCCACCCTGCTTTGGTTGCACGTATTAGGGCAAAAAGGCATCACCATCCGTTGGGGATATTACTTACGCGTCGGCATGGTGATGACCCTGCCGGTGTTACTGGTGACGCTAACAGCGCTGGCGCTGCGGCTTTCATTCTAAGGAAACGGGCAATGACAACTGTGAACAATACTCCGATCACTATTTACCACAATCCGGCCTGCGGCACGTCGCGCAATACGCTGGCGATGATCCGCAACAGCGGCGTAGAACCAAGGGTGATCCTGTATCTGGACACCCCGCCGTCACGCGGCGAACTGCTGAAACTTATCACCGATATGGCGATTTCAGTGCGCGCGCTGTTGCGTACCAACGTCGAACCGTACCGCACCCACGGGCTGGATGAGGAGACATTCAGTGACGACCAGTTGATTGATTTCATGCTGGCCGACCCGATACTCATCAACCGCCCGATCGTGGTGACGCCGCTGGGAACGCGCCTTTGTCGCCCCTCTGAAGTCGTGCTCGAGATCTTGCCAAATCCGCAGCAAAAACCCTTTACCAAAGAGGACGGCAGCGTGGTGTGACGTTTAGCGATCCACGTCAATCACATTCACGCCCGCGCGTTTCGCCATCTTGATGCACTCGGCAGTGTCTTCCCCACCGGGAAACGCCAGCAGCGCGTCAGGATGGCTGTCTTCGAGCATAAATTGGTTGCGGCGCATTTCAGCAAATTTGCCGTGCATCGACCAATTCGCCGGATAACGTACCACGTGAATATTGGCGTCTCGCGCCCAGCCCTCAATAATTCCACCCAACGATTGGTGACCGCCGTGAATAATCACCGTCATCGGATGAGACTGATGATATAAATCCAAAATACGCGTCACCGTATTACCGTCACCATAAAATCGCCCTGCGCAAATTAATACTCTCATTATTATTCACCCTAAAACCGCTTTCCTCTGCCCTGAACGGGCAGTCATTATTATTTCCTCGCCCGGCATTGTTATGCTTCAGGCGTTTTTTCCGAGGCGGTGATCCCTTCGTCACTCAGTCGTTCAATCACCGGATAGGCAATGGCAGCAATATGATGATGCACCCGGCGATAGTCGCGTAATACGCGCTGGAATATATCGCCAGACTCCGCCCAGGCATTTTTATCTTCGCGCAGCTTTCTAAAATGCTCACGGCTGGCCGCGGCTTCAAGTTGGCGGATCGCCTCTTTGCGCACCACCAATTGATGTGCTGCCGACAGGTCTTCGCCCATAAACGCGGTCACCGCCAGACGCAGACTGGTAAGAATTTCCCAGTGCAGCAGCCGGATGTTATTGAGCTCGAACTCGTTAAACAGCTCGCCACGGCGCTTACGGCGGGTCGCCAGTTGGGTCAGATTGCTGGAAAGAATGTCGCCCGCGTGTTCAACATTGATCACAAACATCAGGATCTCCTGCGCGCGATCGGCGTCCGAATCGCTCAGGCCGTCCTGCCCGAGATCTGCCAGATAGGCGCGGATCGCCGCACTGAGCAGATCCAGCGACTGATCGACATGGCGAATTTCATCGGCCACGCTCTGTTCCAGGTTTTGAAACAGCACGAACAGGCGATCAAGCATAATGGTCAACATGTCGGCCACCCGCAGCGATTCACGCACCGAATTGGACAGCCCCAGATAGGCGACGTCCAACCCGGCTTCGTCTAAATACATCGGCATGCCTGAATCAGCAACCCGCTCTTCCTCAGGAAATAGCACTTCCAACAGGTGGGCCAAGGGTGAAGTCAGGCCAATAAATACCAGCGCTAACACGGCGCTGAAGGCGGTGTGGAACCACACCACTAATTGCGGCGTGGTCAATGCCAACGGATGAGCGAGCTCAACCAACAGCGGCATCACCAGTAGCGCCACGGCGCTTCCCAGCATCCGCACCAGCAAATTCCCAACCGGCAAACGGCGGGCCACTGCGGAACCGGCGTTCAATACCGGCGGCAATGCGCCACCGATATTCGCGCCTAACACCAGCACCATGGCGGTGTCTGGCGTCATCACGCCGGTGGCGGCCAGTGAAGCAATCAGTAAAATCACCGCCACGCTGGAATGGCAGATCAGCGTCAATATCACCGCCACCAGCAGTGCGATCAGCGTGTCGCCTTGCAGCCCTTGCATCACCGCGTGAAATACTGGCGTCGATTCAATATGCCCGAGCGTGGCGCTGAGCAAACTCAGGGCCAGCAGCATCAGACCGAGGCCGATCATCGCGCAACCGGCACTTTCAAAGCTGGAGTGGTCACGCAATTTGAACACCACAAAACCGCCCAGCATCAGCAGCGGAATGGCAATGGCGGTGTTAAAACTCATCAACTGCACCACCAGCGTCGAGCCCATATTGGCCCCGAGCATCACTGCCAGCGCGGGCGCCAGGCTCAGGGTTCCCGCGGCGGTAAATGAGGTCGCCATCAGGCTAACCGCCGTGCTGCTTTGCAACAGGCCGGTGATACCAATGCCGGACAGGAGCGCCATCCAGCGGTTGGTTAAATGGCGGCCCATCCAGTTACGTAACGGAGTGCCGAAGCCGCGCTGTAGCGCAGTGGAAATCATATGGCTGCCCCACAGCAGCAGGGCAATGGCGCCAGCCAGATTAATTAACAGGGTAGTTCCAGACATGATTATTCCCCCTTATTCAGGGATGGTACTTTTATAAAACGCAGTAATCTGATGGCAATACGATTAATAGCGCTGGCGAAATCTAAAATAGAAGTAATGTTTCTATAATTTATTTTCTCTGCGGCATACCAAGCAAACGCATGAATACGCAGGGTTCGGACTATTTTCATTAAAAATAACACCAGCAGAATGATGATCTTATTTTTAATCAGGAAAATAACCGGCAGGTTGTGTTTCATCTCGTTATTCCAACAAAGGCTTTATTTCAAAGGCAAGGGTCCTGTGGTGTACAGGTGCCGCCATAACGCGGCACCTAATGGGTTAAATAAAGACGTTAATTAGTGCCATTGTTTGAAGCGACGGATATAAATCGTTTTCATACCCTGCGCCACGCAGCAATACGCCAGTAAGGTGCCAGCCAGCCATGGGAAGTATTCCCACGGTAAGGCTTGCAGTCCGACCAACGGGCCGAGCGGCGAGAACGGCACATAAATCCCAATCGCCATAATCAAACCGGTCATCAGCAATACCGGCAACGCGGCGGTGCTTTGAATGAACGGAATTTTCTGGGTACGCAGCATATGCACCACCAGCGTCTGCGACAGCAATCCTTCAATGAACCAGCCAGACTGGAACAGCGTCTGCATATGTTCATTGTTGGCCCCGAACACGTACCACATCAGCGCGAAGGTAGTCATATCAAAAATCGACGACGTAGGGCCAATCCACACCATAAAGCGGCCGATGTTTCTTGCATCCCACTTACGCGGTTTTTTCAGAAACTCCTTGTCGATTTTGTCCCACGGCAGCGCCAGTTGTGAAATATCGTACATCAGGTTTTGCAGCAGTAACTGAATCGCCAACATCGGTAAGAACGGAATAAACGCACTGGCCACCAGCACCGAGAACACGTTGCCAAAGTTGGAACTGGCGGTCATGTTGAGATACTTCATGATGTTGCCGAAGGTCTCGCGGCCTTTTAATACTCCCTCCTCCAGCACCATCAGGCTCTTTTCCAGCAAGATGATATCGGCCGACTCTTTGGCAATGTCGGTGCCGCTGTCGACAGAAATCCCGACGTCAGCATCGCGCAGTGCCGGTGCATCGTTAATGCCATCGCCGAGGAATCCGACGGTATGGCCATTGGCCTGCAAGGCTTTCAACACCCGTGATTTTTGCAGCGGCGTCAGTTTGGCGAACACCGTGCGCTCTTCCACCAGCCTTTGCAGCGTGGCATCGTCCATGTTTTCTAACTGCGGCCCGAGCAGTGGCTCGCCCGGTTCCAACCCCACCTGACGACAGATGCGCGTGGTCACCACCGCGTTGTCACCGGTCAAGACTTTGACCGCCACGCCAATGTTTCGCAGCGCAGCAATCGCCGGGCCAGCGGTCTCTTTTGGCGGATCCAGGAAGGTGAGGAAGCCGCGAATGATCAGGTCATGCTCATCCGTGGTGCCATATTGCTTCTTGGTGTCAGCCTTTTTGATGTCACGGGTCGCCACCACCAGTACGCGGAAACCGTCTTTGTTGTAATCATTGGCCATCGCCAATAATTGGTCGCGGCGCGCCTGATCCAATTCCACCACCTTGCCGTTTTCATGCAGATGGGTCGAAATGCTCAACATCTCTTCGACCGCCCCTTTGCACACCAGCAGGTGATTAGCCTGTTTATCTTTCACCACAATCGACAGGCGGCGGCGGATAAAGTCGAACGGCATCTCGTCAACTTTGCTAAAACCTTCCGGTTTGACGAAGTTAGGCTCGTTTTCGGAAAAATAGAGCACCGCCTGATCCATCAGGTTTTTAATGCCGCTCTGGTGATGGCTATTGAGCCACGCCAGCGACAAGACCGACTCATTCTTATGCCCGAAGGTATCAATATGATGCTCAAGAATGATGCGGTCCTGGGTTAGCGTGCCGGTTTTATCGGTACACAGAACGTCCATCGCGCCGAGGTTCTGAATCGAATTCAGACGCTTGACCACCACTTTGCGTTTTGCCATCGCCACCGCGCCTTTGGCCAGGTTGGCGCTGACAATCATAGGCAGCATTTCCGGCGTCAGTCCGACGGCGACGGCCAGCGCGAACAGCAGCGCATCCCACCAGTCGCCTTTCATAAAGCCGTTGATCATAAACACCACCGGCACCATCACCAGCATGAAACGAATCAACAACCAGCTCACGCTATTGACGCCACGGTCAAACGCGGTTTGCACCCGTGTGCCGACAATCGCTTTCGCCAGTGACCCAAAGTAAGTGCGCGGGCCGGTAGCCACCACCACCGCCAATGCGGTGCCGCTCACCACGTTGGTGCCCATGAAACAGATATTCGGAATATCGAGCAGGTTTTCGTTTTCGGCTGAGACTTCACTGGCCGATTTCTGCGCGACGTCCCCCAGCGTGTCATATTTCTCCACCGGCAAGGCTTCACCGGTCAGCACCGCCTGACTGATAAACAGGTCACGAGACTCAATCAGCCGCACATCGGCTGGGATCATGTCGCCCGCATAAAGCTGCACGATGTCCCCCACCACCAGTTCACGCATTGGAATTTCATGCAGTTTGCCGGTTTTGCCCAGGCTTTCGCGACGCAGCACGGTGGCCGTGGTGCGCACCATGGCTTTCAACGCCTCGGCCGATTTCGCCGAGCGATGCTCCTGCCAGAAGCGCACCAATCCGCTGAGGCTGACCATGATGCCGATGATCATCACCGTGGTCAGATCGCCTTCCTCACCGCTGCGGGTAGGCAGCCAGTAATCGGTGAAAAAGCTGATGCTGGCTAACGCCGCCAGAATATAGATAAACGGGTTATTGAACGCTTTGATCAACTGGATTAACGCATGAGGTGGCTTGTCGTGCGCCACTTCGTTGTAGCCGTCTTTCTCCAGACGCGCCGCAGCGTTGGCATGCAGCAGCCCCTCTTTGGTGGCACCGACGTTAATCAGCGTGACGGCCACGCCGTTTTTTGCTTCCTGGGCGGCACGCATTGACAGCGCGTTGGCCTTCGGATTTTTTTTCTCTTGGTTTTTGATGACTACAGTCATGGTAGTGCTCCTGTCGCCAATCCACAGGGAACGACATCACCCGCTGGCCCAATATAGGTAAAAATGGGCAGCCGAAAATCGTCCGTATCAATTAAGCGATCGGTGTTTTTAATTAATTTCGCGCAACGTTTCCCGCCATTCAATTAATTGAACGGTGTAAAAACAGTGTAGATTTATTTTATTTACCCATGGCTTCGCCAGTCTGAATTATTAATGTATTCAGAACGGGACAAAGGAGTAAATAATGGCTGAAAGCTACCGGATGATGAAATCGTCAAAGCGCGGCTGAATAAACCCCTTTCGGGATCCACTCATCCGAGCGTGACGCCATCAACCCGCAGGATCAGGCAGAAAAGATCCGACTTTGTGGGTCTTCGCTATCAGAAAAGGTGCAACGTTGTTCCAACTGGCCGGTGACAGGGCTGACACGCCAGGTGGTAACACGCTGATTCAACTCATTGATTTTGGTTGAAAAAAGTGATGAAGAGTGTTTCTTGCGCGCAGCCGCAGCCCGATCGCGGGACGGGCGAACACGCAAAGTGGATGTCAGCGCTTTGACATCAGGGAAAAGGGTCATTTTGAAGTTCATAACACACCTCGGGACCGTGATAGTTCAGGTTGAGGTGAGGTAACACAAGAGCGCTAAGCTCAGGCGAGGCACACCAAAACGATGAAACGATCACAATCGATTTCATGTTTATTATTCCGAACCGCCGCGATGGCGTCATTCGGGAAGCGACTAAATACAGTGTCCATTATTCTCTTATGTTAAGTTAGGAAAGGCCTCGACTTCCGGCTCGTGCGATCTACCCATGCGCATTAATATTGTCAACCCGCAAACGGATATTAAAGATGTTCGTTTATATTTCAGTGATACTCGCGCCTGAAATAGATATTTAATTGTAGGGTTATTGGGAAGATTATTAGCAGGCAGATAACCAGAGGGATTGCACCGGTCGCTCGCGGCGCAATCTTAGCGTGTTTAGGCCGTTAGCGAGGTGCCTGCGCCAAGGCGTTGATCTCTTTGGCTTCAATGATAAAACGCCCTTTCTCACCGCGTGCCGCATTGAGCATGGCGCGCCCCAAGCTTTCGGTGGTGACCACGCGAGTGGGAAACAGGGAGCGAAACAGCGTCAGCAGCGGTTTGGTCCAGCGATAAAACGTGCGATAGCTCGCGGTTTTCGATTCAATACCGTGCAGCGGGAAAATCACTCCCGGGCGGAACAGGTAAACGCTGGCGAACGGTACTTTTTTTAAGTCATTTTCCGTACGGCCTTTGACCCGCGCCCACATCACCCGCCCTTTTTCACTGCTGTCGGTACCGGTGCCGGAGACATAGGTAAACGTCAGGTGAGGCGAATGCTGCGCCAGCTTTTGTGCAATGCCGAGGGTGATGTCGTAGGTTTTTTGGCGATACTGCACTTCGCTCAATCCCGCCGCCGAGACGCCGAGGCAGAAGAAGCAGGCGTCAACGCCCTGCCATTCGCTCTCATCCACGGTTTCCGGGTGCAGCAAATCGGCCAGCACCACTTGATGCAACTTGGCATCCGACTGCTTGAGCGCGCTGCGCCCCAGGGTGACGACTTGCTCAACGTCCTGCGCCAGTAAACACTCGCGCAAGACGCCCTGTCCGACCATGCCCGAGGCACCGAGAATCATCACTTTCATTACATACCCTCCTTTGTCTCGCCAAAATGGCGACAAACCCTAAGCATACGGCGTTAACGGGTCGGTTGCGATGGGCTAATCGTGGCTTCGTTGCCCGGCAATTGCTGCATGATCCAATTTTCAAAGCTTTTCATCGCTGGGGTTTTGACCCGCGACTTCAGTTGAGTCAGCCAATAGCTACCCAAATCAACCTCTATTGCAAACGGCTGCACCAGTTGCCCGCTCTGCACTTCACGGCTAAACATGGTGGCCGGAACCAGCACCACGCCGCCGCACTGGATGGCGCTTTCCACCATCAGGCGCGAGGAGTCAAACACCGGCCCGCAAATCCGCCACGGCGCAACCTGCGCCGCATTCAACCACTGCTCCCATTCGTCTTTACGGTAGGTGCGCATCAGCGGGTGGTGTTTAAGATCTTCCGGCGTCTGCAACTGTGCGGCGATATCAGGCGTACAGAGCACGGTCAGCGGCGCATCCACTAATTTTAGATTCTGCGTGGCGGGCCACAAGCCGCTGCCGAAACGGATCGCCAGATCCATGCCGTCCGAAGCCAGATTGACCACGTTGTTATTAGTGAGGATGCGTAAATCAATAAACGGATGGGCATCGCGAAATAACGCCAGCTTGGGCATCAGCCAGCCCACCGCAAAGGTGCCGACCACCGCCACGGTGAGCACTTCGTGGAAATGGCCGTCTTCGAATTGATGCAGCACCGAACTGATGCGCTCAAAGGCGTCGGTCAAGACCGGAAACAGCGCCTGCCCCTCTTCGGTCAGGTCCAGCCCGCGCGGCAAACGGCGAAACAGCACAATCCCGAGCTGCTCCTCCAGCGTTCTCACCTGCTGGCTGACCGCCGCCTGGGTGACACTGAGTTCCAATCCGGCACGGGTAAAACTCAAATGGCGGGCTGATGACTCAAAGGCTCGCAGCGCATTCAATGGCAGCTTGCTACGCAAAATGTGTGACATAAGTTTTTCTTTAGGCTCCCTGAAATTCTTGTCGCTTGTGAGATGAACGTGAATGATTAAAAATCACCCTCGACGTCAAACAATTCCTCTCCATCCTTTTACTTATTCAATACTCTGAGAACTGATCATGAAAAAAACTGCGATGATCGCACTGGCCTTCTTTCCTCTGACGCTATTAAGTGCGTCAGTCAGTGCGGCAACCGACAAAGCTGACATGGATAAAATCATCCAGCCGTTAATGAAAAAGTTTGGCGTCCCCGGCATGACCATCGCCGTGTCGGAAAACGGTAAGCATACGTTTTATAACTACGGTGTGGCATCAAAACAAACCAAAAACCCAATAACCAACACCACGCTGTTTGAAATTGGTTCATTAAGCAAAACCTTTACCGCCACCCTGGCCGCCTATGCCCAAGGCCAAGGTAAACTTTCGTTTGCCGATCCGGCCAGCCGCTATTTGCCGACGCTAAAAGGCAGCGCCTTTGACCACGTGAGCCTGCTTAATTTAGCCACTCACACCTCTGGCCTGCCACTGTTTGTGCCTGACGATGTGACCAACACACAACAGTTGATGGCCTATTACAAAAACTGGCAGCCTAAACACCCGATTGGCACTTACCGGGTGTATTCCAATCTGGGGATCGGCATGTTGGGGATGATCACGGCCAACAGCCTGAACGTCAGTTTTGCCGATGCGATGGAAAAGCAGTTGCTGCCAGCGCTCGGCATGACGCGCACTTACGTCAATGTGCCACAAGACCACCTGCAAGATTACGCTCAGGGTTATAACAAAGCCGACAAACCGGTGCGCGTCAATCCGGGCCCGCTGGACGCCGAATCCTACGGGTTGAAGTCCAACTCGCTGGACCTGATCCGTTTCCTCGACGCCAATATGCAAGTATCAACCATTGATGCACCCTGGAAAAAAGCGCTGAGCGATACTCACACCGGCTATTATCAAGCCAGCGTGTTCACCCAGGATATGATGTGGGAAAGCTACGCCTATCCCCCGAAACGCGATCAACTGGTCACCGGCAATGCCGCGGGGATGATCTTAGAAGGGATGCCCGCCACCGCCATCACCCCACCACAACCGGGCACGCCAGAAAACTGGTACAACAAAACCGGCTCAACCGGCGGTTTCTCGACCTATGCGGTGTTCGTGCCTTCGCGCAAAATCGCCGTGGTGATGCTGGCGAATAAGTGGTTCCCGAATGATGACCGGGTAAAAGCGACTTACGCCATTATGCAAACGCTAGATAAGTAATCTGACGAAGGGTATATGCCAATCAGGATTCCACAAGGGATATCCTCTGACGCATATACCCTCCCAAGGTCGGGCGACGTTTGCCCAAAGGAGAGTTCAGTAAGACAGGCAGCAGGAAAACCGCGCCTTATTCGTCACCTGTCGCGGCGAACACTGTCGATTTTGATGGCAATCAGCATCTTTTGCAGGAACAGACGGTTGTCGACACCGACCTTTCGTTCAATGTTATTGACATGCTGACTGACGGTTTTCACGCTGATCGACAATGTCTGAGCAATGCGCGCGGGGACCACACCCGCCGCCAGCATTCTCACCACTGACCATTCGCGGCTGGTCAGTTTTTCAAATCTCGACGCCAAGAGTGACATATCAACCTGCCTGTTCAAGGTTAAGAAGATTATCTTTCCATGGCGCAAACACGCAGGATGCCAGTTCATGCATGCTGTCGGTTTTAAAGACGATCTCTTTTGGCCCCGTGACGGCAATCAATAAATTCACGGCGTCTTCATTGAGTACCTGAGTATAAATAATCAATTTACTCTGTGGCCATTGTGCAGGAAAAACGCGAATAAACTCGATGCAATCAAAGACATCATCATCGCGGCTAAACAATTCCATCACCACGACATCCACCTCATTGCTTTGCAAATTAACGGTAAGGTCACTGATATTTGACGCAGCCATGACGTTAATCCCTTTGGATTTAAAATAAACCGACAAGCCGTATTTAATGTAGGTATCAGCATCCATCATTGCGATATTAAGCATATCTATTCTCCTGATAAAAAAATTGCCACAGTATCGTGGCAAATATTCCCTGGTGTGGAACAGAAAGCGTTGCCAAATACAGCGCGTTCGCCCTTATTCGCAGCTAGCGCAGACGGCTGACCGAGCATCTGGGGATGAGGTATTTATCGGTCAGCATCGCTCTATTAAAGGGGGTATTGCAGCAGAAAATAATCGGCGAAATCATCATGCATTGTAGGTAATGGATGACAGCATGTAGTCCGGCAACCGAAAGATTTTGAATAGGCGGCAAAATGAGAAATTCATCTTCATTAATAGCGATAGACCCCCACTCTCTCTGTAGTCCACGCCTTACGCCCCCCGCATGAATATCCTATTTTCAGCTTATCGGTTCGACAGTATATTTCTCACCAGAACTTAACGAGAGCATCTTTAATTAACAGGCTTTTATTTTTGCTCTACCAGGGGAAACAGTTCCAGAGTTATTCGAATTAATCGCGTCACACACATCAATAAGCAGTAAATAAATGAAAACATCACCACGGCGAGTCGTTATTTATTCGACCACGCGCCGGTGATCTTTCTTAAACTCCCATAAAATAAGTGAGATATATCGTATGAATAAGTCATTAATTGCATTAGCTATCGTAGCGGGTTCTGCATTCACCACCGTCGCACAGGCTGCCGATGGCACCATCAACTTCACCGGTACCATCACCGATACCGCCTGTACCATTTCTACCGCCACCAAGAACCAGACTGTCTCGCTGGGAACCGTCAGCAAAACCGCGTTTGCCGCGGCGGGGGATACGGCGGCGCCAACAAAATTTAGCATCGTGCTGCAAAACTGTCCGACCACGGTGGCCAGCGCAGCGGTGAAATTTGACGGCCCGATCGACCCGAACAACACTAAACTGCTGGCGCTGACTTCCGGTACCGGCATCGCCACCGGCGTGGCCGTGGGTATCTACGAAAAGGACGCGGCGACACTGATTCCTATCGCCACCAACTCAGCCAGCCAGACGCTGTCCAGCACGGCGGACAACACCTTCGAGTTTATTGCTAAATACGTTTCAACCTCTGCCACCGTCGTATCAGGTCCGGCCAACGCGGCGACCAACTTCACGATCAGCTATCCGTAACATCAACGCGTTACCCCTCGTCCTCTCACTGTTGTCGACAGTGAATTGACCCAGACAGGATGTTTCTCAGGGCAGCAAGGATGCTGCGTTTGGCTCACTGGAATACTATCGAATTGAATCAACAGGAGAATAATGTGCCTTCAAGATTGAACTCATTTTTAGCCGCCTTGGCGCTGCTGGGCATGGCCTTACCCGCCACTGCCGGCGTGGTGATCGGCGGGACGCGTGTGGTGTATGACGGCGCACGTAAGGAAACCACAATTTCGGTTAAAAACCCGGAAAAAATCGCGCCGTACCTGATGCAAAACTGGGTGGAAAACATTAACGAGGCTGATACCAGCAAGCCGCCGTTTATCGTCACTCCGCCGCTGTTTCGCCTTGATGCCGGTAAGGAAAATATTCTGCGCATCGTACGCACCGGCGGCAATCTGCCAACTGACCGGGAATCACTCTATTGGCTGAGCATCAAATCGATCCCGGCCAGCCAAAAATCCGATGATAACCAGCTGCTAATTTCGGTCAAAGCGCGGCTCAAGCTGATTTACCGCCCCGAAGGGCTGAAAGGCAATCCCAACGAAGCTTATAAAGCGCTGCGTTTTTCCCCTCTGGGTAACAAGCTTCAGGTAACTAATCCGACGCCTTTTTACGTGTCATTCCAGACGATTAAGGTCGGCACCCAGGAAGTGGATATTAAAGATGCTGGGACGCTGGCACCGATGGGTTCCCTAAGCTGGACACTCCCGGCTGGCGCGAGCGGCAAGGTGAGCTGGCAGGCTATCAACGATTACGGCGGCATCACCGAAGCAGCCAGCACCCCGCAGTAACGGACTCCACATCGGTCATTTTTTCTTTTCATCTATCGCCATTGCCTGAGCTTTTTGGTCGGCAGTTTTCGCGAGGGAGTGTTTTATGTCCTGCTATCTTCGCCACCACGCGTCATCGCCGCGCCCATTCCCTTGGGTGCTGTCACTGCTGGCGCTCAGCGTCATGATTGCGCCCGCGATGGTGCAGGCAGAGGATTACTTTAATCCTCTGGCGCTGGAGCTTAACGAAAGCGAAACCGGCATCGACACCGACCGTTTCGCGGTTAGCGGCGGTCAGTTACCGGGGGTTTATCTGGTCGATATCTATCTGAATGGCAATAAAGTCGATACCCGCAAAGTGACCTTCGTCGATAACGACGGCAAGCTGCTGCCGGAGTTTACCCCGGGGCAACTGGCCGAGATGGGTGTCAAGGTCACGGCATTTCCTGGCCTGCAGCAGTTACCGGCAGATAAGCCGCTCAGCAATATCAGCCAGTATATTCCCGGTGTCGCCAGCCAGTTTGATTTTGGTGCCCAGCGGCTGGACCTCAATATTCCTCAGGCAGCGCTGACCAGTGAAGCGCGCGGGTATGTTGACCCGCAACTGTGGGATCAGGGACTTCCGGCATTGATGATGAATTACAGTTTCAGCGGGGCGAATACCTGGCAGGAGCAGCGCAGCGGCAGTGATGAATCGCGCTATCTGAACCTGCGCAGCGGCGCCAACTTAGGCGCGTGGCGCGTGCGTAACTACTCGACCTGGAGCGACAGCAACGGTCAGAACCGGTGGCAAAATGTTAACAGCTACCTGCAGCGCGACATTCACGCGTTGAAAGGGCAATTGACTCTCGGCGATAGCGCCACGCCCGGTGAAGTCTTCGACAGTCTGCAATACCGTGGCGTGCAGTTGGCCTCCGATGACAATATGTATCCCGACAGCCTGAAAGGCTTCGCGCCAGTGGTCCGCGGGATTGCCCGCAGCAACGCGCAGGTGACGGTGCGCCAGAACGGTTACATCATCTACCAGACGTATGTTCCAGCCGGGCCTTTTGCCATCACGGATTTGTACCCGACCTCGGCCAGCGGTGACCTTGAGGTCACGATCAGCGAGGCTGATGGCTCAGAACGCCGCTCCGTTCAGCCCTTCTCCGCCGTGCCGGTGATGTTGCGTGAGGGCCGACTGAAATACTCGGCGACGGCCGGTCAGTACCGTACCACCACGCCCGATGCCCAAATGCCCCATTTCGGCCAAACCACGCTGATCTATGGTCTGCCTTACGACTACACCCTGTACGGTGGCGGCCTGCTTGCCGACAATTACCACTCGCAGGCCTTCGGTGTCGGACACGGCTTCGGCGATTTTGGCTCCCTGTCGGTGGATATCACCCACGCGCAGGCACAATTGCAAGACCGCAGCGATCACAGCGGTCAGTCGTTTCGCTTCCAGTACGGTAAGGATGTGGAAACCACCGACACCACCTTTACCCTCGCAGGTTACCGCTACTCTACCAGCGGCTTTTACGATTTCCGTGAAGCCAATGAACTCGATAGCTCGGAAAACAGCAACTGGCGACGCAGCTATAACAAGCGCAGCCGCATGCAGTTAAACATCAATCAGTCGTTGAAAGCTTATGGCAGCCTTTATCTCTCCGCTTATCAGCAGGATTTTTGGGGCTATCAAGGTAAGGAACGTAACCTGAGTGCAGGCTATAACGTTACCCACAACGATATCTCCTACGCCTTCAGTTACACCCTGAACCAGCTCCCTGGCGACAACGTCAACGATCAGCAGTTTGCCTTCTCGCTACAGGTACCGCTGAGCAAATGGCTGCCGAAAAGTTGGGCGAATTATGGCGTGAACAGCAGCCGCAAAGGCAACACGCGTCAGGAAGTCACGCTGAGTGGCACTGCGCTCGAAGGCAATAACCTAAATTACAGCATTCAGCAGAGCGACGAGAACCGCGGCACGGGCCGCAGCGGCACCGCCAGCGCCGACTATCGCGGTACTTATGGCGAAGTGCGCGGCGGTTATAACTACGCCAGGGATATGCAACAGGTCAATTACGGCCTCGAAGGCGGAATTGTGCTGCATCCGTACGGTGTCACCCTCTCGCAGTCACTGGGCGACAGCATGGCGTTGATACGCGCGCCCGGTGCCAATCATGTCGGGATCATTAACCAGACTGGCGTTTCAACCGACTGGCGCGGCTATGCGGTGGTGCCTTACGTCAGCAGCTATCGCCAAAACCGTATTGCATTGGATACCGAAACCTTGCCCGAACAGGTGGATATTGATGACACCGTGCTCAACGTGGTGCCCACCAAAGGTGCGCTGGTATTGGCTGATTTTAAAACCCGCCGCGGCAGCCGCGTGCTGATGAACCTGAGCTATCAGGGCAAGGTGGTGCCGTTTGGCGCGATGGCGACGCTGATCCAGCAGCAAGGCGAGAAGGAAAACAGCAGCATCGTCGGGCCAGAGGGCCAGTTATATATCAGCGGTATGCCGGACAGCGGCACGTTACAGGTGCAGTGGGGGAACGGTGCCAGCCAGCAGTGTCACGCGGCTTTTACCTTACCGCCTGCCCGTGAAAATTCCCCGGTGCGTGAAATGACCGCATCGTGCCAGTAAGGAGTCAAAGATGAGATCAGCTAAGAAAAAAGGGCTACTGTTCGCCGGTCTGCTGTGCTTAGGCGCAGGCTTTTCCAGCGGCGTACAGGCGGCCTGCGCATTCCCGGCAGGCTCAAGCGAACAGCGTACCAGCTTTAATATGGGCACCCGCACCGTACAGCGTGACACGCCAGCGGGTACTGTGCTGGCCGAAGTCAAAGTGGCAGAAGGCGCCCTTGACCAAAAGGTCACCTGCACTGCTGGGACCTGGACCTATACAATGGGTGAGCTGAAATTCCCGACCTTAAGTGCTTACGGCAACGGTGTGTACGACACTAATATCCAGGGAGTGGGTATTCGGCTGTACAGCCACAGCCAAGGCGATGCCAGTAAAAGAACCTTGCCCTATAGCGGTTCATTCACCAATCCACCGATAACCTCTGTTTGGACACGGAACGGCAGAAGCGTCCAACTGGTAAAAACCTCATCCGATTCGGTCGGTGCTGGGGCTATATCAACAGGAACGCTAATCCGCATGTATATGGCTTCCTCACCACGGGTCTATTACGCCACCATGACGCTTACCGGCGGCACCATTGTCCGCGCCGCCTGTACCGTCACCACGACATCGATTCCCGTTCCTCTTGGGGATAAAATGACCAGCGAATTCACCGGTGTTGGCTACACCAGCAAAAACACGTCCTTTAGTATCCCGTTGAACTGCAGCGCGAATACCCGGGTTAAGGTCACCATCGACGGTACCGCTGACCCGTCGGGTGTCAAAGGGGTGATCGCCCTTTCGCCTTCCGCCTCCGAGACCGTGGCGAAAGGCGTGGGCGTGCAGATCCTCTACAATAACGCCCCGATCACCCTCGGCAGCCTGATCACCGTCGGTACCGCTGGCAACGGGGCTTACAACATTCCGCTGATCGGGCGCTATTACCAGACCGCCGCCAAAGTTATCGGTGGCAAAGCCAACGCGACGGCGACTTTTACCATGACCTATAACTAGCCTGCACGAATACGCCATATCCTCACTGCCCTGCATCAGGCCTGATGCCGGGCAGTGACTTCTTGCCGGTCAAATATTGTCCGAGTGATGGATTTGATGGGGTCAAAATCAAGGTCTCCACGACGACATAATATGTAGTCCACTCCCTACACCGGCTGCTGAATTGGCCGATTCTGCTCAATGCTCAAAAACCGTTTAATAACGCCAGTCCGAATGCCTGTGCGCATCAATCTCTTTTCCCGGACGTTATTGGTTTTTATTTATTCCCGTTTCCACTCTGAGATTAAAAGGAACAAGCCCCTTCGAAGGCTGAGCGCTTATTCCTTTTAATAGTGTTGAACTCGATAAAAGAGCATCTATTATGAAAGCGTCTTCTACGCCAAAAATTAAACGCCAGACGGCCATTGTTGGCTGGCTTACTATTTTCACTCAGGCGGCCCTGCCCCTGAGTTTCGCCTATACGCCGCTGGTTAACGCGGCTTCGTCCTCAGAATCCTCCGCCTCCAAGTGGTACCAATCCGGCGCTAACGCCCAGAACGGTAAATCCTTCTTTGATGACAATAATGACTCGCTGGCCTCCACCGGTTCTGCCTTGTCGCAGGACGGTTCTGGCAGTGTGGCTACCGGCATGGCGCGTTCCGCCGCCACCGGTGCGGTCAACAATAGCGTGGAAGAGTGGCTGAGCCAGTTCGGCACCGCCCGCGTGCAGTTAAATCTCGACGATAAATTCAAAGCTGAAGGCAGCGAAGCTGACCTGCTGATCCCGGTCTATGAAACCAAATCCACCATCCTGTTCACCCAGTTGGGCTTTCGCCACATGGACTCGCGCAACACCGGCAACATCGGCGTAGGCGCACGTCATTTTGTCGGCGACTGGATGCTCGGAGCCAATACCTTCTTCGATAACGACTTCACCGGCGAAAACCGCCGTATGGGCGTCGGCGTCGAAGCCTGGCGTGACTACCTGAAACTGTCGGCCAACAGCTATATGCGTTTGAATAGCTGGCATCAGTCACGTGATTTCGAAGACTACGACGAGCGTCCGGCCAACGGTTATGACCTGCGGGCCGAAGGCTGGTTACCGGCCTTCCCGCAGCTCGGCGCGAAAGTGATGTTCGAGCAATATCAAGGGGATGAAGTAGCCCTGTTTGGCAAAGACAATCGCCAGAAAGATCCCTGGGCCTTCACCGGCGGCGTGACCTACACGCCAATTCCCCTGGTCAGCGTTGGCGCACAACATCGCGCGGGCAAAGCGGGCCAGAACGATTCTCAGGTCTCGTTGCAGTTGAACTATCGTCTGGGCGAGTCGTGGAGCAAGCAAGTTGACCCGAATCTGGTCGGCGCATCGCGTACCCTCAACGGTAGCCGCTACGATTTGGTTGAGCGTAACAACAACATCGTGCTTGATTATCGCAAACAAGAGACCGTGAAGCTGGTTCTGCCAGAGAAAACCTCCGGCAAGAGTCGCAGCACCGTGCCGTTGAGCTTTACCGTCAACTCCAAACACCCTCTTCAACGCATTGACTGGGACGCCTCAACGCTGGTCGCTGCGGGCGGTTCGATCACCCAGGTCGGCAGCAATCAGCTCAGCGTCACGTTACCGGGCTATCAGGCGGGTGGCAGCAACGTTTACCGCTTTGCCGGTGTAGCGTATGACGTCAAAGGCAACAGCGGCAGCGCCACGGCGGACATTCAGGTCGAAGTCGGCGATGTACAGGCCAGTTCCACCAAAGTCAGCGCGAATCCAACCAGCATCGTCGCCAACGGCATCAGCACCTCAACGCTGAGCATTGAACTGTTCGACGATCAGGGCAATCCCGTATCAGGTATGGCGAAGTCGTTAAAAGCGTCGTTGAAAGAAGTGCTGGTATCAAACCAACCTTCGTCCTCCACGGCAGCACAAGCCGCCACGCTGGGTGCGATTGATGAAGCATCACCGGGCGTTTATCAGGCGGTTCTGACCTCCGGTACCCGTATCGGTAGCGTGGTCGTCAGTCCACAATTTAACGACACCGCCCTGCCGGAGATCACCATTAGCGAAAATGCCGATGCCGCCACCGGTCACGTTGCCGCAGGTGCAATTTTAGCGACTGTCGATAACAATATCGCGAACAACACGGCGATGAATCAGGTGAGAGCCACTATCACCGATGCTACCGGCAATCCGTTGCCTAACACCGCTATTACCTTTAGCCTTACCGGTTCTGCTACCGTCGCGCCGGGTTCTTCACTGAACGCCACCACCGACGAAAACGGTCTGGTTAATATCAGCTTTATTGACCGCATCGCTGAAACCGTGACTGTCACCGCCACGTTGGAAAACGGCAACTCAGGCAGCGTTGACACCCACTTTATCGCCGACAGCAGCACCGCCAGCATGAGCAACGGTGACGTCAGCGTCGATAAGAACATCGTGGTGGCGAACAATGCCGACATCGCGACTTTCAGCGCCGTGGTGAAAGATGCCAACGGCAACGTGGTGCCGAACTTCACCGTTAACTGGACCAACGACAAAGGTACCCTGTCCGGTGCCAGCAGCAACACCGACGCCAGCGGTATCGCACAGGTGACACTGAAACACAACGTGGCGGAAGCCGCACAGGTCGTGGCGTCAGCCGGTACCTCAGGCAGCATTAATGCACCCTCAGTGACGTTTAAAGCAGACGAAAACAGCGCCACTATCGGTGCCGGTGCGTTAACCGTCGACAAAGACACGCTGGTGGCCAACAACATTGAGATAGCCACCTATACCGCGCTGGTGAAAGATTCAGGCGGGAATCCGGTGCCTAATTTGACCGTGACCTGGACCACCGACAAAGGCACGTTATCTGCACCGACCAGCAGTACGGATGCCACCGGTAAAGCCACCATTACGTTGAAAGGCACGGTAGCAGGCGAGGCGCAGGTAACAGCGTCCGTGAATGGCACAGCCCCAGTGAATGCCGATAAGGTCACCTTCAAGGCTGACGGCACCACGGCGAAAATTGGTGCCGGTGATTTGAGCGTGGATACAAACACTATCGTCGCCAACAACACCGAAATCGCTACCTATACCGCACTGGTGAAAGACGCTAACGGTAACCCGGTGCCGAACTTCAGCGTCGGCTGGACCACCACCCACGGTACGCTGTCAGGCACCAGTAGCGACACGGATGCCAACGGTAACGCCACCATTACGCTCAAAGGCACCATCATGGGCTCAGCACAGGTGGTCGCTACGGCCAACGGCGGCTCAGAGAATGCCCCACTGGTCAATCTGATGGCCGATATCACGACAGCGAAAGTCACCACCGTGACTTCCAGTCTGGCGAAAATGACCGGTACCGGAACGGAGTCGTCAATCCAGACGGCGATGGTCACCGATGCTAACGGCAATATCTTGCCAGCCGGTCAGACCGTTAACTGGAGCACCACAATCGGTACGATGAGCAGCGCCACCACCCAGACGGATGCGAGCGGCAAAACCACCAGCACCTTGTCAGGCACGATAGCGAGCGGCGCGTCTAACGGCACCGCAATCGTCACGGCGGCGGCAACCGCGGGCAGCAATACCGCCAACGTAACGGTCAGAACGGTAGCTATAGTGGGCGGTAGGTCTTACTGGACGATGATCAGCGATCACCAGACCAGCTCTCAGACAGCAGCTCAGGCTAACTGTGTGGCTTATGGCGGCGGTACGCTGGTCAACGAAAGTGATTTTGCCCCGTTCCTCGCAGCATCCGGCGGCGCAGCTTTCAATAGCAAGACGGTGTCAGGCGAGTACTTAAATAACTTCTATCGCTTTGGTGATAAATGGACCACTAAATCGGGCGACTTTAATGATGCGGGTAACGCAGCAGGCGGAACAAGTGATACGGCGGGTGTTGATTATATTTGCGTAAAATAATTTCATGCTCACGCTAAATCCGTAACACCCACGGGGCACTGTGAAAACAGTGCCCCGTTTTTTATGTCTGCATCTGCTATGCCAACTCCACTGCCAACCTTATTTCCTCAGGTAATGCTCAGTCAAATCATCGTCACTTGTAGGAAGTGCCCTACAAAGACGAATAGACCTTGTCCTGTGGATGCTGGCTATTTAAGATACGAATAATCTTACGTGGCCTGCTCTTTTTCTTATACTCAGTGGGCACGCATTTAAATTTGGAATAATGATGAGTCGATTTCTTATTGTGGATGATCATCCACTCGCGCGTACGGCAATCCGTTTTCTGCTGGAAAATAATGGTCATGAAGTGGTGGCGGAAACCGCCGACGGTCAGGAAGTGTTTGCGCTGATGGCGCAATTAAAACCGGACATGCTGATCATCGATATCGATATTAATAATATTGACGGTCTGGAAGTGATCGAAACCCTGAGAAGCCAGCGCGACAACACGCCCGCCATTGTGATGAGCGGTAAAAATGCCGACTACTACGCGCTGCGCAGTGCTAAAAGTGGTGCCAATGGATTTATCAGCAAAAAAAATAACCTCTCCGATTTAAATATTGCCATTGAAGCCGTGCGCAATGGTTATGGTTATTTTCCGCTGAAAAGTCACAGCAGCGCATTATTGCAAGAGACCACCAGCGATGCCGAAAGAATTAAAACGCTGTCGGCGCGTGAATTTCAGGTATTGCAATATTTAGCGCAAGGGATGGAAGTGATCACCATCGCCACGCGGATGAAAATCAGTAATAAAACCATCAGCACCTATAAAAGCCGGTTAATGGACAAACTGGGGCTGAAAACACGGACTGAATTACTCGACTTTGTACGGCGTAATCAGATTTCTTGATCCCCCTTTTGCCACAGGCTTAGGTGTCATGTTAAGAGCTTTATTCCTATTTTTGCTGGCGCTGACGTTCTCCGTCAACGCGGCGCAGACCGCCCCCACCTCGCTGATGATCTACAGCCGTCAGCCACAGCCTGAGCTGAAATTTCATCTCTCAGATGCTGACTGGCGCTGGCTGGGGATTAAGAAAGAGCTGACGGTCGCCACCTGGGAGCCACAGAATCAGCCGATGGATATCGTGCTGGCACCGGCGACCTTTGAGGGTATCTCCGCCGATTATTTGCAAATCGTCAGCCGTCAGTTAGGGGTTCAGCCCAAAGTACTGCGCTTCAACAGCCGGGCCGAAGCGCTGATGGCGGTCTCGTCGGGTCAGGCTGACATGATGATCGACGATCACGGTTCACCGGATATCGACACCGAGCGTTTTACCGCGACCGAAGCCTACTTGCCGAATCACCCAGCGCTGGTGACCAAAGAGGCCAGCGGTTTGGAAAAACCGCTACCGGGCAAACCCTTCAGTCTGGTGGTAGCAAAAGATTATCTGTCCGATGCGCAGATCAAAAAGCTCTATCCCGATGCGAAGATCACCCGCTTCCCCTCCAGCCAGAGCGCTATTTCGGCACTGGCCTACCGCCGTTACGACTATTTGCTCGGCAATATGGCCAACGTCAGCTTCTTTATTGACCGTAATTACAGCAACAGTCTGTCGGTGGTTTCGGTGTCACCGGCGCTGGATGCCGGCGCGCGCTTTATCCTGCGCAAAGATAACGCCGTATTGCTACGCGCCGTTAATAGCGTGCTGGCCGCCGTCACGCCGCTGCAACAAGATGGCATCATCAACTCCTGGTTTTTAGGCCCAGACTTTTTCTTCCTGCATCAGCCGGTGAAAATGACCGACCACGAGCAGCAGTGGATCAAAGAGAACCCGGTGATCAAAGTGATCGCCAACCCGTTCTATGCGCCGATCACCCTGCAAAACGCCAACGGCAGTTTCCACGGTATTAGCCTCGACTTACTGCATTTGATTTCCCTGCGCACCGGCATCCAGTTCGAGATGGTGCCGGAAAGCAATGTCACCAATATGGCCGATGCGCTGATGGCGCACCAGGGCGACATGATCGCCGCCATCAGTTACAGCCATCTGCGCGAAGACAAGATGGCTTTTAGCCGCCCATTCCTGTTCGCCCCGTTTGTGATGGTAGTGCGTAACGAGAACAATGCCCCGAAAGAACTCGGCGGCAAAATGCGCGTGGCGCTGGTGCAGGATAATCAGATCCAGCAGCAATACGCGTCACGCTATCCCGACATCACCTGGATCCCCGTCGCTAACGCATCGCTTGCCATGAAACTGGTGGAGGAAGGCCGCGCCGACGCGGCGATCCATATCCAAACCGGGGCCAGCTACATGATTGACCGCTACTTCCCCGGTCGGTTGAAAATCGCGGCACGGGTCGGTGACCAGACCGCCACGGTCAGTTTTGGTCTGCGTAAAGATCAGCGTGAGCTGGAAAGCATTCTGAATAAAACCCTGGCCGATATTCCACCGCGCGCCTACGCCAAAATCTTCAACAAATGGCAAGGCAGCCCGGAAGTGCCGCTGGAAACCTGGAAACTCTACAGCACACAATATTATGTGATGTTCGGGCTGGCGGGCATTTTGGTACTCAGTACCCTGCTGTGGGCGTTCTGGCTGCGTCGGGCGATGAAAGTGAAGCAGAAAGCGCAGGCCGCGCTGATGTTGCAGCTTAATTTCCGCGACACCTTACTCAATGGTTCACCGACGCCGATTTATGTGGTGAACCGCCATGGCGAGGTGATCAGCCAAAACCGCGCCTATGACCACTATTTTGCCAAGGTCCCGGCGGAATATATGACCTTGCCGCTGTTTGACCAGCGCCACCCGCTGTCGCCGTTACTGGCCGCGTTGCAACCGCTGTTACAGCAACAATCGGATGAAGAAGGACATGAATACCATCAGCGCGTCACACTCTTTAATGGCGAAGAAGAACGCATTGTGGCGCACTGGGCCACGGTATTAAACGACCACAAAGGGGCGATCGACGGTCTGATTTGTGGCTGGCAGGACATTACCGAGCGCGAAAACTTGCTGCTGGAAGTCTCCGCCGAAAAAGACAATGCCGAGCAGGCGAATAAGGCCAAAAGTACCTTCCTCGCCACCATGAGCCATGAAATTCGTACCCCGGTCAGTGCGATTATCGGCTTACTCGAACTGGCCGAAACCAGCCGCACCGCCGACACCCACGATGGTGAAGCCCTGCAACTGGCCTATACCTCGGCGCAGTCGTTGATTGAACTGGTGGGCGATGTGCTGGATCTGGCGAAAATCGAATCGGGCAATTTCGAACTGTCGCCACAATGGATGCCACCGGCACAAACCTGTTCTTCGGTCGTGCATATTTTCGAGGGGCTGGCGAGACAGAAAGGGCTGAAACTCACGTGGCAAAATAGTCTGCACCGTGATCTGGATGTCTGGCTGGACCCGCAGCGGTTAAAGCAAGTGCTGTACAACTATCTGAGCAATGCCCTGAAATTCACCACGCGCGGAACGGTCGGTATTGAGCTGTCTGGCACGCTTGTCGACGCCGAACGCTTGCACATGCAGGTGGTGATCCATGACACCGGCGTGGGCGTTAGCGAAGAAGATCAGCAAAAACTGTTCGTACCGTTCAAGCAACTGGAAGCCGGTAAAAAACAGACCGGCACCGGGCTGGGTCTGGTGATCAGCGCCGAGCTGGTACAGCTGATGCGCGGTACCTGCCGCTTTGACAGCCAGCCGGGACGCGGTACGCGGGTGATCCTCACCTTCGACCTGCTGGCCCGCCCTGCCTCACAACCCACGGTGGTGACAGATGCGGAAAACCGCCCGGCGTCGCGCTCGCTGGACATTCTGATTGCCGACGACCACCCGACCAATCGCCTGTTGCTGCGTCGCCAGCTCAGCGTGTTGGGGCATCGGGTGATTGAGGCAGCCGATGGCGAAGAGGCGCTGCGGATGTGGCAGGAACATCATGTCGATTTGGTGATCACCGACTGCCATATGCCGGTGATGAACGGCGTAGAATTGACCCACGCCATCCGTAAAACCGGCGAGCCGACGGCCATTTGGGGGCTGACCGCCAATGCGCAAGCCGCCGAGCGCAAGCCTGTCTGGATGCGGGCATGAACGAATGCTTCTTCAAACCGCTGCGTATGAAACAGCTCAATGCGGCGCTGCATCAGTTGGCATCGGTGCTGTTTATTCCTCCGCTGGAAGACATGGTGGATTTAGCCGCGCTTAAATCACTGGCGATGCAAGACGACGCACTGCTGCAACAGATGCTGGAACAAACGCGGGATGAAAACCGTCGCGATCTGGCGAAGGCGGCCACGGCACTGGAGAAGCAGGATTGGCAAGCGCTGGCCGAGGCTCTGCATAAAATCAGCGGTGCCGCGCAAATTATCGGGGCGGAACAGATAGAGGAGATGGCCGGTGTGATGGAAGATCAGGCGCTGGACGAGCCGGATTTGGAAGCGCTGATCACGGATTTCAGCAAGCTCAGCGGCGATATCATCCTGTTAGAACAATCCATTAACCACTGGTTAGGTTTATCTCGCCAACCGCGCTAAAAACGGGTGGACCGCCGGTGCGGTCTGCTTTTTCACAGGATGCTGAACGTTCAACGGGAGTGCCCGAAGGCAAGACCGTTGGAGAAAAACGGGCAGGAAGACTAGAGCAGCATCGCCAAAAAGGAGCCAAAAATCGCTAACAGGCTAGCAAAAACAGCGTGCATACCACGCAATAACGCGGCGAAGACCGCCATACCCAAAGAGGCCAGCGAAACGAAAACCCGTGATGGATTCTCAATGATATATCCCAAAAATACGTCCATTCCCTGCCATTCCTGAAAGTGATGTTTCAAAATGTTGCAGGAGCTTAGCACGGCTGTCTGTCTGGTCGTTTTGCTCTTTACAGGACATTACTTTAGCAGCCAGCGATCGCCCTTTTTGGGCGAATCTTTCCCGTTACTGAGCCAACTTATGGCTGATTTCAATCAGGTTACCCATCAAATCCCCATCACTCGTAAATCCGTTTCGGCCAGGACCTCGCCCCGAGGCATCTCGGCGTTCACCCCTCTCGTTCATTAAGACCCGCAAACGTCGGCAAGCATGTTATAAGCGGAAAAAAAGCCTTACAAACTGCCGGCATTTTGGCTTTTGATCGCCCACGCTGAGTGTTATCTTATAACCATAGTAAACAGTAATCCTGAAAATAAGTTGACGGCCACATGATGGCTAAACGTTTTAATTAACACGCAATGAAAAAGGACAAGAGGATGAAAACCGTTGCCGTAGTGGGCGCGACTGGCACCCTGGGAAAAATGATCGTGCAGAAACTGCTCGACCGAGGGGTACGCGTCATCGCCATGGTCAGGGCCACCAGCAACCGCACTTCCCTTGAGGCATTGGGCGTGACCGATTTTGTGGTCGCGAATCTGATGGATCCCTTGTCGTTGCAGCGCGCACTGGCGGCGCAGCCCCGCATAGATGCGCTGATTGCCAGCGCCGCTGGGTTTACCGCTCACTCCCGACGCACCAAAGATAACGACCGGCGAACGGACATTGAAGGCTACCGACACCTGGTCGATGCAGCCAAAAAGACCGCGCTACCGCGTTTTATCTTTATATCGATTCTTGAGTGCGATAAAGCGCCCAATGTCCCCCATTTCCAGCAAAAATTGCTGACGGAACAGTATTTGGCTGAGAAAAAACAGCCCTATCTCGCGCTGCGTGCGGCGGCATTTCTCGACCGCTCGCGGGATGTGGTGGCTGAAAAGCTGAAAAAAGGCATCTTCCCCGACGTCGCGCCAGGCGTGGCGATGGACATGATTTACTCACCGGATCTGGCTCGCTATGCGGTGGAAGCCGCGCTCGACTTACCGGACTCCGCGCTGAATCAAAGTATCGATATCGGTTGTGATGTCCCCGCGACCGGTCCGCGGGTGGCGGCCGCCTTCACCCGCGTTTTGGGCCGACCGGTGGTAGCGAAACCGGCATTCTCGCCGCTGGTCACTTTGCTGATGCCGCTGATTGCCAAAACCGTCCCCTCGCTGCGCGACGGTGTGGCCGTCTTGACGTGGCTGAAAAAAGGCGACTATATCAGTCAGGATCGGCAAAGGCAGGCGCAATGGTTTGGAAAACTTCCGACCATAGAGGAGTCGGTAACGCGTTACTGCCAGGATCGCGGCTTACTTAAATAACTATTCACAAGAGTCGCTTTAAACCATCCATCACGGAGATTTTTGATGAGTTCACATGTTCGTCTGGCAACCCTGCAAGATGCCAAAGCCATTAGTCAGTTAGCCATCACCACCTTCCCGATGGCTTGCCCGGAAAGCACGCCTGCCGAGGATATTCAAAACTACATTGACCATAATCTGGCAGTGGAAAACTTTGAAATCCTTCTCGCCTCCCCGCAGAAAAAAATTCACGTGCTTGAAGTGGAAGATAAAATCATCGGCTACAGCCTGCTGAGTTTGGCACCCGAGCCAGTAGGCATTGCCAAAGCCGATGGCATCACCGAGCTGACGCGTTGCTATATGCTGGCCGAGTTTCACGGTGCCGGTCTCGCGCAAAAACTGGTCAACGCAACGCTGGAAAGCGTATCAGGTGGCGTGAGATTGCTGGTCAATGATGAGAATGCGCGGGCAATAAAATTCTACACCCGTCAGGGATTTACGCCGGTGGGGGAAACTTCATTTTACGTCGGAAAAGACAAGCATCGTGATCTGGTGATGGTTAATTTCTAACGCATCACCGGCTTTTACTATAAAAAAAACGGCCCTTGTGGGCCGTTTTTGTATGTAGCGATATTCTCAGGCTATTTCCCGCGAGAAGCCATGATCCCTTCGGCAACGTTACGCGGCGCCTCGGCGTAATGGTTGAATTCCATGGTGTAGGTTGCACGGCCTTGCGACATCGATCGCAATGTGGTCGAGTAACCAAACATCTCGGAAAGCGGCACTTCGGCTTTGATAATTTTACCGCCGCCACCGGCAATGTCTTCCATGCCTTGTACCGTACCGCGACGTGAGGACAAATCGCCCATCACGCTACCGGCGTAGTCTTCTGGCGTTTCCACCTCAACCCGCATCATTGGCTCGAGGATCACCGGGCTGGCCTGACGTGCCGCCTCCTTGAAACCAAAGATCGCCGCCATTTTGAAGGCCATTTCCGAGGAGTCCACCTCATGATACGACCCAAAGGTCAGCGTCACTTTGACGTCAACGACCGGATACCCCGCCAGAATACCGCTGTTTAAGGCGTCAACCACGCCCTTCTCCACCGCAGGAATAAACTCACGCGGGACCACGCCGCCTTTGGTGGCATCGACAAATTCAAAGCCTTTGCCCGCTTCCTGCGGTTCCAGCGTAAACACCACGTGGCCGTATTGCCCTTTACCGCCGGACTGGCGCACAAATTTGCCATCCACGTCTTTTACGGTTTTGCGCACGGTTTCACGGTAGGTGACCTGCGGTTTACCGATATTGGCTTCGACGCCAAACTCGCGTTTCATCCGGTCAACGATGATTTCCAGATGCAATTCGCCCATGCCGGAAATGATCGTCTGCCCAGACTCTTCATCCGTATGAATACGGAACGACGGATCCTCGGACGCCAGCCTGGAGAGTGCGATGCCCATTTTCTCCTGATCGGCCTTGGTTTTCGGCTCAATCGCCTGCGAAATCACTGGCTCAGGGAACTCCATGCGTACCAGCGTAATGATGTCGGTCAGATCACACAGCGTTTCACCGGTAGTGACATCTTTCAGCCCGACGCAGGCGGCAATATCCCCGGCGCGGATCTCATCAATCTCGATGCGGTCGTTGGCGTGCATCTGCACAATACGGCCGATGCGCTCTTTCTTGCCGCGAATCGGGTTGTAAACGCTGTCGCCTTTTTTCAGCACGCCGGAATAGACCCGCACAAACGTCAGTTGGCCGACATACGGGTCGGTCATCAGTTTGAACGCCAGCGCCGAGAACTTCTCGCCGTCGTCGGAGTGACGGAACACCTCTTCGCCGTCTTCATCGGTACCGGCAATCGGTGGAATATCCAGCGGCGACGGCATCAGTTCCACCACCGCGTCGAGCATGCGTTGCACGCCTTTATTTTTGAAGGCGCTGCCGCACAGCATCGGCTGAATTTCACCGGCAATGGTGCGTATCCGCAGACCCTGGGTGATTTCGTCTTCGCTTAAATCCCCCTCTTCCAGATATTTGTCCATCAGCGCTTCGCTGGCTTCGGCGGCAGCCGACACCATTTTCTCGCGCCACTCTTCGGCCAGGGAGTGCAAGTCGGCGGGAATGGCCTCGTAACGGAAGGTCATGCCCTGGGTTTCGTCATCCCACAGGATGGCGCGCATTTTGCGTAAATCGACCACGCCGACAAAATGCTCTTCCGCGCCAATAGGGATCACAATCGGTACCGGATTGGCTTTCAGCCGGTCCACCATCATCTGGCGAACGCGGAAGAAATTGGCGCCCGGACGGTCCATTTTGTTCACAAAGGCCAGACGCGGCACTTTGTATTTGTTGGCCTGACGCCAGACCGTTTCCGACTGCGGCTGCACGCCGCCGACCGAGTCATAGACCATCACCGCACCGTCAAGAACGCGCATTGAGCGCTCTACTTCGATGGTGAAATCGACATGCCCAGGGGTGTCGATAATGTTAATACGGTGCGAATCAAACGAGTGATCCATGCCCTGCCAGAAACAGGTGACCGCCGCGGAAGTGATGGTAATACCGCGCTCTTGTTCCTGCGCCATCCAGTCTGTGGTCGCACCGCCGTCATGCACTTCACCCAGCTTGTGATTCATGCCGGTGTAAAACAGGATGCGCTCGGTGGTGGTGGTTTTACCGGCGTCAATGTGTGCTGAGATACCGATATTGCGGTAGCGCTCGATGGGGGTTTGGCGAGCCATATAACGTCCTTACATAGTGGATGGCAAAGTTGACGACCTGTTCAGTACAGTGTTTCGTCATTTCGTTTTACGGAGCGTATAATACAACTGTACGAGTATATTCGTACAATAAATTTATTCTATTGATGAAATAGAGTGTGCGGATAACTATTACAGTGTAGCGGTATGCGTTATATTGCGCGGCCTGAACGACATGACCATTGTAATACGCGAAAGATGAGGCGTAAGAGGACACTCCAATGATAGCGAACCACCCTGAGCGCGAGCAGATCCGCCTCGAAAACGTTCTGACCGCCATGGGCAATCCGCTGCGTTTGGCGGTCGTGCGAACGCTGGCCAAAGGCGGCGAACATCCGTGCGGAACGTTATTACAGGGATTGTCGAAATCCACGCTGACGCACCACTGGCGCGTACTGCGTGACAGCGGGGTTATCTGGCAACGCCCGGACGGACGCGCCAATCTGTTGTCGCTACGCCGTGAGGATCTCGACGCACGCTTTCCCGGTTTACTCGATTCCCTGTTAAATGCGATAGAGTCGGACGCCAGCACGCTGGAAGCGACCGTGCGCCACATCTCGGAAGAACATCTTTAATCGCTATGCGCCAGTTGCGCCCGCAATAGGTCATAAAAGGTATTAATCAGTGCCGAT
>Ga0105856_1000211_pt1 | contig 31203 bp, 25 predicted proteins | sample OrgsoiDNA_201060_FD_89681 | JGI IMG/M metagenome (GOLD analysis project Ga0105856, IMG submission 89681) | Permafrost soil microbial communities from the Arctic, to analyse light accelerated degradation of dissolved organic matter (DOM) -... | ecosystem: Environmental > Terrestrial > Soil >...
AGGTTTTCCACAGATCAGCATAGAAAGGCTTTCCAGTTCGGGCCAGATGGATTGACCGTAGTCCTGTTTCAGGGTGATTTCCATTTTTGTCAGTAAATGAACCGCCTGTTGCACCTGCCGCAACGATAACCGTTGCAGCGCCTGAGTCACCAGAGTGCGTCGGTTTTGCCAGACTTTGTATTGATCAAATAAGGTGCGCAGCGGCGTGCTGTCCATTTTCCTTTTGAGATTCAACAGCATCAGCAATTCGCGCTGTAAAGTTCGTAGCAAAATAACCGGTTCGCTGTCCTCTTGCTGTAACTGGCGCAAAATATGCCAGGCGCGCTTACTTTTACCTGCCAGCAGGGCGTCTAGCCAATGGTAGGGCGTGAAATGGGCTGCGTCATTTACCGCTTCTTCAACCCGCGGTAACGTCAGTTTTCCATCAGGGTAAAGCAACGAAAGGCGTTCTAAAGATTGAGCCAGCGCCAGTAAATTCCCTTCATAGCAATAACAGAGCAATTGATTCGCCGGTTCATCTAACTCAAGGGATAACTCTTTTGCCCGTTTGGAGACCCAACGTGGCAGTTGTGCCTGCTCGGGCGTCTGACAACTGACAAAAACGCCGCGATCGCTCAGGGCTTTAAACCAGGCGCTGTTCTCTTGCGCTTTGGTCAGTTTGGTTCCACGTAATACCAGTAAAATATCGTCATGAAGCAGTTGAGTCAGTTTGACCAATTGTTCGGCCATCGGCGCGGGTGGGCCGTTTTCAGGCAGAATAAGCAGCAGAGTCTGGCGGGAAGCAAATAAACTTAATGCCTGACAGATACTAAAGATGGCATCCCATTCGGTATGGGCATCGAGGGTAAAGGTGTAGTGTTCTTCGAAGGCGGCGGACTGGGCCGCTTTACGAATACTGTCCTGACTTTCTTGCAGCAGCAGAGGGTCATTACCACATAACAGATAACAAGCGCGCAGCCCCTCACGGAGCTGCGCGGCAAGTTGTTCAGGATAGAGTCGGATCATGGAGCAGAAGAACTGGCCGGTTTAGGGGCAATGATCGTGCTACCTGATGACGCTTTTAACGCATCCTGTTTTTTCATTTCATCTACGGCGGACTGAGTTGTGATGACCTCAGGGGTACCATTGACATCGCTCGTCCGTTTTTTCTCTTCTTCCGAAGCATGGACCGTCAGCAACTTACGGATAAGTTGTTGCGATGCCTGTTCGCGCATCTCGCCGATAATGATGTCCTGTTCATTGTCTTTCGCCAACGCCGTAAGTGGGTTGTCGAAGAAGGAACGGAACACCGTTACGCTCAGTGGATAGATATCTTTACCCGGCAACAACACCTGAGCCGTCACGGTTAACTGCATTTGGTACTCGGCAGTGCGCCCATCCTGGAATATTGATGCGGTACTTTGGCTGATACCTTCACCCATCAGACGCAGTGACGGGATGTCTTTACGCTTTGGATCTTCAACAATGGTGATATTGTTCAAACGCAGTTGCGTACGAACATTCCGTGCGAGTGGCCCATAAGGGTCACCACTGTCGAGCACGATGGTTTTCATTTCATCCGGCACATTCGTTGTACCACGCAAGTGGAAACCACAGCCTGATGTAACCAGAACCACGGCACCCAGTAACAGCATCATTATACGATGTCGCACAACCCCTCCTTGACTCAACCTACAACCAGGTTAAGCAGTTTGCCCGGAACGTAGATTACTTTACGTACAGTAACTCCATCCAGATATTTAGCGACCAGATGCTCCTGAGCTGCACGTTCACGCACTTGCTCTTCGGTAGCATCAGCGGCAACGGTGATTTTGCCTCGTACTTTACCGTTCACCTGAACGACAACCAGCTTGGAGTCTTCAACCATCGCTTTTTCATCGGCTTGTGGCCATGGTGCGGTATCAACATCACCTGCACCACCCAGAGTTTGCCACAGACTGAAGCAAACGTGCGGGGTGAATGGATAAAGCATCCGAACCACGGCCAATAGCGCTTCTTGCAGGAAGGCGCGATCTTGCTCGCTGTCCTGAGGCGCGCGACCCAGCTTGTTCATCAACTCCATCACGGCAGCAATGGCGGTGTTGAAGGTCTGACGACGTCCAATATCATCGGTCACTTTCGCGATGGTTTTATGCAGGTCACGACGCAAGTCTTTCTGTGCTTCAGTCAGTGAAGCCACATCCAGTTCAGACACCGCGCCTTTTTGCGAATGTTCGAAGGCCAGTTTCCATACGCGCTTGAGGAAGCGGTTAGCACCTTCAACGCCTGATTCTTGCCATTCCAGCGTCATTTCTGCGGGTGAAGCAAACATCATAAACAGACGAACGGTATCCGCACCGTACTTCTCTACCATGACTTGTGGGTCGATGCCGTTGTTTTTAGACTTGGACATCTTGCTCATACCGGCATAAACCAGCTCACGACCTTCTGGGTCGGTGGCTTTAACAATACGGCCTTTATCGTCACGTTCTACCGTGGCGTCAACCGGTGACACCCAAACGCGCTCGCCACCGTTGCCGGTGTAATAGAAGGCATCCGCCAACACCATGCCTTGGCACAACAGGCGCTTAGCCGGTTCATCGGAATTCACCAGACCTGCATCGCGCATCAGCTTGTGGAAGAAGCGGAAGTACATCAGGTGCATGATGGCGTGTTCGATACCCCCTACATATTGGTCAACCGGCAGCCAGTAGTTGGCAGCGGCAGGGTCCAGCATGCCTTCGTCATATTGCGGGCAGGTGTAGCGTGCGTAATACCAAGACGATTCCATAAAGGTGTCAAAGGTGTCGGTTTCACGCAGGCCTGGAATGCCATTAACCGAGGTTTTGGCCCACTCAGGATCCGCTTTGATCGGGCTGGTGATACCGTCCATAACGACATCTTCCGGCAAGATAACCGGCAGTTGGTCTTCTGGCGTTGGGATAACGGTACCATCTTCCAAGGTGATCATGGGAATTGGCGCGCCCCAATAACGTTGACGGGAAACACCCCAGTCACGCAGACGGTAATTCACTTTGCGTTGGCCTACGCCAAGGCTGACCAGTTTGTCAGCAATCGCGTTGAAGCCTTGTTCATGAGTCAGACCATCGAATTCACCCGAATTATACAGTGTGCCTTTGTCCAGCAGCGCTTCCGCTGAGACATCTGGCTCGGTACCGTCACCATTGAGGATCACGGATTTAATCGGCAAATGGTATTTGGTGGCGAATTCCCAGTCACGCTGGTCATGGCCAGGAACGGCCATCACCGCACCAGTGCCGTATTCCATTAAGACAAAGTTTGCCACCCAGATCGCCACTTTCTCACCGGTCAGTCGGTGGATTGCGAACAGGCCGGTCGCCATGCCTTTTTTCTCCATCGTCGCCATTTCTGCTTCGGCCACTTTGGTATTACGGCATTCGTCGATGAAATCAGCCAACGCGGGCTGCGTGGCGGCGGCTTGCAGGGACAACGGGTGCCCAGCAGCAACAGCAACGTAGGTCGCGCCCATAAAGGTATCAGGACGCGTGGTGTACACGGTCACTTTCTCTTCGCTGTTTTCGACGTCGAAGGTAATTTCAACGCCTTCAGAACGGCCAATCCAGTTACGCTGCATGGTTTTGACCTGTTCAGGCCAGCTTTCCAGCGTATCTAAATCGTTAAGCAGTTGATCCGCATAGGCAGTGATTTTAATGAACCACTGTGGGATCTCTTTGCGTTCCACCTTTGTATCACAACGCCAGCAGCAGCCGTCGATCACTTGTTCGTTGGCCAACACGGTTTGGTCGTGTGGACACCAGTTCACCGCGGAGGTCTTCTTATAAACCATGCCTTTTTCGTACAGCTTGGTGAAGAACCATTGTTCCCAGCGATAGTAATCTGGCTGACAGGTCGCCAGCTCGCGATCCCAGTCATAGCCGAAGCCCAGCAATTTAAGCTGGTTCTTCATGTATTCAATGTTTTCGTACGTCCACGGCGCGGGGGCCGTGTTGTTTTTCACTGCGGCGCCTTCTGCCGGTAAACCAAATGCGTCCCAGCCGATAGGCTGTAGAACGTTTTTGCCAAGCATACGCTGGTAGCGGGAGATCACGTCACCAATGGTGTAGTTACGCACGTGGCCCATATGTAGGCGGCCTGACGGGTAAGGCAACATGGAGAGGCAGTAATATTTCTCTTTTCCAGGTTGCTCGGTAACTTTGAAGGTCTGCTTCTCTTGCCAATGAAGCTGAACGTGTGACTCTATGTCTTCTGGGCGGTATTGCTCTTGCATGGCGGCCGGTGGTCCTGTGAGTGAAAACAGCTACGCCTGTAGCTCAAATAGTTTTAATCAAAAGATCCGCATAGCATAGCTGATAAGCGCCTGAGGCAACAACACCCAGCGCGCTGTGATCGGGGATTTATGCGCTCGGGGTGGTGAATATTCTCAAAGTGCGAGGCATCTCGGCATATTGTGCGTACTGGATCAGTGATTTACGACTAAAATAAAAGGGATTCGTGCTGGAAAGAAAGTCCGCTCACGCCGGTTTGATTCAGGAGGTTGTATGAATAATGTTGCGCAATATTATCGTCAGTTGGTGAGTTCACTCACTGAGCGTTTGCATAATGGTGAACGCGATATCGATGCTCTGGTTCAGGATGCACGCGCTACGCTTGAAAGAGAAGGGAAGCTAACCGACGTACAAATTGAGCAGTTGACGGTTTCTGTGCATCGCGATCTGCGTGAATTTGCCCGCAGCTATACGGAAAACAGGCATACAGAGCCTGTTCCGGATACCGAAGAAGACAGCGTATTTATGCGTATCGTCAAAGAAAGTCTGTGGAAAGAACTGGCAGACATGACAGACAAAACGCAACTGGAATGGAAAGAGGTGTTTAAGGACGTCAATCACCATGGTGTTTACCACAGCGGCGAAGTGGTCGGCCTCGGTAATTTAGTCTGTGAAAATTGTCACTTTACGCTGGCGGTTTACACGCCGGAAGTGTTGAGCAAGTGCCCGAAATGCAGTGGCACAGAGTTCAGCCGAAAGGCGTTTGAACCTTAATCATTTATCGAGAATCCTTAATCGATAAAGACAAAGAAAGCCGCCAGTGAGTTCACTGGCGGCTTTCTCCTATATTTGGCAAGCCACTCTTAGTGCAAGATTTTTGCCAGGAAGTCGCGTGCGCGGTCAGATTCAGGGTTATTGAAGAAGTCGTCCTTGTTGCGGTCTTCGACAATTTTTACCTCATCCATGAAAATGACGCGATTCGCCACCTTACGTGCGAAGCCCATCTCATGCGTTACGACCATCATGGTCATGCCTTCGTTGGCCAGTTCAACCATGACGTCCAGCACTTCGTTGATCATTTCTGGGTCAAGGGCTGACGTAGGTTCGTCAAACAACATAGCAATCGGGTCCATACACAAGGCACGAGCAATCGCCACGCGCTGTTGTTGGCCGCCAGAAAGTTGACCGGGGAATTTGTTGGCATGGGCCGACAACCCCACACGCTCCAGCAGCTTCAGCCCTTTTTCTTTCGAGGCGGCTTTGTCGCGTTTAAGCACTTTTACTTGCGCCAGCGTCAGGTTGTCGATAATCGACAAATGCGGGAACAACTCAAAGTGTTGGAACACCATGCCGACTTTGGCGCGCAACTGGGCCAGATTGGTTTTCTTGTCATTGACCGCGATACCGTTGACCAGAATTTCCCCTTTCTGCACCGGTTCTAGCCCGTTTACGGTTTTAATCAGGGTTGACTTACCTGAACCCGAAGGGCCGCAAACCACCACAACTTCACCTTTTTTAACATCGGTGCTGCACTCGGTAAGCACCTGAAAGTGGCCATACCATTTAGAAACGTTCTTCAGTGAAATCATGAAACTGTCCTTTTCTTCAAATAACGCACCAGCAGGGAAGCGGAAAGGCTGATGATAAAGTAGATAAGTCCGGCGAACAGCACCATCTCAACCAAGGTACCATCACGGTCGCCAATGTTTGACGCGCTGCGGAAGAAGTCCGCTAATCCGAGAACGAACACCAGCGAGGTATCCTGGAACAATACAATCGCCTGGGTCAGTAACAGCGGCACCATCGCCCGGAAAGCCTGCGGCAGAATAACCAGTTTCATTGACTGCCATTGAGTCATCCCCAGTGCCAGCGCGGCGGAGGATTGCCCGCGGGCAATACTGATGATCCCTGCACGTATAATTTCCGAATAATAAGCAGCTTCGAACAATGCGAAGGCCACCATTGCGGAGATCAGGCGAATGTCAGTTTTAGGCGAGAGTCCCAGCACTTTTTGCAGAAAACTTGGCACGATGAGGTAGAACCACAGCAGCACCATCACCAGCGGGATGGCGCGGAAAATATTGACATACGCGGAGGCAAACCAGCTCAACGGCTTAAAGGTCGATAGGCGCATTACCGCCAGCAACGTGCCCCACAAAATACCAAATACGATGGCAATACCGGTGATTTCAAGGGTAATAACCATGCCTTGCCATAAGTAAGGCAGGCCCGGCCCGATAGAACTCCAGTCAAATTCATGCATGGTTATTTACCTCCCATATTGCCCGGCAGGCGGACTTTGCGTTCTACAAAATGCATCAGCAGCATAATCACCGCATTGATGATCACGTAGGCCACAGTAATGGCGGTAAAAGATTCATAGGCGTGAGCCGAGTAATCGAGCAATTTACCGGCTTGCGCAGCCATATCGACCAGGCCAATGGTTGAGGCGATCGCGGAGTTCTTCACCAGGTTGACCATTTCAGAGGTCATTGGCGGCACAATCACGCGATAGGCATTCGGCAGCAGGACGTAACGGTAAGTCTGTGGCAGCGTCAGGCCCATGGCTAAACCGGCTGAACGTTGTCCACTGGGTAAGGACTGAATCGCTGCGCGCACTTGCTCGCAAACACGGGCTGCGGTGAATAAACCGAGGCAAATCACCGAGGCGGAGAAGAACTGAATATTGGGAGCGAGTTCAGATTTAAACCACATGCCGATGCTTTCAGGCAGCAGTTCAGGAACCACCAGATACCAGATAAAGAATTGTACGATCAGCGGGACATTACGAAATAACTCAACGTAACAGGTACCGATGCCCGAAAGGAAACGGTTGGGGACGGTACGCAGAATACCGAACAGTGAGCCGACGAAGAAGGCAATCACCCAGGCACATAGCGACAACGCCACGGTGACCTGAAATCCATTCCAAATCCAGCCCAGATAAGTGGTGTTACCAAAGGGGGCTTGTTGCAGAAAAATGCCCCAGTTCCAATCTATAGACATAAAAACTCCATGACACGGGTAGAAGCTACCCAACTGAGTGATGACGTTACTAACCCTTTGGAACATAAAAAATGCGGGGTGGGGAACGACCACCCCGCATCCGGTCTGTCTGCCCTTGCGGGCTATCATCACATTATCCTTAGCACTTGAAGCCGCGACAGCGTTGGCCGCAGTATCAATTACTTCGGATAAACCTGCTTTTTTTTAGGTTTACCTGTCTGCTTATTTTTACAGTGCTTTATCGTTTGGTGCTTTGAACAGAGCTTGCATGTCTTGTGACAATTCAAAGTTCATATTCAGATTTTTTGGAGGAATTGGCTGCTTGAACCATTTCTCAAACCATTTCGTCGCTTCGCCAGTGGTTTGGGCGTGCGAGATGGTGTCATCAACCAGCGTTTTGAAGCCGGCATCGTCTTTACGCAGCATACAGCCGTAAGCTTCTTTAGATTGCGGCGTGCCGACGATGACCCAGTCATCTGGCTTTTTAGCTTTAGCACGTTCACCGGCTAACAGGGCGTCGTCCATCATAAAGGCCACGGCGCGACCGGTTTCCAGCGTACGGAAGGAATCACCATGGTCTTTGGCGCTGATAATGCGCATCTCCAGTTTCTTCTCTTCGTTCAGCTTGTTGAGCAGAACTTCAGAGGTAGTACCGGAGGTAACCACCACGGTTTTGCCTTTCAGGTCAGCGAAATCTTTGATGTCCGAACCTTTCTTGACCAGCAAGCGCGTGCCGATAACGAAGATAGTGTCAGAGAAAGCCGCTTGTTGCTGACGTTCCAGGTTGTTGGTGGTTGAGCCGCACTCGAAGTCGTAGGTCCCGTTTTGCAACAAAGGAATACGGTTTTGTGAGGTGATTGGCATCATCTTGACTTGCAGGTTTGGCAAGTTCAGTTTTTTCTTCACAGCATCAACGATGGCGTTGGAGTAATCCTGAGAATAACCCACCACTTTTTGTTCGTTGTTGTAATAAGAAAATGGCACAGAAGATTCGCGGTGGCCGACGACGATAACGCCGTTATCTTTGATTTTCTTCAGGGTACCGGTCAGGTCTTCTGCATGGGCTACGCTACTTGCTGCGAGGCTTGCCAGCAGTACCGATAACGCCAATTTGCGCATTTGCATTGTCCAACTCCTTTGCTGTCGTTAAGGACCCAAGCTTTTGAGTCCGGAAGCGCTAATGGAACATGAAATTCTTTAGCCAGATCGAAAACGTCAGATTCGAAAATAGCTGAATGTGAAGATAATGAAACTACTATGTTTCTTTTTTGAGACAAGACGCGCACCAAATTAAAGCAACGAAACGTTCACGCACCACGGGTGGGTGTGTTTTTTAAACGATTGGTTCCAAAATGATGCATTTGGTCATCAAAAAACACTAAACAGATAACTTTCAATTAGATAATGCAAGATGTATGCCAGCGACAGGATTTTTAGATCACTTTATAGGATGAAGTCAGGGGATCATGCGGAGGTGGTGGGGAGGAAGGAAATGATAAAATCTCGCGGCCACAATAAATCGGGCAAAAAAACGGGCGCTCTAGGCACCCGTTTGAACATTAAGTGAAATCGTTTTATTGATTCTTTTGACGTCGATTCAACACCAGCGATACCCCTGCCAGCACCAGCGTCAGTAACCATGTCGGCCACCAGCCTAAGCGAGCATAAGGCGTAATGCCGGTCGTTGGCGTGACTTCGACATTCAAGACCTGACGGGTGAACTGAGGAATTTCAGCAATAACGTCACCATTGGCATCAACCGCAGCGGTTACGCCGTTATTGGTGCTACGCAGCAATGGCCGTCCCAATTCCAGTGCTCGCATACGCGCCATCTGGAAATGTTGCCACGGGCCGATAGAGTGCCCAAACCAGGCATCGTTTGAAATGGTCAGCAGGAAATCCGTGTCAGGACGCAAATTGTCGCGAACCTGTTCGCCGAAGACGATTTCATAACAGATTGCCGTAGTCAGATTCATGCCGCTGACGATCAAGGGTTTCTGCACGTAAGCGCCACGACTCAGGCCCGACATCGGCAAGTCGAAAAGCGGGGCCAGAGGGCGCAGGATGGATTCAAGCGGAACGAACTCACCAAAAGGAACCAGATGATGTTTATCGAAGCGGTTGCTCTCTGGATAGTGGTACGGTTTCTCTCCACCGAGAACAATGGCGCTGTTATAAACATGCATATCCTCGCTTGTGCGGCGGGCATCAATAATGCCGGTAACCAACTGAGTCCCCTGTGAGCGATATAAATCATCGATCATGGTGAGGAATTGCTGCTGATCGGATTCAATATCTGAAATAGCCGATTCCGGCCAGATAATCATTTTGGCTTTACCAAGATACGGACGGCTGAGATCCATATAGGTTTGTAGAGCGCTGACTAAGGCTTTTGGGTCCCATTTCATCGATTGAGGAATGTTGCCCTGCACCAAGGCAACGTCGACTTTTTTACTGTCGAGCGTTTGGTACCAATGCACATTGCGCAATGACAAGGGCAATAACAGCATAACCAGCGCAATCACAGCAGGGATGGCTCGACGCTGGTGGATTGCGTAGACCAGTAAACCACTGATGGATGTCAGGGCAAGCGTGATGCTATCCACACCGGCTATCGGTGCGAGGCTTTTCAGCGGGCCATCAATCTGGCTGTAGCCAAATTGCAGCCACGGGAAACCTGTCAGTACCCAGCCACGCAAGAACTCGGTGACTTGCCACAACGCCGGGGCGGCCAGCGCTAGCTTCCACCAGGTGGTTTTCGGCCATAAGCGCGAGAGCAATCCGGCAAAGATGAGGGTATAGAGCGAGAGATAGCAGGCTAACAGCACCACTAAGAACAGATTGATGGCCTCCGGCATTCCGCCGAAGGTGGCGATACTGACATACACCCAGTTAACGCCGCTGCCAAATAACCCGATACCCCAGAAAAAACCAATCCATGCAGACTGACCGGGGCGACGATCGAGCGTTAGCGCCAGCAAGCCAAACAGAGACACAATGGCTGCAGGCCAGTGATCATAAGGAGAGAAAGAGAGGGTGCCACAGGCACCGAATAAAAGCGCCAGCAGGACGCGGACCCGCTGGCGTTGGTATAAAGAGGCAATTCCCATGGAGTAATTATTCTTCCAAAATAGGTTGCGGCGCGTCGTCCGGTATTTTTACGTGAACCTGAATAATACGGCGACTGTCAGCCATCGCAACTTTGAACAGGTAACCGCCGATTTCAATGGTTTCGCCGCGAGCTGGCAGATGGCCGAACGACTGCATTACCAAACCGCCGATAGTGTCGACTTCATCGTCACTGTAATTGGTCTGGAAGATTTCATTGAAATCTTCAATCGGTGCCAATGCGCGCACGGTGTAGGTGTGGCGACTGAGTTGACGGATATCGAGATCTTCCGCCTCATCATATTCGTCGTCAATTTCACCTACGATCAGTTCAAGGATATCTTCGATGGTCACCAGACCTGAGACGCCGCCGAACTCATCCACCACGATAGCCATGTGGTAACGCTGTGAGCGGAACTCTTTGAGCATACGGTCAACGCGTTTGCTTTCCGGTACCACCACGGCGGTTCTGAGTACTTTATCAATGCTGAAGGGTTCAGATTCTGTGCGCATAAACGGCAACAGATCCTTGGCCATCAGGATGCCTTCAATGTGGTCCTTATCTTCGCTGATCACCGGGAAGCGTGAATGCGCTGACTCAATGATAACGTCAAGACACTCCTCCAACGGCTGATTACGTTTGAGCGTGATCATTTGCGAACGCGGGATCATGATGTCACGAACGCGCTGCTCGGCGATATCCATCACGCCTTCCAGCATGTCACGGGTATCGGGATCGATCAGGTCGTTTTGTTCGGAATCACGGATCAGCTCGACCAGATCACCACGGTTTTTAGGTTCACCGTGAAATAACTGGCTGAGAATAAGGGAGAAGAAGCCCTTTTTGGGACTGGGGCTATCACTATTTTGTGAATGGTCATCGCTCATGGCGTTTGGTTAAGTTTACTCATAGTTAGGAAAATAATAATCAACAAAAACGAAGCTCATCCGCGAGGCAAAATGCGGCGGATGAGGGCGTTAATGCTAATCTCGAATATCGTCTTTTTTGTCATCTTCAATGAAGATATACGGATCGGGGTAACCCAGACTTTGCATGATGTCGATTTCGATCGACTCCATTTCATCCGCTTCTTCATCGATGATGTGGTCATACCCTAGCAGATGCAGACTGCCGTGAACAACCATATGCGCCCAATGCGCCAGCAGTTCTTTTTGCTGTTCCTGTGCTTCCTTTTCAACCACCTGTCGGCAGATAACTAAATCGCCCAGTAAAGGCAACTCCATCCCCGGCGGCGCTTCGAATGGGAAGGATAACACGTTGGTCGATTTGTCTTTACCACGATAGGTCATATTCAGTTCGTGGCTTTCCGCATCATCGACGATGCGGATAGTGACTTCTGACTCTTCCTGAAACTGTGGCAGCACAACATCCAGCCATTTTTGAAAATCACTTTCAGCCGGTAAACCCTTGCTGTTTTCACATGCGATCTGTAAATCGAGAATAACTTGAGTCATTGACTAACCTGTTGGGACGACGGCTGGTGGGATTCCTGACGGCGCTGTTCGCTAATAGCATCACGGCGCTTTTGATCTTCTTCTTCCCACGCTTCATAGGCCACGACGATACGTGCGACCACGGGGTGGCGGACAACGTCTTCGCTGTGGAAGAAATTAAAACTGAGCTCATTGACCGAAGAGAGCACTTCAATGGCGTGACGCAGGCCAGATTTCTGATGGCGCGGCAAGTCGATTTGCGTGACGTCACCGGTGATCACCGCTTTTGAGTTAAAGCCGATACGCGTCAGGAACATTTTCATCTGTTCAATGGAGGTATTTTGGCTCTCATCTAAAATAATAAAGGCATCGTTTAGCGTGCGCCCACGCATATAGGCCAGCGGTGCCACTTCAATCACATTGCGTTCAATCAGCTTCTCGACTTTCTCAAAGCCGAGCATTTCGAACAGTGCGTCATAAAGGGGACGCAGGTACGGATCGACTTTTTGGCTGAGGTCACCCGGCAGGAAACCGAGTTTCTCACCGGCTTCTACCGCTGGGCGGGTCAGCAGAATTCTACGCACTTCCTGGCGCTCAAGCGCATCGACTGCGGCAGCGACGGCCAGATAGGTCTTACCCGTTCCTGCAGGACCAATGCCGAAGGTAATGTCGTGATCAAAAATATTGGCGATGTACTGCGCTTGATTCGGCGTACGGGGTTTCACCATGCCGCGTTTGGTCTTAATGATCACTGATTTACCAAAGTCCGGCACGCTTTCAGCCGTTTGCTCCAGTACACGACTTTCTTTGATAGCAAGGTGGATTTTTTCCGGGTCGATATCTTGAATTTCTCCGCGCAACGGGGCGGTATCTACGTATAAATTACGCAGAATATTTACCGCGGCATTCACGGGAAGACTCTTTCCTACCAGTTTAAAAGCGTTATCACGACGGTTGATTTCGACGCCTAACCGACGTTCCAGTTGTTTGATGTTGTCATCAAACGGCCCACAAAGACTCAGCAAACGCTGATTATCTTCGGGCTCAAGCAAAATCTCTTGTGTTGTAACGTTCAAACTATCCCTCGGGGCCACGCGGGGCCTGTAATGAGTTCACTTTGCTGTAAATGCTTTCAGCCACCAACCCTACATGAGTTAATAATACATGCCCTTGGCAAAATATGCTTTGTTCCAGACGGGATGCTACGTGGCTTCTTCACAATATGCGGCCTGTCTTGGAAAATTAAAGCATCGTTGCGGCCATGTGGTGGATTTTTCGATTAAAAACCGTAAAAACAAACAGGACGCCAAAGCGTCCTGTTACCTAACCGAGTTTGCAGACCGCAAAATTAGGGCTGATGAATACCCACGCCGATCTCATTCTCTTTCCGCGTACGGGCAATAACCGACTGCGGCGATTCATGTAAACGCAACGCCATCTGCTCTTCGGTGCGAACCACCACGCCACGTAATGAGTTGGTATAAACATCGACAATTTCAACGTCAACAAATTTGCCAATCATGTCAGGCGTGCCTTCGAAATTCACCACGCGGTTGCATTCGGTTCGTCCGGTCAGTTCCATAATACTTTTGCGCGACGTCCCTTCGACCAGAATACGTTGCACCGTACCCAGCGTAGCGCGGCTGAAGCGCACAACTTGTTGGGTTATCCGGTCTTGCAGGATCTGTAGGCGCTGTTTCTTCTCTTCCAGGCTCACGTCATCCACCATATCGGCCGCAGGTGTACCCGGACGGGAGGAATAGATGAAGCTGAAACTGACGTCGTAATTAATTTCGGCAATCAGCTTCATGGTTTTTTCAAAGTCATCCTGGGTTTCACCCGGGAAGCCAATGATAAAGTCGGAACTCATATGCATATCAGGGCGCACTGCGCGTAATTTACGGATAATCGCTTTGTATTCGAGAACGGTATGCGGGCGCTTCATCATCGTCAAGATACGGTCTGAACCGCTCTGAATCGGCAGATGCAGGAAATTAACCAGTTCAGGCGTGTCGCGATAAACCTCGATAATGTCGTCAGTGAATTCCACGGGATGGCTAGTGGTAAAGCGGAGGCGATCAATGCCGTCGATGGCGGCAACCAAGCGCAATAAATCAGCGAAGCTACAGATACCGCCATCATAGGTAGCACCGCGATAGGCGTTGACGTTCTGGCCTAATAGATTGACCTCGCGCACGCCCTGTGCAGCAAGTTGAGCGATTTCAAACAGCACGTCATCGCTTGGGCGGCTGACTTCTTCACCGCGGGTGTAGGGTACGACACAGAAACTACAATATTTATTACAGCCTTCCATAATGGAGACAAAAGCCGTTGGACCGTCTGCGCGGGGTTCTGGCAGGCGGTCAAACTTCTCGATTTCTGGGAAACTGATGTCCACGATTGGGCTTTTCGTCCCACGAACGTGGTTAATCATTTCTGGCAGGCGATGCAAAGTTTGCGGGCCGAAAACCACGTCAACACAAGGTGCACGTTGGCGCAGCATTTCACCTTCCTGAGAAGCCACACAACCACCGACACCAATAATGAGGTCAGGATTTTTCCGTTTGAGTAATTTCCAGTGGCCGAGCAGGCTAAACACTTTTTCCTGCGCCTTTTCCCTGATGGAACAGGTGTTCAGCAGCAGAATATCTGCCTCTTCAGCATTGTCGGTAAGCTGGTAACCGTGGGTACTTTCGAGTAGGTCGGCCATTTTGGATGAATCGTATTCATTCATCTGGCAGCCCCAGGTCTTGATGTGCAGTTTTTTAATCATCGACTTGTCATTACTCAATGCGGATAGAAATGTGTTAACTCTTTGCCCGTCCAGTAGGGCAGAAGAATCAGGCCCGGGAGGCGGCAACGTTCAGGAGGCGTAGTGTAAACCCTCACTCTTATTGTGACCAGAGCGGTAAGGCAGCTTAGGTTCTGATATGGGCATAAAAATCCGGTACAATTGGGTTAAATGAACTCCATTATCAAGCTGGATGAAAATGAACCCTTCTAATAAATCCTTTGATGCCGTCGTGGTTGGCGGCGGTATGGTGGGCGCCGCCGCCGCATTAGGGCTGGCCCAGCAAGGTTTTAGCGTTGCGCTGATCGAAAACCAGCGTCCTGACGAGTTCGACGTCAGCGCCCCCGTAGATTTGCGCATTTCAGCGATTGGTTGCGCTTCCGTCCGTTTTCTAAAAAAACTCGGCGCATGGTCGGCCGTTGAGCAGATGCGTTCAACGCCATACCGTCGTCTGGAAACGTGGGAAAATGCAGGGTCAGAAGTGATCTTCGATGCCGCGTCACTCAACTTGCCTGAGCTCGGATTCATGGTTGAGAACCGAGTGTTGCAGCTCGCGCTTTGGCAGCAATTCACGGCGTTGCCGAATTTGACCTGTTTCTGCCCGTCAAAATTACGCCATCTGCTCCAGCATGATGATAAAAGCTGGTCATTGCAGCTAACGACCGGTGAAGTCATTCAGGGCCGTCTGGTGATTGCCGCCGATGGTGCGAATTCGTTAGTGCGGCAGCTAGCAGGCATCGGTGTGGATGGCTGGCAATATCGCCAAAATTGTATGCTGATCAACGTCGAGACGGCAATTCCTGACCAAGACACCACGTGGCAGCAATTCTTCCCTACCGGGCCACGGGCTTTTTTGCCGCTGTTCGGCCACAACGCTTCACTGGTCTGGTACGACAGCCCGCAGCGTATCCGTTATTTGCAATCGTTGAATATGAAGCAGCTGTCGGATGAAGTGAGAAAGGCGTTTCCTGCGCGGCTAGGCGAGGTTAAGGCAATGGCGTCGGGTGCGTTCCCGTTAGTACGCCGACATGCACAACGCTATGTGCTGCCAGGACTCGCGCTGGTGGGCGATGCGGCACACACCATCAATCCGCTGGCTGGGCAGGGCGTAAACTTGGGTTATCGCGACGTCGAGGCATTGTTAGAGGTATTGATAAGCGCGCGTGATCGGGATGAACCGTGGGAGCAGGAGTCAGTGTTGTTACGTTATCAGCGTCAGCGTCGGCTGGATAACCTGATGATGCAAAGTGGCATGGATTTGTTCTATACCGCGTTCAGCAATGATCTGGCACCAGTGATGATCTTGCGAAATTTGGCCTTAATGACGGCACAGCGCGCTGGAGTCTTAAAGACCAAAGCCTTGAAGTATGCGTTAGGGATTTAACCCTGTAGAGGGCCGGAACTATTCCGGCTTTTATTGGAACGGGCTGGGAGAGTATTTCTCCGTCCCAAAAATGCGAAAAACCCGCCGAAGCGAGCTTTTCTAAATGTGGCTGGGGTGCCAGGATTCGAACCTGGGTATGCTGGTATCAGAAACCAGAGCCTTACCGCTTGGCGACACCCCAAAAGTATCTGGTAGTACTAAACATTCACTAAGTCATAAAATGGTGGCTACGACGGGATTTGAACCTGTGACCCCATCATTATGAGTGATGTGCTCTAACCAACTGAGCTACGTAGCCAGATTTTAAAGACTTAGTGCAAAACATCAAGCGTAAACCTTATTAAACTCTGTTGATGAGAGTAATAAATTTCAATCGCTTGCCAGTAAGAAGTATGGCTGGGGTACCTGGATTCGAACCAGGGTATGCTGGTATCAAAAACCAGTGCCTTACCGCTTGGCGATACCCCAACTGTGTAACCACTTCATACTGAGTTTTCTTTATTCCCGTATCAATGATACGAAAAATAAGAAAATGGCTGGGGTACCAGGATTCGAACCTGGGAATGCTGGTATCAAAAACCAGTGCCTTACCGCTTGGCGATACCCCAACTGTGCTTACCGATATCAGGAAATGGTGCGGGAGGCGAGACTTGAACTCGCACACCTTGCGGCGCTAGAACCTAAATCTAGTGCGTCTACCAATTTCGCCACTCCCGCAGTGAAAAAAGTTGGTGGCTACAGCGGGATTCGAACCTGCGACCCCATCATTATGAGTGATGTGCTCTAACCAACTGAGCTATGTAGCCATCTTTTTTCGTGCAACCTTCATCGGCGTTGCGGGGCGCATTATGCGTAGTTGACCGTTTTGCGTCAACCCCTTTTTTGCTGAAAAAGACCTTCTGGCTTTCATTTGTCTGGCTTATAACCAGTGTGGTGATTAATTCATCAAAACACAGTCTTTTTAGGGGCTTTCACCATGAAAAAACGGGCCTCAAAAGGCCCGTTAATGTAGTCAAAGCAAAGAGTAAGCGAGTCGTTAGTAAGCCGACTGGTGAACGCCTACCGCACGCCCTGACGGGTCGTTCATGTTTTTGAATGACTCATCCCATTCAATGGCTTTAGCCGAAGAACAAGCAACGGACGGGCCACCTGGAACACATTCTGCTGCGCTTGGAAGCGGGAATAACTCTTCGAAAATGGTGCGGTACAGGTACGCTTCTTTCGATCCCGGCGTGTTATACGGGAAGCGGAAATGTGCAGTTTCGAGTTGTTTATCGGTAATTTGCTGTCCAGCGACCTCTTTTAAGGTGTCAATCCAGCTATAACCTACACCGTCAGAGAACTGTTCTTTCTGGCGCCACGCCACACTGTGCGGCAAATAGGACTCGAAGCATTCACGCAGGATGTGTTTCTCCATCTTGCCGTTGCCACACATTTTGTCTTTCGGGTTGATGCGCATCGCCACATCGAGGAATTTTTTGTCGAGGAATGGCACGCGAGCTTCAACACCCCATGCAGACATCGCTTTGTTGGCGCGGGCGCAGTCATACATGTGCAGAGCCAGCAACTTACGCACGGTTTCTTCGTGGAACTCTTTCGCATTTGGCGCTTTGTGGAAATAAAGGTAGCCGCCCAATACTTCGTCTGCCCCTTCACCGGACAGCACCATTTTAATGCCCATCGCCTTGATTTTACGTGACATCAAATACATTGGCGTCGAGGCGCGGATGGTGGTGACATCGTAAGTTTCAATGTGATAAATCACATCACGGATGGCATCCAGACCTTCCTGAACGGTAAAGTGAATCTCGTGGTGAACCGTGCCTAAATGCGTTGCCACTTCCTGCGCTGCACGCAAGTCTGGAGAGCCTTCAAGGCCAACGGCGAAGGAGTGCAACTGCGGCCACCAGGCTTCGCTTTGATCTTTATCTTCAATACGACGACCGGCAAATTTTTTGGTAATGGCTGAAATGACCGAAGAATCCAGACCGCCTGAAAGCAGTACGCCATAAGGGACGTCAGACATCAGGTGGCTTTTTACCGATTCTTCCAGCGCATCACGCAACTCTTGTGGGTGGGTATCGTTGTCTTTTACGTTGTCAAAATCGAACCAATCACGACGGTAATATTCGCGGATCTCGCCATCTTTGCTCCACAGGAAGCTCCCCGCCGGGAATTCCTGCAGGCTGCGGCAAACCGGCACCAGCGATTTCATTTCAGAGGCCACGAACAGGTTACCGTGTTCATCATGACCGTAATAAAGAGGGATGATGCCAAGATGGTCGCGACCAATCAGATAGGCGTCTTTTTCTGTGTCATACAGGATGAATGCGAACATGCCTTGTAGTTCGTCGAGGAACTCCGGGCCTTTTTCCTGATACAGCGCGAGGATCACTTCACAGTCAGATTCAGTCTGGAACTCATAACGATCGCCTAATTCAGCGCGCAGAGCCTGATGGTTGTAAATCTCACCGTTAACGGCCAGTACGTGGGTGTGCGCGGCGTTATACAGCGGTTGTGCACCGTTGTTGACGTCGACAATCGACAGACGCTCATGACACAGCACGGCTTTATCGCTGGCATAGACACCAGACCAGTCCGGGCCGCGATGACGCATCAGGCGGGACAGTTCCAGCGCTTTTTTGCGCAGTTCTGAAGAGTCGGTCTTGATATCGAGCACACCGAAAATTGAACACATAATTCTTTCTCCTGACGACTTTCTATTTTGTTGTGTTTGTTTTGCGCTTTGCCGATTTCTCATTAAAGGTTCGGCTTTGCTGCGTTGTTGATTAAGAAAATGCGATAAAATCGCCATGTTGTGCAAGCGTTTTAACGCTCTAATGATAAATAGTTTGTTGATGAAGGTGGTTGTTTGACGAATCGCCAGTTTTCAAGTGTTTTTATTGATGAATTGATAATTTAAAGGCGAAAAACTGAAAGGGATGCAAAAAAAGGGAAAAGCGGAGAAAAATCAGTCTGCAGGGTAAAAAAACGAGCCTACAGGGGGGACAGACTCGTTTTCGGTCACTTAACCGTGCCAGCAGGTCGATGGCTTCGATGACGATATTGAACCACAGTGGACTTTTAGCCCTACACTCTCTAGAGGCATAAAATCATATTGCTAATACTATTTACTTTAGTGAACTGATGGCTCGGAATATATTGTCTGCCAAATGATAATGGAGGTATTTGACCTGAAACCAGACATTTTACAGCGGCACAGTAAGATATTGAAAAGGGAGCGTTCCTGATAAATATATGTGCATTTTTATTGATGTTTGGGTGCATTGTGGTGTCGTGGAATTTTATACTATTTAGTATTTTTATATGGGGTCTGATTACGTTTGATATTTTTTTTCTCGTACTAATCGAGTGATCAAAAACGCTCGATTTAAAGATGGGGAGTGCCCCTACGACATAACAATCTGTGAACTCTTCTGCTATCGTTCTCTTGATTTCACACATTACATTTCTGATTTCATGAGCGGTATTTGCAACAGTACAATGAATTCCGACCATGATATTTGCATTTACTAACGTTATGCTTATACAACTACTTATAGCGGGATAGCATATTTCTCTCGTCACCACTCGGCATTCTGATTCTCTTATGTTTGCCGAGGTTGTATTAGTTAAATATGTTCTAATCATAATATCTCCTTTTATTAATGCTCTTGTCCATGTGTTTTCTGATACTGTTTAGCGCTCGAATGCCATATTTTTTAACAAGCTGTTCCGCGTAATTCAATACAATCAGGCATCACAGCTCGCTTAACCTTTTTGATTGGCATGCTTGGCGCTTTCGGCGGTAGTCGGAGTCCAGGCTCCTCTATCACTCACTGTGAGCCGGTAAAAGTGTATTGCAAACCGTTAATGTTAAGTACCCGCTGTTAAATAATGTCGATATCGGCAACAGAAGGGTAAATCCACGTCGGGCGGAACGGCATACGTTCGATATCGTTCAAGGTGGAAACGCCAGACAGCACCAGAATCGTTTCTAGACCGGCCTGAAAACCGGCCAGAATATCGGTACGCAGATTGTCACCTACAATCACCGTGCCTTCGGAGTGCGCCTGCATTTTATTGAGCGCGGAACGTATAATCCACGGGCTTGGCTTACCGACATAAAACGGTTTTCGGCCAGTGATTTTTTCGATAGGCGCGCAAAGGGCACCGCAGGCAGGCGTGAAGCCGTGACCGTGGTTGTCTGGATTGGTCGCAATGAAACGCGCACCGTTAGACACGAAGAACGCCGCTTTATGGATCATGTCCCAATTGTAAGAACGGGTTTCGCCGACGATCACGAAATCAGGGTTGATATCGGTAATGGTAAAACCGGCTTTATATAATTCGTGGATCAGTGCGCCTTCGCCAACGACGTAGGCTTTTTTGCCTTCCTGACGTTTCAGAAAATCGGCGGTGGCCATCGCAGAGGTAAAGAATGCGCTTTCCGGCACATCAAGTCCGGCGGCGCTGAAGCGGTTTGCCAGATCTTGTGCCGTTTGAGAAGGGTAGTTAGTGAGAATGACCAAAGGCATTCCCTGTTCCTGGATCCGCGCCAAAAATTTGTCGGCGCCGAGTATCGCGGTGTTGTCGTGCAGCAGCACGCCGTCAATATCACAAATTACATTTTTAATTGTCATGAGTCGCTATCCATTCTCGGCAATTCAACACTATAGCACGCTTAATTTTCCATCAAACGCTGTAACAGTACGCCATTGAGCATAGCCCGTTTGACCAATGCGAATGCACCAATCGCGGATTGGTGGTTAAGTTCCGATTTAACAATCGGCAAGTTGCGGCGGAAATCTTTTAATACCTGCGTGTTAATACAACTTTGAATCGCAGGCAGCAGGACTTTTTCGGCGTCGGTGATTTCACCGGCGATCACCACTTTTTGTGGGTTAAATAAGTTAATGGCGATGGCCACCCCTTTGCCCAACTGGCGGCCAACATACTCGATCACTTCGCAGGCTAAACTGTCACTGCGATTAGCGGCCTTACAAATAGCGGAGATAGAGCAGTCGTCGAGGGTTAATTTACTGGGATAACCTTGCGTGAGCAGCGTGCGAACTCGGTTCTCAATCGCGGAGTTGGCAGCAACGGTTTCCAGACAGCCGAAGTTACCGCAGTGGCAGCGCTCGCCTAGCGGGTCAACTTGAATGTGACCAATTTCACCGACGTTACCGTTACTGCCGAGGAAAATTTGTCCGTTGACTATGATCCCTGCACCCGTACCACGGTGTAAACGAACCAAAATGGAGTCCTGACAGTCGCGTGTTGCCCCAAAATAGTGCTCGGCCAGCGCTAAACTGCGGATATCGTGGCCTACAAAACTGGTGACTTTGAATTTTGCTTCCAGCACATCGACTAATTTCCAGTTTCCCACGCTGATATGCGGCATATAGCGCACGATACCTTTATTAGGATCCACCAGGCCCGGCAAAATCACGGAAATAGCAATCAGCTCGCGGATCTTGCGTTGGTTGAGTTCCATGAACTCGGCGATGGCAGCAATCAGTGCATTTTCGAGGGTTTCTTGCGTGCGTTCAGGCAGCGCGTAATGATGCTCGGCAAGGGGTTTCGCACTGAGATCATACAGCGTGATGGTAGCGTCGTGGCGACCCAATCGCACGGCAACGGTATGAAAAGGGCGGGTTTCCGTAATAATTGAAATGGCGCGGCGGCCCCCGGTGGAAGCCTGCTGATCCACTTCTTTGATCAGACCGCGCTCTAAAAGTTGGCGAGTAATTTTGGTGACGCTGGCAGGAGCGAGCTGGCTATGGTCAGCAATTTGAATGCGAGATATCGGCCCCTGTTGATCAATCAGGCGGTAAACCGCCGCGCCGTTTAACTGCTTAACCAGATCAACGTTGCCGATTTGTGCCTGTCCGCCAGTCGTCATCAATACTTTTATCCGCTCAATTAAACTTCGTCACCATTAACGATAGTTTTCGTGATTTTAAAATCGTGCGTAAATGCCGTGAGATTGGCGACTTTCCCAGCTTCAATGCTGCCGAGAGTGTCATCAACACCGATAGCACGTGCGGCATATAAGGATGCCATACGCAGTGCTTCATCCAGCGCAATGCCTACATGGTCAACGCTGTTTTGTACGGCTTCGATCATGGTTAATGCAGAACCGCTGAGTACTCCGTTCTCATCAACACAGAGTCCATCACGATAGTATATTGTTTTGCCTGCAAAAATGAACTCTTGAATGTCTGCACCAGCCGGAGCCGTAGCATCGGTGACTAACACCAGTTTGTCGCCTTTGAGTTTTTTTGCATTACGCACATTAGCCCACGCCACGTGATGGCCATCAACAATCACGCCGGTGTACACGTCTGGCGTGTCAAAAATCGCACTGACCAGACCAGGCTCACGACCGGTGATCGCTGGCATGGCGTTATATAAATGGGTGGTGAAGGAGATCCCCGCTGCAAAGCCCTGACGCGCTTCGTCGTAGGTCGCATTCGAGTGGCCGGCAGAAACAATGATGCCGGCGTCGCGCAGCTGGCGAATGAATTTATCTTCGACTTGTTCTGGCGCTAAAGTCACTTTGGTTATCACGTCAGCATTGGCGCACAGATAATCGATCATCGTGGCGTCTGGCTTACGGATGAAAATCGGGTTGTGGGTGCCTTTTTTCAGTGGGCTAAGGTACGGCCCTTCAAGGTGCAACCCCAGTGCCTGATGAGGATATTTCGTCAAGTAAGCACGCATAACGTCGATACCGTGCTTCATGTACTCATCGCTGCAGGTGATCAACGTCGGTAAATAGCTGGTACAGCCGGACTTCTCGTTCGCTTTCTGCATGATTTCTAACGTTTCAATCGAAATCGCTTCAAGTGAATCGTTGAATTGCACGCCGCCACAGCCATTGAGCTGTAAGTCGATAAATCCGGGGGCAAGAAGGGCACCGTCCAGATCGCGAGTGTCGATATTCGCGGGCAGATCCGCTGCCTTGCAGACCCGTTCGATTTTGCCGTCGGCAATGACCACCGCGTGGTTATCCAGAACGTCGTGGCCTGTATAAATTCGGCCGTTAATCAATGCGTACATCTTTTGCCCCCATTACGCTTGCCTTTGGTCACTCAAGCCGCCACGTCGTGGGTTGCCTGAGTGAAGTTAGGCATAATTTTGTTTAAAGGTTTTTCATATTTTCCGCTTCTAACTCGCGGAAATATTTAACAGTTTTGACTTTGAGTTCCATGGTGGAAGGCTCATCACACACCACAACGGATTTCGCATGAAGCTGTAAACAGCTGATGGTCCACATGTGGTTGATATTGCCTTCAACAGCGGCAGCCAGCGCCTGCGCTTTAGCATGGCCGATAACTAGAATCATCACTTCTTCTGCGTCCAGCAGCGTGCCAACACCCACGGTCAGAGCAAATTTAGGCACCTGTTCCACGTCATTGTCGAAGAAACGTGAGTTAGCAATGCGGGTGTCGTGAGTCAGCGTTTTGATACGCGTACGTGAAGCCAGTGAAGAAGCCGGTTCGTTGAAAGCAATGTGGCCGTCGTTGCCCACGCCGCCCATAAACAGGTTAATTTTGCCGTAAGATTTAATTTTTTCTTCGTATTTGCGGCATTCTTCGTTCACATCGGGAGCATTACCGTTCAGCAGGTTGATGTTTTCTGGTTGAATATCAACATGATCAAAGAAATTACGGTACATGAAAGTATGGTAGCTTTCTGGATGTTCCTGCGGCAGACCCACATATTCATCCATGTTGAAAGTAACCACATTCTTGAAGCTAACTTGGCCCGCTTTGTGCATAGCGATTAGATGCTTGTATGCCTCAAGTGGAGTTCCACCCGTTGGCAGACCAAGAACGAAAGGACGCTCGGCGGTAGGTTTGAAAGCGTTGATACGCTCAACAATATGACGTGCAGCCCATTTACCTACTTCGGTTGCGTTATTTAAAGGGATTAGTCTCATTACACACCTCTTAGTTTTCAGAATTTGAACGATACTGTATAGGATTTAAAAGTCGTTGTTTAAAAGGCCGTCACTCTAAGCGTAAACCAGCCGAGGGGTTTACGAAGTGGCACAATGCCGTCTAGATTTTTTTAATGATAAAATAAGTTTTGCAAATTGCCTAGCCTTGTGGCTTGTTTAGACTGTTTTTTGGTGATAAATATCACAAAAAACGTGCTTTTAATTTGCGATACGAAATATTTTTTTTACACTCGGCACTGCAGTGAGTTCGAACAGGTTGTACACAAAGTTTCAATAAAGGTAGTAACCATACTTATTAAACTACTTAGGTGATTCGCTTTGGGGCGAATAGGGGGAAATGTTGAATATTCTTAGTTACTTGCAAAAAGTCGGCCGAGCCTTAATGGTTCCGGTCGCTACGCTGCCAGCCGCGGCCATCTTGATGGGCGTCGGCTACTGGATTGATCCGGTGAGTTGGGGTGGTGACAATGCTCTGGCAGCCTTGTTCATCAAATCCGGTTCGGCAATCATTGAACATATGTCGGTTCTGTTCGCCATTGGTGTGGCTTATGGTATGTCCAAAGACAAAGACGGTGCGGCAGCACTGACCGGTTTTGTCGGATTCCTGGTCGTCACCACATTGTGTTCACCGGCCGCTGTGTCGATGATTCAAAAAATTCCTCTCGATCAAGTTCCAGCCGCCTTTGGCAAGATTGAGAACCAGTTCGTGGGCATCATGGTGGGTATCATCTCTGCCGAAGTCTACAACCGTTTCAGTCACGTCGAACTGCCAAAAGCACTGTCGTTCTTCAGTGGTCGTCGTCTGGTACCGATCCTGGTCTCCTTCCTGATGATTTTGGTTGCCTTCATCCTGATGTACATCTGGCCGGTCGTCTTTAATGGTCTGGTAAGCTTCGGTGAGCACATCCAAAAACTGGGTTCTGCAGGTGCTGGTATCTACGCCTTCTTCAACCGTCTGTTAATTCCGGTCGGTCTGCACCATGCGCTGAACTCGGTATTCTGGTTTGACGTTGCCGGTATTAACGATATCCCTAACTTCCTGGGTGGCCAGCAGTCTATCGAAGCGGGTAAAGCGGTTGTCGGTATTACCGGTCGTTATCAGGCGGGCTTCTTCCCAATCATGATGTTCGGTCTGCCGGGTGCAGCGCTGGCCATCTACCATTGCGCACGTCCAGAGAACAAAGCGAAAGTATTGGGTATCATGATGGCGGGCGCATTCGCTGCCTTCTTCACGGGTATCACTGAACCGCTGGAATTCTCCTTCATGTTCGTGGCTCCGGTTCTGTACTTCATCCACGCCCTATTGACCGGTATTTCCGTGTACATCGCGGCAAGCATGCATTGGATCGCCGGTTTCGGCTTCAGCGCAGGTCTGGTGGATATGGTGCTGTCTTCGCGTAACCCGCTGGCAACCCACTGGTACATGCTGATCCCACAAGGTTTGGTGTTCTTCGTTATTTACTACGTGGTGTTCCGTTTCACCATCAACAAATTCAACCTGTTAACCCCGGGTCGTGAACTGGCGGTTGCTGGCGACGAAACCGATGGCTATGACGTTGATGTTGATAACACGGGTAACAAAGGTGACGAAACTGTCGCACTGGCTCGCCGCTACATTAGCGCGATTGGTGGTTCAGAAAACCTGACCGGTATTGATGCTTGTATTACCCGTCTGCGTCTGAACGTTAAAGATTCAGCGTTAGTTAATGATTCTTTGGCAAAACGTTTGGGTGCGTCAGGTGTCATTCGTCTGAACAAACAAAGCGTGCAGGTAATTGTCGGTACACGTGCTGAAATTATCGCAGGTGCCATGCGCACTGCGCTGGCTTCAGGCCCGATCGCCGCTGCGGCAGCCACAGCAACGGCAGCTCCTGTCGCTGATGTGAAACCTCAGGCTGTACCCAACGGTCCTAAAACTGTGGTGGAAACACTGGTGTCACCGGTAACGGGTGATGTGGTTGCGTTGGACCAGGTGCCTGATGAAGCCTTCGCCAGTAAAGCGGTAGGTGATGGTTTGGCGATTCGTCCGACTGACAAAATCGTGGTATCTCCAGCCAATGGCACGGTAGTGAAGATTTTCAACACTAACCATGCCTTCTGTCTGGAAACCGAGTCTGGTGCTGAAATCGTGGTGCACATGGGTATTGATACCGTGGCGCTGGAAGGGAAAGGTTTCACTCGTCTGGTTGAAGAGGGCGCAACGGTGAAAGCCGGTCAGCCTGTGCTTGAACTGGATCTGGAATTCCTGAACGCCAATGCACGTTCGATGATTAGCCCAGTAGTGGTCAGTAACATCGACGATTATTCAGGTGTTGCATCGTTGGCTAGCGGCTCTGTGGTAGCTGGTCAGACTAAGTTGTTCGAGATTCAGTCTAAGTAAATTCCCCTGAGTTCGCCGTAAATCGAGACGGGAAGAGAGCAATCTCTTCCCGTTTTTTTGTTTCCAGCCTCGATAACCTCTATTTTATGTAACTAACGGTTGTTTCCCGACGTGGCTTGTTGGAACATATGCGGTTAGTCATTCGAGCCAATGTCGCGTAGAGGAATAGCATAATGAGTGAGGCAGAAGCCCGCCCAACAAATTTTATCCGTCAGATTATCGATGAAGATCTGGCGTCTGGGAAACACACCACGGTGCATACCCGTTTCCCGCCTGAGCCAAATGGCTATTTGCATATTGGTCATGCGAAGTCTATCTGCCTGAATTTCGGCATTGCGCAAGATTATCAGGGGCAATGTAACCTGCGTTTTGACGATACCAACCCGGCGAAAGAAGACATCGAGTTCGTTGAGTCGATTAAGCACGACGTACAGTGGCTGGGCTTTGAATGGAGCGGAGATATTCAGTATTCCTCCAACTATTTCGACCAACTGCATAACTACGCGCTGGAGCTTATCAATAAAGGTCTGGCCTACGTTGACGAACTCTCTCCCGAGCAAATCCGCGAATACCGTGGCACCCTGACGGCACCGGGTAAAAATAGCCCGTATCGCGACCGTTCTGTCGAAGAGAACATTGCGCTGTTTGCGAAGATGCGTAACGGTGAGTTTGCCGAAGGTACGGCGTGCCTGCGTGCGAAAATTGATATGGCATCGCCATTTATCGTGATGCGCGATCCGGTTATTTACCGCATCAAGTTTGCTCACCATCACCAGACCGCTGACAAATGGTGCATCTACCCGATGTACGATTTCACCCACTGCATTTCCGATGCGCTGGAAGGGATCACCCATTCGTTATGTACGCTGGAGTTCCAGGATAACCGCCGTCTGTATGACTGGGTGCTGGATAACATTACGATCCCTTGTCACCCGCGTCAGTATGAGTTCTCTCGCCTGAATCTCGAATACGCGATCATGTCCAAGCGTAAGCTGCAGCTGTTGGTGTCTGAGAACATCGTAGAAGGCTGGGATGATCCACGTATGCCAACCGTGTCAGGTTTGCGTCGTCGTGGCTACACTGCCGCGTCTATCCGCGAATTCTGCCGCCGTATCGGTGTGACCAAGCAAGACAACAACGTCGAGATGATGGCGCTGGAATCTTGTATTCGTGACGACCTGAATGAAAACGCACCACGCGCGATGGCGGTGATTAACCCGGTTAAAGTAGTGATTGAGAACTTTACTGGTGACGACGTTCAACGGGTTAAAATGCCGAACCACCCGAATAAGCCGGAAATGGGCAGCCGTGACGTGCCGTTTACTCGCGAAATTTACATCGATCAGGCAGATTTCCGCGAAGAAGCCAACAAGCAGTACAAGCGTCTGGTACTCGGGAAAGAGGTGCGTTTACGCAACGCCTACGTGATTAAAGCTGAACGCATTGAGAAAGATGCCGAAGGAAACATCACGACGATTTTCTGTAGCTATGATGTTGATACGCTGAGCAAAGATCCGGCTGATGGCCGTAAAGTAAAAGGCGTCATTCACTGGGTTTCTGCGACTCAGGGCAAACCGGCTGAATTCCGTTTGTATGACCGTTTGTTCAACGTGGCAAATCCTGCGCAAGCGGAAGACTTCCTGACCACCATCAACCCTGAATCTCTGGTTATTTCTCAGGGCTTTGTTGAACCAAGTTTGGGCGACGCACAGCACGAAGTTAGCTTCCAGTTCGAGCGAGAAGGTTACTTCTGCGCCGACAATCGCTACTCCAGCGCAGCTCACTTGGTGTTTAACCGCACCGTTGGTTTACGTGATACTTGGGAAAGTAAGCCTGCGGTTTAATCGTTATAAACTGACCGCTTGTTGTTCAAAAACGCAGCCTTGGCTGCGTTTTTTTATGCCATTTTTGGGCAGGAAAATAGCGAGAGGGCAGGGTGTTACGCTTAAAAATCTGACCTGCCTAAACATATCAATTGAAATAGTTTCTGATTTTATTTCTTATCGCGAATTAATGAGAGTTTAAAATCTGTGATCTGAATTTTAAGTTTCTGTTCGTAGTAATAAAAATAAAGAATGAAAACAGCGTTTTTTATTTTTATCTTATTGATTTGATTATTTTAAACACTTCATTATCTTGATCTCTATGATTTTCCTTATTTTGTAACATAAATACATATTTATGTGCACTTTGTCATGTTTCTGACACTTCATTTAAATTACCGATTGATAATTCGCGCCGCGAAAAATAGTCTAAACCTTGTTCTAAGTGCTGGTTACGCTGATTGGCGTCTGGCCTGTTACCCGCTTGGGTTTGCATTAACTTTTATTTCAAAGAGGATTATCTATGTTCAAGCACCTTAACCGGGGCGGGGCTGCGGCTGGCCTATACCCAACATCCAGAAGAAAACCCATTGCTTTAGCGCTTGCCGGAACATTATTGGGCGGCGGTATGATGAGCGCGCCTGATGTGCAAGCGGCAGGCTTTATTGATGATTCAACGCTGACCGGTGGGGTGTATTACTGGCAACGTGAACGTGACCGCAAAGATCTGAATAAAACCAAAGAAGAAACCCAGCCAGACGGCAGCAAAGTCACGGTGAATAACCCCGATTACAACAAGTATGCCACCAACCTTTCTCACTCAACTGCCAACTTAAATCTCGATTTCTCATCCGGTTACGCATGGGACATCTTCGGTATTGATGTTGCCGCTTTCACCGCGGTTGAATTGGCTGAAGCCAGCGACAGTGGGCATCCGAATGAAATTGCCTTCTCGTCCAGGAACCACGCGTATGACGAAGATTACTCGGGTGATAAAGGTGGCGTCAGCTTGTACAAAGCCGCGGGTAAATTCAAATACGGCGGATTCTGGGGACACGCAGGGTATATCCAACCAACCGGCCAGACATTAATTGCCCCACACTGGAGCTTTATGCCAGGTACCTATCGCGGTGCTGAGGCCGGTTACAAACATGACTTCGGTGATCCGGGTGAACTGAGCTTCTCCTACATGTGGGCCGATGAGTACAAATCCCCGTGGCATCTTGAGATGGATGATTTCCGTCGCGCTGACCGCTCAACGGGCGTCTCTTATATTCATTCCATTGGTGCAAAATACGATTTCAAAAATGACTTCGTACTGGAAGCTGCCTATGGTGAAGCAGAAAGTTATACCGACCAATATTTCGCCAAAGCCTCTTATAAACTTGAGCTGGCTGGCAATCCGCTGACCACCAGTTACCAATTCTATGGCGCGCAGGATCGCATTAGCGATAACAACGATCCGAACAGTTTATATGACGGATTAGCCTGGTTGCAGGCGCTGACATTTGGCTATACCACCGGGCAATTTAACTGGCGTCTCGAAGGCACCATGGTGAAAGCCGAAGGTAATCAGGGCTACTTCCTGCAACGCATGACACCGACTTACTCCTCGTCTAACGGTCGTCTTGACGTCTGGTGGGATAACCGCTCTGACTTCAACGCCAACGGTGAGAAAGCGGTATATGCCGGTGTGCTCTATGATTTAGCGAAATGGGATCTTCCGGGTTTCGCGGTGGGCGGTTCTTACGTCTACGCATGGGACGCCAAACCAAGCACCAACCCGATGTATGACCAAAGCCAGCGCCTGAAAGAGAGCGCATGGAGTCTTGACGCGCTGTATACCATTCAGGAAGGCCGCGCGAAAGGCACGCTGTTTAAACTGCACTACACGCAATATGACAACCATTCCGACATTCCAAGCTGGGGCGGCGGTTACGGCAACATCTTCCAGGATGAGAAAGACGTGAAGTTCATCGTCATTGCTCCGTTCACCATCTTCTGATAACCACTGCTGCGTGAAGGAAAAATTATGAAAATTAAACCGATTAAACAAGCGATGCTGGTATTGGTTTCTCTTACCTTGTTGGGAGCCTGTGCCGATCCGACGACCAATAAGGCCAATGAACTTCGTCACTCTTACAGCAACTGTATTAATACCTCTGACGGTGATCAGGCTAAATTGGCTACCTGTCAGCAGATTTTAGAATCGCTGAGAAAAGAGAAGGCGCATGAAGCCTTTGCTGAAAAAGAGACGGTTCGCGTGATTGATTATCAGAAATGCCTGACTGCGCGTAAGACCGGTGACGGTCAAGCCTATGCTGAGGATTGCGGTAAAATCTGGCAAGAGATTAAGGCCAACAATTCGCCGGGCAGCGCAAACTAAGGTTATAGACGACACAGCCGCAATGAGTTGCAAAAAGCCCTCATTTCTTTCACAGGAAACGAGGGCTTTTTAATGTCTTGCGAAGAGCAAAAGGCCGCCAGTCAACAGGTATAAAAAAACCGCTTTTCAGCGGTTAATTTTGATCTCATGAACAGAGAGCATGACGTCAGAACTGGAAATTAAAGCGCTGGTTTATCGTTATGCAGGCCGTCATTTTCGCGGCAATCGCCCAATTCACAATGACCATAAAGATAGAGACTGTGGTTAGTCAATTTAATGCCGTGTTTCTTAGCAATTTCACGCTGACGCGCTTCAATAGACTCATCACGGAATTCAATCACGCGGCCACAATCCAGACAGATCAAGTGGTCGTGATGATGCTGTTGAGTCAATTCGAAAACAGATTTACCGCCTTCGAAGTTGTGGCGGGTTACGATCCCTGCGTCATCAAATTGGTTCAACACGCGGTAAACCGTCGCCAGACCAATTTCTTCACCCATATCAATGAGTTGTTTGTATAAATCTTCCGCGCTGACGTGATGACCTTCCGGCGCTTGCAGCACTTCCAGGATCTTAAGTCGCGGAAGCGTGACTTTTAAGCCAGCTTTCTTCAGTGCGGTATTGTTGTCAGTCATGCGGATTCAGTCCTGTTAC
>Ga0105856_1000212_pt1 | contig 30909 bp, 27 predicted proteins | sample OrgsoiDNA_201060_FD_89681 | JGI IMG/M metagenome (GOLD analysis project Ga0105856, IMG submission 89681) | Permafrost soil microbial communities from the Arctic, to analyse light accelerated degradation of dissolved organic matter (DOM) -... | ecosystem: Environmental > Terrestrial > Soil >...
TAAACGATGAAAACCCTGCTCCGGATAAGAATAATTTATCATCGGATAAAAAAGGTTGCACTGCGGCTACAGGATAGTTTAATTTTATCTGCACACGACTTGATGAAGGCCTTGCGTTACGCACCCATCAAAATGACGAATGACTCTTTATTCAGACATTACAGAGAAAAACCCATGAACAACGTTCTGATCAACCACCATCATCACCATCATCCTGACTAGTCTTGCAGGCGATTGGTGCTGGGAGACTGTTAAGATCTTCCAGTGGCGCAGAACGTAGAGAGAGCCCTCGGAAGATTTTCTTCCGAGGGTTTTTTTTTACCTGAAATTTGAAGCAAACATTTAGCCATTACAGCTAACAAACATAAGAAAGGTCGAGGTCATCATGTTAGATAAATCACGTTTACGGATAGCAATGCAGAAGTCAGGTCGCCTGAGTGATGATTCGCGCGAACTGCTGGCGCGCTGTGGGATCAAAATCAATTTGCAGGAGCAACGTCTGATTGCCTTCGCGGAAAACATGCCTATCGACATCCTGCGTGTGCGTGATGACGATATTCCGGGTCTGGTCATGGACGGCGTGGTGGATTTGGGCATTATCGGTGAGAACGTGCTGGAAGAAGAGTTACTGAACCGCCGCGCACAGGGTGAAGACCCGCGCTATTTCACGCTTCGCCGCCTCGATTTCGGTGGTTGCCGCCTGTCGCTGGCAACGCCGCTGGACTGCGAATACACCGGTCCGCAAAGTCTGCAAAAAGCCCGCATCGCCACCTCTTACCCGCACATCCTCAAACAATATCTCGATAAACAAGGCGTTGAGTTCAAATCTTGCCTGCTTAACGGTTCCGTCGAAGTGGCTCCCCGCGCCGGTCTGGCCGATGCGATTTGTGATCTGGTATCCACCGGTGCCACCCTTGAAGCCAACGGCCTGCGTGAAGTCGAAGTGATTTACCGCTCGAAAGCCTGTCTGATTCAGCGCGATGGCGAAATGCCGCAGGAAAAGCAGCTGCTGATTGATCGTCTGATGACCCGTATTCAGGGTGTTATTCAGGCTCGTGAGTCCAAATACATTATGTTGCACGCACCAAGTGAGCGTCTGGACGAAATCATTGCCCTGCTGCCGGGCGCTGAGCGCCCTACCATTCTGCCACTGGCAGGCGATCAGCAACGCGTCGCCATGCACATGGTCAGTAGCGAAACCCTGTTCTGGGAAACCATGGAAAAACTGAAAGCGCTGGGTGCCAGTTCGATTCTGGTCCTGCCAATCGAAAAAATGATGGAGTAAAGTCATGCAACCAAACGCGTTCTCCACCCCGATTGACTGGCAGCAGTGCGACGAGCAGCAACGTCGTGAGCTGCTGACCCGCCCGGCGATCTCGGCCTCTGACCGCATCACCGGGTCGGTTACTGAGATCCTGCGCCGCGTGCGCACCGAGGGTGACAGCGCCCTGCGCGAGTTCTGTGCAACCTTTGATAAGACTGACGTGGCAGATATCCGCGTCACGGCGCAGCAGATTGAAGCGGCATCCGCGCGTTTGGGCGATGACGTAAAACAGGCAATGGCACACGCAGTGCGTAACATCACGACCTTCCACGTAGCACAGAAGCTGGCAGTAGTTGATGTTGAAACTCAACCGGGTGTACGTTGTCAGCAACTGACCCGCCCTATTCAGTCGGTCGGGCTGTATATTCCGGGCGGTTCTGCACCGCTGGTTTCTACCGTACTAATGCTGGCGACTCCGGCGTACATTGCCGGTTGTCAGCGCGTGACATTATGCTCACCCCCGCCCATTGCTGACGAAATTTTGTATGCCGCCAAACTGTGCGGCGTGACCGAGGTGTATCAACTGGGTGGCGCGCAGGCGATTGCCGCGCTGGCGTTCGGTACCGAAAGCGTGCCGAAAGTAGCGAAAATCTTCGGGCCGGGCAATGCCTACGTGACGGAAGCGAAGCGTCAGGTAAGTCAAAGCCTTAATGGCGCTGCCATCGATATGCCGGCTGGGCCATCCGAAGTGCTGGTGATCGCCGACAGTGGCGCAACGCCAGATTTCGTGGCGTCTGATTTGTTGTCGCAGGCTGAGCACGGTCCGGATTCGCAGGTGATTTTACTGACGCCGAGCCTCGATATGGCGAACGCCGTCGGTGAGGCGGTAGAACGCCAGTTGGCCCAGCTGTCACGTAAAGACATTGCCCGTCAGGCGCTGGAGAGCAGCCGCCTGATTGTGGCCAAAGATCTGGCGCAGTGTATTGAAATCAGCAACGCCTACGGCCCTGAGCATTTAATCCTGCAAACCCGTGAGCCTGAAGCGCTGGTTGACAGCATCACCAGCGCTGGCTCGGTGTTTCTCGGTGACTGGTCACCGGAATCCGCCGGAGACTACGCGTCAGGGACTAATCACGTCCTGCCCACCTACGGTTACACCGCCACCTGCTCGAGCCTCGGCCTGGCGGATTTCCAAAAACGGATGACCGTCCAGCAGCTCACCCCGCAGGGGCTGCTCGGTCTGGCGACGACGATTGAAACACTGGCGCAGGCTGAACAGCTGACGGCACACAAAAATGCCGTGACACTACGCGTGAATGCACTGAAGGAGCAAGGGTTATGAGCAACGAAAAAAATCTGAGCATTCAGTCGCTGGCGCGTCAGAACGTGCGCGACCTGACCCCGTATCAGTCGGCCCGCCGTCTGGGTGGCAACGGTGACGTGTGGCTGAATGCTAACGAATATCCGATTGCGCCACAGTTCGAACTGACGGCCCAAACCTTCAACCGTTACCCGGAGTGTCAGCCCGCCCTGGTGATTGAGCGCTATGCCGCGTACGCCGGGCTGGAAAAAGATCAGGTGCTGGTCAGCCGTGGGGCAGATGAAGGGATTGAGCTGCTGATCCGCGCTTTCTGCGAACCGGGTCAAGACGCCATCCTTTATTGCCCGCCGACTTACGGTATGTACAGTGTCAGCGCTGAAACCATCGGCGTCGAAGGCCGCACCGTTCAGGCCAAAGAGGACTGGTCACTGGATTTACCGGCGATTGAGGCCGCGCTGGAAGGCGTCAAGCTGGTGTATGTGTGCAGCCCGAATAACCCGACCGGCAATCTGATTGACCCGCAAGAGTTGCGCGCAGTTCTTGAGATGACCCGCGGCCGCGCCATTGTGGCCATCGACGAAGCCTATATAGAGTTCTGCCCGCAGGCCTCGGTTACCGGCTGGCTTAAAGAATATCCACATCTCGCTATTTTACGCACGCTGTCTAAAGCCTTTGCGCTGGCCGGTTTACGTTGTGGTTTCACATTGGCGAACAGCGAACTGATCGCCCTGTTGATGAAAGTGATCGCACCTTATCCGCTTTCCACGCCAGTGGCTGATATCGCCGCACAGGCGCTAAGCGATAAAGGCCTGGCCATAATGCGCGCGCGCGTCGCCGAGATTAGCGAAACCCGCAGCTGGTTCAAACAGCAACTCACCCGCTGCGGCTGTGTGGAACAGGTATTCACCAGCGAGACCAACTACGTACTGGCGCGTTTCGCCGCATCAAGCCAGGTATTTAAAACCCTCTGGGATCAGGGCATTATCTTACGTGACCAGAACAAACAACCGGGGCTTTCCGGCTGTTTACGCATTACTGTCGGCACACGTGAAGAGTGTCAACGGGTGATCGCCGCACTGCAACCGCTGCCCGGTGCAAATCTGTCCGCCACCAACACAAATAATGAAACCGCCTCAAGCAAGGAGCCGATGTGAGCCAGAGCCCGTTATTACAAAAGATTTTATTCATCGATCGCGACGGTACGCTGATTTCCGAGCCACCTGAAGACTTTCAGGTAGACCGTCTGGATAAACTGGCACTTGAGGCGGGTGTGATCCCCGCGCTGCTGGCGTTGCAAACTGCCGGTTTCAAACTGGTGATGATCACCAATCAGGATGGCCTGGGCACCGCCAGTTTCCCGCAAGAGACATTCGATCCGCCGCACAATCTGATGATGCAGATTTTGACCTCGCAGGGCGTAGTGTTCGACGAAGTCCTGATATGCCCTCACCTGCCCGCTGACCACTGCGCCTGCCGTAAGCCAAAAACCGAACTGGTGAAAGGCTATCTGGAGAGCGGTCTGATGGATGTCGCGAACAGCTATGTGATTGGCGACCGTGATACCGACATTCAGTTGGCAGCCAATATGGGCATCGCCGGATTGCGTTACCAGCGCGGCACGTTGAACTGGCCAGCGATTGCCGCCCAGCTGACACAGCGTGACCGCCACGCAAACATTAAACGTGTAACCCGTGAAACCTCCATCGACGTAGATGTCTGGCTGGACCGCGAAGGTGAAAGCAAAATCCGCACCGGCGTGGGCTTCTTCGACCATATGTTGGATCAGATCGCCACGCACGGCGGTTTCCGCATGAACATCGAAGTCAAAGGCGACCTCTATATCGACGATCACCACACCGTGGAAGATACCGGTCTGGCGCTGGGTGAAGCCCTGAACAAGGCGCTGGGTGATAAACGCGGGATTGGCCGTTTCGGTTTTGTGCTGCCGATGGACGAATGTCTGGCGCGCTGCGCTCTGGATATTTCCGGCCGTCCACACCTCGAATATAAAGCGGAGTTCAACTATCAGCGCGTAGGCGATTTAAGCACCGAGATGGTCGAGCACTTTTTCCGTTCTCTCTCCTATGCCATGGGTTGTACGCTGCATTTGCGTACCAAAGGCAAGAACGACCATCACCGTGTTGAGAGCTTGTTCAAAGCCTTTGGCCGCACGCTGCGCCAGGCGATCCGCGTGGACGGCAATACCCTGCCGAGTTCCAAAGGAGTGCTCTGATGAACGTCGTTATCCTTGATACCGGCTGTGCCAACCTCTCCTCGGTGAAATATGCGGTCCAGCGTCTGGGTTATGAACCCGACGTGAGCCGGGACCCTGAGATCGTGCTGCGGGCCGAAAAACTGTTTTTACCAGGCGTAGGAACCGCACGTGCGGCCATGGAACAGCTCGAGCAGCGCGAACTTATCGAACTGATTAAGGCCTGTACCCAGCCGGTGCTGGGCATTTGCCTCGGAATGCAGCTGCTGGGTTCCGGCAGCGATGAGAACGGCGGCATTAAAACGCTCGGCATTATCGATGAACCCGTATTGCGCATGCAGGATCGCGGATTGCCTCTGCCCCACATGGGCTGGAACCAGGTGATCGCCAACGCAGACAGCCACCTGTTCCGAGGTATCGACGAGAACGCGTATTTCTATTTTGTCCACGGATATGCGATGCCGATATGCGAAAACACTATTGCTCAAACGCTTTACGGCGAGCCGTTCACCGCCGCCGTGGCAAAAGACAACTTTTTCGGCGTGCAGTTTCATCCGGAGCGTTCCGGTGCCGCTGGCGCACGGCTGTTGAAAAACTTTCTGGAGATGTAAGCACCATGATTATTCCCGCTTTGGATTTGATCGACGGCAGCGTGGTGCGTTTGCATCAGGGTGACTACGGCCAGCAGCGCGACTATGGCAGCGATCCGCTGCCGCGCTTACAGGATTATCAGCGTCAGGGCGCAGAAGTTCTCCATCTGGTGGATCTGACCGGTGCCAAAGACCCGGCTGCGCGCCAGATCCCATTGCTGCAAAAACTGCTGGCGGGTGTCACTGTCCCCGTGCAAGTTGGCGGCGGCATCCGCAATGAACAGGACGTCGAAGCCCTGTTATCGGCTGGCGCAACCCGCGTCGTCGTCGGCTCAACCGCGGTTAAAGATCCTGACACTGTGCAGAAGTGGTTCAGCCGTTTCGGTGCTGACGCGCTGGTACTGGCACTCGATGTGCGCATTGATGCCAACGGCACCAAAAATGTCGCCATCAGCGGCTGGCAGGAGAACTCCAACGCGACGCTGGAGCAAGTCGTCGAACAGTATTTACCCTTCGGCCTGAAACATGTGCTGTGTACCGATATTTCCCGCGACGGCACGCTGGCGGGATCGAACGTCGAACTTTACCGCGAAGTCACTGCGCGTTATCCGCAGATCGCTTTTCAGGCTTCCGGCGGTATCGGTTCACTGGATGACATAGCCCATCTGCGTGACAGCGGCGTAGAAGGCGTGATTGTCGGACGCGCACTGCTCGATGGTAAATTTAGCGTGACGGAGGCAATTTCATGCTGGCAAAACGGATAATTCCCTGTCTGGACGTTAAAAACGGCCAGGTCGTGAAAGGCGTGCAGTTCCGCAATCATGAGATCATCGGCGACATTGTCCCGCTGGCAAAACGTTATGCGGAAGAAGGCGCAGATGAACTGGTGTTTTATGATATTACCGCCTCGTCTGACGGGCGCGTGGTAGATAAAAGCTGGGTGTCGCGTGTGGCAGAAGTGATCGACATTCCTTTCTGTGTGGCGGGTGGTATCAAGAGCGCGGAAGATGCTGCGCAGATCCTGCAATTTGGCGCCGATAAGATCTCCATCAACTCCCCTGCACTGGCTGACCCGACGCTGATAAGCCGCCTGGCTGATCGCTTTGGTGTACAGTGCATCGTGGTCGGTATCGACACATGGCATGATGCAGAGTCTGGCACTTATCAGGTTCACCAGTTTACGGGCGATGAAGCGCGTACCAAAGTGACCACCTGGCAGACGCTGGATTGGGTGAAGGAAGTTCAGGAGCGCGGCGCCGGTGAAATTGTGCTGAATATGATGAATCAGGACGGCGTGCGTAAGGGCTATGATTTGCAGCAGCTGCAACTGATGCGCGAGGTGTGCCGTGTGCCATTGATTGCCTCCGGCGGTGCAGGAACACCTCAGCATTTCCTGGACGCATTTCAGCAGGCGAATGTCGACGGTGCTCTGGCGGCATCCGTGTTCCACAAACAAATTATTAATATCGGCGAGCTGAAAAGCTTCCTGGCCGAAAATGGCGTGGAGATCCGCTTGTGAGTAATGAAATTTTGAATAACAGCCGACTGACCGAGCAGCAGATTAATCAGCTGGATTGGGAAAAAGTTGATAATCTGATGCCTGTTGTCGTGCAACATGCAGTGTCTGGCGAAGTGTTGATGATGGGTTATATGAATAAGGAAGCGCTGGGTGTAACGCAATCATCCGGGAAAGTGACTTTCTATTCACGTACCAAACAACGTTTGTGGACCAAAGGTGAAAGCTCGGGCCATTTCCTCAATCTGGTCAGTATCTATCCGGATTGCGATAACGACACCCTGCTAGCGCTGGTCAACCCGATTGGCCCAACCTGCCACAAAGGTAATAACAGCTGCTTCCACCCTGCCGCTACCGACTGGGGATTCCTGTTCCAGCTGGAAGAGTTGCTGGCGTCACGTAAAAATGCCGATCCGGAAAGCTCGTACACCGCAAAACTTTACGCCAGCGGTACCAAGCGTATTGCGCAGAAAGTCGGTGAAGAAGGCGTAGAAACCGCGCTGGCCGCCACGGTCAACGACCGTTTCGAGCTAACCAATGAGGCTTCTGATTTAATGTATCACCTGCTGGTATTACTGCAGGACCAGGACCTGAACTTCAGTACCGTGATTGAGAATCTGCGTCAACGACATAAGAAGTAACGCCACTACATTTCAGAAAGCAAAAAGGCCGGTTTATTAAATAAACCGGCCTTTTTTATACTTTACTCACTCAGTGATTAACGAGCGTAATTTTTCAGTGCATTACGGCCTAACACAATACCTGCACCTAAAATAATGCCGACTAAGGCCCCCAGTATGAGTGTCAAACCTTTCTTCGGACTATCACGGCGGATAGGCAGATTTGGCTTCATCACGTAGCGGAAAGAATACGTGGAGTCAGGCTTAGATTTTAATGCACTTATAGCCAACAGTGACTGACGGGCATCGAAGTATGCCTCATCCAACGGCAGCGGGCGCGTTGCTTCATTCTTGATGATCGAAGAAAGTGCATCGCTGCCTAACGCAAACAGGGTATCTTCGGACAGTGTTTCAGCTTGTTGTACGATCGTATCTTTAGTTTTCGATTGCTCAGCAACAATCAAAGCCTGGTTCAGAATGGCCAGACGTTTGTCTTTCTTCTCTTGGGCGACCTTCTCTTTGGTTGCTAAATCTTCTTTCAGGTCACCAATCTTCGAATTGATGCTGATCTGTAAATCATCATCGAGTTCGTTGACGACGCGTTTATTGATCTGCTGGATATAAGTAGTGAGCGTTTTCTGTGCGGCACCAGCACTAGAAGCTGTATAACTGATTTTAAGAGGTACTGGCTGATCTTTAACTGCAGATGCTATGGTTAATTTTTCCGGCTCAACCTGGTTATCAAGTTGTTCAGATAACGCAGAAATTGCAGAGTTAAACCGACCAAAAAAACGCTGCTGCACATCAGTAATTGCAGGGTTTTGGCCATAAAGAACACCCATTGCATTCGTATAGTTAGCAACCTGACCTGAGTCCGGGTAGGTTACTATTGCTTCAGAGGTCCATTTTTCTTTAGAAAAGGTTAAATATACTGCTGCAAAGGCAATTGCCAAAATTGCAAAAATGATAATTGTTATTTTACCGCGCCAAAGCTGCATAAAAAGATCAATTAAATCAATGGACTCATCTGTCTGACTGATATGTTTTCTCGTCACACTGTTGTTATCTTGATTCATGTTCACCCTAAGCAAAAAATATATAAGCAATTATATGCGTGATGCAATTATAAGCTGGGGTTTTAAGAAACACCTAGCTGAAAGTCAGGCATTTAGATCAGATTGCACTGAAATTGAACGGTTCTTTCAGCGTTCTATGCTCATCAATAGGTAATAGGTCACGCTGAGAGGCATATTTCAGAGGCAAATAAAAACGACCCATTTATCGGGTCGTTTGAGTATTAATCAAAAATCACAAGGCATCACTTAATCCAACCATTCGGTGTGGAATACGCCATCTTTGTCAGTGCGTTTGTAGGTATGTGCACCGAAGTAGTCACGTTGTGCCTGGATCAGGTTGGCTGGCAGCACCGCAGAACGGTAGCTGTCGTAGTAGTTGATCGCAGCAGAGAATGTAGGGGTCGGGATACCGTTCTGAACGGCATATGAGACCACATCACGCAACGCTTGCTGGTACTCATCAGCAATGTTTTTGAAGTATGGTGCCAGCAACAGGTTAGCGATAGACGCGTTCTCAGCGTAGGCATCGGTGATTTTCTGCAAGAACTGAGCGCGAATAATACAACCGGCGCGGAAAATTTTAGCGATTTCGCCGTAATGCAGATCCCAGTTGTTCTCTTCTGATGCCGCTTTCAGCTGCGAGAAACCTTGTGCATAAGAGACGATCTTACCCAGATATAATGCACGGCGGATTTTCTCGATGAATTCCGCTTTGTCGCCGGTGAAAGGCTTAACCGTTGGGCCAGTCAGAACTTTAGAAGCCGCAACGCGCTGGTCTTTCAACGAGGAGAGGTAACGGGCAAAGACAGACTCGGTGATCAGAGTCAGGGGTTCGCCGAGATCCAAAGAGCTCTGGCTGGTCCATTTGCCGGTGCCTTTGTTGGCTGCTTCATCCAGAATCACATCAACGAGATATTTACCTTCTTCGTCTTTCTTAGTGAAGATATCTTTGGTGATGTCGATCAGGTAGCTGTTCAGCTCGCCCTTGTTCCAGTCAACGAAAGTGCTAGCCAGCTCTTCATTGCTCAGACCCAGAGACTGTTTCAACAGGGAATAAGCTTCGGCAATGAGTTGCATGTCACCGTATTCGATACCGTTGTGAACCATCTTAACGTAGTGACCTGCACCATCAGCGCCGATGTAAGCCACACAGGCTTCGCCATCTTCAGCGCGCGCTGCGATTTGCTCGAGGATTGGAGCAACCAGTGCGTAAGCTTCTTTCTGACCACCAGGCATGATTGATGGGCCTTTCAATGCGCCCTCTTCACCGCCGGAAACGCCGGTACCGATGAAGTTAAAACCTTGCTCAGACAGTTCGCGGTTACGGCGAATGGTGTCTTTATAGTAGGTGTTGCCACCATCGATGAGGATGTCACCTTTATCCAGGTGCGGAGTCAATGATGCGATGGTTTTGTCTGTTGCTTCGCCTGCTTTCACCATCAGCAGGATACGGCGTGGTTTTTCCAGCGAGTCAACAAACTCTTCAACGCTGTAGTGCGGAACCAGATTTTTACCCGGATTTTCGGCGATGACTTCATCAGTCTTATCGCCTGAACGGTTAAAAATAGAAACGGAATAACCACGGCTTTCGATGTTAAGCGCCAGGTTACGGCCCATTACCGCCATACCGACAACGCCGATCTGTTGTTTGGACATTAGCAACTCCTGTCTTAAAGTGACACCTGTGAGGACTCTCCTCACAGCACAAGTGTAGAAAGTATGTTAACCCAGCATAGGATTTTTGGGATAGCGATTGATGCAATAGATTTCTTATGCGTACACAATTCGCACAAATACTCAGCAAAATATTCGCAATCTGCCATATAAACTTTAAGTTTTTTTAAAAAGCTAGCCACTAACATTATAAAAATCAGCTACATCACTAACACTGTGAGTTTCCTTGCTGTCATAACTCCCGTCTGCTTTTTGATATATATTATAATATGAATCACCGATTACAGTTAAATGGGAGAAAGGGCTTGAACATTTTTGGTCGAAAAGCGAGCATCCTAAAAAATAATTTGGTGCATTATTAATATTAATAATTTGAAGAATAGTCGGAGCTAATGACAAACTATTTTTTCCTTTTGCATCAAGCACAGCATGCTTAACCCCACCGCCGGTCATAACTAAAGGGATCGCATCCACAAAATAATCAGTAGACGTTTTGAAACTGCTTTTAAACTGCGGGACAGGAAAAGTTGAATGGTCAGCAGTTATAATTAAGAGAGTATTGTCGTAAAATGAGCTATTCTTAAACCAAGTCAGAAATTCACCTAATTGATAATCGTAATTATAAAATTTATTATAGAATGGGTTATCACCATTATTATACTTTTGATCTGGGCTGTCCATTCCATGGTGCGTTCCAGATGAATACATACCGATAAAAAAAGGTGAACTGTTCTGTTTTGAAACAACTTCTCTTAAAGCAGAAAAAATTTTCTTATCGGACATTCGATCATTAAGATGCCAACCAAAGTCCTCCATGCCATATACTTTTTTGAAGGGCATCGTCCGGATTAATGTATTTAAATTACTGTCCGATTGAGTCGCTGCTATAAAATAGGTATTGTAGCCATGGTCATTAAGAATTTCAGGTAAAGAAGTTAATCGATGATCATAGGTTTTTGTCACTTTATCACCATTGATCTGGAAAAAACCTTCCCCCTTACTATCTACACCATCCCGGTATTGATATGCAGAACTCAATTGACCGCGTAACCCCCTGAAAGTGGCTGCAGTATGATTATAATAATTTTCATACACTAAGCCCTGAGAGTATAGTGAATCAAGATTGGGAGTAACATTCAATCCTAATTTATTCTCAGAGTCGATTACATGTGAAGACATGCCCTCAGTGAAAATTACAATAACGTTTTTTGGAGTGCCCTTTTCAAAATACCCACCTAATTCTGTAGGATGGAAAATGTCGAACTTTAGAAATTTCTTAGCAACCTCGGGATAGTCGTAATTAGGTTTATATGTTACCTGTTTATAAAGCTGAAACATTACCAAGCCGAATTGATGAAAAGGCCCATTAATAAAAATAAAGACCAAAGCCAAGATGGAAATTAATGATTTTTTAATAGGGATTTTTTTATTTAAAAAGTAAAGAGGAGAAGAAAGCAATAAATATGCAACTATGATAGCTACAACTTGATATAAAACCTCATGACCAACTGCTTTGAATTCTGTTAAATTTGTCAGTGTTAAGGGGATAATGTAACCACCAGTATTAACAATGGAACTAACCTGGGCCCCGAGAATCAAACAGTATAATGTCCAAAAAAAACATCTGGCAAATTTATTTTTAAAAATTAATATAGCAAAGAAGAAAAAGACAATCTCAGCACAAGCTATAAGTATTATAGCGAATTTAGCAGAAGAGAGTGATAATAATAATATTGTCATTCCTAAAACTAAGAATGCAGAAAAAAAAGTCCTGATATAAATATTACTTAAACTCATGAAATATAGCGCCTACACAAGTTGAGGAAGTAACCATCTGAATATATGGTTTTACTTCGAAAAATATATTGATGAATATTCAGCAATCATTCTGTTCTTATCAAAATTTTCCATCGCATATTTTTTAGCTTCAGACCCATGCTCTACGATTTTTTTCGGATCAGACAAGTAAAGTAACATGCATTCAGCGAGTTTATCTGAACCTCCGTTATATAGAACGCCAGTTTTATTATCTAAGACAACTTCAGGGATCCCTTCAACATTTGTCGCAATGGCAGGAACTGAATAGAATGCTGCCTCCACAAAAACAAGACCAAATGCCTCCCATTTAGAAGGCTGACATAATACATTAATATCATTGAAAAAAGCATCTTTGTCTGTGATCCAACCAGGCATGCTAATATAATTATCTAAGTTAAACTTTGTGATCATATTAATGCATTGTTCACGTAACTCACCATCCCCCGCCAAACTGAATCTTAGCTTTTTATCACCTGTATATTTACTAACTACGATATTTACTGCTTCTATAAAATCAAGTGGGTTTTTTTGCTCGTCTAATCTTCCAAGGAATGCAAAATGTATTTCATCCATTTGATTACGTAAAACAGGCCGAAGTTTAGTAAAATCTACACCATTGTAGATTACTTTACTTTTGACAAATGGATAAAATTTTACATATTTTTTATTAACAGTAATATTAACATCACCAAAAAGAGTAGATATATTTTCCAAGAAATAATATAGACAACGTGAAATCACATTTGTATGTGCGTGAAAAGCAACACCATGAACAGTATGTATAACTTTCTTTATTCCGGCACATTTTGCTGCAATTCTTGCTATAATGCCGGGCTTAGTTGAATTAGTATGAACAATATCGTATTTATTTTTTCTAAACAATTTATATAATTCAAAAAAACATTGAATATCATGCAACCCAATATTTCTTCTAATAGAAGCTATTGAGATTATTTTAATATTCTCTTTTTCAAAAGCATCAACAAAATTGCCATCAATCAACTCACCACATATCACTATTTTTTCGATATTTTCGCCGGAGTCTGAATTATCTAAACCTGATAGTATGTCGAGTGTTATTTGCTGAACGCCTGACAACTTTGGAATAACCTGAACATGCGCAATCTTCACGAGCAACACCCTTATATTGATAGTAATCTAAAGGATTATCTCAAGATAATTCCATTTAAAACAGAGAACACTATAAACAATCTGTATTTTAATTTTTCATATACACTTCGTTTACTCTCAAAACCGGTCGTTGTTACCGTAGAACTATGTCTCCGATAAAGTACTAATGGTTGTTGTAAAAAATGAACTTTACCATAAATAGCCCCCGTCATGCCCAACCATAAATCATGGCCAACTGCATATTTAGGGAAAGGAAAGGCTTTATTCACAACCTCTCTATTGAAAGCCATGCAGCACCCATGAAAAGAACTTTTGTAAAGAGTACGTAAAATATTTGAACTAGGTTTTATATACGAAAAATAGGATTCGATTAGTGTGTTATTATTTTCCCCAACAACTTTACAGTTACAAACAACTACTGTTGGTTTCCTATTTTCTAAAAAAGGCAAAGCAGCATTTACTCTTCCATCTAACCAAATGTCATCTTGGTCAGAGAGAAAAATGTAATCTCCAGTAGATTTAGATAGTGCATTTTGAACATTCAGAGAGACTTTAGTTAGAATATCAGCAGTAATTAATGAAGATTCGGGTTTAAACAGAAATATTTTTATCCGTTTATCATCGATTCCTTTAAGGATTTCTAAAGTACGATCATTAGAGTAATTATCTGAAATAATTATTTCATCATTTTCAGAAAGTTGAGGAAGTATACTTCTAATTTGATCTTCAATATATTTAGCACCGTTAAATGTAGGGATGCAAACAGAAATCATTTTTTTCCTCGCATATATTTTTGGTAAAAAATCTTCAAAAATTTGATTTTCTTTGTTCTCTTAGCTAACTTTAAACCCCGAATAAAGACCATCATAAAATAAATCAAATCATCAGTGTAGGCATTCCTTTCGCACCGTGTAGCGCAATCGCAATATATGGCATACCTAGTAAGAAGATTTTCATGGTTTTCATCTTCGTTAGATAAATCTTGCTGGATTGTCAGAGGCATAACGTAAAAATTCACAGAGACTCTTTTCAATCGTTCAATAAATTGGAAATCACTAAAATCCAAATAAACGCCATCATTATACCCTCCACAACTCAGTGCTGTTGCAACATCGAGCAGCATGCCGCTGTTGATTGGTGAGTATTTTTCAAGTGAGTAAATACCGGCTGCTAATTCACCTGTTATAAAACCACGATGAAAAGCATATCTAAGTGGAGAACAGAACTCACCTCCCAGGGTAACAAGTCGAGGTACAATTAAGTTGATCCCCGGGTTATTTGACATCGCACTCTTATAGTGAGAAAACGCATTACGAGGAAATACTGTATCTTGATCTAATAATAAGGCATATTTATAACCCAATTCGTGTGCTTTACTCATCCCACAATTATAAGCCTTACTTACCCCTGAATTTTGATAGTCTCGGAAATAAATAACATTGCGTCCTCTAAAGGTTTTTATATGATATTCATTATTGTCAAATTCTACAGGTGTATTATCATAGACATAAATATCTTTTATTAACTCAAGTTCGTCACTATCGAGTAAACTATTGATACTTTCTGCATCACTGAGTTTTCTTTTATATAAAACAACCACTGGAAATATATTGTTATTCATATTTAAATATAATATCCGTTAACTATTTCATTATGATATAGGTTGATAAATAATGCGGTTGCAGATAATGCGATGACAACGACTTTAGCTATTTTCTTTTGGGTGCAATAAGTAACAATAATTGGTAGTAACACAATATCTGCAACAGCAAATAATTCACTCAGCCGAATTGCAAAGGCGGGTAGTGATGATAAAAGCACCAAACAAATTGGTGATAATGAATATATTTTAGTTAATAATACCATTGCAGAATTATTAGAAAACTTCCTTGCATGGAAAAATACGAAAGCAACGATGCCAATCCTTAGAAATTGCATAACTGAAAAAACGTTAACCGGCTCAATCATCCCATGTTGTGTTTGGTACTTATACATAACTAACTTTTCATGGATAACGGAAATAGGGACGTATTGTAGGATATCAAGTGGGCTGAGTTTTAAACCTATTAAAATATAACTTAAAAAAAGCATAAAAAATATAGATATAACGAACCTAATATCTATTTTATTTTTATCAAAAAAGAGTGCAACGAGAAACACCACCATTGAAAAGTGGAATAAACACGAAAAAAGCACCATTAAGACAAATGTTTTTTTATTATCCCTAATCAAATATTTTATGGAGTAAAAACCGATTGCACTAGCAACACCAATTCTTATCTGAGTTAACTCATGAATAAAAAAGAAATTAGAATAATAAACAACCAAAGATAAAAATAGATACGGGGAATACTCCTTGATAAACTTCGACTTAAAATACAGGCCTAATGCAGCATACACTGGAAAAATTAAAAAGGGAGAATTAATTAATGACTTAGAAACCAAGCAAAGAAGAATAAAGGTTGGTTCAATCGTATATTGGTAGCCATTGACTAAATAGTCATAAATACTTAAATATGTTTTATAGTCTCTGTCGACATCTTCTCCACGCAAAGCAGCGATAATAAAGAGAGCGAAGATTGCCATATAAAATAGTTTTTTATTATTTTCAAAACAGCAAAAAATAACTAATATCATAAAAACAATAATATAGATAGACATGCCAACCCTGTGCTTATGTCAGATGAAGAAAGTTAAAAAAGATAATTCCCTTTTAGGAAATGACCTTTGACCCAAAATGTATCAAATTCAACACTTCATAAAATGATAGGCATTAGACGATATCAATTAAATTCTTCAATCAAACTAATCTTGGATTGTTCAGTTTTCTCTCTAAAAACTTTCAATACTTTATAATTATTTTGAGCTTTAATTTTAATATCTTCTATTGCGAAATCATTTTTAATAAAACTATCTATTAATATAAATTCGTACCCAAGCCGATTGAAGTCACCAATATCAGGAGATTTGACGATTGGGACGACACCACACTCTAAATACTCAATTAACTTAGTAGGGCATGCCACTTTATTAATCAATATATCATCGCGTAAAACAAACCCCAAATGGCATGTTTGTAGTAAAGGAATGATTTGATTTTTAGGCAGACTTGAAAAAGTTAACTTTTTCAAATGAAGTGACTTTTTATATTTTTCACTGAAGTGTTTTAACTGGTTTTCTGGAAAAAAAAACTTGAATACATAATTATCTACAAGGGTAGAATTTTCCAATGTTGATACAACATCAACCATAAGAGAAATATTTTGCCACGCTTGTAGCCCCCCTGCATAAACTACATTTAAAGGTAGCTCATTCCATTTATCGGAACTAGGGTACACTTCGTGCGATTCAAATATCGGCAAAACTATTGAACGATTTGATATTAATATTTTATACTTTGTTTCATAGTGTTCTAACATACTTTCGGTCACATGTATTAGCTTACTGCACTTCTGAATAGCTTTTCTTTCTATATAATCATAAATTCTTGCCTGGTTTTTTTTTCCTACTAATTTAACCTCTTCTGGTACAACACCATGAATATCGAGGATTGTTTTTTTTGGTGCAAAAAATACGAATACTTTTAATAAATTATATAGGGAGTGAATGTAAATTCTACTGGCGTCTTTAAGTATTGATTTAATAATAAAAAAATGCACAAAAAAATTAACATGTTCAATGATGCACTTGTCTTTGATTATTTTTTTTCTCTTGAAGTTTCTTTTAAAAGAAATATCTAGATACACCCTTTCTTTATCTTTGACTAACGAGTCAATTGCATCAACTCGTTGCATCATTCCATCACGCATATTTGATGCGTCTGGATAATTTGAAACAAAAACAATCATAAAATTCTCACTAATCTTTGCAAGTATTAAATTTCACATATATATATAGACATAACGAATGCAAAAAAGACTTTAATAGTTTGCAAGTATGTTTAATATTTGGGCTGCAGCCGTGCCATCACCATAAGGGTTATGAGATCTCGACATAGCATTATAAGCCTCTGGGTCATTCAGTAATATGTTGAGATTATCATAGATGCTTTCTTTGCTAGAACCGACTAATTTAACTGTACCAGCAGTAACAGCTTCAGGTCTTTCTGTAGTATCTCGCATAACGAGAACTGGTTTACCCAATGAAGGTGCCTCTTCTTGTATTCCACCAGAATCGGTTAATATAACATATGATTTGTTCATCAGATAGACAAATGGCAGATAGTCTAGTGGAGTAATTAGCAGAATGTTTTTAATTTCATTTAGAATTCTATTTACAGGCTCTTGCACTTGAGGATTAAGATGAACTGGATAGACAAATAACACTTCGGGATTTTTAAGCGCGACATCATGTATAGCTTGGCATATGTTTTCAAATCCTTCACCAAAACTTTCTCTACGGTGGCCAGTTATTAATACTATTTTCCTTTTTTCAGAGGTGAACGGTAATAGCCTGTTAAGCTTAGCATCAAGTAAAATATCAGATTCTATTTTCTGCCTCACCAAAATAAGTGAGTCAATAACAGTATTCCCTGTAATGAAAATATCTCTTTCATTAACACCCTCTCTTAGAAGGTTGTTCTTTGAATTAAGAGTGGGAGCAAAATGTATATTTGCCAAAGAACCGGTTACTTTTCTATTGCCCTCTTCGGGCCATGGGGAATATATGTTCCCAGTTCTTAAACCAGCCTCAACATGCCCAACTTTAATTTGATGGTAATATGCAGCAAGAGTACTAGCAAGTGTAGTCGTTGTATCTCCGTGAACTAAAATTATGTCAGGTTTATAAATTGTGAATACCTTCGCCAAACCTTCTAATATTGCTGTTGTAATTGATATAAGGCTTTGTTTTTTTCGCATTATATTGAGGTCAAAATCAGGAGTGATTTCAAAAAGTTGCAACACCTGATCTAGCATTTCTCGATGCTGAGCTGTGACACAGACCTTAAAATCAAACCTATCATCTGTTTTTAGCAAATTAATTAATGGTGCCATTTTAATGGCTTCAGGTCTAGTTCCAAAAACTAACAATATTTTCTTCATTTTAAAATCACTCCAGATTCACTCGATTGATAATACTTTATAACACTTACAAAAAGCATTACAAACAATATCCCTTCACCGATAGTCAATGCAATAGCGGCGCCTAACGCTCCAAAATAATAAATACAAACAAAAAGAAGTATAAGTGTTATTAATGCCGCCCCTACGAAACACTTCCTATATATTTTACTTTTTCCAGACGCACTTAGTATTTGTATGCCAAGGATATTATTGAAAACCCCAAAGAAAAGCCATAATGATAATATTTTAAATATAAAAATTGACTCATTAGGCAATTTTAGCACTTTTATTAAAACGCCCGAACATAAAAATAAAATAGACATGGTGAGGAATGCTAATATTATAATGGGCGCACCAGTTTTACTAACTGATTTTTTTCCCTCTTCTAAAGATATACCAAATTTCTTACAATTAAATGGATATACTGACTGGGTAATCGGTGCAAATAGACCTACTATTGCTTTTATTATTCTCTCTGCGGCAGCATAGACACCCACAACAGAAGGTGTCATTAGCACTCCCAAGATAAATACCCCGCTATTGCTTAGAATCACAGACGAAAGGGTAGCAACGAAAATATCCCAGCCATTATAGATACTATTTAAGAAAACTTTCTTTTTAGGCATTCTCCAAAATATATATTTTTTATGCCAAATATTTAAATTTGCTAATAATGCGCCAAGTATTACTGGTAATGCTTGAGCCAAAATAGCAATGGGCAAATCTCCGGGGACCTTGACAAAAATGAAGACTAAAATACATGAAGATACACGTGCAGCTAAGTTTAATATTGCAACAGCTTTTAGCTTTTCAATACCTTGGTAGAACCAAATTGGGAAAATTGCATTACCTACCACAATGAAATACCCGAATTGGATGGCCACATATAGAGAGTCATCATTCACAAAGAATGACAATATAATTAAAAATATGGGGTAGAGAATTAAGCAAGCTGTTATTTTTATAATACTAGTTGCTAGATATACCTCTGAAACAATTTTCTTATCATCACGATGTTGAGATATCTCCCTACTTGAACTGAATGAGAAACCGTAATCAACAATCACTTGTAAATATGCAACCACTGCTAGTGACATTGCATATTTACCAAACCCATCGACACCTAATGTTTTAATCAGGTAGGCTAACACTATTATCGGCGCAATGTATGTTATCCCTTGAGTAAGGGATAAATACGCAGCATTTTTTATGACATTTTTTATTTCTCGATCGACCACAAGCTCTTCACCCCTTCCTAGAGAATGCATTTTATAAATTGCACAACTCACATATAGCCACATATTAGGAACACAGTGTAGCATTACACAGATTCTGAACTCAGATATCTCTCAGGCTCGGCTGTTTCGAATCTTTATCAGATAATAATGGTTGGGTTGCTAACTGAGGCCATTTAATGCCAATATTTTGATCACTCCATAAAATACCGCGATCATACTGAGGAGCATAATAATTTGTCGTTTTATAAACAAACTCTGCCGTTTCACTCAATACAAGAAAGCCATGAGCAAAGCCTTCCGGAATCCACAACTGACGCTTATTTTCCGCAGACAGATTTACTCCAACCCACTTTCCGAATGTTGGCGAGTCTTTACGAATATCAACGGCCACATCAAAAACCTCGCCAACAACACAACGTACTAACTTAGCTTGAGCAAAAGGGGGTAATTGAAAATGTAACCCACGCAGAACCCCTTTAGCGGATTTAGAATGATTATCCTGGATGAAGTTAACTTCTCGTCCAACGGCTTCCTCAAATATTTTTTGATTAAAACTCTCAAAAAAGAAGCCACGATCATCACCAAACACTTTAGGTTCAAAAATCAGCACATCTGATATTTCAGTTTTAATAATTTGCATGATTTCAATAACCCTTAATCATCTTTAAAAGATATTTACCATAATCATTCTTAATTAATGGTGCAGCTAATTTTTTGACTTGCTCCACATCAATGAAACCTTTACGGAATGCAATTTCCTCTGGGCAAGAAACTTTTAAACCCTGACGTAATTCTATAGTTTGAATGAAGTTACTAGCCTCAATCAGACTTTGATGTGTACCGGTATCTAACCATGCATAACCACGTCCCATCATCGCAACCGAAAGACGGCCTTCCTCGAGATATAACCTATTAATGTCGGTGATCTCATACTCGCCACGTTCGGAGGGTTTTAATCCTTTCGCCATTTTAACAACACTGTTGTCATAGAAATAAAGTCCCGTCACAGCATAATTACTTTTTGGTTCTAACGGTTTTTCTTCCAAAGAAATGGCTTTACCTTGTTTATCAAATTCTACAACTCCGTAACGTTCCGGATCATGGACATGGTAAGCAAATACGGTTGCGCCAGACTCTTTTGCTACTGCGGCCTCTAACTGTTTTTGTAAATCATGTCCGTAGAAAATGTTGTCACCGAGTACGAGTGCACAATCATCGTTACCAATAAACTCTTCACCAATGACAAAGGCCTGAGCCAAGCCATCAGGGCTCTCTTGAACTTTATATTGCAGGTTTAAGCCCCACTGACTACCATCGCCTAACAGTTGCTCAAAGCGTGGCGTATCCTGCGGAGTGCTAATGATCAAAATATCGCGAATACCGGCCAACATCAGCGTGCTGATCGGATAATAGATCATAGGCTTATCGTAGATAGGTAATAGTTGTTTACTCACGGCCATTGTCACTGGATATAAACGTGTTCCAGACCCGCCAGCGAGAATGATTCCTTTACGTGTGGTCATATTAAACTCTCAATTTTTTGATGCTGCCCTACCCTTTGGCGGGCGATAGCGATTTATCTATAGGCCAGTAGGGTATTATAGACCTGATGGTGTGAACAGTTCTGCAAGCATTCGTTTAACGCCTACATCCCAGCATGGCAATATCAAGCCAAAAGTCTGCTGAAACTTGCTGTTATCAAGTCGTGAATTATTTGGACGCCTGGCTGGTGTCGGATATGCGCTCGTTGCAACTGGATGAGTTTGCTTTAATGCAAGTTCATAACCTGCATTCTGTGCTTCAGTAAAGACCACATTGGCGTAATTGAACCAGGTCGTGGTACCTGAGGCAACAAGATGGTAAAGCCCAGCGACTTCAGGCTTGCGCATTGCGGTTGTTATAGCATGAGCCGTGCAATCAGCAAGGAGTTCGGCACCTGTTGGTGCGCCAAACTGGTCATTGATAATTGAAAGCTCTTCACGGTCTTTCGCAAGTCGAAGCATGGTTTTAGCAAAGTTATTACCTTTACCGGCATAAACCCAGCTTGTGCGGAAAATCAGGTGCTTTTGACAATTCTGCTGAATGGTAATTTCACCCTCGAGCTTTGTCTCACCGTAGGTATTCAAAGGTCCGGTTGCATCATCTTCTGACCAGGGTTTATCACCGTCTCCAGGGAACACGTAATCAGTAGAATAATGGACCAACCATGCACCGATTAAAGCGGCCTCTTTAGCAATTGCTTCAACACTTGTCGCATTCAATAATTGCGCAAGATCACGCTCTGATTCTGCTTTATCGACCGCAGTGTGCGCAGCTGCATTGACGATAACATCAGGTTTTATACGACGAACGGTTTCAGCAATCCCTTCTGGATTACTGAAATCACCACAGTATTCTTTTGAGTGAACATCAAGAGCAATCACATTTCCCAAAGGGGCAAGGGCCCGCTGTAATTCCCAGCCAACCTGACCTGTTTTACCAAACAGAAGAATATCCATTACTTACGATCTCCGTAATTCTGCTCGACCCAAGATTTGTAGGCACCGCTCTTGATATTATCAACCCAGGAATTGTTATCTAAATACCACTGCACCGTTTTACGGATTCCACTCTCGAAAGTTTCAATAGGTTTCCAGTTCAGTTCCTGACTAATTTTATCAGCATCAATCGCATAGCGGCGGTCATGCCCTGGGCGGTCAGAAACATAAGTGATCTGCTCCCGATAGGATTGCACTTTAGGCACAATCTCGTCCAACAGATCGCAAATTGTCAGCACCACATCGAGATTTTTCTTCTCATTATGCCCACCGATATTATATGTCTCACCAATTTTACCTTCAGTTACCACGGTATAGAGCGCACGAGCATGATCCTCGACATATAGCCAGTCGCGGATTTGGTCTCCTTTACCATAAATAGGCAAGTTTTTACCCTCAAGCGCATTGAGAATGACCAAAGGGATCAGTTTTTCTGGGAAATGATACGGCCCATAGTTATTTGAGCAGTTTGTCACAATACAAGGAAGTCCGTAGGTACGCTGCCAGGCACGTACCAGATGGTCACTTGATGCTTTTGAAGCAGAATAAGGACTGCTAGGAGCATATGGAGTGGTTTCCGTAAACAGCGGCAACGCATCATTACTTTTCCATTCATCTGGATGAGGTAAGTCGCCGTAGACTTCATCTGTTGAAATATGGTGGAAACGAAATGCGTCTTTTCTTTTCTGGCTCAGTTGCGACCAATATGCTCGCGTGGCTTCAAGCAGGGTATAGGTCCCAACAATATTCGTCTCTATAAATTCCGCTGGGCCGCTGATTGAACGATCAACATGACTTTCTGCGGCAAGGTGCATTACAGCATCAGGTTGATGTGTTGCAAAAATCTGCTCAATTGTTGCTTGATCACAAATGTCTGCCTGAACAAATTCATACCGTTCACTGTCAGAAACCATTGCTATGGATTCAAGATTTCCAGCGTAAGTTAACTTGTCAATATTTAACACGCAGTCCTTTGTATTATTAATGATATGGCGAACAACCGCAGAGCCTATAAAGCCGGCACCACCTGTTAGAAGAATTTTCATCTAAAAAGTCTCTCTCTCATTGCATGGCATCTTAAGTTCAAAATAGAAAATTTGATTCATCTGTTATTTTATTTAAGCATGACTATTTTTGGATAATTTATTAATAAATAATACAAACGCAAAAAAACAAAAAATAAAGAATATAAGGACACCAAGTTGATTATAATTTTTAAAATCGGCATAAATACCAATCACAGAAAATGAGACGGCTATAGCTAAGACAACAAATAAAGCTGTAGAGTGACTAAACCCGTACTTTAACAAAATATGATGTAAGTGTTCACGATCGGGCTTAAACGGGCTATCACCCCGGCGAACTCGAGATATCATGACACGTACCATATCCATCAATGGTACCGCAATTATCCACAACGCAGTTACAGGGTGTAAAATTGCTGATGCACCTTGGGTGGCAAGTATAATTAGCCAGATTACTGTAAATCCGATTAATGTACTCCCAGCATCACCCATGAATACTTTAAATTTACGTCCCCAGGGAATTCCAAGATTAAGAAGAATGTAAGGAACACATGCCATTGTCAGACAAAAACACCATTCTGCAAGTTCTTTTTTTCCATACAAAGAAAATGCAATTCCCAAAGAAGCAAAACTTACGCAGGATAGCGCACCGAGTAATCCATCTATTCCATCAACCATATTAAAGGCGTTTATTGCACACATCACTGCAAAGATAGTTACTACATAACCTAAAACACCTAGCCCTACAGGATAGCCTAAGAAAATATCGCCTAACGAAGATAGATGTAACCCACTAAACATCATAACTATTGCTACAAAAGCCTGAAGCGCTATTCGTGGGGTAACCGGCAAATCAAAACGGTCGTCCAGAATTCCAACAAACAGTAAAAGAGTTATACATGTTATATAATAGTCGAAGTTGGGGAACCAATTTGGCTGTAAAAGGAATAGAATCCAAATAGATATATATATTGACACGCCCCCTACCAATGGAACATGACCATTATGATGCTTTCTCGCATTAGGTTTATCTACTAATCCCACTTTACGTGCAACCTTTCGCGCAACAAAAAGAGACGCTAACGCACTGAAAAATATGATAATGTATTCTTGCATGACTGCACCATATTCAATCTAATTTATGTTTTGAACTACTTGTTTGACTCTAATGTTGCGTTGCACCAGAGCTCTGTAGGACGATGTGAGTGTAGTATCTGAAAAATTATTGCTCGTTAAATAATTTATTTTATGAACGCTATTGGCTTCTCTACATTTGAAATACTTTGCTAATTACAAGGCATACCACTGAGCAGTTTGCATCCAAAAGTTGAAAGCTGAAATAAAAGCCACGCTACCGCCCTTGGCTTACAAGCTACCAACATGCTTAATCAAAAAAAACCACTTAATTCAATTGGTTATAGTCAAACACATCAAGTTGTAGTAATTCTTATTCAACTTGATTAATTGATGCTACTTCCGAGCACAATTTTACCCTTACAAAAGCTCATAGCAAGATTCAATTATCCTAAAACAAATCCCATGGATGCTTTTATAGCCAGTTTTTAAAAATGTCGATTCACAATACCAAATTCTCACCGTATTCAATGAACGAAAAAGCACCATAGGGATATATGGTGCTCTTAGTTTCATAAATGATGGGTAATTTACTCGCCAGCAAACTCTTTCAGCCACGCCTTGAATGCGGGTCCTTGTGTATTATGACGGATGCCATACTCCACGAATGCTTTCATGTAGCCCAATTTGTCACCACAGTCATGCGAACGGCCGGTCATGGTGAATGCTTCGACGGTTTTCTTCTTCATCAGCAGTGCAATCGCATCGGTCAACTGGATCTCGTTACCTGCACCGTATGGCGTGATTGCCAGCAAGGGCCAGATATCTTCTGAGAAAACATAACGCCCTACTACTGCCAGATTTGACGGAGCATCTTTCTGGTCCGGTTTTTCAACGATAGCGGTCATTGGTGTACTTTTACCCGGTTCGCCTTCAACGCCGTTGCAGTCAACCACTCCATATTTAGAAACATCTTCTTCCGGCACTTCTTCAACCATAACCTGGCTGTTACCCGTTTCTTTAAAGCGGGCCAACATGGCGGCAAGGTTATCTTTGCGCAGATCACTGGTTGAGTCGTCCATCAGAACGTCAGGCAGTATAACGGCAAAAGGAGAGTTACCGATCAAAGGCTTAGCGCACAGAACAGCATGGCCCAGACCTTTTGACTGACCCTGGCGCACATTCATGATGGTTACGCCCTTCGGACAAATCGATTGTACTTCTTCCAGCAACTGACGCTTCACGCGCGATTCCAGCATGCTTTCCAGTTCAAACGAAGTATCGAAGTGGTTTTCAATGGCGTTTTTGGATGAGTGAGTTACCAGAATGATTTCTTTGATACCCGCGGCAGCACATTCGTTAACGATGTACTGAATCAGTGGCTTATCAACGATCGGCAACATTTCTTTTGGAATGGCTTTCGTTGCAGGCAACATACGGGTGCCAAGACCCGCAACAGGGATAACAGCTTTTAACATTGTAAAGGATACTCCTTGAAACCAATAGTTTGAAAATTCAGCCAGTTAGAATATCAAAAACGTCTGGTCACTCACTGTACTGAAGTTGTTTAAACAATTTCTTTCTCAGCGTCACGTGCTCTTACACCAGTATAGACCTTAAGGGTCAAAAGGGAGAGCGGGTAACGGCATCGACTCACTCCATACTTGCTAATACGATACCAGCAAGCAGCCACAAACGTTAAGCTAAAGACTTAAAATTCAGAATGTTTCCCTCGTTCGCAGTTTTTATAACCATAATTTGTCGCTTTCTGAGCCATTTTTTCAAAAAAATGATGCTCTCCGCTTTGCGTTTAAAACCTTATCTGTCCGGTGGCTAGTGGGCTGATTTAAATTTGAATTTTCATCCGCTGGCGACCATCATTCACGTTGCGACATCTGTCGCGCAACTCAAGGTGAAAAAGGCAATATGGAATGGATCGCCGATCCGTCAATTTGGGCAGGGCTTGCAACTCTGGTCATTCTGGAAATCGTACTGGGTATCGACAACCTGATTTTTATCGCCATTCTTGCGGAGAAACTTCCCCGCCATCAGCGAGATAAAGCCCGCGTCACCGGTTTGTTACTTGCTCTGGTTATGCGCTTAGTTTTGCTGGCCTGTATCTCCTGGCTCTCGGGCCTCACCCGCCCGCTGATCACTCTTTTCAGTCAATCGTTCAGCGCCCGCGATATTATTATGCTGCTCGGCGGGATATTCCTGCTTTTTAAAGCCACCATGGAACTCAACGAACGGCTCGAAGGTAAAGACGAAGAGCAGGGCAACCAACGTTCAGGTGCCAGGTTCTGGCCCGTGGTCGCTCAAATCGTGGTGCTGGATGCCGTCTTCTCACTCGACTCGGTGATCACCGCCGTTGGGATGGTTGAACATCTGGCTGTGATGATGGCCGCCGTCTGCATTGCTATCCTGTTGATGCTGCTTGCCAGTCGCCCGTTAACGCGGTTTGTGAATGAGCATCCGACGATTGTCATTCTTTGCCTGAGTTTCCTGCTGATGATTGGGTTCAGTCTGGTCGCAGAAGGTTTTGGCTACAAAATACCGAAAGGTTATCTGTACGCGGCGATCGGATTCTCCGTCATTATTGAAGCACTTAACCAGCTGGCACATTTCAACCGGCGGCGTTTTCTCTCCTCCCGCCGCTCATTGCGCGAACGAACTGCCGAGACGGTGTTGCGTGTATTGCGGGGGAAACATGAAGAGGCCGAACTGGACCCGCACTCTTCTGGCATGATTGCCGGCAGCGAAGGGGAAGCGATATTTAACCAGCAAGAGCGCAACATGATCGAACGCGTGCTGGGTCTGGCGCAGCGCACGGTGAGCAGCATCATGACCTCACGTCATGACGTGGATAATCTGGAGCTTAACGACCCGGCCGATGTTCTTGTTCAGCAAATTGCCAATAATCAGCACACGCGTATTTTGGTGACAGAAGACAGTTCGACGGATGAGCCACTTGGCGTGGTGCACGTTGTCGACTTGCTCAAGCAACAGCTGCTGCACAATGAACTGGACCTTAAGGTCCTGATTCGTCAGCCACTGATCTTCCCTGAGCAGCTTTCACTGCTTAAAGCACTTGAACAGTTCCGCCAGGCGAAAACGCATTTTGCTTTTGTGGTGGATGAGTTTGGATCAGTCGAAGGGATTGTGACCCTGACAGATGTCATGGAGACCATCGCGGGAAGCCTGCCAGAAACCAATGAAACACCGGATGCCCGTCATGATATTCAGCAACTGGAAGATGGTAGCTGGATAGCCAACGGCTATATGCCACTTGAGGATCTGGTGATGTATCTGCCTTTACCGATAGAGGAAAAGCGCGAATACCATACTCTCGCTGGATTACTGATGGAGTACGCCCAGAACATCCCGCAGGTAGGTGCCCAACTTCATATCGATAATTACCTCTTTGAACCTCTGGAAGTCAGCAGCCACCGCATTTTGAAAGTCAAAATTACGCCGCTGGCCTCCAGAGATAATGAGGATTACGTAGTTTAACGGCAGGCCCGGACATGGAAGTTCGCCCATTGAAAACGGGGCCTCAATAAATGAGGCCCCGTTTTCAACAAATAGCAACGTGCAGCTCACTACTGCTTGATCAGCGACTTAAGATCTTTGCCTTCTTTACTGCCTTTGTTTTTATCAATCCAGTTCTGAATGGCGCTTTTAGCTTCATTCTGCAGTTGACTGCGCAGAACCTGATCAACCTGTAACTGGTAGTTCAACTGTGTCCACGGACCATATACCCGCAATGGAATATCGGTATTTTGCAGACGGGCGATCAAATCGTTGTTACCTTTCCAGCCACCGGTTACCCGCACGTTCAGGTTCATATCACTCTGATTGTCCGGGAAGTTGATAGTCCCCCCGCCTTTTACCGAAAGCATTTCGGAATTCGCCACCAGTTTAGACAGCTGCAAGGTTCCCTCCTCAAGTTCCCCCTGAGCCTGGAGTGTTTTCACGGCGGTAAAGTGCTCATAACGATCGAGCCCCTGCACACTGTTATTATTACGGGTAATCGCCTGTTGAATCAGTTGCTGGATATTAAGGCCATTCAGACGGGCATTCTCCATCGACAACTGCGCGTTACCGCTCCAGTTTTGGCTGAAGTCTTCCGCAGACAAACCCTGCCCTGAAACATCGCCGTCCATTGAGAAGGTACCAGACAACACCTGCGGCAAATTATAGGCAGTCAGTAGTTGACCCAGTTCAATATCGTGAACCACGGGTTTGAGGCTGATTAACACCGGCGTCTTTGTAGCATCGAGAGAACCCGGCAGCGAGAAATCGCCAGGACCCATATTGCCGCTCAGTGTTTTGAGGTTGACCTTACCCTGATGATTTTCAGCCAGCAGACTGAAGTGCTGAATGTTCAAACCACGGTAGGTCAGATCAGCCACGTTCAGTGCCACATTAGCATTGAAGCTATTGAGTATGCTGAAGTTGTTGGTCTGTTTACTGATATCACGGGCAATCACCGGTGCCGAGGTGACGGCTTTAGACGCCTGAGCCGTCTGACCCGGTGCTTTCGCCTGCCAGCCGGAAAGGGCATCAAGATCCAATTTATCAGCGTTGAGATTCACCTGATATTCCGCGGTGCCGGAAAGCGTAGCCGCCGCCGTGCCGCTGAGCTGGTTATCATTCGCCGTCAGCGCCAGCTGGCTGAGCGTCAGACGCTGGCTGTTATTCTCATAACTGGCCTGCATGGCTCCCCCGCCCTGAATTCCCTGAGCCGGAATATCTGCACCACTAAGCTGATAGGTGAATTTATTGACGTTGGCGGAGAACTGCTCAGGATACTTCTGCATATCCAGATCGGCAGAAAGCGCGAAGGTGAGATCGCGCTGATTACGGTTAATCCGGCTGGAAAGTTCCAGTGTGGCCTGCCGGTGCGCGTTCTGTTCCATCTGCAGATTCAAATCACGTACATTGATCTGGTCATTCTCACCGCGCTGCCAGATAAGCAGACTGTCAGCCACGCTGATTTTATCGATATCAAACTTCCACCCGGCTTCCAGTTCGCTGGGTGGCTGGACAGAAGAGGAAGGCGCGACAGGGGCGTCCGGCACATTCGCCTCGCTTTCCGGCGTAAGACGGATCACCGCATTTTTGAACATCACCTGCTTAACCGCCAACTGATGAGACAACAGTGGCCAGAGTTTTACGTCGAGACGCATATTCTCCGCACTGACTACAGGCTTTAGCGCACCCGGTGCGGTCAGCGATGTTTGCCCGGCGATAATGCTCAGCTGTGGCCAGACATGCCAGCGCAAATCACCGTTGATCGCCAGCTGATAGCCGCTTTTTTGTTCAACCCTGTCCGCCATGTAATCACGGAAATCATTCGGATTGATTAAAAATACCAGCGACGTCATACCGGCAATAATCACCACCAGCAGAATAACCAGCGTAGTCAGTAGTCTTCTCATGCCTTCCTCTTGTCGTTTAACCCGCAAATCAGAGGGTATGAACCTGAATCAGTCTTTATCGATGCGGCTTGCCACTGCGCTCTGCTGGTCACGGTATTTCGCATCCTGGCGACTATTATAAGGGCGGGAAGCAGGGCCCGATAAGGGTTCAAAGCTCAACGCACCAATTAACATCCCCGGACGCAGTGCCAGAGGCAACTTACCTGAATTATAGAACTCCAGGACGATCCGGCCTTGCCAGCCGGGATCAATGCGGTGTGCGGTCACATGGACCATCAGTCCGAGGCGCGCAAGAGATGAACGCCCGTCAAGCCAGCCTACCAGATCATCAGGGATAGAAACGGTTTCGAAAGTCACCGCCAGCGCCAGTTCACCCGGATGCAAAAAGAAAGCCTCGCCTTCCGGCAGGACAATCTCATCACTCATCACTTTATCCAGAGCGGCGCTGACTTCATCCTTCGGACCGCTGAGATCGATAAAACCGGCGTTATGGCCGAGAAACACGCGGAATCCGTTACCCAGACGCACATCTACCGTCGCGCCGTTAATCCGTTCAATGGGTGGACGCGGGGAAATGGTTAATTTGCCGCTGTCCATCCAGGCTTCTATGTCTCGATCGCACAGTCTCATCGTGTCTCTCTCCGTTTGCTAACTGCTAAAATGGCCGTCGTAAACAAGGGGCATTTAATTAAAGAACTGGCTGATTTTTGCTTTAAGAATATCGATGGCAATACGATTTTTCCCGCCGCGCGGAACGATGATATCTGCGTATTGTTTTGATGGTTCAATAAATTGCAGGAACATCGGACGAACGGTTTTCTGATATTGCGCCATGACCGAGTCCATGGAACGACCGCGTTCATTTACGTCACGCTTCATACGGCGCATCAGACAGATATCCAGCGGGGTGTCCACAAAAATAGAGAAGTTCATCTCCTGACGCAGGCGGACATCCGTTAACAGCAGGATGCCTTCAAGAATGATCACTTTCTTTGGCTTAAGGGTGACAGTTTCGCTAAGACGGGTGTGCTCGATAAAACTGTAGCCCGGTAATTCAATCGCCTGCCCGGCTTTCAGGCTTTGGAGATGCTGGAATAATAAATTGTGGTCCATGGCGCTGGGATGGTCATAGTTCGTTTTTACCCGCTCCTCCATGGTCATATGACTCTGGTCTTTATAGTAGCAATCTTCTGGAATCACCCCGATATGCTCATCACCGACCTGATCACGAAGTTCACGATATAAGGTACTGGCAATAAGGCTTTTTCCAGAGGCAGATGCGCCAGCGATACCTACGATGACACACTGA
>Ga0105856_1000216_pt1 | contig 30401 bp, 31 predicted proteins | sample OrgsoiDNA_201060_FD_89681 | JGI IMG/M metagenome (GOLD analysis project Ga0105856, IMG submission 89681) | Permafrost soil microbial communities from the Arctic, to analyse light accelerated degradation of dissolved organic matter (DOM) -... | ecosystem: Environmental > Terrestrial > Soil >...
AGCAACGCAGCGATGCTAAAACTCCCCTCGAGGCGTGAGCGTGAATATGCAAGGGAAGTGAGAGAAAAAAGGTCGAAATATCCTTTAAAAAACAATGCTGGTCACCTTAAGTGACCAGCATTAAGCCTCAGGGCTGGTTTTTTTATGCCTGCAAACAGGCGATGAGAGAGATGAAATCAGCCGATACGCACTTCTTTCACTAAGTCCCCCTGCAGCTGAGCGACAATGTTAAAGGAGTGCAGACGGGCTTGCTGGTCAAATATCTGTCCATTGATCATCAGTTCGTCGGCTTCAGTCTCACGCAGGATGGTTTGCAGACCCGCGCGTACGGTCTCTTTATTGCCGACGACCGACAGGCGTAGTGCCTGATCAACGCCAAAACGTTCAGATGCAGACCACAGGCTTTCGATATTATCAACTGGCGCTGGCAGCTTGCCCGGATTGCCACGGCGCAGATTGATAAATTGTTGCTGGTTGGAGGTAAACATGCGGCGCGCCTCTTCGTCGGTATCAGCGGCTATCGCATTGATACAGACCATCGCGTAGGGCTTTTGCAATTGTTTTGATGGCTTGAACTGGCTGCGGTAAATCGTCAGCGCCTGGTACAGCATGTCTGGCGCGAAATGTGATGCGAAGGCAAACGGCAGGCCCAGAGCAGCGGCCAACTGAGCGCTATACAGACTTGAGCCCAATAACCACAGTGGAACATGCAAGCCCTGACCCGGCACGGCCTGCACAGGCTGGCCCGGCTGCGCATCAGCAAAATAGTGCTGCAGCTCCTGTACATCCTGCGGGAAGTTATCCACTTCGCCGGAGAGATGACGACGAAGGGCGATCATGGTGCGCTGATCGGTACCTGGCGCACGGCCAAGACCCAGATCTACCCGATCAGGATAGAGCGTCGCCAGCGTACCAAACTGCTCGGCAATCACCAGCGGGGAGTGGTTAGGAAGCATTACGCCCCCGGAACCTACACGAATCGTTTTGGTCCCTCCGGCAATAAAGCCGAGCAAAACCGAGGTCGCCGCACTGGCGATGCCGGTCATATTATGGTGTTCAGCCATCCAGTAGCGCTTATAGCCCCACTTTTCAGCATGTTGTGCCAGCGCCAGCGAAGAGTCGAAAGCGTGTTTTGGGGTGGAGCCCTGAGGCACAGGTGCCAGGTCCAGTACGGAAATGGGAACGGTTATTTTCTCAGACATGTTCAATCACTCACTCGTTAAGGGGTGAGGGGCGAAGCTATTCGCCCGCTAATTATACAGGGGAGTATTGCTCAATAAACGTCTGCTGAATACCGGATTTGTGCTCTGGGCGCTGTGACTCGCTGTTTATACGAATGAGCACAGTTTGATTTATAATTTTAATCAATATGTTGTTTCATGTTAAAAATGCCATTGTGCCTCCCGCTATCACGCATGCTTTTTATTAATGGCCCCATAAAGCAGGCGGCAAGGGAGAAAAGTTCGATGGATAAGGAAATGCCAACGTTCCGATATCGCTCTCGGGTCGGAAAGTGTCCTACCGCTGGCAGTCACTAAGGAAGTAAATCCCATGAGTAAAAGAATATTATTGACCCTGCTGCTGGTCGCGGTAGCTATTTCATTGGCGGTGCTTTTCCGCGCAGGTAACCAGGATCTCTTATTGCAGGGCGAAGTTGACGCTCCAGAAGTCATCGTTACTTCTAAAGCCAAAGGCCGGGTTGTTGACCTTCACGTCCAGCGTGGCGATGACGTCAAAGCCGGACAACTGCTGATCACACTCGATAGCCCTGAACTGATGGCGCAACTGCGCGCGCTGGAAGCTGCCCGCGACCAGGCTAAAGCGCAGCTCGATTTGTCAGTCAATGGTACGCGTGAAGAGAGTATTCGTAACCTAAAGGCCACGCTGGCACAGGCGCAGGCTGAATACGTCAACGCTCGTGATCTCTACAACCGTAATGCCAAAGTGGCGGCCAAAGGTTTTATCTCCGCGTCTGATTTAGAAGACTCCCGCCGCGCGCGCGACAGCGCCTATCAGCAGGTATTGGTGGCGAAGGCCAATCTGGATGAGGGTATCAATGGCGATCGCGTTGAGCAGCGTGAAGGCTATGCCGCCCAGCTTCGTCAGGCCGAAGAGGACTTGTTGCAGGTTAAAGCGCAGACAGATGACTTACTGGTCAAAGCGCCCGTTGAGGGTGAAGTGGGTCCGATTCCAGTGGAAGTGGGCGAACTGCAAAATGCAGGTAGTCCGTTACTAACCCTGATTCGCCTGCCGGATGCCTACTTTGTTTTCAACCTGCGGGAAAATATTCTTGCCGGTGTGCACAAGGGCGACAAAATTCAGATCCGCGTGCCAGCGCTGAATAACCAGATGATTGAAGCCGAGGTGCGCTACATCGCTCCGCTTGGGGATTACGCTACCAAGCGTGCCACCCGTGCTACCGGTGACTTTGACCTGAAAACCTTTGAGGTGCGCCTCTATCCATCAGAGCCAATTCCTAACTTAAGGCAGGGAATGAGTGCCCTGTGGAACTGGAAAGAGTAGTGGCAATGTACCGGGTTAAAGCCGGCTGGCGTTGTTTCTCACGCTCATTCACGCGCGAAACGCATCATGCATTTCGTAAACCGGTGATCCACTGGTTGTGTTGGATATTCCCGTTGCTGCTGTTCATTCTCATCAGCAGTAATTTCTCCGAAGGTACGTTGCTCGATCTGCCGGTGTCGGTGGTGGATAACGATCACAGTACCTTGTCAAAGACGTTGATCCGTAAACTCGACGCCGGTTCGCACGCGCATGTTCAGGCTTTTGATGGTGGCTTGCAGGAAGCCGAACACCGGCTGCGTACTGCACAGGATTATGCGCTGCTCTATATCCCGCCAGACTTTGAAGCTGATGCACTGTCCGGCAAACAGCCCAGCGTCGTGCTCTATTACAATGCGCTGTTTTACGGTGCCGGGCTTTACTCTACACAGGACTTTAGTGGGCTTATTGCAGAACTGAACACCCAATACAGTGCGATTATTGCCGGTGAAATCGGTAAAACCGTGCCGCCTCTGGCCAGAGTTGAACTCTCTTATGGCAGCCTGTTCAACGCCAGCGGCAGCTACATTTACTACCAGCAGTTTGCGGCTACCATTCACCTGATTCAGTTGTTTACCGTCACCTGTATGATCTACGTGATGGCCCGCAGTCAGTCGCTGCTCGGTGCGCCTTCCTTTACTTTCGCGCTGCTGGGCAAGCTGGCGCCTTATACACTGTGCTTCACAACGCTGCTGATGGTGGAAATCGCCATGCTGGTCGGCTTCTTTGATGCACGGGTTAGCGGTAACCCGCTATTTATGGTGATGATCAGCTTCTTCTATGTGATTGCCGCGCAGAGTATCGGCTTGCTGCTGTTTACGTTCACCAGCACGACCATCACTGCCTATACCATGATGGGGATTTTCGTCAGTATCGCGCTGACCTTCTCCGGGATGGCAGTACCTGAACTCTCGATGCCTCTGCCAGCGCGCATCATCTCTAATATCGAGCCTCTGACGCATGCGCTGTACGCGATGTTTGATATCTTCCTGCGGCAGGTGCCGGCCAGCGCGATTTTCAGCGTGTGCGCCATTTTGCTGATTTACCCGTTACTGACCGGCCTGCTGGTGTATAAGCGCTTATACCTGCGCCTGAAAAAACAGGAGCCAGGAAAATGACCCCTCGACAATGGCTGAAAATCTACTGGAAGACGTTTACTAAAGTTCTGACCGGGATGCTCGAAAAACCGATGTGGATGATGCTGCTGCTCTCTCTCTGTATCATGAGCATGGTGTATGCCAACCGCACGGTATGGGATTTGCCAGTGGCGGTCGTTGACCAGGACCACAGCACCGCCAGCCGCCTGTTGACTCGTCAGCTGGATGCGACCTCGAAGATTAAGATCCAGAGCTACGATAGTGTGGACGAGGCTCAGCGAGATCTGGCCTGGCGTAAGCTGTTTGCTGTGATCATCATGCCAGTAGATCTTGAGAAAAAGATCCTTGCCGGTCAGGATATTGTTATCCCGGTGTATGGTGATGCCACTAACCGGTTGGCGAATGGCCAGATTGAGCAGGACGTAGTGGCCGCCTATCAGTCGATCCTCACGCAGTACAATACTGAGTTACTGATGCGCAGCGGCTTTACGGCCAGACAGGCCAGCGTGCTGATCACCCCCATCGTTGGACAGACGCTGGATCTGTTTAACCCCGGTATCAGCTTCGCGGCAATCATCTTTCCTGGCCTGTTGGTCATGTTATTACAGCACTCCCTGTTGATCGCCAGCGTGCGCGTCAATATCACGCTCAACAGTGCACCTGACGGTAAGCCGGCCATTCCGGTGTTTCTCGGCGGTCTGTCCGCCTTGATCCCCATCTGGCTGTTTTTATCGATAGTCCTGTTTGTGCTGTGGCCATGGGTGCTGGGTTACCGGCAAACGGCAAGCATCCCTGAAATCATCATGCTGACGTTCCCGTTCCTGCTGGCGGTGCTCGGGCTCGGCAAACTGGTGACAGAGTGTCTGCGCAGCGTTGAGATGATCTACCTGACCCTCTCTTTTATCACCATGCCGGTGTTTTATATCTCCGGGACCATCTGGCCACTGCAAGCGATGCCAACCTGGGTGCGGGGAGTCTCCTCGATGCTGCCCTCAACCTGGGCAACCAAAGCTATCGCCGGGGTGAATCAGATGGGATTGCCATTTAGTGAAGTGGGCAGCGACATGCTGATGCTGCTGATACTGGGGGCGTTTTATACCGTACTGGGGATCGGATTGGGAATATTGCGGGACAGCGGACGGTTGCGCACGTTGCTGCACCGCAAAAAACCGCTGAAGAATGACTGAGATGTTTGGCTGATAGAAATAAAACAGGCGCGAAATCCGCGCCTGAACAATATATTCACTGCCGTAAAGGCAGCTTAGAAATTACTTCACCAGCTCCAGTCCGGCCACCCGCTGCCAGTAACCATTACAGTCGGTTTTATGGGTCAGGTTGAGTGGCATCAGGCCGCGCTCATTTTGTCGAAATTGCGCCAGCATCTGCAAGGTGTCCGGGGTTTCCGGCGACAGCCGCACAATATCCACCAGCCCCTGCATTGATGTCAGCTCATTACCGAGGTTATAGCAATAGCCGCTCTGAGTCTGAATGCCGTTGAGCACGAATACCTGCTGATTTTCCTGTGAGAACACCTTACGACCCTGCGGATACTTAATGCAGCAGGTTTCGCAATCATCCTTAGCCCTATCTTCCGACCGTGCGGTAAAGCAGCGGGCAGAGTAGGCCAGCGGCAGATGCCCATAAGAGAGTACCTCGACCTCGAACTTATCGCGGATACCCAGCTCTTCGCACTGCTTAAGGAGATTGACCAGCCAGTCGCGGGACAGCTCAACCGGCATACACCAGCGCGTCATGCCCTGTTTTTGCAGGATCTTCAGCGTTACTGCGTTATAACAATTGAGCGCGTGGCCGACGACAAACGGCAATTTGCGTTCCGCGGCCATATTCACCGCACCAAAATCATTGGCTTCGATAAGAAACTCGCCGTTCTCGACGTAGCGCTTTAGCTCATTAAGTTCGGACGGTGCCTGCAACAGCGCCAGCGTAGAGAGCACCACTTGCTTGCCGCTGGCTGCCAGCTGGCGGGCGATCTCCATCCAGTCATTGACCTTCATCTCACGGCGCTTGGTACAGACGTTTTCTCCGAGATAAATCACGTCGGCGCTGCTGCGGGCTGCGGCCTGATAAAAGGCTTCAACTTCTGCTTTAGGCCAGTAATAGAGAATGGCCCCTAAAGAATATTTCATCATTTTCCCTGCGATCACTGCCATTTACGATGGTACGCGCCGAGCGTGGTTTGCGTACCTTCCGACATGGAACCCAACTGTTTCATCCACTCTGTATCCGTGGTGAAGTTCTGCGGATCGGCCTTACAGCGGTCGATAGCGGCGCGCCATACACGTGTCACCTGGCTGACATACGCCGGGCTACGCTGACGCCCTTCGATTTTCACCGAGGCAATATTGGCGGCGAACAGCTCCGGTAATAGCTCCAGCGTATTCAGGCTGGTGGGTTCTTCGAGCGCATGGTATTTCGCGCCATCCACCAGGTATCGGCCTTTGCACAGCGTCGGATAGCCAGCATTTTCCCCTTCGTCATAACGGTCTATCAGTACCTCATTGAGGCGAGATTCCATTCCCTGCGGCGTTTGCTGCCAGCGTACAAATTTGGCCGGTGAACAGGCACCCACCGTATTTGGCGACTCGCCGGTCAGATAGGAGGAGAGGTAGCAGCGGCCTTCGGCCATGATGCACAAGCTGCCGAACGCAAACACTTCCAGTGGCACCACGCTGCTGCGCGACAGCTGACGCACCTGGTGCATCGACAATACGCGGGGAAGTACCACGCGCGCGACGTCAAAATTACGCTGATAAAAGCGGATAGCTTCGTCATTGGTGGCTGATGCCTGCACCGAGACGTGGCGTTCTACATGTGGATAGCGGGTAGCCGCGTAATCGAGCATGGCGATATCGGCGAGGATCAGGGCATCCGCGCCAAGCTGTGCCGCCATGTCCACGGCGCGCTCCCAGCGCTGATAGCCGTCTGGGTGAGCAAAGGTATTAATGGCAATATGCAACTTGCGACGGTGGCTGTGGACATAATTGACCGCCTCCTGCAATTTCTTCTCAGTAAAGTTCAGACCGGCAAAGTGGCGGGCGTTGGTATCATCTTTCAAACCGATATAGACCGCATCGGCACCGTTATCAATCGCCGCTTTTAACGCAGGCAAATTGCCCGCCGGGCAAAGTAGCTCCATCGTCTGTTCCTGGCTTTAACCGGCCATCGCTGCACCGGCAAGAATGAAAAGGGAAGTATCCGCTGACGTGAATCATTCATCAGGGAGCGTTTTACTGACTGACTATTTTAGAGAAGCTATGGATGCAATATTTTGATTTGAGGCAGTTTCTGCCGAGTTGACCGGTGTATGCCTGAGTGGGAGGTTGTATGCACCTCTTTTCTGTTGCAGTATTTATTGATGCAGGCCGCTGAACAAAACGGACGATGTGGCAAAATAGAGCGCATATCTTGACCGAATCAGTTTCCTAAAAGTTACCGAAAGGAGTAGTGCCAGTGTTGCAAAAACTACGAGCACGTATGGTGCGTCAGGGGCCATCCCTGCTGAGTGTGCCATTAAAATTCACGCCTTTTGCGCTACAGCGACAGGTTTTGCAGCAAGTGCTGAGCTGGCAATTTCGTCAGGCGCTGGCCGAAGGTGAACTCGACTTCCTTGAAGAGCGCTGGTTAAAAATCGAGGTCAGCGATCTCAACCTGAGCTGGCTGATGAGTGTTGAAGAGGGCAAACTGCAGATTCGTGAGCACGGCGAAGCGGACGTCAGCTTCAGCGGCAGCGCCAATGACCTGGTGCTGATCGCCGCCCGTAAACAAGATCCCGACACCTTATTCTTCCAGCGTCGCCTGCGTATTGAAGGCGACACCGAACTGGGCCTGTACGTGAAAAATCTTATGGACGCCATTGATTTAGACAGTATGCCGGTTCTGCTGAAAAGCGGCCTGATGCGTCTGGCGGACTTTATTGAAGCCGGTTTACAGGAGGGCCGAGAGTCAGATGCTCCGGTAGTGCAGACATGTTGATTCGTACCGAAATACCCATTGATGCTGCGGGCATTGATCGCCTGCTGCGAGAGGCTTATCCCACGGCAGCAGAGGCCGATCTGGTCAAAGAGTTGCGCGAAGATGGACTGTTGACGCTCGGTGTAGTCGCCACGGATGACGAAGGGCAAGTGGTTGGCTACGTAGCGTTCTGCCCGGTAGATATCAAAGGCGAAGACCGCAACTGGGTTGGTCTGGCACCGCTCGCGGTTGACGCATCCCTGCGCCGTCAGGGGCTGGGCGAAAAGCTGATTTACGAAGGGCTGGATTCACTCAATGAGTTTGGCTACGCCGCTGTCGTTGTCCTCGGTGACCCGGCCTACTATGGTCGCTTCGGTTTTAAACCCGCTGCCGCCTATGACCTCCACTGCCGCTGGCCGGGCACAGAAGCCGCTTTCCAGCTCTACACGCTGACCGAAGATGCCCTGACCGATGCCCACGGCGAAGTGACTTTCCCGGCAGCCTTTAACCGGTTCTGATATAAGGTTCACTCATCAAATCTAAGCGGAGATCTCTCCGCTTTTTTGTCGTCAATATTTTCTGGCTCCAACCCCTCTTTTTTTCTCCCTCACTAACTCATTGATATTAATAGAGGGCGATTTCAGCCTGAAAAAAGGGTCTATCTACTAAAACTCTCGCAGGGCTTTAATAACGCAGGAAATAAGCGTATTTTTCAACAGTTCACTGCCGTACAGGCAGCTTGGCAATCAGTTACTTATGCTTTGCATATTCACTGCCTGTGCGGCAGTGAATACTAGGCTCTCTTACAGGCGGGCGCTGCGCCCGCCTGCTGCTTATCAGCTTTTCTTTTCCAGCATTTCAAATCGTGGCGATACCATGCCGTACAGCGACCAGCCGAGGAAGGTGGCGAGGGCGCCCCACATCATGGCTTCTTCACCGGAACTGTAGAGCGCATAGAAGCTGTACAGGGCACCAATACCGGCTATCACGTTGGCAACGCGGGCCTTGTTGGCGGGTACGTTAGCGACTTTTTGAATCACCACCAGCGCCGCCATCGACAGGATATAAGGGATAATGTTTGTGACGACCGCCAGGTTGACGAGCACGTTGAACTGCTTGTTCAGCGACGGGCTGATGGTCATCAGCGTCATGGCACTCTGGATAATCACGATGGTCAGCATGCCTTTGACTGGCGCATCCGCTTTACTCAGTTTAGAGAAAATTTTCGGGAAGAAACCGCTGTCTGCAGAGGATTTGAACACCTGTGCAATGGTGAACTGCCACCCCAGCAGGGAGCCGACGCAGGACATAATCATCAGTGCCATGATGACTTTACCCACCGTTGGATTAAACATGTGGGAGAACGCCAGGCCGAATGGGGCGGTGGAGTTGGCCAAATCCATATTCGGCACAATCCCGGCGATAACGTTGGTCGAAATGATGTAGATCACGGCGGCGCCAAGGGTACCACCCAGCACGGCGATGGGGACGTTACGTTCCGGATTTTCCACCACTTCGGTATTGGCGCAGGCAGACTCCAGCCCAAGGAAGGCCCATAAGGTCATGGAAATAGAGGAGCCGATAGCTTCAAAGGTCGGTACAGCATGTGGGTTCCAGGCGGCCATATAGGCTTCTCCGCTAAACCAGTACCAGCCGATGACCGAAATGCCCAGCACGGGGATAATCACTCCCCAGACGGTGATCGTACTGATCTGCCCGGTAATGCGCGCCCCGCCGAAGTTGGCAACAGTGGCTACCCACAGTACGGCGATGGTGGCAATACTGATGCCGAGCGGTGTCAGGGCCACGCCAAACAACTCAGTGCCGTAACCGACAGCGGAAATGGCGATGGCTATATTGGCGATCAGCAAAGAGACGCCATAGGTATAGTTAGCCATAAAGTTGCCGGATTTACCGAACGCATATTCCGCATAACCTCCCATGCCCCCGGTTTTGCGGTTGAACATGCCGCATTTGGCAAAGGCGTAGGCCAGTGCCATAGAACCTACGGCAGTGACCAGCCAGGAAACAATCGAAATAGTGCCGACTTCAGCCAGCTTGGTGGGCAGCATAATTATGCCGGATCCCATCATATTCACTGCGGTGAGGATCGTTAATTGCATGACCCCCATTTTATTATTTGCTTTACTCATGTTCATTCTCACTTTTTATAATGTGATCTTACTGGTGGCACTTTCCCCACCAGTAACATGTTTAATTAAGCTTTAATGACATAGCCGTAAGCACGGTTCCAGCCGTCTTCATCTTTCTGGATATAAACGCCCTGTAATTCTGGTGCGAAACCGGGCAGTAAATTAATACCCTCTTCCAGTGCCAGGAAATAACGCTGTGCGGCACCACCCCAAATTTCACCCGGAACAACGCATAACACACCAGGAGGATAAGGTAAGGCACCTTCCGCAGCGATTCTGCCTTCTGCTTTGGAAAGAGAAACCAGTTCAACATTACCGCGAATAAATTGGGTATTGGCATCCTGCGGATTCATGACCACGCGGGGGAAGTATTTCTTGCGGAACATCTCTTTTTGTAATTCTTTAACATCATAGCTGACATATAAGTCATGCATTTCCTGGCAAAGTTGGCGCAAAGTATAATGTTCATAACGTTGACGATTACTTTTATAAACGGCAGGCAGCACTTCACTGAGCAATGAATCCTGCTCGATGTGTTGTTCGAAACGGGCTATTAACGCCACCAGATGCTGCATCTTGGCAATATCTTCAGCCGGTGTCAGCAGGAACAGGATCGAATTAAGATCACATTTTTCAGGGACAATGCCATTTTCCCGAAGGTAATTCGCCAGAATAGTTGCCGGAATACCAAACTCAGTATATTCACCATTCTCGGTATTAATTCCCGGTGTGGTAAGCAGCAATTTACACGGGTCGACAAAATACTGGGATTCCGCGTAACCTTCAAATGCATGCCATTTTTCACCTGGGACGAAATTAAAGAAGCGCAGATCCTGAGCCATTAATTCGGTGTCATACGAATGCCAGGGTTTACCCTCTATCTGGTCCGGCACGAAGGGTTTGATCAGCGAGCAGGTTTCTAACAGCATCTTGCGTGCTTCAATACCCACACGCACGCACTCTTTCCAAAGGCGTTGGCCGCTTTTGCCTTCATGCATTTTCGCGTTGACATCCAGCGCGGCAAACAGCGGGTAGAACGGGCTGGTGGAGGCGTGCATCATAAAGGCATTATTGAAGCGCTTATGGTTGCAATAGCGATCTTGCCCTTTGATATGTTTGTCTTTTTTATGAATTTGCGAGGTCTGAGAGAAACCGGCCTGCTGTTTGTGGACGGACTGGGTGACGATAATTCCTGGATCGTTCTCGTTCAGTTCCAGCAGCAGCGGCGAGCACTCTTTCATCATGGGAATAAACTGCTCGTAGCCGACCCAGGCGGAATCAAACAAGATGTAATCGCACAGATGCCCAATTTTATCGACGACCTGACGGGCGTTATACACTGTGCCGTCATAGGTACCCAACTGAATAATTGCCAGGCGGAAAGGACGCTGCTCCTGGGCGCGTTCCGGTGCCACTTCACTGATTTGCTGGCGTAAATATTTCTCTTCAAAGCAGTGGGCGTCGATGCCGCCAATAAAGCCAAACGGGTTGCGCGCCGTTTCCAGATAGACTGGCGTCGCGCCCGCCTGGATTAATGCTCCGTGGTGGTTGGACTTGTGATTATTACGGTCGAATAACACTAAATCGCCACGGCTTAACAGTGCGTTGCTGACCACCTTATTTGACGCTGACGTACCGTTGAGCACGAAATAGGTTTTATCTGCATTAAATACTTTGGCCGCATGTTTTTGCGCATCACAAGGTGCGCCTTCATGAATCAGCAGATCGCCAAGTTTTACATCGGCATTGCACATGTCAGAGCGGAAAATGTTCTCACCGAAGAAGTCAAAGAACTGGCGGCCAGCCGGGTGTTTACGGAAGAATTCACCGCCCTGATGCCCCGGACAAGCAAACGTAGCGTTGCCCATTTCGACATAACGAGTCAGGGTATTAAAGAAAGGAGGCAGTAATTCACTTTCATATTTAACAGCCGCGGCTTCCAGCTGTTTACCGTAAAATTGGGTGTTCTTGCCGCAAAGTTCAAACACACCCTGTAAAGCAGGCAGTGCAGTATTTTCTAATGACTCTTCACAACAAACGGCCACAAATAACGGGATGTTCAGACCCATCTCTTCTATTTGCTGGATCATGCCTTGTTCAACGTCCCTGACTGACATCACGACGGCGGCAATATCATTAAAGTCAGTGTGATGTATATCGACAACATCTCGGTAAGTTTCAAAGCACTCATGTGTTTTGGCGTTGGCGGCAATTTTTAATTTTTTCATTTTTCTCTCTCTTTAGACAAAAATATCCCCCGGCGATTTATTTTCGCCGTAAAAATATTTTCATTAAAATAGGCCCGTGTGAATTCGTAGCCATGCCCGATGAGCATGACCTGATTCTGGGTTTATTTTACTGATTGCTGTGTCGCGTTAATCGGCAGATCAAAAGACCGGAGTTTACTGCCATTTTTTAGGCGAGAATAAGCCGTCAATGAATGACAAAGTTTGATTATTTGATTGACCGGATAACGTTCGTTATATGCAATAAGAACGTAGAGGAGGGGGTTATTTGTGGTTAAAGAAAGCAAAGCTAAAGCAGCTACGATGAGCCATCATCATAATGTGCGTGGTACGGCGTATATGCGCCATTTTACGATTGTTGTTTTCCATTACTGGTCCACCTTCGTCTTAAAAGATGCCAGTATAGTAGCCTCTAAAACGACGAATAACGTGACAAATGTCAAAGTTATTCACTTTCAATCCTCGACTTATTCACTTGTTATGCAAGATAATGAATAGAAATCGACTATCTTGCCATTAATAATGTGAATGAAATGCTACAAAAAATACCACTAAGATTATTGTTATTTGACTTAATTGTTCATGCTGTCCAGAAATTAAATATTAATCTATTGAAGGCCGTTTAATGGAAGTTGAAATTGTTGAAAATATGTTATTTTGAAAGGAAGTTCTGATGAATACATAATCGTTAATAACGATTTAATACCCACTTTATAAAATGACGCAGATCCGCACTGATTGTTCATTTTATACAGCGCATTTATGGAAAACGCCGCCCAGCCGGGCAGCGATTCCTTTCAGGACCTTACTATCAATGCATCAAAATAGTGGCTAAGACAATCAGGTTGCTGGCTGACCAGCTTCTCTTTCTGCGCTTTACTCAACTTCTTCACTTTGATTTCCAGCCTGGAGGCCAGTGACCGATCGCCCGCCGGGCAATGGTATGCCAGTTTAAGTTCACCTTTTCCGCGCAGCGCTTTGGCACCTTTCCCCGCCTGATGCTCAGCCTGGCGGCGTTCAACGTTCGTGGTGATGCCGGTATACAACATGCCGGACGGCGTGCGCAGCATATATAAAAACCACTGAGTGGGTTCGGACATGTCAATTCGCCGTGGAGATAGGGTGAACGCAAGTTTACCTTACCCGCTTATAGCGCGCTAAACTGACGGCAGAGAATTTTGAGGAGCAGGTCATGAATGAAGCAGGTAATTTAAAACATATCAGTCATTTTCTGGGGAAAAATCACGTACTGGCGCTGTGCGCCGCTGCCGATGGGGAGATGTGGAGCGCCAACTGTTTTTATGTGGCAGATACCTCTCATATGACGCTCTTCTTTATGACCGAACTGAAAACTCTGCATGGCACGCTAATGCAAAAAAGTCCCCTGGTGGTCGGCACCATCGCGCCGCATCCGAAAACCATCGCACTGATAAAAGGTATTCAATATCGCGGCGAGGCATTCATGCTTACTGATGAGGAGGAGGTCCGGGCACGCCATCTGTATTGTCAACATTTTCCCATCGCCGTGGCGATGAAAGCCCCGGTTTGGGCGCTGAGACTCAATGAAATCAAGATGACCGACAATACGTTGGGTTTTGGTAAGAAGCTGATCTGGACGCGTGAAAGCGAGTGACAGTGCAAAAACAAGAAGGGCCCGTTTGCACGGACCCCCGTTGCGACGCTATCGCATGGCATCTAATCTGGCTTTCATTGCGTAAAGCTAGGCGGACAGAATTCTCAACGACTCGCGGTTAAACGCGGGAAGATCATCTGGCGTCCGGCTGGTGACCAACGTGTCGTTATCCACCACCACTTCTTTATCGTAAAACTCCGCACCGGCATTTTTCACATCCACCACCACCGGTTTGACCGTGGTTAGCTTACGTCCGCGGATCACATCCGCGTTAATCAGCAGCTGCGGCCCGTGACAGATAGCGAAAATCGGCTTGCCGGTTTTGGCAAACTGGCGGGTAAACTCGACAAAGCGGTCGTCGCCGCGCAGGGTATCGGGTGAGTGGCCGCCTGGCAGCAGCAGGGCATCGAAATCCGCCACTTTCACGTCATCAATAGATTTATCGATGGTGACCTGCGCTTTACCCTGTTTGCCTTTGATGATATTTCCGGCCTTTTTCTCAATCGTGATCACTTGATGCCCGGCTTTTTTGTACGCTTCAGCCGGTGAGGTAAATTCTGAGTCTTCGAATTCATTGGTAATTAGGACTGCGATCTTCTTACTCATAATTTCTCCCGTTTAATGCTTTAAAAATGTCTTCATGACGCATGTCTTGCGGACAATGACTTAAGCCTAGAAGCTCATGGCGGTGGGATCAAACTGGATTTGTCCGAGTCTGCTGCTCAGTCCGTCGTTATAGTCATTGAGCAACAGGACATGTCTTATGGCGCGCGGGTGCAGATAAAGCAACACTGGCGGGCTGGATCAACATAAGGAAATACTATGGCAAAGGTACTTTTACTGGGTGCCAGTGGGCTGGTCGGCAGGGAATTGCTGCGGCTTTTACAGCAGGACCCACGGGTGAGCAGGATTATCGCGCCGTCGCGTGAGGCACTGCCACCGCTGAGCAAACTGTTCAATCCGCTGGGCCGGGATTTAACGGCGTTGATTGCGGAACTGGATGAACCTATAGACTTGTTCTTCAGTTGCCTGGGTACAACGCGCAAACAGGCAGGAAGTGCGAAGGCCTTCCGCGCCGTGGATCTGGACCTGGTGGTCAGCAGCGCTAAAGCGGCACGCCGCCACGGAGCTAAACACTGTCTGGTGATCAGCGCTAACGGTGCCAATCCCCATTCCCGTTTCCTGTACAACCGCACCAAAGGTGAGATGGAACAGGCGCTGATCGAGCAAAAATGGCCGCTGCTGACGCTGGCCCGTCCGTCGTTGCTGGTGGGAAAACGTCAGCCACCGCGCCTGCTCGAGCAACTCAGCGCTCCATTGTTTAAACTGCTGCCGGGAAAATGGAAGGCGATTGACGCAGTGGATGTCGCCAAAGCGCTGCAACAGCAAGCCTTCAATGCGGGTTTAGGTGGCATCACTATTCTCGAATCCGATCAGCTGGCCGCCATTGCTCGTGATTGAGGCATTACCATTCAAGCCGCAGACCGTCATGAGCGGCGATCACGTTACCCTCCAGGGGATTATCCATCAGCCACAGGTCAAGCTTGTGGCTGATATGGGTCAGATAGGTCATCTGTGGTTTTAATAGATGGTGGATAGCCAGCGCCTGATGAATATCGTTATGATTTTTATCTGGTATATCCCGTGGCGGATGGCTGCAGTCGAGGATCAGCGCGTCAAGTTTGATCCCCTCTAAATAGCGGGCCGTGGCCAGCGGCAAGCCTGCCGTGTCGGTCAGATAAGCCAGCGTGGCACGCTCAGTTTTGATCACATAACCGAAGGTCATTTTTGAGTGATTCAGTGGCAGTGGGATCAGTTCAAGGTTACCGAAATGACACGCCGTAAACGGCTGAAACGGAGGTTGGAAATCCAGAATACCGGGATGTTTGAACAGATCGTCACATCCGGTTTCATCCGGCGGGCCATAGACCGGGATCGCATTTCCGACTCCCCAACGCAACGGAAATAGCCCCTGAACGTGATCCATATGATAATGTGTAAGCCAAAAACGCTGAATTTCACCGGCAGTAAACTGTTGGGCTAACTCCGGCAATCCCGCATCAATGAGCGTCACTTCCCCCGCATAATCGAGTTTTGCGCTGCACGGCTGACGCCGGAAAGCCGGGTTTTTGCGTGCCCGCTGGCAGGCCACACATTGACAGCCAAAAACCGGCACCTGCTGGGCGCCACCGGTGCCGAGGAAGGTCAGTAGCATGATTGTTCCTTCAGGAAAGGTCAGAGATATTTTTCGACAAAAGCGTCCAGATCGCGAAAATCTGCCATGCGGGCTTTCAGCGTCGCGTGATCCCAGTTCCACCACTGGCTGCGTTCTATCTTTTCGATCAATGCATCATCAAAGCGCATGCTGATTTTCTTCGCCGCCACGCCTGCCACGATGGAGTAGGGCTCAACGTCTTTCGTCACCACCGCTGAAGTGCCAATTACCGCGCCGTTGCCTACCGTTACGCCGGGCATAATCACCGCGTTATGGCCTATCCATACGTCGTTACCCACGGTGACGTGATGCGCCCGCCGCCAGTTGAAGAACTCATTATCGTCTTCCCCGAGCCCATATGCCGAGGCGCGATAGGTAAAGTGATGTTGGGCAATGCGGTTGTAGGTCGGATGGTTGCCGGGATTGATGCGTACATAGGTGGCAATGGAGACGAATTTACCGATACTGGCGTAGTAAATCTGGTTGTGCCCGGCGGTATAGGAGTAGTCGCCTAACTCACTCTCCTCCAGAATCGCGTCGTCTGAAATATGCACGTACTGACCCAGACGCGACTTGGTCATGATGACGTTGGCGCCAATTTTTGGCTCGGCCAACATCTCTTCCTCGTTAAACCGCGGTGCTGCTTCAACCCTGTCACTCATAGCTCACCTTTTGCGATGTCATGTCGTCAATTTTGGCCGGTACCGGCAGTTCCAGCAGGTGCAAGAACGCGGCCAGCGTTTCAGGCAGCGGGCCGTCATTGTCCAGCCGCTGGCAGTGCGCAGGCAGTCCGCTGGCGTATTGCGCCGCGCGCAGTAAACGGTGGCGGATCTGTTCACTGTCCTCTCGCCCGCGCTGGCGTAAACGCTTTTCTAAAACACTTTCCGAAACCTGTAAACAGACCGGTAACAGGCGCTTACCATAACGTTGCATCGTCGGGGCGAGATGTGCCCGCGAGCCGTTAATCACCACGTTGCAGCCCTGCGCCATCCAGTGGTCAATCTCAATGCCGACACCATAACGGCAGCCGTGCGCCTGCCAGTCGAGGGCAAACAGCCCTTGTTCCAGTCGCTGATTGAACTCCTCATCGCGCAGCGCAATATGGTTCTCCGCCCCGGCGTTGGCGGGGCGGGTGATGTAGCGGTGTGCCACTATCAACCCGGCGGGCAGGGCGTGGCGCAGTGCATCCAGCAGACTATCCTTACCTGCTCCCGATGCGCCCATCAAATAAAGTAAACGGCTCATTATCACTTCCTTTTAAAACACCTGAATACCCTGACGCCACACGTTCTGCACGTAATGATGATCACCGTGCGCCCGTGCCAGCACCAGATCGGCGCGTTTACCCTCCGCAATCACACCGCGGTCTTCTAAACGCAGCGCTCTGGCAGGGTTGCGCGTCACCAGACTCACCGCCTGCGGCAGGGTGAAGGCGTTGCCTTCGTCCTGCGCGATGCGAAACACGGCATCAAGCAGACTGGCGGGATAGTAATCCGATGACAGAATATCGAGGATACCCAGCGAAGCCAGATGATGCGCGGAGACATTGCCGGAATGCGAGCCGCCCCGAACAATGTTTGGCGCACCCATCAGCACTTGCAGCCCAAGTGCGTGCGATGCCCGCGCGGCTTCTTCTGTTGTAGGGAATTCGGCGATCACGCTGCCAAGCGCCAGCGACTCTTCAACATGGGCGGTAGTCGCATCATCGTGGCTGGCAAGGGCAATCCCCAGACGGCGACAGTGGGCGGCAATGGCCACGCGGTTAGGCTGGGCCCAGCGGCGGGAATTCTCCATCTGCTCGGCCTGGAATACCTCCATCTGGTCGTCGTTCAGGTTGTATTTGCCCTGATAGTATTCGCGATATTTCTGCGGTGTAGCGAACTGGCGTTGGCCCGGCGAATGGTCCATCAGGGAGACCAGCGACAGCACGTTGGTATCCATCAGCTTTTCAAACAGCGGCAGCGTGCTTTCGTGCGGCAGTTCGCAGCGCAGATGCAGGCGGTGCTCGGCGCGGTTCAGCCCGGCTTTTTGGCTGTTGACCACCGCATCGATCATCTTTTGCAGATTTTCCAGACGGTGCCCACCGTCGCGCACATCGCCGACGGCTACGGCGTCGAGCACCGTGGTGATGCCGCTGGCGACCATCAGGGCGTCATGGCTGCTCATGGCGGAGTGTGCGGGCCAGTCCACTTTCGGGCGCGGCGTGAAGAATTTGTCGAGGTTATCGGTGTGCAGCTCAATCAGGCCGGGCAGCAACCAGCCGCCTTCGGCATTGAGCGCCTGCGGCAACTGGCTGGCGGTGTCGGCGAAGGACGTAATAATACCGTCCTGCACCTCCAGCGAGCCCTTCACCACCTGATCTTCCAGCACCAGATTGACGTTATTAATGATCATAATGGCATCTCCGCCGACGCTGTGGCTGGGGTCATTGCGTACAACCGGTTGGCGACGCGTTCGCGTACATCCGCGTCATGGAAAATCCCGACAATCGCCGCGCCGCGGGCTTTGGCCTGTTCAATCAGCGTGACCACCGCTGCGCGGTTGGTGGCGTCCAGCGAGGCGGTCGGTTCGTCGAGCAGTAAAATCGGGTAATCGACAATAAAGCCGCGCGCAATATTCACGCGCTGCTGTTCGCCGCCGGAGAAGGTCGAGGGCGCAAGATGCCACAGGCGTTCCGGCACATTGAGATGCGTCAGCAGACGGCGGGCGCGGGCTTCACATTCGGCTCTGTCGGTACCGAGTTCGAGCAACGGCTGCATCACCAGGTTTAGCGCGCTGATGCGCGGAATGACCCGCAGAAACTGGCTGACCCAGCCGACGCTGTGGCGGCGCACGGCGAGAATGGCCCGCGCTTCGGCGCCCACCATGTCCACCCACTGACCCTGATGTTCTACCCAAATATGGCCGCTGTCGGGCAGATAATTGCCGTACAAGGAGCGCAGCAGCGTGGATTTTCCGCTGCCGGAGTGGCCGTGCAGCACCACGCATTCGCCGGCGTCAACCTGCAGGCTGGCATCACTGAATACGGGCAGACGGGCGCTGTTTTGGTTATGCAGGACAAAGGTTTTACTGAGATTTTCGACCCTGAGCTTCGTCGTCATTTTTGGTCACTCTTCATCATTTAAGACAGCACGGAGGAGACTAATAATTGGGTATACGGATGATGCGGATCGTCGAGCACGCGGTCGGTTAAACCACTTTCCACCACCTGACCCTGCTTCATCACCAGTAAACGGTGAGCGAGCAGGCGGGCGACGCCCAAATCATGGGTGACAATCACCACTGCCAGCTGCATTTCCACCACCAGCGTGCGCAGCAGATCCAGCAGGCGCGCCTGTACGGAGACGTCGAGGCCGCCGGTGGGCTCGTCCATAAACACCAGACGCGGATGAGTCACCAGATTGCGGGCGATTTGCAGGCGCTGCTGCATGCCGCCCGAGAAGGTGGTTGGCAGGTCATCCAGGCGTGACACCGGAATTTCGACATCTTCCAGCCACTGGGTGGCCTGTTTACGGATGTTGCCGTAGTTGCGCTCACCAATGGCCATCAGGCGTTCGCCAATATTGCCCCCCGCCGAGACTGAACGGCGCAGGCCGTCCATTGGATGTTGATGCACCACGCCCCAGTCGGTGCGCAGCAGGCGGCGGCGGTCGCTTTCCGGCATGTCATACAGCGACTGCGCGGGTTGCTGGCCGTTGTTATAGATGACCTGTCCTTGCTGTGGCGCAAGGCGGGCGGAAATCGACTGCAACAGTGTGGTTTTTCCCGAGCCGGATTCGCCCACAATGCCCAGTACTTCACCCGGATAAAGGTTGAATGACACGTCGCTAAAGCCTTTGCCCGGTGCATACAGGTGGGTCAGATTATTGACCGACAGCAGCGGTTCGCCGCTAAGTGTAAGTGGAGTATTCATGACGGTTTGGCCTCGTTCTGTAGTTCGACTTGTTGTGCGCAGAAGTCGGTATCGGAGCAGACGAACATGCGGTTGCCGAGGTCGTCTAGCACCACTTCATCCAGATAGCTGTGGTGAGAACCGCAGATGGCGCAGGGTTCATCCCACTGCTGTACGGTGAACGGGTGATCCTCAAAATCGAGGCTTTCCACTTTGGTGAACGGCGGCAGGGCGTAAATACGCTTTTCGCGACCCGCCCCGAACAGTTGCAGCGCGGGCATCATGTGCATTTTCGGGTTGTCGAATTTCGGGATTGGCGACGGATCCATCACGTAGCGATCATTCACTTTCACCGGATAGGCATAGGTGGTGGCGATATGGCCGAAGCGGGCGATGTCCTCATACAGTTTCACCTGCATCACGCCGTACTCTTCCAGTGCGTGCATTTTGCGGGTCTCAGTTTCCCGCGGTTCGATAAAGCGCAGCGGCTCCGGGATTGGCACCTGGAAAATCAGGATCTGATCTTCCTGTAGCGGGGTTTCCGGAATGCGATGACGGGTCTGGATCAGCGTTGCCTCAACGGTCTTTTCGGTGGTTTTCACCCCGGCCACGCTCTGGAAGAATTTACGGATCGACACCGCATTGGTGGTGTCGTCAGCGCCCTGGTCGATCACTTTCAGCACGTCCTGCTGGCCGATGACGCTGGCCGTCAGCTGGATACCGCCAGTGCCCCAACCGTAAGGCATCGGCATTTCGCGCCCGGCAAACGGCACCTGATAACCCGGGATCGCGACGGCTTTCAAAATGCCACGACGGATCATGCGTTTGGTCTGCTCATCGAGATAACCGTGGTTATAACCTGCGATGACCGGCGCGTTGGCTTCACTGTTTTTCATGGGAAGGATCCTGTGAGGAGGCGGCATCATGCTGCTGGCGCAGGCGTTTGAGCAGCTCCAGTTCAGCCTGGAAGTCGACGTAGTGCGGCAGTTTGAGGTGAGAAACAAAACCGGCGGCTTCGACGTTATCAGCGTGAGATAAGACAAACTCTTCGTCCTGCGCCGGGCTGCTGATCTGCTCGTTGTACTCTTTGGTTTGCAGCGCGCGGTCCACCAGCGACATCGACATGGCTTTGCGTTCGGCGCGGCCAAACACCAGGCCGTAGCCACGGGTGAAGTGCGGGGGTTTGTCCTCCGGTGTCACGAAACCGTTCACCATTTCGCACTCGGTCAGCAGGATTTCACCGATATCGATAGCAAAACCCAGCTCTTCCGGCACGATCTCCACTGTCAGCCAGCCGGTACGAATTTCACCGGCGAACGGGTGGGTACGGCCATAGCCACGCTGCGTCGAGTAGCTGAGCGACAGTAAAAAGCCTTCGTCACCGCGCACCAGCTGTTGCAGACGGGCAGCGCGGGAAGCAGGGTAGACCGGCGGGGTGCGGGTGATATCTTCCGGTTCCGAGCCGTCATCTTCTTCCTGCACTGCCAGCTGCTGGCGGGTCAGCAGGTCGAAAACGTGGCTGCAATTTTCCGGCAGAGTTTCGTCGGCCAGCGGCGTAAACGGCGCTTCCCCTTCGGCCAGCAGCGCGAAATCCAGCAGGCGGTGGGTGTAGTCGTAAGTCGGTCCGAGCACCTGCCCGCCGGGCAGATCCTTGTACACGGCGGATATACGCCGCTCAAGGCGCATCGTTTTGGTATCCAACGGCTGGCTGGTAGCCAGGCGCGGCAGCGTGGTGCGGTAGGCGCGCAACAGGAAAATCGCCTCGACCAGATCTCCGCCGGACTGCTTAATTGCCAGTGCAGCAAGTTCGCGGTCATAAATCCCGCCTTCGCTCATCACGCGATCCACCGCCAGACCGAGCTGTTGTTCGATTTGGGCGCAATCGAGTTCGGTAACGGTGGTGTCGCCCCGGCGCTCATGGGCGAGCAGCTGATGGGCGGCCGCAATGGCTTTTTCGCCCCCTTTCACGGCTACGTACATCAGTAAACCTCCACGCGGGTGGTGCGCGGCAGCGCAATCAGCGCGTCACCACAGGTGAGCATAAAGTCCAGCCCCAGCGGGAAACGGTGCGGGCGGTTCAGCAGATAATTGCGCACCGCGTCAGGGAGTTTTGGGGTGATCACCTGTTCAGACTCAATACCGGGGCCGGTCAGGCGCAGCGGCGTTCCGCCAGACAACGCCTCTAACTGCACGATGACGCTGGTCGACAGCTCCGGTGACATTTCATCACCACAGGGGAAAGCCATCAGCGTCGCGCTGTCGAGTGCCGGATCTGCCAGCGCAAAACTCACCGTGGATGGGTCATCCGTGAGCAGCGCGCCGGTATGAAAACGCAGATTTTTACGCAGAATGTCATCGTTAAGTGAACGGCTGATCCACAGCGGCGTATCCTGGTCGATCAGGGTTAACAGGACGCAGGCGCTGGCCGAACCGAGCGCACCAAACCCCGCCATCGCAGGCAATTTAACGCAGGTACCCGGCTCACTCAGGGCTTTTAAAATACGACGGAAGCTGAACTGGGCGTCAGCCACAGGGTGTTGAAAACTGGCAACAAGTGACATGGATTATTCTCCGCGAACCAGGGTGAAGAAATCGACGCGGCTGGCAGCCACTTCACGGGCACGCTGCTCGCGGCGGGCCTGTTGGGTTGCCGCCAGCGGGGCGATGATCATTTTGTGCAGCAGCTCTTCCATGCCGTTGACCTGTAATAACGCATCAATGATTGCGCACAGTTCCGCATGCTTTTTGTCACGTCCAGCGACGTAGCTGTAGCCATAGGTGCCGCAGTCGAGCTGCACCACGGCGCGGGTAACGGTCATGTCGCCCATGACGAAGCGCTTACCTGTGCCACCCATGCGGCCTTGCAACTGGGTCAGGCCGGTTTCCGCGGGGCGCAGCCGGGCAAACTGCGGGGATAAATTCAAAGGCTGCCAATGCTCGATAAGTTCAGTGGGGCGGCTATGGGCCAGCACCGACATCCAGCGCTGGCGGTTTTTCTGGGCGTCCATTCAGTGCTCCATCGTCAGTTCAATCATGTCGGCGCGGGTCAGGCTGACGGAATATTCCGCCACGCTGTCATTGCCGTCACAGGTGTTGAGGGTACGCACGCAAAGCAGCGGGGCCTGCGGTACGATTTCGAGCAACTTGCTCTCTTTCGCCAGGGCGCGGCGGGCGTTAATGCGGGTGGTGCGGCGGCTGAGGGATTGTTTAATTTCGTCGCGGATAAAATCGTGCAGTGAACCGCTGTGAAAATTCTGCAATGACGGCCACCAGTCGAGATCTGGCAGGTAATGATCGATAACGCACACCGGTACGCCGTTGACCCGGCGCAGGGTGCGAAGATGAATAACGGTATCGCCTTCCTGCAATGAAAGCGCGGTGGCTACATGTTCGGTACAGGGGCGAAGCACCGCCAGCAGACGTTCGCTGGTTGGGTGGCTGCCCTGGTCGAGCAGGTTTTGGCTGAAGCGGGCCTGAGAATGCAGCGGATAATCGTAAGGGCGCATCAGCACCAGCGTGCCCACGCCCTGACGGCGCTGCAGCCAGCCGCGATCCACCAGTTCATCGACGGCGCGGCGCAGCGTATGGCGGTTGACCTGAAAGCGTTCGGCCAGCTGTTGTTCCGGTGGCAAATAGTCACCACAGCGGTAGCCGTTGCGCAGCTCATGTTCCAGCTCGGCGGCGATCTGCTGATAGATCGTTGCGTGACTGGTCAGAGGTCTAGATAAGTTCATCACAATGAATACCTCGCACGGTTAAGACGGGCAAAGGAAGGAATTTGATTGACGCGTAGGCAGGTGGGCATGATGTCAACCTCAGTTCGGTGTTGGCATCAGAATGGCGCAGCTAAATGACAGTTCGGTGAAGGTCGGGTTGCAGGGAGATGAAGAGTGGGTTCTCACTGCACATATCGAAAAAAAATGACTCAGGCTCAGGCCGCGAAATTTTTCGAGGTAACCCAGCCAAGTATATCGGATCGGGTATGGGGGAAAATCTCGGTATACAGTATTGATATGCTGGTCAATATGTTAGCGAGTGCGGAGCTGCGTATCTCTCATATTGAGAACAGCGGGAAAGCGGTAGCCTGAACTACCGCAATCTGTTGATCACAAGCTCATTCATTTCAAATAATGAATCACCTGATTAGCGCTGCCGCGCCAAATCAATGACGGATCTTTCAACGCCTGTACGAATTTGCCGTCGACCAGCACATTGATCAACGCAACCACCTCGTGCTGTTCTGACGTCAGTTCCCCAAGTGTATACCCCGTCCACATCCACACGTCTTTGCCCGGACATTCATCGTGCACGCGTAATAACAACTGACGAATGGCGGACAGATTTTGCGGATGCAGCGGATCGCCACCGGAGAGCGTTAAACCTTGTCGTGGGATCACGGTGTTTTGCAGGTCGGCAATGATGCGGTCTTCGTCTGCCTGCGTAAAAGGCTTACCAGAATCCAGCCGCCAGGTGCTTTTGTTGTAGCACCCGCGGCATTCATGGATGCAGCCGGAAACGAACAGCACGCAGCGCGTTCCCGGCCCGTTGACCACATCGATAGGGTAATACTGGTGGTAATTCAAAGCATCAACCCAACTGTCCGTTACCCAGATGTTTCACGCGGCGCTTCACCTCTTCCTGCTTACCGGCGTTGAACGGACGGGCGTCGGGGCTGCCGAGATAACCGCACACGCGACGGGTAACGGAGACACGTGATGGTTCATGGTTACCGCATTTCGGGCAGGTAAAACCTTTGCTGGTACACTCAAATTCGCCGGTAAAGCCGCACTCGTAGCACTCATCAATCGGCGTATTGGTGCCGTAGTAAGGCACGCGGGAGTAGCTGTAATCCCACACGTCTTCCAGCGCTTTCAAGTTATGTTGCAGGTTCGGGTATTCGCCGTAGCAGATGAAACCGCCGTTGCTCAGCGGTGGATAAGGTGCTTCGAAATCGAGTTTTTCATACGGATTCACTTTCTTCTCGACGTCGAGATGGAAGCTGTTGGTGTAATAGCTCTTATCGGTGACGCCAGGAATCAGCCCGAACTCGGCGGCATCCAGACGGCAGAAGCGGTCGCACAGGTTTTCGCTCGGCGTGCTGTAGAGGCTGAACCCGTAGCCAGTTTCCTCTTTCCACTGCTCGGTGGCCTCTTTGAGGCGGCCAACGATGGCTTCGGCCTTTTCACGCAGTTGGCTGGCGTCGAAGACGTGAGTCTGATTGCCGAACAGCGCGTTAATGGTTTCATGTACGCCGATATAGCCCAGCGAAATAGAGGCACGGCCATTTTTGAAAATGCCGGAAATATCGTCGTCGGCTTTCAGACGCACGCCGCACGCGCCTTCCATATAGAGAATCGGTGCCACACGGGCTTTGATGCCTTCGAGGCGTGCAATGCGGGTCATCAGGGCTTTTTTCGCCAGCAGCAGGCGCTCGTCGAGCAGCGTCCAGAATGCAGCTTCATCCTGTTTGGCTTCCAGTGCGATGCGCGGCAGGTTAAGGCTGATCACGCCGATATTATTGCGCCCTTCGTGGATCATCTCGCCATTCTCTTCGTACACGCCCAGGAAGCTGCGGCAACCCATCGGGGTTTTGAAGGATCCGGTGACTTTCACCACCTGATCGTAATTAAGAATGTCCGGATACATGCGTTTGCTGGCACATTCCAGCGCCAGCTGCTTGATGTCGTAGTTAGCGTCGCCGGCTTTGTGGTTCAGGCCGTCGCGGATAGCAAACACCAATTTTGGGAACACGGCAGTTTTGCGGTTCTTGCCCAGACCAGCAATGCGATTACGCAGAATCGACTGCTGAATCAAGCGTGATTCCCAGGACGTTCCGAGACCAAACCCGAAAGTAACAAACGGCGTCTGGCCGTTGGCGGTGTGTAACGTATTGACCTCATATTCCAGTGACTGGAAGGCGTCATAACACTCTTTTTCGGTGCGGCTGTGGGCAAAGGCATCGGCGTCAGCAATGTTCCACTCCTGCGCTACAGCTTTATGTTTATTAAAACTTTCGGTCACGAAAGGAGCCAACACTTCGTCGATGCGGTTGATGGTAGTGCCGCCGTAAATATGGCTCGCAACCTGCGCAATGATTTGGGCTGTGACTGCCGTTGCGGTGGAAATTGACTTCGGTGTGTCGATTTCTGCATTACCCATTTTGAAACCGCGAGTCAGCATGCCCTGCAGGTCAATCAACATACAGTTAAACATCGGGAAAAAAGGGGAGTAATCGAGATCGTGATAGTGAATTTCACCACGCTCATGCGCCAGAACCACGTCACGCGGCAAAATATGCTGTTTGGCATAGTGCTTGGCGACAATGCCCGCCAGTAAGTCACGTTGGGTCGGGATGACTTTGCTGTCTTTGTTGGCGTTCTCATTGAGCAGCGCCATATTGCTTTGCTCAACCAGACCGCGGATTTCCTGGTTTAACCGGCCACGCAGTTCGCGTTTTACGTCACGGTCATGGCGGTATTCGATATAAGCGCGTGCCAGTTTTTTATACGGGCCTGACATCAGCTGGTTTTCTACTGCGTCCTGGATCTCATTGATGTCCACTCGCGGTTTACCCCGCAATCCGGCCGTCACCACGCTGGCCACCTGTGCGCAATAATCGGCACTGTCGATGCCGGCCGCCACGGCCGCTCGCTCGACTGCCTGTTTAATCAGGGCTTCATCGAAAGGGACCTGGCATCCGTCCCGCTTGATGACAATGGGCTGCTGATTAGGGGTATTTGCGGGTACGGATTTCAGGGCGTCTGCCTTCACGATGTTGCTCCTTTTATGCGTCATGCCGCCACCCGTGCGGCCTGAGGCCTCATTTAGGGGGGAATAGCGGAAGCGCTACATGTTGGGTTTGGATGGCTACTATACACACCATATATAGTCTGTGTGGCAGTTTCGTTGATTTGTAATCCGTGGTTTCTTGACCTAAAACAAAGATTTTTGGCTTAAGAATAGGGAATGAACAAAAGCCTAAGAATGCGCCGAAAATGGCGTAAAACTTGCTAAGTGATAACTCTGAGAAGGGGATCACACTGTGATGAAAATACAGGCCATAACGGCTCAGCAGAGAGTCACAAGCCTGACCGGCGAACGGCTACCGGTCAGGAGGAAGGGAGGATGCTTTCGCTGGAAAGGCCGGTGAGAATTAGCTGACCGTCTCTTCTTCCAGCCAGTAAACACACTCATAAGGACGCAGGCAGTTGGCCACCGGTGCGTCGTCGTAGTTACTGTACAGGGGTTCCAGCGCGTTGAACGTCATATTCAAGACCTGCATCTGATTGCTGAGATTGGCAATCACCGTCAGTTTCTGGCCCTGCCAAGTGCGGCGATAACACCACACATGCGGGTTGTCGGGCGCTAAATCCTGATAGTCACCGTGAGTCAGAACCGGCAGGGCTTTACGCAGGCTGATCAGGTACTGATAGGTGTAAAACACCGAATCTGTGTCGGCCATGGCCTGCTCCGCGTTGATCTGCGGGAAGTTGGCGCATGGCGTGATCCACGGTGTGCCGGCGGTAAAACCGGCGTTTGCTGTGGCGTCCCACTGCATGGGCGTGCGGCTGTTATCGCGGGATTTTGAGGCCAAAATCTCCAGCAGTTCGGCTTCGCTGCGCCCGGCGGCTTTCAGCTCGGCGAACATATTCAGGCTTTCCACATCGCGGTACTGATCAAGATGTTTAAAGCCAGGATTGGTCATCCCCAGTTCTTCACCCTGATAAATGTACGGCGTGCCCTGCATACCGTGCAGCACCATCGCCAGCATTTTGGCTGCCGGAACGCGCAGTTCGCCGTCCTCGCCAAAGCGGGTGACGATGCGCGGCTGATCGTGGTTACACCAGAACAGTGCGTTCCAGGCGTGGCCGTGCATTCCCTGCTGCCACTCGTTGAAAATCTGCTTGAGCTGCACAAAGTCCGGCGTGGCTTTGGTCCACTTATCCCCGTTTGGATAATCGACTTTCAGATGATGAAAGTTGAATGTCATGGAGATTTCACTGCCGTCATTCGCAGCGTAACGGCGGCAATGCTCCAGTTTGGTCGAAGACATCTCGCCGACCGTCATCAATCCGAGTGGCTGAAACACATCACGGCTGAACTCCTGCAAAAACTCATGGATTCGTGGCCCATCGGTATAGAAACGGCGGCCATCTCCCTGGTCATCGGAGGGGAAGTCCTGCTGTTTGGAAACCAGGTTAACCACGTCCAGACGCAGGCCATCGACGCCTTTTTCAGCCCAGAACCGGCAGATCTCTTTCAGCGCTTCACGCACCGGTGGGTGTTCCCAGTTGAGATCGGCCTGCTCAGTGGCAAACAGATGCAGATAGTACTGACCACTCTCTTCGTGCCACTGCCAGGCGCCGCCGCCAAATTTTGAACGCCAGTTATTTGGCGGGCCGCCAGCGGTATCACCGTCTCGCCAGATATAGAAATCGCGGTACGGACTGGCCGGATCCTGCGACTGCTTAAACCATTCGTGATAGGTGGAGGAGTGATTGAACACCATATCCATGACGATGCGGATCCCGCGCTGATGTGCCTGCGCGGTCAGATTTTCGAAGTCAGCCAGGGTGCCATAAGCCGGGTCGATGGCGCAGTAATCAGCCACGTCGTAGCCGTTATCAATCTGCGGTGAGACATACATCGGTGTTATCCAGATAGCATCCACGCCGAGGTTTTTCAGGTAATCCAGACGGCGGGTAATACCCTTGATATCCCCCAATCCGTTACCTGTGGTGTCCTGAAAACTCTTCGGGTAAATCTGGTAAATCACGCCGTTTTTCCACCACGGCAATTCACTGTTCATTGTCATATCCTTTTTTAAACCACCGCCAGCTCGCCTTTGCGCGCTTTGCGTTTATAAACCAGTACCGTCAGTACGATGGGGATGACTGTTGCGACCAGCATCGCCAGCGCAAACACGCCCCAGAACTGCGGTTTAATCGATAAAATACCCGGCAACCCGCCGACGCCAATTCCGTTGGCCGTCACGCCGCTCAGTCCACAAATCAGTGAGGCTACGGCGGAGCCGATCATTGCGCACAGCATCGGGAAACGGTATTTGAGGTTGATGCCGTACATGGCCGGTTCTGTCACGCCGAGGAACGCTGAGATCGCCGCCGGAACAGAGATTTCGCGTTCGTTATGTTTTTTAGAGGCAATAATGATGCCCACCACCGCCGCTGCCTGCGCGATGTTGGAGATAGCAATCAGCGGCCAGACCGGGGTGCCGCCGGTGCTTTGTACCATCTGCATATCAATCGCCAATGTAGTCTGGTGTACGCCGGTGATGACTAAAGGCGCATAGAGGAAACCAAACAAGGCGGCCCCAATCGGCGCGAAGCTGCCAGTCATCACCGCTTTCACCGCAAAGGCCACGCCGTCACCGATCATGCGGCCGAAGGGTCCAATCAGGGTGTGGGCGAGGAATACTGCCACAATCAGTGACACCACCGGAACGATGACCAGATAGAGGTAATTCGGAATGATTTTCTTCATGCCGTTTTCAATCAGCGCCAGCGCCATACCGGCCAGCATTGAAGGAATCACCTGTGCCTGATAACCGACTTTCTCAATGGTGAACCAGCCGAAGTTCCACACTTCAGGGATCTGCTGACCGAGGTTGTAGGAGTTCATCAGCTGTGGGGAAACCAGCGTGATACCGAGCACGATACCGAGGATCTCGGTACCGCCCATTTTCTTCACCGTAGACCAGCACACGGCAACCGGCAGGAACATAAAGATCGCTTCACCGAGCAGCCAGAGGAAGTCATATACCGTTTTCCACATCGGATGCATCTGTGCCAGCGTCTGGCCGCCGCTCATCGGAATATCGCCGATGACGTTGCGGAAACCGAGGATCAAACCGCCGCTGATAAGCGCCGGTAACAGCGGGAAGAAGATCTCCGCAAAGTGCGAAATCCCCCGTTCGAACCAGCTCATATTCTGGCGCGCTGCCACTTTAGCCGCTTCCTTACCGGTATCGTCCTTGCCGCTGGTGGCGATCAGCGCTTTGTAGTAATCATCCACTTCCGGCCCAATGACGACCTGAAACTGACCGGCGTTGGTGAAGCAACCTTTGACCATCGGCAGCGCTTCAATCGCTTTCGGATCGGCTTTTGCCGGATCATTGAGCACGAAACGCAGACGGGTAATACAGTGCGTGACCGTGGCGATATTGGCACTTCCGCCAACCAGGGCAATCAGGCGGTCAACGTCGTGTTGTTTTACTTTGCTCATGTTTTAGCCTTGTTAATTTTATTGCAAAGAGTGGGTACAGAACGTCACAAGCATAGCCAAAGGGATGGGATGTTGTCCGGGAACGTTCCCGGTTTTAAGCGGTGGATCACAAAGTTTGTGTACTAAGGGTCACACAATAGAGAGTCTCCGCCTTTGCTTGATCCTTATTATTTGTGTGGGTAATTTACTGTTTATACGAGTAGCTGCCCTGAGCATGGTGGGAGACTCAGCACACCATGAGCGGGAAGGAGCCTCGTATAAACCCTGTTTTACTCACCACAATATGTCAACCAACAAGGAAACGTTGCTATGACCACTCCAGCATATTACAAGGATAATGTGCCCTATGATGCCAGCGGGCAGGCCATAATAACCATCACTGGCGATAAGCC
>Ga0105856_1000218_pt1 | contig 30325 bp, 20 predicted proteins | sample OrgsoiDNA_201060_FD_89681 | JGI IMG/M metagenome (GOLD analysis project Ga0105856, IMG submission 89681) | Permafrost soil microbial communities from the Arctic, to analyse light accelerated degradation of dissolved organic matter (DOM) -... | ecosystem: Environmental > Terrestrial > Soil >...
CCCTCTGGAGGACTATACTGACAGGATGGAAAACACCAACATTAAGGACTGAGTGGATTAATGCCGACCACAAAAAACAGCGAAACAGCGCAGAATGACGTTGATAAACCACTGATTAATATCAAAACGGGGTATCATGCGGTGGACAAGAACATCACCCGCGTATCCCGCGTCGCTGCCCGCGTGCAATCCTGGGGCTGGGTGGCGCACTTGCTGCGGGCCACGGATCGTTTTAACGATCGCCTTGGCAGCCAGTTCGGCGCGGCCATCACCTATTTCTCGTTTCTTTCATTAATTCCGATCCTGATGGTCTCTTTTGCCGCCGTCGGTTTTGTGCTGGCCTCGAACCCTGATCTTCTGGCGAGATTGATTGGCAAAATCGTCAACAGCATCAGTGACCCAAACCTCGCCAATACCCTAAAAAGTACCGTCAACACCGCGATTCAACAGCGTACCGCCGTGGGGTTATCCGGCTTGCTGATTGCGCTGTACTCCGGCATTAGCTGGATGGGTAATTTACGCGAAGCCATTCGCGCCCAATCTCGCGATGTCTGGGAGCGAAATCCGCAGGACAAAGAGGTGATCTACAAACGTTATATTCGTGATTTCATCTCGCTGACCGGTCTGGTGCTGGCGCTGATTATTACGCTGTCGCTGACCTCGATTGCCGGTTCCGCTCAAAAAACCATTGTCGACGCGCTGGGTTTAGGCGGGATCGAATGGCTGCGTCCGGTGATGACCTCGGTAACGCTGGTGATTTCAATCGCCGCCAACTATCTGCTATTCCTGTGGATTTTCTGGATGTTGCCACGCCACAAACCGCGTAAAAAAGCGTTGTTACGCGGCACATTGCTGGCAGCGATCGGCTTTGAAGTGATCAAATTCGTGATGACCATGACGCTGCCACGGCTCGCCAGTTCGCCCTCCGGCGCAGCCTTTGGGTCAGTAATTGGTTTGATGGCCTTTTTCTACTTCTTCGCCCGCCTGACATTATTTGTCGCCGCGTGGATAGCCACTGCGCAGTACAAAGGGGACAAACCGGTTGAATCGACTGCCGCACCGGGCGCGCCGCCTGCCGGAAGTTAACCCCCGTTAGCCCACGCCAGACAATATCTCTTGTCTGGCGTTTTCTTTTGCCCTTTTGTAGTCAGTTCCACTGCCTTTAATCCATAACGCAAACATATGGTTCGCTGATAAAGATGATGGAAAAATAATCCGCCGTTTGCTGCAATATCGTTCACTCCCCCTCGCCCGCTGACGTTGAAAACGTCATGTTCCCTGCTTAAGATGCCTTAAAGCAGACATTTCTTTACATAGTTCTCACCTTCTCCATTAAAATAAGAAACAATTATGCAAGCCTCCATCACTCCAGAATTAGACGCTGACGCCAATCTGGTCAGCCAGAACTCTCGCGGCAAAGTCATCGTGGCGTCGCTTATTGGTACCGCCATCGAGTTTTTCGACTTTTATATTTATGCCACGGCGGCGGTGATCGTCTTCCCGCATATCTTTTTCCCTCAGGGCGATCCCACCGCGGCGACATTGCAGTCACTGGCGACCTTCGCCATTGCCTTTATTGCGCGCCCGATTGGCTCAGCGTTATTCGGCCACTTCGGTGACCGCGTAGGCCGCAAAGCGACGCTGGTCGCGTCGTTGCTGACCATGGGCGTATCCACCGTGGTGATCGGCCTGCTGCCGACCTACGCGACCATCGGCGTTTTTGCTCCACTGTTGCTGGCACTGGCGCGTTTTGGTCAGGGACTGGGCTTAGGTGGCGAATGGGGCGGTGCGGCGCTGCTGGCGACCGAGAATGCCCCGGCGAAAAAGCGTGCGTTATACGGTTCTTTCCCACAGCTTGGCGCACCGATTGGCTTCTTCTTCGCCAACGGCATGTTCCTGCTGCTATCGTGGTTGCTCACCGAAGAACAGTTCATTGCATGGGGCTGGCGCGTGCCGTTCCTGCTGTCTGCGGTGCTGGTGATCATTGGTCTGTACGTGCGCGTCTCGCTGCATGAAACGCCGGTATTCGCTAAGATCGCCAAGGCCGGAAAGCAGGTTCGCGTGCCGATTGGTACCTTGTTCAGCAAACATCTGAAAGCCACGGTGCTGGGCATGTTCATCATGGTCGCCACCTACACCTTGTTCTACATCATGACCGTCTATTCGCTCAGTTACGGCACTCAGCCAAAACCTTTGGGTCTGGGCATTACACGTAACGATTTCCTGCTGATGTTGATGATCGGCGTGGTTGGCTTTGGTCTGATGGTACCGGTCGCCGGACAGCTTGCTGACAAGTTTGGCCGCCGCAAGACCATGATTTGCATCACCTTACTGATGATCGTTTTCGCACTGTTGTTCCCTTCGCTGCTGGGTTCCGGCTCACAAACGCTGGTGATGGTGTTCCTGCTGTGCGGTTTCCTGGTGATGGGGCTGACGTTTGGCCCGATGGGCGCGCTGCTACCGGAGCTGTTCCCGACGGAAGTGCGTTATACCGGCGCGTCGTTCTCTTATAATGTGGCCTCGATTCTGGGTGCTTCGGTCGCGCCGTACATCGCGACATGGCTGGCAACCCGCTATGGGCTGTTTTATGTTGGCCTCTATTTGGCCTCGATGGCGCTTATCACTTTGATCGCGCTACTGTTGTCAAAAGAGACCCGCGACCAGTCGCTCTGATTGTTATGACACTTACCCGCCTCCACCGAGGCGGGTTTTCTAAGGACTCGTCCCCATGCGTTTCACCCGCCGCTCGCTTCTCCCTCTGCTCATTTTACTCATCATCATCGCCGTCGGTTTGTGGTTCTTCTTGCCGCATAAATCCAACCCGAATGCTCTGTGGAATATCATCAGCCAGAAGTGCGTGCCGGATCAACGCGCCCACGGCAGCCCTGCGCCTTGTGCAGAAGTCGATGAAAAGCAGGGATTTGTGGTCATGAAAGACATGAATGGCCCGCTGCAATTCCTGCTGATGCCAACCACCCGCATCAGCGGCATCGAAAACCCTATCCTGCTGGAAGAGAGCACGCCGAACTTCTTCAGTCAGGCATGGGATGCACGCCATTTCATGGCGGACAAGTACGGCAAACCGATTGATGACAGCAATGTGTCCTTGGCAATTAATTCACAATATGGTCGCTCGCAGAATCAACTGCACATCCATATTTCCTGCCTGTTGCCGGCGGTGAAAAATACGCTACAAAAAGATGGCGCACAGGTTGGCTTTAGCTGGCAGGCATTGCCTGACACGCTGAGCGGCCACACCTATCTGGCGCGTAAAGTCGCTGCGGCGGAGTTAAATCAGAAAGGTGCGTTCCGCCTGCTGGCTGAAGGCGTTCCGCAAGCGCGTGAGAAAATGGGACACTTCGGTCTGGCAATGGTCAGCCTGTCCGGCGGCGATTTCCTGCTGCTGGCGACCGAGCGTGAATTGCTGAAGATGAATAACGCGTCAGCGGAAGAGATCCAGGACCACGACTGTGCGGTGCTGGATCCGCATCCCCCTACTTCTGCTTCATCTTCTGCAAAATAGGCCCGCACTGATTTTGCTCATTATCACTCGGTGAGATGAGCGCCAGCAACGCGGCGGCGGGTGCCACCACCGCGCCAAGTGCGACGGCGGCGGCACCGCGGGCAATAAGCGGCCCCGGTTTCACCCCGGCATCTGGGCTTTTATACGTGCCGCGCACATACAGTGGGGAACGCAGCGTTAAAATGCGCACGCCTTTGCTTTCCGGGTCAATGGTCAGATCCAAGCGTTCGGTTGCCATATTGGTGGTGCCGGTGATGTTAATCACTGCGTTTTCGGTGTCGAAAACAAACAGCCTTGGCGAAACCAATCCATTTTTAACATTCACATTGGCAGCAGCGCAGTTGATCGCCACTTCGTCATCGCCAAACAGTTTTCCCACCACATAGTTACCGACATTCAGACCGACAATTTCCATCAGGTTACGGCTGATCACGCCATCATTAATCAGCAGTTTCATGTCGCCAGTGCTGGTGCCGAGGAGTGCCGCCACCGAGTTACCGGTGCCTGACAGCGTGGCGTCGCCGTTGAGATCACCCAGACTGCGTTCCATCGACTCCACGTTTGGCAGCAGTTGTTTCAACTTCAGCCCGCGCGCATGCATGTCCACGCGTCCCTGCATCGGTGACTTATCGCCTTCCAGCCGCACGGTGGAATTCAAGTTACCGCCCGCCACCCCAAAGCGCAGTGGGTCCATGAGGATCACGCCATTATTGAGTTTTAGGTGAGTGCTGAGATCACTCAGCGGTAACGATTTACCGTGTTCGATACGTTTTGCGCTGAACTTCACATCAGCGTCCATCACACCCCAGCTCTTGGTATCAAACTTCTCCACTGGCAGCACTTTATCCGATGGCTGACGGGTGGTTTCACCGCGTTTCGCTTTGTCTTGATTGGAATCGGCACCGATAAGTGGCGCAAGATCGGCGAAACGTAGCTGTTTCGATTCCACACTACCGCTCAAACTCGGGCGCGGCTTACTGGCGCGATAAGTCAGTGAGCCGTGGATATCGCTGTCGCCGATTTCACCATTAAAGTTTTGATAACGGTACACCGCACCGTCTTTGTCATGCAGTCTGGCGGTCAGGTGGCCGTCCGTAGAATACGGCGGCGTTTGCGGCAGCAGGACACCGGTCAGGCCGTACAGGTCAGAAAGCGTCTGGCCGGAGAATTTAAGACGCAGATCCAAACCGCCCAGGTTCATTGGGTCCGTTAGCGTACCGCTCACCGCCACGCGGGTTTTGCCAGAGCGCACATCAGCCTGTAAAGGGAAGGGGGAATCTGCGTCTTTCAGCGCCAACATGCCGCCAATTTTCCCGCTGCCCGACAAGGCCTCGCCGTTGTATTTACCCTCAACTTTCCAGCCAAATACATAATCAGGCACTTTGCCTTTCTCCGCGCCCTTTTCACCCCTTTTCTCGCCAACCACTTCGGTAAAGGGTAGCGGTTTGCCTAACGGGTCAATCACCGCACGGAAATCGGCTTTTAGCGGCGCATCTTTGTAATCAATCTGACCGCGATCAAACACGATGTCATTCAAGGTGAATGACCAGGGTGAAGCCGGTTGGGCCTGATCTTTGCTCTCGCTGTTCGCCAGATTAAACGTCCAGTTGTTCTTACCATTGGCGAGGCGGATCAGTGAGGCATTTGGCTGCTTGAGCCAAATGCGCGGAATGAGCACTTCTTTATGCAGTAACGCGAGGGGCGCAATGCTGGCATCGACGCGCGCCAGCGTGACCATCTGCGCGTCTTTCCCCTCGCCCGGCACCTCTTCAGGGTTACCTAACACGATGTCTTCGGCATGAATATGGGGCCACGGAACCCACGCCCGCCAGCCCGCCTCATCTTTTTGACGCGACCAGTCGACACCGAGATTGCCACGGATCGCAAAGGGGCGATTTAGCTCGGTGGAGACTTTCTGATTAATGGTCGGTTTAAAACGGTTCCAGTCAAAGACCGAAATAAAAATAATGATGGCAATCAATAAAATAACGATGATCCCCACCACCCAGCTAGCCACTTTTCCCGTGCGCGTCATGAGTCTATTCCTATCAGAGAATTAACTGATTAATAGACCTAACCATAGTTGAGTTTGCCGGAGCTTGCGTAGTCTGCAGGAGACGGAGAAACGTGACAGAACGTGATTAATCCTGAAACTGAAGGGGTAAAACATCCAGCTGATCGAACGTTTTTGGCCGTGATAAATAGTAGCCTTGCGCGGCTAAAGCATCAGATTCCCGCACCATTTTCCACTCTTGCTCGGTCTCTACGCCCTCAATAATCACCCCTTTACTGTAGCGGTTCATCAGCGTCACTAAGGTGAAAAACAGGCGCGAACCCTCTTCACTTTGGCGCAGCAAAATGAACAAATCGCGGGCGATTTTGATGTACTCGTAGTGCCAAGTGGTGAAGGAGGAAAAGTTGGCGATACCCTGGCCGAAATCATCCAGCCACAGGCGGTCGGATTGCTCAATTTTTGACAGTGGAATGCTCAGCGCATTCTCGGCACTCTCTACTAACTCGAAACGCACATAAGGCATGTTGTTGATTTGCCGTTTGAGCGCGCCGTCCGTTTGCAACGCTTCCAGCACTTGCCCATCGACGTTAATAGAGGCCAGTAAACCTTGTTCAACAAAAAGCGATTCCCAACGCTGTAGCAGGTCGAGTTGCTCTTGAACAATTTGCACACGTTTACCTATCGCGATAGCGACAAAATAGTGTTCTGGCGAAACAAACTTTTGCGGTTCTGCCGGGTGAAAAACACCGGTCAGCAACTCAATGCCCAACAACTTCCCCGATGTACGGTAAATGGGCTGAAAGCGATACACCCGCTGACATTGACGCCAGTAAGATAATGCCCTTACCCGTTCAATGACAGAAAATGTTGGCATCATCAGACCTAACATCATCTTTGTTATCATATTTTTATGCCGCCATACTTTCTGTTGCCAGAAACAAGAATCATATAATCAGGTCACATGCGGCAACATGCTTTTGCGCGACTAAACGAGTAGCCCGCCCCTCTTTTTCTTTCGTTGTGATAACTATCGGCGTGGCGCGAAGAAACTTTAGTCACCCACCGCCGCACATCCCGTGGGAGCACAAAATACCCCTATCACAGGCTGGACGTTCAGGTTTACAGGCCCTACATTGGAAGACTCAAAAACGGTGTTCAATGCGGAGAAAACCATGCCTTACGTCAATATCAAAATTACCCGTGACGGCGCGACTGCCGAGCAAAAAAAAGCGCTGATTAAAGGGGTGACCCAATTACTGGTGGATACTCTTCAGAAAAACCCAGCGACCACCACCGTGATCATCGATGAAATCGATACCGACAACTGGGGTATTGGCGGTGAAAGCGTGACTGACCGCCGTAACGAGGCAAAATAAGCGCCGTCATCCCTGCTGCGACAATACGAGCGAAAGCCCTCCTGCTTTCGCTTTTTTTATGGAATTTTGCTGCTTTTTCGAGACGTCTCGAAAAAAAGTAAAACCACGTTTTAATACTATTGACTGCCTTGCTTTGAGCGAAGAGACTACGTGCACGATTTCGCTTGTACGCATTCATTTCTCAAGACAAGGCCCGTTGCAATGACCAGCAAAAAAATTGCCGTTATCGGCGAGTGCATGATTGAACTGTCCCAGAAAGGCCCCGCCCTGCACCGCGGCTTTGGCGGTGACACCTTGAATACCTCGGTTTATATCGCCCGTCAGGTTCCTGCTGAGGCAGTAAAAGTGCATTACGTTACGGCCCTCGGGACGGACAGTTTCAGTCAGGAAATGCTCGCGGCATGGCAGCAGGAAGGGGTGAAAACTGACCTTGTCCAGCGCCTTGATAACAAACTGCCAGGGCTGTATGTCATTGAAACGGATGAAACCGGCGAGCGCACTTTCTATTACTGGCGCAACGACGCTGCCGCACGTTACTGGCTAGACAGCCCACGGACAGCAGAGATTTGCCAGACGCTGGCGGAGTTTGATTATCTGTATCTCAGCGGCATCAGCCTTGCCATCCTCAATGATGAAAGCCGCGAACGGTTGATGACCCTACTGCAAACCTGTCGCTCACGCGGTGGCAAAGTCATTTTCGACAATAACTACCGTCCGCGCCTGTGGGCCAGCAAAGAGAAAACGCAGGCCGCCTATAACGCGATACTGTCCTGCACCGACATTGCTTTCCTGACGCTTGATGACGAAGACCTGCTGTGGGGCAAAAAACCTTATGAGGATGTCATCGCCCGTACTCACGTGCTGGGGGTAAGTGAAGTGGTGATCAAGCGTGGTGCAGAAAGCTGCATCGTCTCGGCTAGTGACGGCAAGTTGTACGACGTTCCTGCGGTAAAACTGGCAAAAGAAAAAGTCATTGATACCACCGCCGCCGGTGACTCCTTCAGCGCAGGGTATCTCGCCGTCCGCCTGACCGGTGGCAGCGCGGAAGAAGCCGCGGTAAGGGGGCATCTGACGGCCAGCACTGTGATTCAATATCGCGGGGCGATCATTCCCAAAGAGGCTTTGGCTTTTTAAAAAAGCTGAGGAAAATCTTTAAATTCAAATTCAAATTCAAATTCAAATTCGAATTTGAATTCAACATCAAGACCGTGGGCTCGCCGCCCACACGGGCCCAAAGGGTTTTAAACGAAACCCTTTGGAATCCTGCGTTTTTCGCGCTGAGATCTCGCAGCTTCGCTAAAGCGGGATGGACGTGTTTCAGCGACTTCCGTTCACACCGCAAAATGTCACCGCTTCGGCGGTGCCTTCGCGGCGGGTTCGAGCCTTAGGTCTCGAACCTCTTGCTCAGTGCCATTTTTGAATGCGGTCTAGAGGCTATGTAGGTCAAAGGATAAAATCCAACGAACGAACCAGCCAGCCAGCCAGCCCAATTCAGTTCATTCGATCCAACAGAACAACTTTCGATTTAAATACCTTTGTGCCGCATTCAAAACGGCGTCGAGTGAGAGGCGCAAAACCGCGAGTCTTTTTACGCGGGTTGAAGCCCGAAATGAGAGTACCACGCAGCGGCGGCGTTTGCGGCTGTCACTGCGGCACCTGAAACACGTCCATTCCCACCCGCGTAGCTGCTGTTTTTAAAAGAGCCGGGGAGTCTTGAGGGGCGCGGCGATAGGCGCCCCTTAAGGCCGGTTTGGGTGGCAACCCAAGGTCTTGACTTGGAAGTCCCTTCATCTGATTACTGTGCTGTCGCCGCGCCCGGCGCCCCCTCAGCAGGGGCCGAATTACTGGCGGCATCTGCCGGAGCAACATCCGGTACAACGACAGGGAGCATGATTTGATCATAGGTTTCTTGCAGCAGTTTGACGCTCATTTCAGGCTCGCCTTTTGGCTGAACCAGCAACAAGGCCGGATCGCGTGACAATTGCTGTTTCAGCTCTTGATTCAACACCGGCAAGGTCAGCGTGGACAGGAATTCTTGGCGCAGTTTCTGATATTGCTCAGGCGCGATATCCACCACCCCGTTTTGCTGTGAACGTAAACGCTGACTCATCAACACGTCGGTTTCAGTACGAGCATAAGTGGCGAACAGCTTGTTGAGCTGGTCGTTCTTCTGCGCGATCAGCGTATCGAACTCAGCCTGTGACAGGCCGTTATCACGGACTTTCAACAATTCCTGTGACAGACGCTTAAGCGAGTCGAGCATTTTATCCTGTGGTGCATCCATGCGGATCGCACACTGCGCACGCTGGTACTGCACGCGGCAGTCGAAACTCAAATTCGGCACCGGCATGTCCGTTGCTTTACTGTCTTTGTTGTCAGCGCCCGTTTTCATGGACTGCTGTAAATGCCAGAACAACGCTTCACGCGCCAAGTCACCACGCCAATAATTACTCAGTGCCTGTGAATCCTGAATCGGTTGCCATGGCATATCCCAAAGCAGCGACAGCTTATCTTCGGTGATGGAATCATCCATCAGCGTCATGGCTTTCGGCGGTAAACTGACCAGCGTTGGCAAGGTTTGTGGCGTTTCGCGAGTGCCTTTTAGCTTGGCGAAGGTTTTGTTGATTTGTTCGCTCAGGTTACGCCCATCGACGTTACCGACCACATACAGCGTCATCGCGTCAGGCGTATACCACTGATGATAAAACTCGGTCAGCACTTTCGCATCGACCGGATGCGCAGGCGGCTGGCTAGGATCATGACCAAGCAAGGTTGAACCTTTCAGGCGATAACGCCACCAGGAATCCTGTGTATTCATTGGGATAGCGCCGATAGGATCGGGCGAAATACGCGCCGCATCACTGACCGTTTCAGGCGTAATAGGTAACCGACCCCCGGTGGCCGCCAGCCATGACAACGCTTCTTTCAACAGATCAGGCCGGGCATTAGGCAGGCTGATGTTGTAAACCGTAAAGTCATAGGAAGAGACGGCAGGCGGCAGCGGTCGAACGCTGCTGATCGCTTGTTGCCAGAAAGATTGCAGTTGCGCGCCACTAAACCCTTCGGAATGGGTCAGAGCAATGCGGGGGAGAAAGTGCGCAAAACCGGTCTGTGGATTAGTTTCAGCTAAAGATCCGGTACGGACGATAAGGCGTAATTCGATGCGATCACTTGGGCGTTGCGGCGTTGCCAGCATCTGCCAGGTAAAACCATTGTCTAATTTACCCTGCTGCCAGGCGGGATCGGGTTGGAGCGCTTCAGCCTGAGCATAGCCTGCGGCCGCTGCCAGCAGCAATCCACCAACGAGTAAACGAATTTTGGTGCCCTGCATGTGAACCCCTACGTAATGACAATCCAATTCCAATTTGTCAGTCCTGCCGGTGTCTTACGACTGGCCCACAGGATTTCAATGTATAAAAACGAAGACGGCAAAGTTTAGCACTGTGTTAGACCGCACGTTTTTGCCGATGTCACCGTTTCAACGAAAATTTAATGAGAAATCACAGCCGCAGGGACATCGGGGAGACACATTATGAAGATAATCCGATGGTTACATCAAGTCACCGGTCGAATTTGCAGGAAATTAACAACAAAAAAGGCAGGTTTGGACTCCTCCAACCTGCCTTTTTAGCGATATCACTCACTTTTACAGCGCGATGTTCGGGATCAAACTAACTTCTCGGCCGCTAACGCCCCTTTCTTACCGGACAACTCGGCATTCAGTTGGCCTTCATCGAGCTGATCACACCATTTCGCGACCACGATAGTGGCTACGCCGTTACCCACCAGATTGGTCAGCGCACGAGCCTCGGACATGAAGCGGTCAATACCCAGAATCAACGCCAGACCCGCTACCGGTAAATGCCCTACCGCAGACAGTGTGGCCGCCAATACGATGAACCCGCTACCTGTCACGCCTGCCGCTCCTTTGGATGACAGCAACAAGACGACCAGCAAGGTAATTTGGTGCCAGATGTCCATGTGGGTGTTAGTGGCCTGAGCAATAAACACCGCCGCCATGGTCAGGTAAATAGAGGTGCCATCGAGGTTGAAAGAGTAACCGGTCGGAATCACCAGACCCACCACTGACTTCTTACATCCCAGACGCTCCATTTTATCCAGCATGCGTGGCAAAACAGACTCTGAAGAGGAGGTGCCCAGTACAATCAGCAACTCTTCCTTTATATAGCGAACAAACTTGAAGATGCTAAAGCCCGTAAAGCGAGCGATAAGCCCCAACACCACCACCACGAACAGCACGCACGTCAGGTAGAAGCACAGAATTAACTGGCCCAATTGCACCAGAGAGCCCACGCCATATTTGCCAATAGTAAAGGCCATCGCACCGAAAGCACCCAGTGGAGCAAGGCGCATGATCATGTTGATGATGCCGAAAATTACTTTTGAGAAACTGTCGATGAAGTTGAAGACCAGCTGGCCTTTATCACCCAGACGGTGCAGCGCAAAACCGAACAGCACGGCAAACATCAGCACTTGCAGGATATTACCACTGGCGAAGGCACCGATAACGCTACCCGGAATGATGTCGAGCAGGAACGGGATAATCCCTTGTGACTGCGCTTGCTCGGCATAAATAGCGACCGCTTTCGCGTCGAGGGCTGCCGGGTCTACGTTCATGCCAGCACCCGGCTGGACGATGTTGACGATCACCAGACCGATGAGCAACGCAATGGTACTGACAATCTCGAAGTAGAGCAGTGCGATGGCACCGGTACGGCCGACGGCCTTCATGCTTTCCATCCCGGCGATGCCGGTAACCACCGTACAGAAGATCACGGGAGCGATGATCATTTTGATTAACTTAACAAAGCCGTCACCAAACGGTTTCATTTGCGCGCCGATATCGGGGTAGAAGTGACCCAGCAAAACGCCCAGCGTTATCGCGGTCAACACCTGGAAATAAAGGCTCTTAAAGATACTTTTCTTCATTCTTTGCCCATCCTGTAGAGAGATAAAAACCCCTTTTAATGACGGGGGTAAATGCTCAAATTTGATAGGCGGGAAAATAACACTGAGATAACAATATGGAAATAAATTGTATTGGTTAGCCAGACTCTTTGTTATTAAAATAAGAGCTGAAACCATTCAGTTGAAAAGTAATAGACAAGAAAATACAGAGAAATTGTTACAGAGAGGGGGTAAAAGGCTATTACTGGCCGAGCGTCAAGCCAGTAAAACTAAGAAAGAGTATATTGCAGATAAATAATTTTCGCTAACTTTACTTTCAAAACCCGGCTTATTTATTGCAAAACTTGAGCTCGAACTCATCCTGTGGCAAAGGAGGCGAAAATAAATAACCCTGACCTAACAAAATATCGTTTTCTAATAACCAGCGACGCTGCTCTTGGGTTTCAACACCTTCGGCAATCAGCTGAATATTCATTGCTTTACCAATCGACGCAACGATGCTCACCATGACCGGGTCATCAGGCAGTACGCTGACGAAACTGCGATCGATTTTAATCACGTCAATCGGCAAACTGCGCAGGCGATTAAGATAATCCAGGCCGGAATATCCCAGTCCGAAATCGTCCAACTCAATCGAAACACCGACTGCACGTAATTCTCCCAGCAATAATAATGCGCGGTCTAAATCGTCGATACGTGCCGTTTCGGTAATTTCCAGAACTAATTGGCCCGGATTAATTTTGTAGCGGCTTAACAAACTGCGCAATTCAGGAAGGAAATTACGCTGCTGAACCTGAAGGCCGGATAAATTAACCGACAGCGGCAGGAGAATACCTCGTTGCTGCCAGTCAGCCAGAATACCGCAGCCCAGTTCCAATACTTTATAGCCTAACGGCCCCATGACGCCGATCTCTTCGGCCAAAACAATAAAGTCGCTTTCCAACCCGTAGCTGCCATCACTCATTTTACGGCGTAGCAGGGCTTCGGCGCCCATCACCGCCCCCGTGGCCATATTAAATTGTGGCTGAATAAACAGCGTGAAATCGTTTTGCCCCATCGCGTGCAGGATTTCATTTTCCTGAAGCAGGCGTTTTTGAATTCTTGCTGTCAGTTCCGGTTCGAAAAACAGGATCTGATTTTTGCCCTGCTGATAAGCCGAAAGACGTGCCGCGCGCGCGTTCGCCATCAGTTGAACTGCCGTCATGGGCAGAGCGCCATCGTAATGCACAATACCAATGCTTCCGGTTGGATGCAGCACCATCGAAGCGGCGTCATTTTTCTGCGGCGCATTAATACGCTCCATAAGGTGGCGCGCCAGGCGCATCGCCATGAATGGCCGCGCAATGTCGCTCGCCAGTAAAGCAAATTCGTTATAGCTCAGACGCGCCAGCAGGCAATGAGGCGGCAACGCTTCTGTAATGGCGTTGATCAGCGGACAGCTGACATGGCCGTCATCGCTCAGACTTTCTATGCCAATCAGCAGAACATGGAAATCGTCACCCGCCGTTCGGTCATTTAAATGCCGTTGAAGCTGAGCCATAAACTGTTCTTCATTGCTCAAGGTATGTTGTGCGGGGCCTTTAAGCGCTTCTCTTTTCAGCAATATTTTACGCCATTGCTGCTGATTGCGGTTATAACTGCGGATGAGCATACCGAACTCATCATCTTCATTACGCACCGGAAGAGGTAATTGATGGTCGACAATGCCGTCTTCCGGCAGAGCTTCTAATTCACGGGCGATAGCGCGCAGCGGCTTAACCACTAAACGGTTTACACACCAACTGATTGAAATGGTGAGGATCAGCGCCAGTAATAAATAGGTGGTTAACATGGTGGAAAGCGCACTGATGATGAACTGATACATCCGATAAGAGTCGGCCTGCAATACCAAATAAGCCAGCGGCTTGGGGTCTGTTGGGCTGGCGGCGGCAGAATAGAGCGGAACTGAAATCTTCACCGGCAGATTAAACCCCCGCGTTATCCACTCGGGTACCGGTCGCCCCGCAGGGAAATTGGTATGTAACGCGGCAATTTCGTTGGGCAATACGACATCGGCGCGGCTGAGGATCCCCACCGGTCGCAGGTTATTGAGGATCGTCTGCGTTTCATTCAAGTCAACGTCGAGCACCGCCTGTGACAGGGGTTTTCTGACGGAATGGGCAATATTTTCAAGTTGCTGGGCGTAATCGTCTCTCCTCTGTTGCACAAAGTGAAACAGTTGGATGACGATAAAAATACAGATGGTGATCACCGCAACGGTAGACACCGCGGCCATCTGCTTAATAGTAAGTGAACGCCTAACCCGCAATCTAGTTCTCCAAAACATACCCATCCGATCTCCCCATACTACGTAACAACATGGGGGAAATCTCGTTTGACGCAGTATACCTGATAAGCCTAAATTCTTTAGCCAAACCTAATGAATTTACTCATTAAAACAACAGCTTTGTTAGGGATAACATACCGCCCCTGGGCACCTTACAAAATCCTCACGATAAATAATATTGCTAGCGTTATTAACCCTTTGCTCAATAAGTCTATGTTACCTCACCTTCTCTCTGGCTTTAGTGATGATGAAGAATAAATATGCTGCTTTTCTCTTAAAAATGAGCCGATTACTCTGCATGATTGACTTAATGAAATGATTTTACTCTAACTCGCTGTTTTAGCAGAAAGTTAAGTTAAACTGGGTGGGCATGGACTAATTCTTATTTTTGCAACAATAGTGGTTCAAGCTGCACCATTACTGATATATTAGGATTATTCCTAAGCGAGAAATAATTCGAACTTCATCACATCTTTCGTAAAATTTTGCATCTTTTTATCGTTAGACGTTCAAGGTCTTAATAACTCGGGTAAATATAATCCTTTCAGGCAGGATATATGAATAAATATGACGACATTAAGCGCTTCATTGAAAAATCAAAAACGGAAGATCTTGATTATAAAGAATTAAACGAAAAGACCAGTGGTGACGGAATTACCCTCTCGATGAGCAAATGGGCTTTAATCAAACAGGTTTCAGCGAGCGAAGAACTGCCGGGACTGCTCGATAATGGCCGTACAACTCAGCCGACGCCTCAAACTGTTTCCTCAGAAGAATTCAGACTTTCCGACGCCGAGACGCGTGAGCCGTCCGCGCTGGCGAGCTTTGAACCCTCTACAGCAGGCACGACTCATGACGTCGTTAGCCCGGCGATTGTCCATGCTGATTTGAATATTCTTGAGACCCTGCGTGCCACCCTGTCTACGGCCAATACCGCGGCGCAACCTGCGGTTCAACCTGCTGTCGCGCCACAACACAGCGGTATCTTGCACGCACAATCCGTTAAACCAGAAAGCGCGAGTAGCCTGCTCGATGCCGTAAAAAATTCGTTACCTGCGCAGGCCACCCCCGTCATAAAACAACCCGCGACGGTGTCTCAGCCTTTACCGATCGCGGCACCTTCTGCTCCCGTACCTGGCAGCCAATTTCGCCAAATGTTTAAACAAAAAGCGCCTCAGTCTGCCGGGACATCCTTGCCGTATGACACGCCGCTTCAACCCCTGTTAGAGATGATTGCCTCATGCCGTTAGTTTGTGTGTGTTCCCCTAAAGGTGGCGTGGGTAAAACCACGGTTGCGTCGAATCTGGCGTATTCACTGGCGCGTAGTGGAAGCAAAGTCCTGGTCATTGATTTCGATGTCCAGAACGCATTACGCCTGCATTTTGGCGTCCCTATGTCTGACGTGCGCGGCTTTGTTGCGGGCTCAGGAAACGAGTCTGACTGGAGCCAGTTTATTCTCAAAGCCGGTTCAAATACCTTCGTATTGCCCTATGGCGAAGTCAGTGAAGATCAGCGTTTGGCGTTTGAACATCAGTTGGCTAATGACCCGCATTTCCTGCAGCGCGGCTTAAATACCGTGCTCAACTATCCCGGCCTGGTGATTATTGCTGATTTTCCTCCCGGCCCTAGCCCGGCATTAAAAGCGGTTCAAGCCTTGGCCGATCTACACGTCGTGGTCATGCTGGCGGATACGGCGTCATTGTCGCTATTGCCGCTGATGGAAAAAAATAAGCTCATTGGGACACCTTTAAATAATAAAAAAGGTGAATATTACGTGGTGAACCAAAGTGACACCCGCCGGACATTAAGCCGCGATGTGACACAGTTCTTTGAGCAACGTCTGAATGAACGGTTATTAGGCACCATCCACAGGGATGAATGTGTGCCTGAGGCAAACGCCTCGCAGCGCTCGATTATTGATTTCAGTCCGGTATCAGCTTCGGCCTTTGATATTGAATTGATAAGCAAAAAAGTCGCGGCCATTTTAGGGATCAAAGTCGGTGACGGGGAATTACACGCCTCTCCTAAACCTGACCATTATTAATATCTTCAGCATAAAGTGATCCTAAATGCGATGAATAAATTCATATTCTCCCTGCTTGTGCTTCTTTTACTGCCAGTGGCGGCGGTTATTATCATCACGCCGATGGACAGCCAGAAGCAGTATATATTTGGCCTAATCAGTATAGGTCTATTGTTCCTTATGGGGTTCAGTAAAAATAAACGTATCAGCATTGTCATGGTGATCATGTCGATGATGATGTCCACACGTTATATTTATTGGCGCGCGACAGAAACGCTGCATTTTAATTCCACGATCGAAGCCATTCTGGGGATTGGCTTATTTCTGGCGGAATTATATGTCTGGGTGATATTACTGCTCGGCTACCTACAGACCACCTGGCCATTAAAACGCACCATTGAACCGCTGCCCGATGACATGAGCCTGTGGCCAACGGTCGATGTGTATATCCCGTCTTATAACGAAAGCCTCGACGTGGTACGCGACACCGTGCTGGCGGCACAATGCATTGATTATCCTAAAGATAAAATCAAAATCTACGTGCTCGATGACGGTAAACGTGATGAATTTGCGGTATTTTCTGCCGATGCGGGCGTCGGATACATTACCCGTAACGACAACTCGCACGCCAAAGCTGGCAACCTGAACCACGCGATGAAGCTGACTAAAGGGGAGCTGATTTGTGTGTTCGACTGCGACCACGTCGCCACCCGTATTTTCCTGCAAGCCACGGTCGGCAGCTTCCTGAAGGACCCGCGTCTGGCGTTGATTCAAACCCCGCACTACTTCTATTCGCCTGACCCGTTTGAACGCAACCTGTCGGCAGCGCGTTCGATGCCTAACGAAGGCGCCCTGTTCTACGGCCCGGTTCAGCAAGGTAATGACAACTGGAACGCCACCTTCTTCTGCGGCTCATGTGCGGTGATTCGCCGCGTCGCGCTAGAAGAAGTGGGCGGATTTGCGGTTGAAACGGTGACCGAGGATGCCCACTCCGCGCTGAAAATGCAGCGTCGTGGCTGGAACACCGCGTTCTTGTCTATCCCGCTGGCGGCCGGTCTGGCGACCGAGCGTCTGGGTTTGCATGTGGTTCAGCGTACCCGCTGGGCGCGTGGTATGACGCAGATTTTCCGCGTGGATAATCCGCTGTTTGGCCGTGGTTTAACCTGGCAACAGCGCTTGTGCTATCTCAACGCCATGCTGCATTTCCAGTTTGGCCTGCCGCGCGTGGTGTTTTTGACCGCACCTATCGCCTTCCTGCTGTTCAACCTGAACATCATTTCTTCATCAGCCAGCCTGATTTTCGCCTACGCATTGCCACACCTGGTGATGTCGCTGTACGTCAACTCACGCATGAATGGTCGGTTCCGTTACACCTTCTGGGGTGAAATTTACGAAACGGTGATGGCATTCCACCTGATCTTACCGACCATTGTGACGCTGTTTGCGCCAAAACGCGGCAAGTTTAACGTGACCGACAAAGGTGGCCTGCTCGACTCTGGCTTCTTTGACTTCAACATCGTGAAACCGCATTTGATCGTGGCGATTCTGATGATCATCGGCATTGGCTATGGTTTAGTGCGCGCCATCTTCCATGATTATTTCGGCGTTGACCCGCGCGTTATCGCGCTCAACGTGGCATGGGGCAGCTTCAGCGTGCTGATCTTGCTGGCTGCGATTGCGGTCGCCAAAGAGACGCGTCAGGTGCGTAAAACCATCCGTGTTGAAGCAGCCATTCCGGCCATTATTCACTATGCGAACGGTATCTCTCTGCGTACTCAGACCATTGATATCTCAATGGGCGGCGTGCAGTTGGTGACGCCGGACGAGCGTTATCTCGATGAAGAGATTGAAGAAGTGGAAATCCAATTGTCGTCCGGCGCGGAAAGTTTCCCGGTCAGCCAGATCAGTGGTGATAAAGAGCGCCTGCGCCTGCAATTTGAAAATCTGCCGTTGGCGAAACGCCGTGAACTGGTGCGCGTGGTGTTATGCCGTGCGGATGCGTGGATTGGCGAAGAATACCCACCAGATAACCCGCTGCGCTCGCTGGTCAGCATCGTACGTTGTGTGTTTGAACTGTTCTACAACACATGGAAAGAGCGTCGTGGCAAAAACAAGCCCGCCGCTAACGACACGGCCAGTAAGAGTGAAACAGCATGAAGCCTCTATTCAACAAGACATTCCCGCGTCGTTTAGCCACCGGTTTGCTGCTCGCTGTGGGTGCCTTGCCGCTGGTGCAAACCCATGCAGAAGAACCGGCCGCGCCTGCGCAAACCACGCCCGATCAGGGGATCGGCGTTTTGCCGCCCACGCCGTCATGGTTGCCAACGACGCCCCCGACAAACGCGGGCGCCGTACCGCAGGCTGATACCACGCCGGTCAATAACGCGCTCCAACCGCCGTCATCAGATGCAATAAATGCGCCGACAACCTCGATGGTTCAACCGATCACCAGCAGCGTGACCGTCGCCGAAATGGGTCAACCAAAAGGCCTGACCCTGAGCGGGGGCCAGTTACAGTCAGGGATTATGTTCACTGTGCCAAGCGACCAGGTGATCACTAATGCCAAACTGTCATTGGCGCTGAAAATCTCGCCGGCGTTGATCGCCCGCGACACCACGCTGGAATTGATGCTCAACGGCCAGCCGCTCGGCAATTTGCCGCTGAGCCAAAGCAGCAACGGCGGCGACTTCTACGAGCTGGACGTGCCTTCCGCTATGGTGGTGTCGAGCAACAACCTGAGTTTCCGCGTGCATGACAGCAACACCATGAGCTGCGAGAAAGATCAGTCGGACAAATATTGGGTCACGGTGTTACCGACCACCAGCATCAGCATGGAAGGCCAACAGCTGAACATTGGCCGAAATCTCGGCAACTTCCCGCGTCCATTCTTTGATCCACTGAACATGGTAGAGTCGAAAGTGTCGATGGCATTCTCCTCATCCATGAGTCCGCAAGATGTCAGCTCCGCAGCGATGGTCGCCTCTTATCTCGGTATGTTGTCTGATTATCGCGACATCGACTTCCCGGTGGTATTGAATGATTTACCCGAGAAAAGCGGCATTCTGTTCGGCAAACCGGGCGATAAAATTGGCACGCTGACGCTGCCGCCAAGCGACGGACCGTCGATTCAAATCATCGATAACCCGCTGAATCCGGTCTACAAATTGCTGCTTATCGTGGGCAATGATGAAAGCCAACTGCGTCAGGCGGCGTATCGGCTGATCAGCAATGCGCTACCGAATAACACCAGTCAGTTAGCGGTGTCGCAGGAAGCCATTCCGACCCGCAAGCCTTACGATGCCACGCGCTGGATTGAAACCTCGCGCCCGGTGACTCTCGGTGAACTCGCCGGAAAAGATCCTGGCTCGCTGACCAGCAACGGGATTTATCACGACGGGATTAGCGTGGCTTTCCGCGCCGCACCTGACTTGTTTATGTGGGATGGTCGCAATATTCCGGTACGCATCAATTACCGTTTCCCTACGGAAAACTGGATCGACGAAGATAATTCGCAGCTTAATGTTTCCATTAACGGCACGTTCCTGCATAACCTGCCCGTCAATAAAGTCGGTTTGCTGGAAAATATCTGGCGGCGGGTCGGCGGTGACAGCCGTCAGGAAAAGTACACCCTGCAGCTATCGCCGTACCTGATTTACGGTGACAACCAGCTCGAGTTTTTCTTTGATATCAAACCGAAGAAAGACGCGCCGTGCAGCATTTTAACCAGCGATAACATCAAAAGCCGCCTCGACCCTAGCTCGTACATTGATTTGAGCGGCAGTTACCATTTCGCCCAGTTACCGAATTTGTCTTACTTTGTCGGCGCGTCCTATCCGTTCTCTAAATTAGCGGACTTCTCTGACACGCTGATGCTGCTGCCAGAAACCCCAACCGCCGGTGAAATTCACACATTGCTGAACATGGCGGCGCGCGCGGGCAATGCCACCGGCGTGCCGGTCAGCCATGTGCAAGTTGCCTTTGGGATTAAACCGGATGAACAAAATAACCCGCTGTTTGATCGCGATATTTTAGCCATCACCACCCTTGGCGATACGCCGTTTAATCAGCAATTGCTCGAGTCTTCACCTTTTGCCATTAATAACAGTTCGCTCGGGGCGAAAACCACCACGCAGTGGCAAGCCCTTCTCGACGCGCTGACCGGTGACTGGTATCGCCAGCCACTGGACGCCGATCGCTATCTGTCATCGACGGCGGCCTGGCGCGGATTCGTCAGTTATCGTTCACGCTGGTCACCGTCTCACGTGGTGGTGGTCGCGACCGGAACCGACGATCAGCAATTGCTTAAGATCCACCATGACCTGAAATCGTCGAAAATTAACGCCGGTATTCGGGGCGATTTGGCGATCATCACCGATGAAAATGGTATTCGCAGTTTTGCCGTCGGCAAGCAGTTCCCGACCGGCCAAATGCCGTGGTACATGATGGTGGTGTGGTACGCCAGCACACACATTGTGATCTTGTCGCTGATCACCCTGGTGCTTTCTCTGCTTATCGGCCTGAGCCTTTACGTTCTGCTCGTTCGACATGCAGCGAAGCGACTCGGTAAGACGTCGCAACCATGAAGATAATAATAATGATGGCATCTGACTCGGCGATCACCGGAGTTCATAATGAAAAAAAATAAGCTTTCTCTGGCCGTGGTCAGGGCTATTTATCTGGTAGGGATCGCCGGAATGGGCAGCGCCGTTTTTGCGGCGAATGCAGACGACACGTCGAATCCTGCGTTAAAAGCCCTGTTCGATCAGGCCAATTACTGGCATGACCGCGCACATGATGATTTGGCGAAAGATGCACTGCAAAAAATATTGTTGGTGGATCCGAGCAACACGCAAGCGCTGTACCTGATGTCGCTCTATTCGCTGCAAAACGGCGATAAAGCCGGCGCCGACCAATGGCGTGGGAAACTCAGCGCCGTCTCGACGCAAGACCCGCGTCTGGCCTCGCTCAACAGCGCCAAAGCATTACAATCCATCCCGCCATCGCAACTGGCGTCTGCCCGTCAAATGGCGGCACAGGGCAACATCAGCGGTGCATTGGCGACCTATCGCACCCTGTTCAACGGTGACCAACCGGTGGACAGTCTGGCGAATGAATATTACCTGACCATGGCCGGAGATAAATCTCTGCAACCTCAGGCCATTCAGGGATTACAACAGCGCGTGGCACAGCGCCCAGACGACACCTCTGCGCGACTGGCCTTGGGCAAAGTGCTGACCTATCAGGAATCGACCCGTCGCGAGGGTATCAATCTGTTGAGTAGCATGGCGGCCACGACGCCTGAGGCCGATCGCTCGTTGCGGCAGGCCTTGTTATGGATGGCCCCGCAGGAAAGCGATCGCGCACTGTATCAGGGCTATCAGGCACGCCACCCGAACGATACCGGCGTGATGGCCTATTTCCAGAAAAACATCGGCGGAGCCGCTAAAGGTCAGGGCTTCACTGCGCTGAACAGCGGCGACATGTCCAATGCAAAAAACCAATTCCAGACCGTACTGGCCGGGAACCCAAACGATGCCGACGCCTTGGCGGGCATGGGCTATATCGCGCAGCGCAATGGGGATTTCGCCGCCGCCGCCGACTACCTGTCGCGCGCCTCGCAGCAAGGTGGAGCCAACAGCGCCCAATTAAGCACCCAAGCGCAGGACTCCGCGTTTTACGCGCAACTCAGTAAAGCCAAAAATGACGCCGCCTCCGGCAGCTATGACAGTGCCCTTACTGCCGTGACGCCACTGACGCAGGCCGAAGGGGAAAAAGGGCTTTCAGCCAGTTTGCTGCGCGCCGACATTTTACGCCGTAAAGGTGACCTGCCCGGTGCCGAGCAGCAATACAGCCAGTTGGGTGATAATCAGGACGCTCGAGCGGGCCTGTATTACGTGCTGCGCCAGCAGAATAAAACCGCGGAAGCCGCACAGGTATTGCAGACGCTGCCCGTGGCGCTGCGCAATAAATTACAGCCACCGGCCGTGGCCGACGTCATCGAACCGATGCGCCGCCAGGCTGCCCAAGCCATGGCGAATAACGACCCGCAACGTGCGCTGATGATTTTGCAGCAAGCCCGTGAAAAGCAGCCCAGTAACGTCTGGGTGAAACTGGACATGGCGCGCATCCTGCAAAAACAGGGGCAGACCGGCGAAGCACAATCCTTGATGGCGAGCGTTAACAGCCCGGGTGCAGGCGCAACCGAGCTTTACGCGGCCGCGCTTTTTGCATCAGAGACCAAAAACTGGTCCACGGCCAGCACCCTGCTATCACGCATTCCGCGTAAAAATCAGACCGCGCCAATGCGTGAACTCAGCCAACGGGCCAACTTCAATCAGCAAATGGCCACTGCCGAAAGCTACCTGCAACAGGGGAATAGTGCGGCGGCGGCAAACACCCTGCGCGCACTGGCGCAAGATCCGCCTTCAGCACCGGCTGATGCGGGCGCACTGGCGAAAAATCTCGCGGCGACCGGGCAAATTCCATTGGCAGTACAAGTTGTCCGGCAGAATATGCGTCAGGGCGTTCATGGCAATGCGGGGGATTATGCCGATCAAGTGACGGTGCTGAATCAGGCCGGTTTGAGCGGTGAAGCACAGGCGTTCCTGCAAAATCCACAGATTCAGGCCAGCACCACGCCGACCGAAATGGCCGATATGCGCAACGGTTTTGTGATCAATCAGGCCGACCAACTGCGTGAGCAAGGCCAATATGCCGCAGCCTATGACAAGCTGGTCGTGGCATTGCAAAACGATCCGCAAAACCGCGATTTAATGCTCGCCATGGCGCGCCTGTATCAGTCTGGCAAAATGAATAAACAGGCCGGTCAAGTTTATAACTACCTGTTGAGCAACGATACGCCGACGCAGGATGCCCGCATCGGCGCGATTAACGTTGCACTGGCCGAAGGCGATAACACGCGGGCGCATCAGTTGATGAACGGTTTGACCGGACCGCGCACGCCGGACCGCTTATTGCTGGCAGCTCGCGTGGCGGAAGCCGAAGGCGACCACCAGCAGGCGCTGGCGTTGTTGCGTTCAGCCAAAGGCAAGATGATTGGGCTGGAAGGGGCCGAAGGTAGCACCTCGCAAATCGCCGGTTTACAGCTCAGCGACAACCCGTTCGTCAACCGCTCAACCCGCGGTTCACGCAGCACCACACAATCGGTGTACGGCACCGTGATGCCGTGGCAACAGTCCGATCAAGTCTCCTCTGCCAGCAACGTTCCGCTGCCGGGCGCGACGCCAACCGCCGTGGTTCAGCGTAATACGACGGAAAAGCAGATCGACGATATGCTCGATACCTTGCAAGACAAAACCGCCACCTGGGTTCAGGGCGATTTGTCGGTACGCGGGCGCGACGGTGAAAGCGGCCTGAGTCAGTTGACCGAAGCCAAAGCGCCAATGACCTTCTCGTTCGTGCCCTTTGATACGTCGCGCGTTACGCTCGGCGTCACGCCGATCACCCTTGATTCAGGATCAAGCAGCGGTGATGCCAATAACCGCTTCGGTACCGGCGCACTTCATGGCGTACTGAGTCCGTCAGCGCAGGCGCTGGCCAACGTCTCCAGTACACCGCCGTCGGCATCGCAATACATTGCTGATAAATCCTCCGGCTCGCAAAGCGAATCTGGCGTGGAACTGAGTGCGGCACTGAGTGGCGACCGCTACAAAGCCGATATTGGGTCAACGCCGCTCGGACAAGATTTAACCTCTCTGGTCGGCGGGGCGCAGTGGGCACCGAAACTGGGTGATTTCACCACACTGACCGTGACCGCCGAACGCCGTGCCATCACCGACAGCGTGCTGTCGTATGTCGGCACTAGAGACACCTATACCGGCGACAAGTGGGGGCAAGTCACCAAAAACGGCGGCAGCGTCAATCTTTCTTACGACGATGGTGACGCCGGTTTCTACGCGGGCGGCGGTTACTACAGCTACCTCGGTACCCACGTCACCTCGAACAAAGCAGTTAATGCCAATGCCGGTTTGTATATTCGCCCGTACCGCTATGACGACCGCGAGTTGAAAACGGGGGTCAACGTTGGTTACATGAACTTCGACAAAAACCTCAGCTACTTCAGCTACGGTCAGGGCGGCTACTTCAGCCCGCAGAACTACGTCAGCGTGTCATTCCCGGTGGAATATACGCAGAAATATGACGACTGGGATTTGAAACTTAACGGTTCAGTCGGCTATCAGTCCTATACCCAAGACAAGAGCGCTTACTTCCCAGAAGACCCGACGTTACAGGCTCAGCTTGAAGACCGTGTCGCCAATAATTTGGCACAAGAAGCCTATTATCCGGGCGGCTCTAAAAACGGCATTGGCTGGAATGCGGGCGTTGGCGGTAACTATCACCTGAACAAAAACATGCAGATTGGCGGGCAAGTGGGCTACGACACTTTCGGTGACTACAATGAAAGTAAAGCTCAGGTCTACTTCCGTTATCTGATGGGCCAGAATTGAGTTAACGATGGAAAAAACCATGCAAGAACATGACTATGCGCAGGTTGAACAACAATACTATCGCCATCGTCATCAGAGCTCAGGCTGGCAAAGTCTGGTTCAGGTGCTGTTTTCAGGCATTCTTTCCTCGGCCGATGACGAAGATGGCCGCCGTTTTCTGACCTTAATGGGCGGTAATCTGGCGCGCCAATATCCTTTACCGGCCGCCGCTACGCTCGGCGAACTGGAAAACAATTTGAATCAGTTGTTTAGCCATTTCGACTGGGGCGTGGTGAAAATTGAAGCCACCCAGCAGTATCTCCAGTTGGTGCATCTGGCATGGCCAGCCGCACCGCAGACGCAGGACGCAGAACTGTGGCGCATCGCTCTGATCGCCCTGCTCGAAGGCGCCTATGCCGAATGGTTGCAGGCGCAGGGCGGGCAGGCTACTGTGCCATTACGCTGGCAGGAAAGCAGTCGCGAAGGCGCACTGCTGTTCCGTTATCAAAATGGGTTGTAAGGAATTTTTATGCTGTCATTTCGGGCCAAAAGCCTGTTGGTGTTGTTCAGCTTCGCGCTATCACTGTTTTCAACTGTAGTCATGGCGCAGAACAAAGGTTGGTCGGACTATAAAAGCCGTTTTCTGATGGCAGATGGGCGGATCGTCGATACCGCCAATAAGAATGTCAGCCATACCGAAGGTCAGGGTTTTAGCATGTTGTTGGCGGTGTACAACAACGACCAGACCACCTTTGATAAACTCTGGCAGTGGGCCAATAACACCTTATATCGCCAGGATGTCGGGCTATACGCATGGCGTTACGACCCCAATAACACCACCAAAGTAGCCGATAAAAATAATGCCTCTGATGGCGATACGCTGATTGCCTGGGCACTGCTGCTGGCCGGTGATCAATGGCATGATCCGCGTTACACCCAGGCGTCAGAAAAACTACAAGCGGCATTGCTCAAAAACACGGTGATTGATTACGCCGGTTATAAAGTGATGTTGCCCGGGATGTACGGTTTTAATCAGACCAGTTCGATCACGCTCAACCCGTCTTATTTCATCTTCCCGGCGTGGAATGCGTTTTATCAGCACAGCCATCTGAAAGTGTGGAAAGATCTTGATGAAAGCGGCACCGAATTGCTGAGTAAAATGACCTTCGGCGATGACCGCCTGCCTACCGATTGGGTCACGCTACAGGCCGATGGCACACTGCTGCCGTCCAGTCGCTGGCCGACGCGCTTTAGTTTCGATGCCATCCGCATCCCGCTGTATCTCGGTTGGGCGCACCCCGGCAACCCTAATCTGGCACCTTATGTCCTGCTCTGGCAGAAGTCTCCACGCGAAGCGACACCGGCATGGATTGACGTCATGACCGGCACCAAAGCGGGCTACAACATGTCTCCCGGCCTGCTGGCCATTCGCGACTTCACCATGGCTAACCGCAGCGCCATCACGCCGAATTTGGCCCCCAAAGATGACTACTATTCGTCATCGCTGCAACTGCTGACCTGGTGGGCCAGTCAGGGGAAATAACGCTTTTCGGTCTAAGCTCAACGAAAACGGCATCCCTATCAGATGCCGTTTTTATTGGATGATGCCATCAAAAGATTTGCTCAACATCATTCGCGTTAGATCAAGGCGGCAACGGAATGAATCCCCGGGAGCTTACACAGGTAAGTGACCGGGGTGAATGAAGACAGCCAACGCAGAGATAGCGTGAAGGATGTAGAGCAAATTAGAAGTAGTATTTGAAGCGTGCACGCACTCCATACCGCTGATCATTATCATCGCTATTCTGATAATCCTCATCCGCCTCCAGCACCGAATAATAGGCACCGAGATACAGATTAAAATTCTGCATATTCATAACGTTGGGGATCAAGTAGGAGGTGTGGATCGTATGCAGGCTATAGCTGCCGGTGCCGTCAAAGGAGTAATCATCGTTGTCCTGTTGAGCAAAGCCGATGGCGTTAAACTCATCGATTTTATTGTGGGCAAAGATATAACCCACCTCGAGGCGACGCCATAACACGTTGGCTCCGGCAGAAAAATCTTGCTCATCTGACGCATCTAAATACGCGGTACTGACGTTTGCCACCACGCCATTTTCCGGGTCGCTATTCTGACCGTTCCAGGTTGCACTCCAGCCATAACCATTGCGTTTGGACTGATCGACCGTATCACCCTGCGCGTTTTCATAACCATAAGCGTTATCGACCACGTTGGTTTCCATGGCAACAGCGGTTGAGAAGGCGTCGCCTTTCCACGCCACGATTGGGCGCAGGTACACCACGTCTTTATCGTTCTGTAGCCTATTGCCGTGGTAATTTTTATCCATAAACAACGCGGTGCCGTCTTCCAATAGGGTATTTAATTCAAAGTACCAGTGATCGAAATTTTTGCTCAGATTGATGTTACCGCCGCTGTCGCTGCGTCCGCGCCCCTCTTTCATCATGTAGATATAGCCATAACCGTCAGCGTACAGGTCATTAGCGGTATTGCCGGAATACTCGATAAAGGTATCCTGGTTAAGCGGGAACATATCGTAGGCTTCAAAGCGGCCAATTTTTGCCTGCCAGTCATTTTCGTGGCCGAAGAAGAAGGCGGCATCATCAAGATTCATACTGCCGGTCAAATCGGCCAGAGGCTGGACGGTGAAACCAGAGAAATTCCCCACGTCGGTACGGGTATAACCGTCTAAACCAATCAGAATACGGCCATTAACATCCCAGCGTTCATTCGTGCCCGGCTTCCAGTGTTTATCACTGGTATCTTTAACCGAGGTTAATTGCCCGCTGCGGCTGGCCCCGTCGACATTAAATTCGACATCGCCGTAAAGTTTTAAATTATCGAAACCATTAAGTGTCAGTGCCTTATTATTCGCCGGTTCTTTTTGTTTTATATCCGCCGCCGCTATTTGTTTCTTTTGTGTTTCCTTCAGTGTGATGTCCTGATGTTCGAGTTGTTGTATTTGTTTTTCTGCCTTTTCAGCCCGCAGCTCTGCCTGCTGAAGGCGCTGCTCAAGCTGCGCCAGACGGGCCTCCAGACTACCCTGTGACGCCAAGGCACTGCCTGACACTGAAACCACAGCACCGACAAATAACGCCAATTTTTTTAACGTTCTCATGATATCCCTTTCATTAATTATGGTGTTTATAAAGAAAGTTTAGGAAATGAGAATGTAGGGCTTGGGGATCATCAGCGTCAAAACGTTTTAAATATAAACGTGAGGTTTATCGCCTTATTATTTAGAGAATTAAAAAACCATATTAATTAATTATCATTGGAGTAATTATTATTTGGGATTATTTTTAATATTATTCGTTAAGTCATTATGAAAATAACCACAGCCCTGATCTTGGCAAAAAAAAAGCCTGCATCGCAGGCCTTTCTCTTATTTAGACAACATGAGACGAAGCTCAGTGGTGTTAGGCCACGGTCTGAATCTGCCCATTCACGTCCTGATCCACCGCAAAACAAGCCACCAGTTGATCACCGTACTGCTTCAACTGCGGCTGGAATTGTTTGCAGGTGCTGAAAGCACGGCGGCAACGGGCGTTGAACGCGCAACCGGCAGGCGGATTCAGCGGACTTGGCAGCTCGCCGGTCAGCTTAATGCGCTCACGGCGCTCGTCAGGATTGAGACGTGGCGTCGCGGACAGCAGGGCCTGGGTGTACGGATGCAACGGATTGCTGAAAATGGCGTCTTTCGGGCCTTTCTCCACGCAACGTCCGAGGTACATCACCATCACTTCATCGGCGATATGCTCAACCACCGACAGGTCATGCGAGATGAAGACGTAAGACAGACCCAGGTCATGCTGTAAGTCCATCATCAGGTTCAGCACCTGTGCGCGAACCGACACGTCCAGTGCGGAAACCGGCTCATCGGCGATCACCACGTCCGGGTCTAACATCAGGCCACGGGCAATCGCAATACGCTGACGCTGACCGCCGGAAAACATATGCGGATAGCGATCGTAATGTTCGGTTTTCAACCCCACTTTCGCCATCATCTCGAGCGCTTTTTCACGGCGCTCTTTGCTGCTCAGCTTGGTGTTGATCAACAGTGGCTCTTCGAGGATCTGCCCGACTTTCTTACGCGGGTTCAGGGATCCATAAGGATTCTGGAACACGATCTGGATCTTCTGGCGACGCAGCTTTTCGGCGGTCGCATCCGGCTTCAGCAAGTCTTGTCCACGGTAATACAGCTCACCGCCGGTCGGCACTTCAATCATGGTCAACAGACGACCCAGCGTGGATTTCCCACAGCCTGACTCACCGACCACCGCCAATGTCTTGCCGCGCTCGAGGTCAAAAGAGACGCCATCGAGAGCTTTTACCGTGCGCTCAGGGGCAAACAGCCCCTTTTTCACCGGATAGTGTTTCTTCAGGTCAATCGCCTGCAACAGCGGCGCTGACTTCACTGGGTTTTCATGACTCATACGTTGGTCTCCCGGCATCATCAAGCGGGTAATGGCACTTCGACTGACGACCATTGCTCAGGTCGCGCAGCGCCGGTTCTTCTTTACGGCAACGGTCGTTGGCATACGGACAACGTGGGTTCAGCAGGCAGCCGGTCGGACGGTCATATTTACCCGGCACCATGCCCGGCAATGACTGTAAACGGGCCTTATCTGCCGCGAACTCCGGCAAAGAACGCAGTAACGCCTGAGTATAGGGATGACGCGGCGCGCGGAAAATTTCCGTCGCTTTGGCTGACTCCACCACCTGACCGGCGTACATCACGATGATGTGCTGCGCGGCTTCGGCCACCAGTGCCAGATCATGGGTGATCAGCATCAGCGCCATGTTTTCTTTCTGCTGTAACTCCAGCAACAGTTCGATGATCTGCGCCTGAATGGTCACGTCGAGCGCGGTGGTCGGCTCATCGGCAATCAGCAGTTTTGGACGGCAGGCAATCGCCATCGCAATCATTACGCGCTGGCTCATACCGCCAGAAAGCTGGTGCGGATAGACGTCAAGACGTGAAGCCGGGTCAGGAATACCGACCAGATTCAGTAAGTCGATGGTGCGCTGACGACGGGTTTTCTTGTTGCCGCCCTGATGCACCTTGATAGCTTCCATGATCTGGAATCCTACGGTGTAACACGGGTTGAGGCTGGTCATCGGGTCCTGGAAAATCATCGCGACTTCGGCACCGACAATCTGGCGGCGCTCTTTTTCGCTCATCTTTTGCAGGTCACGACCACCAAACTCCAGCTTCTCAGCCATCACTTTGCCGGGGAAGTCGATAAGTCCCATTAGCGCCAGTGAACTGACTGATTTACCGGAGCCAGACTCGCCGACAATCCCGACCACTTCGCCCTGCTTCACGCTGTAACTGATACGGTCAACGGCGCGGAATGGCGTACCTTCGTCACCAAAGTGAACGGAAAGCTTATCAACGGTGAGCAAGGTTTTACCCACCGGAACTTCATTAATTAATGTGGTTTCCATCTCTCGTCCCTTACTGCTTGAGTTTAGGGTCAAGGGCGTCGCGCAGGCCGTCACCCATCAGGTTAAATGCCAGTACCGTCAACAGAATGATCACGCCCGGGAAGGTCACAACCCACCACGCACTCTGAGCAAACTGTAATACGTCGGACAGCATAGTGCCCCACTCAGGCGTTGGCGGCTGTGCGCCCATGCCGAGGAAGCCGAGAGCCGCCATATC